>Ga0207689_10001297_pt1 | contig 24083 bp, 21 predicted proteins | sample KBSMisM52_FD_184312 | JGI IMG/M metagenome (GOLD analysis project Ga0207689, IMG submission 184312) | Miscanthus rhizosphere microbial communities from Kellogg Biological Station, Michigan, USA - KBS Miscanthus M5-2 (SPAdes) (version 2) | ecosystem: Host-associated > Plants > Roots >... | reverse complement strand
GGTTCTCGACACGGCGCGCGGCGCAAGCGCGAGATAGGCGAACAGCACACGTACTTTCCGGGATGCCGGCAGGGCCAACGCGCGCCCGTCCTGGCAGATCGTCATCGCTCCGAGCATGCGCACCTGAAGCAGGTTTTTCTCCGGAGAACGGCGCAAACCGTCAGATTCCACGGGCAATTCCACGCCGACTACCACGCTGCTTTCCACGCCGGTCCGCTAAGTTTGAGTTCCACACTTGCATGGGAGAAGCGCAAATGGATACAACCACAGTCAGTAACATTCAAAACCGCCCATCCGCCGGCCAGGCCGACCTGAAGGCACTCAAAGCCCGCCAGCAGGTGGCGTGGTCCTCCGGCGATTATGCCCTCATCGGCACGACGCTGCAGATCGTCGGAGAGGAGTTGTGCGAGGCCCTCGATGTGCGATCCGGCCAGAGGGTTCTGGACGTCGCTGCCGGCAACGGCAATGTTTCCCTCGCCGCCGCGCGCCGCTGGTGCGAGGTGGTTGCCTCTGATTATGTGCCCGCGCTGCTCGAGCGCGCCCGCGAACGGGCCGCGGCCGAACGGCTGGCCATTGAATTTCGCGAAGCCGACGCGGAAGCGCTGCCGTTTGCGGATGGCAGTTTCGATGTTGTCGTCTCGACCTTCGGCGTGATGTTTACGCCCGACCAGGAGCGCGCCGCCGCCGAGATGCTTCGCGTGTGCAGACACGGTGGCAAGATCGGCCTTGCCAACTGGACGCCCGAAGGTTTCATTGGCCAACTTTTCAAGACGATCGGCAAGCATCTGCCGCCGCCCGCGGGTGCCAGATCGCCGGCGCAGTGGGGCACCCCGGCCCGCATTGGCGAACTGTTCGGGGCGCACTCGCTCTCGGTAAAAACGGTGCAAAAAAACTTCGTGTTCCGCTACCGCTCGCCGGAGCATTGGCTGGAAGTTTTCAGGACCTACTACGGGCCTGTGCTCAAGGCCTTCGCGGCACTCGAGCCTGCGGCACAAACCGCGCTCCAGCGCGATCTCATGGAGTTGATTGCCCGGTTCAACCGTTCGGGGGATGGCAGCATGGTCGTGCCCAGCGAATACCTCGAGATCGTGGTCACCCGGCACTAACAAAAAGGAAAGCGGCTGCGACGGCGCCGGTTCCGTTTTCTCCCGAAGCCGGTACCGTCCCAGGGTGATCTGTTTGCATTGCAAGCGCGAGAAGTTCGAGCCAGTGGCGGGGCATTGATGGATTGCTTTGCACCCATGTCGCTACCGGGTTGCGTCGCATGCCCCCCTCGATCGAAGGCGTCAGGATACCGAAAGTTGCCCTTCGCCAGTCAGGTGTGTCCGTGGACCAGGTGCCCCCAATGGGGTAGTCGTTGTCAGGTTCTTACCAAAGGTTCCATCGATTACCGTGACCGGAGCCGCGGCTGCGTCGTCGGGGATTTCGCCCTCGATCGAAAAGGTCGTCTTTCCGCACTGGCAACTTCCGGCTATGGGCATGGTTGCTCCCGTTGGATTTGCAACAATCGGGGGGTCTCCGGTCCCGCTTCAAAGAGGGCGGATGCGATTGGGGCCTTCGTTCGTCCGCTCCATGCGATCTTCGAGTTCGCCGATGTAAGCAGACAGCGAATTTTCCGTTTGTGCAATGGTGGCACCCAGTTCACGCTGGATCTGATCGAGCCGTGCGGTCGTGCCTGTTTGCGCCGCGGCCGTTTGGTCGGCGAGCTTGCGCAGTTCCGTTTCCAGGAAAGCTCTCAGTTCGGTGAAGCGTGAGGCTTCAGCTTTATCGGCCAGCTCGCGCTGTCCCTGCAATTCGCGCGATTGGCGGCGTGATTCGAGAAGTACCGAGGTGTGCAGGTACACCAGGTACAGCAGAAACAGAACCGTCAGCAGTGCCGAAATGCCGAGCATGATCAGACCGAGCGGGGCCTGCACGTCGGCGACCAGAAAGGAAAGGGTGGTCGGCGCAATGATCGCTTTCCAGTTGACCACCGCAAAAACGCCAATCAGGATCAGGACGACCAGCAGTATCAGCGTACGCGCTCGCATGGATTCTCCAATGAAGGAACCGAGACTAAAAAGATATCAACGGAATCACCGCTGCGCGGTCTTCGTTGCCGGCGTCAGCCGCCATATTTTGTTGCCGACGTCGTCGGCGACGAGCAATGCGCCGGCTCTATCCACCGCCACCCCGACCGGGCGGCCATAGGCTTCGCCATCTGAATTCAGAAAGCCGGTAAGCACCTCTTCGGCAGGGCCGGCTGGCTCGCCGCCCGCGAACGGCACGAATATCACCCTGTAGCCGCTGGGCGGTTTGCGATTCCAGGAACCATGCTGGCCAACGAATGCGCCGTTCGCATAATGCGCCGGCAAGAGTTTTCCGCCATAGAACGCCAGTCCGAGCGAAGCGGTGTGCGGGCCGAGTGCATAGTCGGGCGCGATCGCCTTGGCCACCAGGTCGGGGCGGGGCGGCTTGACACGTTCATCGACATGCTGACCGTAGTAGCTATACGGCCAGCCGTAGAAAGCGCCGTCCTTGACGGAGGTCATGTAGTCGGGAACCAGGTCGCTGCCGATCTCGTCGCGTTCATTGACTGCGGTCCACAGGACTCCGCTTTGCGGCTGCCAGTCCATGCCGTTGGGGTTGCGCAATCCGGAGGCAAACACTCGCGAGGCACCGCTTGCAGGATCGATCTCGAGGATAGCTGCGCGGTTTTCTTCCACACTCATACCCCTCTCCGCGACGTTGCTGTTGGAACCGACCGTCACGAAAAGATGCTTGCCGTCACGGCTGGCGATGATGTTCTTGGTCCAGTGGTGATTGATCGGACCGGCTGGCAGGTCGGCGACCTTTTTTCCGGGTTCCGTAATCTGCGTTTCACCGGTCCTGTATGGAAACCGCATGACGGCGTCGGAATTGGCGACGTAGAGGTCGTTGTCCACCAGAGCCATGCCGAACGGCGAATGCAATCCCTGCAGGAAAATGGTTTTCATTTCCGCAATGCCGTCACCGTCGCTATCCCGCAGCAGCGTTATTCGGTTCGCGCTTGGCGTACCCGCGCCGGCACGTGCCATGACTTTCTTCATGACCCAGCCCTTGACCCCCTTGCGATCGTCCGGCTTGGGTGGAGCGTTCGTTTCGGCAACGAGCACGTCGCCATTGGGCAGAACGTACAGCCAGCGCGGGTGGTCGAGATCGTTGGCAAACGCCTGCACCGCCAACCCGGCTGCGGGCGACGGCTTCGCACCTGCCGGCCAGCCTCTGGCTGTGGCGACATGCATGGTGGGCAAGAGCGTATGGTGCGGCGCCGGTAGCGTTGGATGGGGACCCATTCCGGCCTGCACCGGCAATGTTGCCGTATCGCCGCAGCCGCCTGCGCTCAACAACAATCCTGCAAACAGCAAAGAAACGGCAAGGGTGGTCACGCGCATGGGAAGTCTCCAGTCGAATTCGGAGGGCGATGTCCAAGGGTCGCGCCATCGCCTGGATGCGGCGCAACGCTGATCGCACTTGAGTCATTGACCGGGGCAACTACCCATAAGTTCGTGGTTCGAGGCCATGCGCCTGCGCAGCGACGGCACGCGCTAAAATTGCGCCATCTTGATCGCAGACCTGCAGTACTTCTTCGCCGATGACGGCCCGCTTGCCGGCACCATCCCTGGCTACCGCCTGCGACCCCAGCAGGTGGAAATGGCTTCAGCGGTTGGTGAAGCCATCGAAACCAACGGAGTCTTGATCGCCGAGGCCGGGACCGGAACTGGCAAGACATTCGCCTACCTGGTTCCCGCGCTGTCCAAAGGCGGCAAGGTCATCATCTCCACAGGCACGAAGACATTGCAGGACCAGCTGTTCAACCGGGATATTCCCATGGTGCGCAACGCGCTGCAGGCCCCGGTGACGGTGGCTCTGCTCAAGGGGCGCGCAAACTATGTCTGCCACTATCATCTGGAACGCGCAAAGAACGATGGCCGCTTTCTGAATCGCGACGACGTGGTTTATCTGGCGCGCATCGAATCCTATGCCAAGACCAGCAAGACCGGAGACCGCAGCGGACTGGGCGAGGTGCCGGAAGATGCGACGGTATGGCCGCAAGTGACATCGACACGCGAGAACTGTCTTGGCGGCGATTGTCCGAACTACAAGGATTGCTTCGTCATGGAAGCGCGCAAGCAGGCGATGGAAGCCGACGTGGTGGTGGTGAACCATCATCTGTTCTTCGCCGACGTCGTGTTGCGCGACGAAGGCGTTGCTGAACTTCTGCCTGCCTGCAACACAGTGATCTTCGATGAGGCACATCAATTGCCCGAAACTGCCAGCCTGTTCTTCGGCGAGAGCGTATCGAGCAGCCAGCTCATCGAACTTGCGCGCGATACGCGCATCGAGTCCGCGACTTCGGCAAAGGACAATGCCGCGTTGCCCGAGGCGGCGTCAGCGCTGGAGAAATCGGCACGCGACCTGCGCCTGCAGTTGCGTGAAGAAGCCGGCCGGCAACCTTATTCCGCGGCGCAGGGCAACCCGGCTTTCGCGGCGGCGCTGGATACTGCGGTGACACGATTGAACGCGCTGACGGCGATCCTGGAATCGCAGGCCGACCGCTCGGAAGGATTGCAGAACTGCTGGACACGGGGAATGGATTTGCTCGGCGGACTCGCCCGCTGGGAAGAAGAAGACGATCGGGCGTGGGTGCGCTGGATCGAGATCTTCGGCGCTTCGGTGCACCTGAATGCTACCCCGCTGTCGATCGCGGACATCTTCCATCGTCAGATCAGTGGGAATCCTCGGGCATGGATCTTCACTTCCGCGACGCTGTCCGTGCAGGGCGATTTCTCGCACTACCAACGCGAGATGGGGCTGGCGGCCGCGGCAACCGCATTCTGGGAAAGTCCGTTCGACTACGAGCATCAGGCGTTGCTGTATGTTCCCGAAGGCCTGCCGGAACCGAACGCCGAAGGCTATACACGCAAGGCGGTCGAAGCGGCGCTGCCGGTAATCGAGGCGGCGCAAGGACGCACGTTCTTCCTGTTCACCAGCCTGCGCGCCATGCGCGAAGCGCGCGAACTGATGGAGACAGGCATGAAGAAACTGGGCATGGACTATCCATTGCTCATGCAGGGCGAAGGTTCGCGCACGGAACTGCTGGAGCGCTTTCGCAAACTGGGCAATGCGGTGCTGCTGGGCAGCCAGTCATTCTGGGAAGGTGTGGACGTGCGCGGCGAAGCGCTCTCGCTGGTGATCATCGATCGTTTGCCGTTTGCCCCGCCGGACGACCCGGTTCTCGCGGCGCGAATAGAAATGATCAACGCGGAGGGACGCAATGCTTTCATGGAGTATCAGCTTCCGCGAGCGGTAATTACGTTGAAGCAGGGCGCGGGCCGACTGATCCGCGACGAGAGCGACCGCGGGGTATTGATGATTTGCGATCCGCGGCTCATCACGAAACACTACGGCAAGCGCATCTGGCGCAGTTTGCCGCCGATGCGCCGCACCCGAGAGCAGGCCGACGTGCTGGATTTTTACAAACAGATCGCCGGCGCGGCCGCCTGATTTGTTTAAGTCTTGAATCGCGGGCGGATGAGCCACGCCCAAAGCCCCCACAAGACAACGACCCACAGCAGCACGATCAGGGCTCCCGCGATCCAGTTGCGCGGCTTCGGGCGATGCGCCTCCAGCCAGGCCAGTGCCCTGGCGCGCGCGTCGAGCAGCACCTGTTGGGGCATCAGTTTCAGTGTCAGCCAGATGGCGCCCGGGAGCAGGATGACTTCGTCGAGAAACCCGATGACCGGGATGAAATCGGGTATCAGATCGATGGGCGAAAGCGCGTAAGCGACGATGAACACGGCCAGCCATTTGGCATACCACGGCGCGCGCGGATCGCGCGAGGCGAACCAGAGGACGAGAGCTTCGCGCTTGAGAGCCGCGGCCCAGCTTTTTAGCCGTTCGAGCACGCGTCAGGAAACCCGCTCGCCATGCAGATCGTGCGTGTCGGCGCGGGTGATCCGCACACGGACAAGATCACCGGCCTTCGCTCCTGCGGCCTTGAGGACATGCACGGTGCCGTCGATTTCCGGTGCGTCGGCGCTGGAGCGGCCTTCGGCCTTGTCTTGTTCTGCTTCATCCACCAACACGGTCAGTGTCTTTCCGATTTGTCGCTTGAGACGCTGCATGCTGATTTTCTCTTGCACCGCCATGAAGCGCGCGCGGCGTTCCTCGCGAACCTCTGCCGGCAGAGCGTCGGGCAGCGAGTTGGCCGAGGCGCCTTCCACCGGCGAATAGGCAAAACAACCGACGCGATCGAGTTGCGCTTCGTCCAGGAATTCCAGCAGCGTCCGGAATTCGGCTTCGGTCTCACCCGGAAAGCCCGCGATGAACGTACTGCGGATGGTGAGATCGGGGCAGATGGCGCGCCAGGCTCGAATGCGTTCGAGGTTGTTCTGCGCATTGGCAGGGCGCTTCATCAATTTGAGAATGCGCGGGCTGGCGTGCTGGAAGGGAACATCGAGATAGGGCAGCACCTTGCCTTGTGCCATCAACGGCAGGACTTCATCGACGTGAGGGTAGGGGTAGACATAGTGCAACCGCACCCAGACACCGAGTTCGCCAAGCGCTTGCACCAGTTCCGTCATGCGGGTTTTCAACGGCCGGCCGCCCCAGAATCCGGTGCGATATTTGACGTCGACGCCATACGCGCTGGTGTCTTGCGAGATCACCAGCAACTCTTTGACACCTGCCTGCACCAGATTCTCCGCTTCCTTCATGACTTCGCCGATTGGACGGCTAACCAGATCGCCTCGCATCGAGGGAATGATGCAGAAGGTGCAGCGATGATTGCAGCCTTCGGCGATCTTCAGGTACGCGAAGTGTTTCGGAGTGAGCTTTATACCCTGCGGCGGTACCAGGTCCTCGAACGGATCGTGAGGTTTCGGCAGGTGATCATGGACGGCGCGCATGACCTGGTCGGTGGCATGCGGACCCGTGACGGCGAGGACTTGGGGATGTGCCTGCCTGACGACATCTCCTTTGGCGCCAAGACAGCCGGTGACAATGACCTTGCCGTTTTCGGCAAGCGCTTCGCCGATGGCATCGAGCGATTCTTCGACCGCAGCATCGATGAATCCGCATGTGTTGACCACGACCAGATCCGCATCCTGATAACTCGGAGAGATGAGGTAGCCCTCGGCTCGCAGCTGCGTGAGAATTCGCTCCGAATCCACGAGCGCCTTCGGGCAGCCCAGCGAAACGAAACCCACGCGCGGTTGCGCGGTCGGTTTGCTGCGAGGTCTGGTTTTAAGCGCGCTCATGCGCATGCATTCACAGGATGAAAAACGGCGCGGAACCGGCAGTTCCGCGCCGTGCGAGTTCTTGTGCAGGTATCAGGAGGCGGTTTTTTTCTGAGGTTGCTTGAAACCTTCACCCTCGGGCGCCGGGGCATCCGTCTTACCTTCGCCAGCCGCACCGGCGAAATTACTTCCGAACGGAAAGTTGCCGAAAATGGAGCGGGCCTGCTTTTGCAACTGTTGTTGCATGTCGAGGAAGGTGGTCGCGCTTTGTTCAAGGTAACTCGACATCAAACCCTGAATCGTCGGGCCCTGCATTTTCACGAACTGACTCCACGCCTCCGCGTTCAACATCGGATTGTCGCCGAACTTGGGCACGCTTTGCTCCTGCAGCCTGCGCTGAATTTCCACGAAAGTCTGAATGTTCTTGTCCAGATAACTGCCCATCATTCCCTGCATGGCATTGCCATAGAAGCGAATGATCTGCGACAGCATGTCCGAAGAGAACATCGGCGCGCCGGCACTTTCTTCTTCGAGAATGATCTGTAGAAGGATAGCGCGCGTGAGGTCTTCCTCGCTCTTCGCGTCGACTACTTTGAAGACCACCTGATCGAGGACGAGTTGTTTTACATCCGCGAGGGTGATGTAACTGCTGGTTGCTGTGTCATACAAGCGGCGATTTGGATATTTCTTGATCAGGCGAAGTTCTTCAGTCATTTTGTGCAGTCCGGAAAGTTTCCCTGCATTTATCGATATCGACGACACGGCAAGTCTGTCGCAGCGCGCGAGACCGGCATTATAACCATATGAAAATTAGGTTTTACTATAGTTTATGCGTTGCGAAATAAAATTTGACAGCAAAATTCTCTGCGCCTAATATTCGTCTTGTGCAATGCAGCAGATGTTCTTTTATGTATCTGACTGTTAACCATTTAGTTTATATAAAAGAGGAGATTACACCATGAACCAAGCAGCCGAGAAATTTGCCGCGCTGAACAAGAAACAGTTGGAGACTGCCGTCCAGGCGTTTCAGATCGGATTCAATGCCTGGGAAATGCTGATCAGCCTTAATTTGGAGGCGTCCCGTTCCCTCCTGCAGGAGGGCGTCGCCAGTGCCCGGGCTCTCACGTCCGTGCGCGATGTGGCCGGATTTTCTTCCTGGGGTGCGGGTCAGTTTCGGGCGGGGGTAGATAAGCTCTCGGGTTACTCCAGGAATATCTACGAAATCGGCGGACAAGCTTCAGGCCAACTGGGCACGATTCTGGAACAGAGTTTGCTTAATACTACGCAAGAAGTCGTGGAACTGGTCGATGAAGTGTTGAAATCCTCATCGATTCCGCAACCGGAAGCCACGGCAGCAGCTGCAAAGGCAGCGATGGCGAATGCTAAATCGGTGATTGAGGGAATTTCGAAGGCCGTCAGACAGACGGCTGGATACGCGGATGCCAATGTCAGGGCGGCCGCCGCGGCGACGGCAGAGGCCGTCAAGAGTACCGCGAAGTAACGGATTGCAAGGCTCCTCCCCCTTTATCTAAAGGTTTTCCTTTGGTAAAGGTTCAAACCCCGGTGTATTCCACCGGGGTTTTTTTTGCCCGGAATCGGTGCATAAAAGGTCAATCGCTGACAGGAATGGGCACCCCCAGGAGCGCCCTATCGTGTCTACGTGACTGGCGGAGAAGGGGTTTCGAGGTTCCGGTCACGACACTCTGATGCTATTTACGGCTCCTAAGACATATGCTGGCCGCCATTGATGGAGATGTTGGCGCCTGTGACAAAAGCAGCCTCATCTGACGCAAGGTAAATAATCAGACCGGCCACTTCTGCCGGCAACCCCAGCCTGTTCAGGGGAATCTGCGGCAGGATTTTCGAATCCAGGATGTCTTGGGGAATCGCGGTCACCATCTTGGTGCCGATATATCCTGGTGAAATGGTGTTGACCGTAACGCCTTTGCGCGCGACCTCATACGCAAGCGCCTTGGTGAACCCGTGCATACCGGCTTTGGCAGCCGAATAGTTGGTTTGCCCGAACGCACCTTTCTGTCCATTGACCGAAGATACATTGATGATGCGTCCCCAATTGCGTTCGACCATGCCATCCAGCACCTGCTTGCTCATATTGAATACGCTGTCCAGATTGGTGCTGATGACGGCATCCCAGTCGGACTTGGTCATTTTCTTGAACGTCATGTCACGCGTAATGCCGGCGTTGTTCACCAGCACATCGATCGGACCGACTTCGGCCTGTACTTGCTTGACGCACTTCGCGCACGAATCGAAGTCGGCGACATCGGCCGCGTAAGCATGGAAATTGTAGCCGCGCTTCTTCATCGCTCCCTGCCAATCGCTTGCCGTTTTGTTTCCCGGTGAATAGGTGGTGACGACCACATAGCCCTGGTCGGCCATCTTGGTGCAGATGGATTCACCCAGACCGCCCATGCCTCCGGTTACCAGCACGTTTCTTTTTGCCATGACCGTCTCCTCCTCGAAATGTTTTTATTTTCCCGTCAATATCGCTTGCCGATTTCTCCTTGACATACCTGCCCGGCGCGGATTCGATGACGGGATACTGCGGATTCCCAAGTTTCGCCGCGGGAGGTTTTCTCGCGCCTGCCTGGTGGCTTAGCCAGGAAGCCCAGTGCCTCCACCAACTGCCGGCTTGCTGCTCTGCGTCAGCGAACCATGCATCTGCATCCGCACCCGCCGAAGAACTTAGCCAGTAGTGCCTTCGATTCTGCCAGGCCGGATTCACGATCCCCGCGACATGACCGCTCGCGCCAAGCACGAATTCGGTGCGTCCCCCCAGCAATCCCATGCTCGCGTACGCCGATTTCCACGGCACGATGTGGTCTTCGCGCGTGGCGACAATGTATGCCGGTACGGTGATAGCACCGAGGTCCAGCGGAACTCCGAACGCTTCGAGTGTACCGGGATTTTTCAGATTGTTCTCAAGGTACATGTTCCGCAGATAATAGACGTAGAGGCGGCCTGGCAGATTACTGCCATCGGCGTTCCAGAAGAGCAGGTCGAAGGCGCGAGGCAATTTGCCCTTGAGATAGTTGTTGACGAAGAAATGCCAGATCAGGTCGTTTGCGCGCAGCGTGGCGAACGTGGCTGCGAGCTTGGTGCCGGGCATTGACCCCGGCGTGCGGAATTCCTGCTCGCTGCGCTCGACAAATTCGCGGTCGATGTAGACGCTGATGTCCCCGGTTTCGGAAAAATCCAGCATGGTGGCCAGGAGAGTGAGCGTCGCCGCAACATTGTCTTTTCGCGCGGCCAAGACGGCGAGCGCGCAGGAGAGCAGCGTGCCGCCAACGCAAAAACCCAGCGTGTTTACTGTCTCAACGCCGCTGATTGCTTTCACTGTTGACAGCGGTGCCAGCACCCCTTGCTCGACATAGTCGTCCCACCCGAGATTCCCCAGTTGCGGTGGGATATTGCGCCAGGAAACCATGAAGGTGCTGAATCCCTGCTCGACACAGAACCGCACAAAGGAATTCTCCGGCTGCAAATCCAGGATGTAGTATTTATTGATGAATGGCGGAACAATCAGCAACGGAAATTCGTGGACCTCGGCGGTCGCAGGTGCATACTGGATCAACTGCATTACTTCGTTCTCGAAGACTACCGCGCCGGGTGTAACGGCCAGATTGCGGCCGACCTCGAAGGCCTGCTCGTCCGTCATGGAAATCCGTCCCCGGGCCATGTCGCCGGCCAGCAGATTCATGCCTTGCACGAGGCTTTCTCCGCCGGTTTGCGCTGCCAGTTTGATGACTTCCGGATTGGTCGCCGCATAATTATTCGGCGCCATGGCGTCCGCCAACTGGCGCAACTGAAATTGCAGCCGGCGCTTGGCCCGTGGTTCGAGATTTGCGAGCTCTCCGAGCTGAACAAGGTAGCGAGAATTGAGTTGGTAAGCCTCCTGTATGTACCGGAAAAAGGGCAGCTGCCACTCGGGTGCGTCGAAACGCTTGTCGCCGTTGGCGGGAGTCGCAGTATTGGCGCCTGGTGCGCTCAATCGGCTCCAAAGCGACAAGTGCTCGCGATAAAACGTCTCCTCGAGCGCACGCAAAGATTCGAGTTGCCGCTTATCTGTGGTGGCAAAGACACGCAGAAGTCCCGCGATGTCGCCAGTGCCGGGAGACGGCAGGCTGCGAAGGAAATTCTCGAGCATGCTCGCATGGGTACCGGCAATTTCTCGAAGATGGTCGCCAGGTAATTTGGCTGGAAAGATCACTTGTCGAAGAGGTCAACGGACGTTGACCGATGAAGTAGCAGTTGAAATTCTTGACTGCCCGCCCAGGAGAGTCAAGCGCGTTTCCGTGGAGCCGCTCTTCAGCCCTCGATCCAGATCACCGCCGCCATTCTGCCGGAGACCTTGTCACGCCGATGGGAAAAGAAACGCACCGGATCGGAGTAGGTGCATTGTCCACCTCCGTACACATCCGTGAGTCCGAGTTTGGCGAGCCGTTGCCGGGCGAGCTGAAATAAGTCGGCTCGCCATTTGCCCGCGCCGTGAGCCTGAAACGCAACGCCGGCGGCCGAATCGAGCGAGACGAACGCGTTGCGCACGTCATCTCCGACTTCGAATTTCGAAGGCCCGATGGCGGGGCCGAGATAGGCGAGCAGATTCCGCGCCGGCGTGGCAAGCGCCTGCACCGTGTTTTCAATGATGCCCGCGGCAAGACCCCTCCAGCCCGCATGAGCCGCGGCGACCCTGCTGCCGGTGCGGTCAGTAATCAGGATCGGCAGGCAATCCGCGACCATCACGACGCAGACGCACCCCGGCCTGATCGCGATTGATGCGTCCGCTTCAACGGGATGAGTGAGCGTTTCTGCATTCACGACTTGGATGCCGTGCATTTGGCGCAGCCATTTGGGCTCGGCGGGTAACAATGCTTTCAGCAAGCGACGGTTGACATGGACGCTGGCAGGATTGTCCCCAACACTCTCGCCAAGGTTCATACTGGAGTAAGAACCGGTGCTGGTGCCGCCGCTGCGCGTGGTGATTAGCGCACGAACGTGTGCCGGTGCCGGCCAGACAGGAACGATCCAGTCGTCAGGCGGCTGGCTTGTCATTTCTCAAGGACGCGAGCAGGGCGGTAATATCCGCAGGCAACGCGGATTCCCACGAGAGAATTTCGCCGCTAGCGGGATGGACCAACGCCAGTCGCGCCGCGTGCAATGCTTGTCTGGGAAAAGCCAAAGCAGCTTGCGGCAATGCTGGCTTGCGTCGGCTGGCACCGTAAACCGGATCGCCGATCAACGGATGGCCGATCGAACTCAGGTGCACCCGGATCTGATGCGTGCGACCTGTTTCGAGGCGGCAGCGCAATCGCGACCAACTCTGGCCATGTTCGATCGGTAGATAGAAAGTCTTGGCCTGCTTGCCGCGCGCAACAACAGCCATGCGAGTGCGTGCCAGCGGATGGCGGCCGATTGGCGCATCGACCACCCCTTCGCGTGCCAGTTCACCCTGCACGATCGCGACGTATTCGCGCGTCACTGAGCGTGCCTGCAACTGGCGCACCAGATCGATCTGCGCCGGAATTGTCTTGGCGACGACAAGCAAGCCGCTGGTTTCCTTGTCGAGGCGATGGACTATTCCTGCCCTGGGTACGCCCGCCAGCGTGGGCGCATGGCGCAAAAGCGCATTGAGCAAAGTGCCACTCCAGTTGCCGCTCCCGGGATGCACCACCAGGCCGGCTGGCTTGTCGATAACGAGAATATCGGCGTCCTCGAATACGATGGCCAGCGGAATCTGTTCGCCAACATGCCGGATTGCCGCGGGCAGGGACTGCGGCGCTACCACCACGGTCTCGCCCCCCCAGACCTTGGTCTTCGCCACGGCGAAAGCGCCATCGATGGTGATATGTCCGCTGCGCATCCATTCCTGCAGGCGGTTGCGCGAATACTCCGGCAACAGGCGCACCAGCGCCTGATCGAGCCGCAACCCGGCGCATTCGGCGGGAACGGCGATGCGACGATGGCGGTCCGGGGAGGCGTTTTCTATATAATCCGGCAAACTGTTTGTGGATTCCGACATGAGACGTAGTTTAGCTATTGTTGCCCTGCTGCTGGTCGCATCGTGCGCCACCAACTTCGACGAAACCAAGGACTGGAGCCCTGAGCGGATTTATAGCGCGGCTCGCGAAGAGCTCGACAGCAGGAATTATCAGAAAGCGATCGGTTACTACGAAAAACTGGAATCGCGTTATCCCTACGGCCGTTATGCGCAAATGGCCCAGATCGAGAGCGCCTACGCCTACTGGAAGGACAACGAGACCGCGCAGGCGCTGGCAGCCTGCGACCGGTTCATCAAGATGCATCCGGACCACCCAAACGTCGACTACGCCTACTACCTGAAAGGACGCATCAACTTCAACGACGATCTTGGAGTGATGGGTTACCTGGCGCAGAAGGACATGACCGAACGCGATCCCCGCGCAGCTCAGGACGCGTTCGACGCGTTTCGCGAACTGGTCACGCGTTTCCCGCAAAGCAAGTATGCGGCGGATGCGCGCTCACGCATGACCTATCTGGTGAACGCGCTGGCTTCAGCCGAGGTGAACGTCGCCGAATACTATCTGCGCCGTGGCGTCTACGTGGCCGCGGTAAACCGGGCGCAATACGCTTTGACAAACTATCCTCGCGCACCGGCAATCGAGCGCGCGCTCACCGTCCTGGTGAAAGCCTACGACGCGATGGGGTTGACCGAGTTGCGGGATGATGCGAATCGCACGCTCGCCACCAATTTTCCCGATAAGAAAGTCAAGGTCGGGCAGCGCGAGAAATGGTGGCATTTCTGGTAGGAACCGGCGATGCCAGAGCGCAGCAGGCGCTGGACGCGAATTCAGAGAAGCAACCTCTGCGTCCCAGCATCGATTCGTCGCGGTATCGCCCTTGCCGATTCTAGCCAGTCCGGTCATGTCTTCAGTTCGGCGATATCCCTGAAATGTTCCAGTGCCTCCGGATTGGCCAACGCCTCGAGGTTCTTGACCGGATTGTCGTGAACGACATTGCGCACCGCGAGCTCGACGATCTTGCCACTCTTGGTACGCGGAATGTCGGCCACCTGGATGACTTTCGAGGGCACGTGACGGGGCGTTGTATTGCGCCGGATTTGTTCCTTGATTTTTTTCGCGAGTGATTCTTCGAGAGTCAGGTCGTCGCGAAGGCGCACGAATAATACAACTCGCACATCGTTGTCCCAGTCCTGGCCTATCACCAGACTTTCCACGACCTCGTCCAATTGCTCGACCTGGCGATAGATTTCCGCTGTGCCGATGCGTACTCCACCAGGGTTGAGCGTGGCATCGGAGCGGCCGTAGATGACACATGTACCTCGTGCGGTGAGTTCCATGTAATCGCCATGACACCAGATTCCCGGAAACCGCTCGAAATAGGCCGCACGATACTTGGCGCCGCTAGTGTCATTCCAGAAGTAGATCGGCATCGAAGGGAAGGGCGATACGCACACCAGTTCGCCCTTGCTTGCGATCACTGACTCGCCATCGTCGTCGAACACATGGACGTCCAGTCCGAATCCGCGACACTGGATTTCGCCGCGATGTACCGGCAGCACCGGATTGCCGAGCACGAAGCAGGAAACGATATCCGTGCCTCCCGAAATTGAGGCCAGGAGCAAATCTCTCTTTATCGCGCGATAGACGTAATCGAAACTCTCCGCGACCAGCGGCGATCCCGTCGAAGTCATGGTCTTCAGCGAAGCCAGCGCATGGGTTTCCAGCGGCTTGGCCCCGGCTTTGTTTAGAGCATCGATGTATTTGGCGGAAGTGCCGAATACCGTCATGCCTTCTTCGTCGGCGTAGTCGAACAACACCCGCGGGCCGGGGTAAAACGGCGATCCGTCGTAAAGCAGCAGTGTCGCCCCGGACGCCAGGCCGGAGGCCAGCCAGTTCCACATCATCCAGCCGCAGGTCGTGAAGTAGAACAACCGGTCGCCACTCTTCAAATCCGTATGGAGCTGATGCTCCTTGAGGTGCTGAAGCAAAGTACCGCCGGCCCCGTGCACGATGCATTTCGGCACACCGGTGGTGCCGGATGAGTACAGGATGCAAAGGGGATGATTGAATGGCAACTGCCTGAACTCGATATCCTTGCCGCGGTACGGATGGACGAAATCGCGCAGGTGCATTGAATTGCGCATCGACGAGATGTCGGGGTCGCGCGTATAGGAAACGATGACCGCACGCGCCAGGGATGGCAACTGCTTCACGATTTCGGCGACGCGCGGCAGCGTGTCGATGAATTTGCCGTTGTAGTAATAGCCTTCGACCGCGAACAGGATCTTGGGCTCTATTTGTCCGAAACGGTCGAGCACGCCCTGCACGCCGAAATCCGGCGAGCAGGACGACCAGATCGCGCCCATGCTGGCCGCGGCTAGCATGAAGATGATGGTTTCGGGCATGTTGGGCATGAACGCCGCGACGCGGTCACCTTCCTTCACTCCTGCCGCGGAAAGCGCCTGGGCCGTGCGCGACACAGCGCCGTAGACTTCCGCGAAAGTCATTCTGCGGCGGACCTTGTCCTCGCCCCAGAACACCATCGCTGTCTCATCGTCCCGCCGGCGCAGCAGGTTCTGCGCGTAATTGAGCTTCGCGTCCGGAAACCACTGCGCGCCCGGCATTCTGTGGCCGTCGACCAGCACGCGTTCACCGCGGCTTTGCGCGATGACGCCGCAGAAATCCCACACCGACAGCCAGAATTGCTCGGGCTGGCTGATCGACCATTCATACAGCGCAAACGAATCGGCGACGCCTGCCTGCCAGCGCTTGTTGATCAGCTTGATGAACGCGCTGACGTTGGAACGCGCAATGCGCTCCTTCGACGGTTGCCAGAGTATGTCGGGAGATTTGGTCATGGTTTAGTCCTGCCAAAAAAAATCAAAACCCAACACGGAGGCACGGAGAGCACGGAGGACACAGAGTAAGGCAAAACCAGAATTCCGAGAGTGAAGGAGCGAATAGCCGCGTCATTCTTGTTGCCAATCGAAACATTACTCCTATGCTGCCATCTCAGTCTTTGACTTTCTCCGTGTCCTCTGTGTCCTCTGTGCCTCCGTGTTGGGTTTAGACGGCTTTACTCAGGCCGCATCTGGGGAAACAAAATGACGTCGCGGATGCTGGCGCTGTCGGTGAACAGCATGACCAGGCGATCGATGCCGATGCCCTCGCCAGCCGTGGGAGGCAATCCGTATTCCAGCGCACGGATATAGTCCGCGTCGTAGTACATCGCTTCCTCGTCGCCGGCTTCCTTGGCCTGAGCCTGCTGCTGGAAACGCGCAGCCTGATCCTCCGGGTCATTCAACTCGGAGAAACCATTGGCCAGTTCGCGGCCAGTGATGAACAGTTCGAAGCGGTCGGTCACCGCGGGATCCCTGTCATTGCTGCGTGCGAGTGGGGATACGTCGGTGGGATGCGCAACAATGAACGTGGGCTGGATCAGCTTGTCTTCGGTGGTCTGCTCGAACAGCTTGAGTTGCAACAGCCCGATCCCGTCGGTCGGGAAGACCTCGACCTTGAAGCGCTCGAGCGCGTTGCGCAGGTTTTCGGCATTCGACAAGTCCCGCAGTGTGTATCCCGGGTTGTACTTGGCGATGGCATCGGCCATGGTCAGGCGATCGAAAGGTTTGCCCAGATCCACGCTTTCGCCTTGGTAGGTCAGTGTCGTGCCGCCGGTCATTTTCCGGGCTAACCCGCGCAGAAGTTCCTCGGTGAGATCCATCAAATAATGGTAATCCTGATAGGCCTCGTAGAACTCGAGCATGGTGAATTCGGGATTGTGCCGGGTCGACATCCCCTCATTGCGGAAATTGCGATTGATTTCGAAAACCTTCTCAATTCCGCCGACCACAAGCCGCTTCAAATACAGTTCCGGGGCGATGCGCAGATACAGTTGCATGTCTAGCGCATTGTGATGCGTAACGAAGGGGCGCGCCGCGGCCCCGCCCGGGATCGGCTGCATCATGGGGGTCTCCACTTCGAGAAAGCCCCGTGAGACGAAGAACTCCCGGATCGTCTGAATGATGCCGGAGCGCGCCTTGAAAACGCGTTGCGATTCCGGATTGGTAATGAGGTCCAGGTGACGCTGGCGGTATGTCTGTTCCTGGTCGGCGAGCCCGTGAAATTTTTCGGGGAGCGGGCGCAGCGCCTTGGAAAGCAGGCGCAAGCCCGTGACCTTGACCGTAAGCTCGCCGGTCCGGGTTTTGAACAGGGTGCCTTCGGCGCCGAGGATGTCTCCCAGATCCCAATGCTTGAACGCGGCGTGCGTGGTCTCCCCCGTGGCGTCGTTGGTGACATACAGTTGAATGCGCCCCGACATGTCCTGCAGTGTGGCAAAACTGGCCTTGCCCATGACACGTTTGAGCATCATGCGCCCGGCCACCACGACTTTGATTGCGGCGGCCTCCAGTTCCTCGTTGGTCTTGGCGTCGAAGTCACGATGCAGACTGGCGGCCAGATGGCTGCGGCGGAAGTCGTTCGGATACGCGTTGCCCTGTGCTCGCAGTTCTTTCAGCTTGGCCCGCCGCTCCGCGATGATCTGGTTCTCGTCAGGGGGTTCGGTTGGCGGTTTTTTGCCGTCGTCGTCAGCCATGTTTACACGCCCTGTTTGAGGGAGGCATTGATGAAATCGTCGAGGTCCCCGTCAAGTACCGACTGGGTGTCTCCCCTTTCGACGTTGGTGCGAAGATCCTTGATGCGCGACTGGTCGAGAACGTAGGAGCGGATCTGATGTCCCCAGCCGATGTCGGTCTTGGAGTCCTCCATCGCCTGCTTTTCCTCGTTGCGCTTGCGCATTTCCAGTTCGTACAAACGCGCCTTGAGCATGGCCATCGCTTCGGCGCGATTGCGGTGCTGGGACCGGTCGCTCTGGCACTGCACGACGATATTCGTCGGTAAATGCGTGATGCGGATGGCGGAGTCGGTCTTGTTGATGTGCTGGCCACCCGCTCCGCTGGCGCGAAAGGTGTCGACGCGCAAGTCGGCGGGATTGATGGCGATATCGATCGTATCGTCGACCTCCGGATAGACAAATACGCTCGCAAACGAGGTATGGCGGCGCGCATTCGAATCGAACGGCGATTTGCGCACGAGTCTATGCACGCCGCTTTCGGTGCGCAGGGTGCCAAAGGCGTATTCCCCGGTGACCTTCAGCGCCGCGCTCTTGAGCCCGGCCACGTCGCCGGCCGATTCCTCGAGAACCTCGACCTGAAATCCGCGCCGATCACAGAACTTCAGATACATGCGTTCCAGCATGGAAGCCCAGTCCTGCGCCTCGGTTCCGCCGGAACCGGACTGGATATCGAGGAAACAGTTGTTCGGGTCCATGGGGTTGGAGAACATGCGCCGAAATTCCATCGCCGCCACGATTTTCTCCATGTTGGCGATGTCGTCCCCGATGGCATTCAGCGCGGAGTCGTCGTTTTCGGCGCGCGCCATGGCAAACAAGTCGCGGGCGTCGCGCAGCCCCTGATCGAGCTTCTCCAGTGTGCCGACGACGGACTCGAGCTGCTTGCGCTCGCGGCCCAGGTCCTGAGCGCGCTTCGCATCGTTCCAGATAGCAGGATCCTCGCCGAGCTGGACGACTTCGGTCAAACGATTGCGTTTGGTTTCGAAGTCAAAGATACCTCCGCAGTTCTTTGGTCCGTGAGTCGAGGTCGTCAAGCTGGCTGGCCAGCGCGTTGAGGCGTTCCGCTTCCATGTGAATTCCGATCTGGTGAGAATTGCAGGACTGAAAGGCGCGCATTTTAACTGATGGCGCCATCAATCCGCGGGTTTGGTGACAACAAGCGCGATCCTGAGCCTGGGGAGCGGCCTTCCGCTGGCAGGACAAATCCCGAAAAGGTCATGATCGAGGCCTCACGCGGCAGGTTGCCAATGCTCGACCAGTAATTGCACCGAACGGGTCGAGTTGTACTCGTTGACCTGCACGCCGTAAACCGCGCGAATACGGTTGGGCAGGGGTTCACTGTGTCCAAACAGGATCGCGTCGAAAAGGCGAACCGGGTCGGACGTCCGCAACCGTAACTTGAGGTGCTTGCCGCCAACGACGCGCTGCTCGGCGATCTCGTATTCATCGCAAAATGCCGGCGGCCGAAAACCCTGGCCCCAAACCGTTGCCCCGAGCGCTTCGGCGAAGTTCAGGTTGATTTCCGCTGGCGGGAGGCCGCCATCGGTTTCGATCAGGCGTTCCAGGTCCGCGGGCTCGACGAGTTCGCCCACGACCACCTCAAAAGCCGCCGCAAAGACAGGGATATCCGCGCTGCGCACCGTCAGCCCTGCGGCTGCCGCGTGTCCACCAAAGCGCAAAATCAGACCGGGGTGGCGCTTGGCGACCAGATCGAGCGCGTCGCGCAAATGCAGTCCTGGAATGGAGCGCCCGGAACCCTTGGCCTCCGCGCCGTCGCCCTTCGCAAAGGCAATCGCGGGGCGGTGATAACGCTCGCGCAGGCGCGCGGCCAGGATGCCGATCACGCCCTGGTGCCACGATTCATCAAACAAACACACGCTGAAGGAGTCGGCGACATCGATCTTGTCCATCAATGCAAGGGCGGTTTCTTGCATGCCCGCCTCGATGTCGCGGCGCTCGCGGTTCAGCGCGTCGAGCTGTTGGGCCAGTTCCGCGGCCCGGCTGGCGTCCGCTGTCAGCAGGCACTCGATGCCAAGCGACATATCGGTGAGTCTGCCGGCGGCGTTAAGCCGGGGTGCAACGACGAAGCCAAGGTCGTAAGCGGCGGCGCATGACGCGTCGCGCCCTGCGACGTTGAACAACGCATAGATGCCGGCGTGCGCGCGGCCGGCTCGTATGCGGCGCAAACCCTGATCCACCAGGATGCGATTGTTGTCGTCGAGCCGTACCACGTCGGCAACGGTGCCGAGCGCGACCAAGTCGAGCAGTTCGGCAAGATTGGGCTCCTTGCGGCTGCGAAACCAGTCACGCTTGCGCAATTCCGCGCGCAAGGCGACGAGGACGTAAAACATCACGCCTACGCCGGCGAGATGCTTGCTCGGAAAAATACATCCGTGCTGATTGGGATTGACGATGCAGGCGGCGCCCGGCAGGCAGTCGCCCGGAAGGTGATGATCGGTGATAAGAACCTGGATGCCGAGCGCGTTGGCTTCTTCGACGCCTTCCACGCTCGCGATGCCATTGTCGACGGTGATCAGAAAGTCAGGATGCCGGCTGGCAGCGAGTTTGACGATTTCCGGCGTGAGGCCGTAGCCGTACTCGAACCGGTTCGGCACCAGATAGTCGACTGTCGCGCCAAAGCTCTGCAGCCCAAGCATGCCGATTGCACAAGCGGTCGCCCCGTCCGCATCGTAGTCGGCGACGATGAGCAGCCGCTTCCCCGCTGCGATGGCGTCCGCGAGCAGGACCGCCATGGTTTCGCAATTCAGCAGCCGATCAAGTTGCAGCAGTCCCGCCAGCGAAGTGCTCATTTGAGCCACTTCCCGAATGCCGCGCGAGGCGTAGACCCTCGCGAGGACGGGATGCAGACCGCTCGCGCAAAGCGCTGCGAAGGCCGCCGGCGGCACGTCGCGCTCGAGAATGCGAACGGGATTTTTCAATGGGTGCGGGCCTGATCGGCAAGCGGGACTGCGACTCTCCAGAAGCGCCACAAATTCATTCGGCTGACGCACCACCGGTAGCTGCGCCCGTCGGCGACGGTGGCGATGACGATCTGGCCTAGTTGCCCCTTCGCCAGCATCGCCGACAACGGCGCGAACCACATGCGATCCAGACCCTCGAGTGCTAACTTCCAGGCAGCGGCGTCGAGACACATCGAAGCCGTTGCCGCGGATTGCAACTCGACCAGAACGTCACGTGCGCCGATCGCTGCGATGCCGGCTCCAGCCGGTGTGAAAGGAATGTCCGTTAGTTTGGCCAACCCCCGCGCCAAGGGACTGTCGCCGATCACAGCCTGAAAAAGGGTGCGCGCGCGTGGCAGAATGCCGCCGCCGGAGAACCAGAGACTGTTGATTGGCAGCGCGCCGCGCATCTCCCGTTCTTCGTTGATCGGATGTTCATGCAAAACCATCTGGACTTCATTGAATATCCGGTGCCAGGCCAATTGGTCTTCGCCTTTCGGCAAGAGCGGGTCGACCTCCCGGCCGACAGCCTGTGACAGGGGGCTGGTCCGCAGGCGGGGCGGCTCCTGGGTTTGCAGATACCAGCGATGCGATTGCGGCGCCACGAAAGTAAATTGAGTTGCGAAATGACGGTTGAGGGTAGCGCAGAGCGAAACCGCCTCGACGTCAGAGATCGACAAGGCCTCCGGAGCGAGCAAGGTTAACTGGTCCCGATTCACCTGCAGGTGCACCGGGTCGGCGCTCAACCAAAAATCCGGGCCCGGGTCCCTGCCGGTGCCGAACAAGGATGTGGGCGCAATCGGCCAGTCGGCCTGCCTTGGCACCCCGAATTGCTCGCAAAGCCACGCCTCGTCGCCGTCGCATTGGCTTTCTTCGGCATCGCTGCGTGCCAGCAGCCTTTGCAGGTTGGTGGCAATCGGCGCGTCGTGATCGAGACCAGAATGGGGCCAGAACAAGGCGGGAATGAACAGGGTGACGGTATGCACGGCGTTGGCGCAGAAATCGGCTTGAGTTTAGCATGGCACCCGCGCCGAATACGGCGGTCTTAGGCTACAGCGGTGGAATGTGGCAGACTGCGCAACGCCTCCGGAAAATTCAAGCCGCAAGAACATGCACCCATGCTGACGCCGTATGAGTTGTTTGTCGGACTGCGCTATACGCGCGCAAAGCGGCGCAACCATTTCATCTCCTTCATTTCCGTTACGTCGATGCTGGGCATAGCTCTCGGCGTTGCTGCGCTGATTGTCGTGCTATCGGTCATGAACGGCTTCCAAAAGGAATTGCGCGCACGAATTCTGGGCGTTGCCTCGCACGTGCAGATTACCGGCATGTCCGGGGGCCTGAGCGACTGGCGCAAGGTGGCAGCGCAGACTGCACGCAATCCGGAAGTCGTCGCGGCGGCACCCTACGTGATGGCGCAGGGCCTGATCTCCAATCGTCAGACCGTTCAAGGCAGCATCGTCCGCGGCATCGTGCCGGCGGACGAAGACAAGGTGGCCGAAATCGGCATGCACATGAAATCCGGCAGCCTCGGCGCGTTGCAGCCGGGCAAATTCGGTATCGTGCTGGGAAGCGAACTGGCGCTCAGCATTGGTGCGCGACTCGGCGACAAGATCGTTGTCATCGCGCCGCAGGGCCAGGTGACCCCGGCCGGAATCATGCCGCGACTCAAGCAATTCGACGTCGTCGGTATCTTCGAAGTCGGCATGTACGAGTACGATGCCGGGCTGGCGCTGATTCATCTCGATGATGCCCAGAAACTCTATCGCATGGAGGGCAAGGTATCGGGCGTTCGCCTGAAACTGAAGGATCTGTTTACCGCTCCGCGTGTTGCGCGCGAACTCACGCATACCCTCGATGCGGATGTCTATGTCGCGGACTGGACCCGCAGCCACGCCAATTTTTTCCGCGCCGTGCAGATCGAAAAGCGCGTGATGTTCATCATCCTGCTGCTGATCGTTGCGGTCGCCGCGTTCAATATCGTTTCGACGCTGGTCATGGCCGTCACAGACAAGCGCGCAGACATTGCCATCCTGCGCACGCTCGGGGCGGCGCCCGGCGAGATCATGAAGATATTTATCATTCAGGGCGCTTTGATCGGCGTAATCGGCACGCTGTTTGGCGTGGTAGGCGGCATGCTGATGGCCTGGAACGTGGATGTGGTCGTGCCGGCGATCGAACGTCTGATTGGCGTGCAGTTTCTGGCAAAGGACGTGTACTACATCAGCGATCTTCCATCCGACCCCAATCTGAACGACGTTATCGTCATCGCATTGACGTCATTTGCGCTGAGTCTGGCGGCAACGCTGTACCCAAGCTTGCGCGCGGCACGAGTCAATCCCGCCGAGGCGCTGCGCTATGAGTGAGACGAGCGTGAGCGTAGTACTGTCCTGCAGAAAGCTGCAGAAAATATTCCGGCAAGGCGACTACACCGTCCCGGTCCTGACGGGCGTCGACATCGATGTGCGGCGTGGCGAAACGGTTGCCATCGTGGGGGCGTCGGGTTCGGGCAAGAGCACGCTGCTGCATTTGCTTGGCGGACTGGATGCGGCTTCTGCCGGCGAAATTCTAATCATGGGTCGCCGGCTGGACGAACTCGACGAGAAAGCCAAAGGCCGGTTGCGCAACCATGGACTGGGCTTTGTGTATCAGTTCCATCACCTGCTGCCGGAGTTCACTGCGCTGGAAAATGTGGCGATGCCATTGCTGATCCGGCGCATGGGAACGGAGGAAGCCAGCCGACGCGCCAGCGGAGTACTGGAGCGGGTCGGGCTGAGCGCCCGCGTGAGCCATACCCCAGGCGAACTGTCCGGAGGCGAGCGCCAGCGTGCAGCACTGGCTCGCGCGCTGGTGACCGAACCCGCATGCGTGCTGGCGGACGAGCCCACGGGAAATCTCGATCGGCATACCGCCGAAGGCATGCTTGAGCTCATGCTCGAACTCAACCGCGAGCTTTCCACCAGCTTCGTCGTGGTCACTCATGATCCGGCGATCGCATCGCGCATGCAGCGAACGCTGCGCCTGGAGGACGGGAAACTGGGCGAGGCGTGAGGGGTTAGGAGTAAGGGGAGAGGAGTGACGGCGGAGCGCAGAACCCGGTTGATACTCTTACCCCTCACCCCTCACCCCTTACGGGTACCTAACCGGAATCGGATCGAGGGATTGCCACAGATACCAGGTCGCCACGGTTCGCCAAGGCTGCCACGCGAGCGCAATC
>Ga0207689_10001296_pt1 | contig 24095 bp, 18 predicted proteins | sample KBSMisM52_FD_184312 | JGI IMG/M metagenome (GOLD analysis project Ga0207689, IMG submission 184312) | Miscanthus rhizosphere microbial communities from Kellogg Biological Station, Michigan, USA - KBS Miscanthus M5-2 (SPAdes) (version 2) | ecosystem: Host-associated > Plants > Roots >... | reverse complement strand
TATAACAAGGCGTACAAGAAGAGCGCGCGCATCGTCGGCGACGTGATCGGTAAGTATCACCCGCACGGCGACATGCCCGTCTACGACACGATCGTACGTCTCGCGCAGGACTTCTCGATGCGTTATCCGCTGATCGACGGTCAGGGAAATTTCGGTTCAGTTGATGGCGACGCTCCCGCGGCCATGCGTTACACCGAAGTACGGATGGCGAAACTGGCCAATGAAGTGCTCGCCGACATTGAAAAAGAGACTGTTAACTTTCAACCGAACTATGACGAAAGTTTGAGCGAGCCGACAGTCCTGCCCACGCGCATTCCCAATCTGCTGTTAAACGGATCAGAAGGAATCGCCGTCGGCATGGCGACCAAGATTCCGCCGCATAACCTGACTGAGGTGGTTGACGCGACGGTTGCGCTGGTTCGCGACCCTGAAATTAAGATCGACAAGCTCCTGAAAATCGTGAAGGGTCCCGATTTTCCCACCGGCGGATTCATCTGCGGCCGCACCGAGATTGAAAACTCATATCGGACTGGTCGAGGCATTCTGCAAATGCGCGGGAAGGCTTCGATCGACCGTATCGGCCGCGGCTCGCATGAGCGCGATGCCGTTATCATTACCGAGATTCCATTCCAGGTTAATAAAGCGAAACTGATCGAGCGGATTGCCGAACTCGCGAATGAGAAGAAGCTGGAAGGCATTTCCGACGTCCGCGACGAATCCGATCGTCACGGCATGCGCATCGTGGTTGAGCTGAAACGCGATGCTGTTCCGCAAGTCGTGCTGAACAAACTCTTCAAGCTGACGCCGATGCAATCCAGCTTCGGCGTCATCAACCTCGCGATCGTGAACGGCCAGCCCCGTGTGCTGAACCTCAAGCAGATGCTTGAAGCGTTCGTCGACTTCCGCCGCGAAGTTGTCCGCCGCCGGACGGAGTACGAGCTGAGAAAAGCGCGCGCGCGGGCACACGTATTGGAAGGTTTGACCAAAGCGATTGACGCACTCGACTACATCGTGACGCTAATTCGCAATTCGCGATCGGTCGATGAAGCGAAGCAATGGCTCATGGGTCACTTGGAAACAACAAAGGAAGTGAAGGCGTGGAAGGGAATTCCCTCGAACGAACCAGTCGCGAAGTACTTGCCCAAACTCAAGAAGGCAATGGAGCGTCTGTCGTTTTCCGAAATTCAGGCGCAGGCAATTCTCGATTTGCAATTGCGGCGCTTGTCGGCGCTCGAGCGGCAAAAAATTGTCGACGAGTACGAATCGATCATCAAGCTGATTGCTGAACTTGAAAATATTCTCGCCAACGAATCGGCGTTGCGTGGCGTGATCATCGATGAATTAGAAGCAGTAAAGAAAGAGTTCGGCGACGCGCGTCGCACGGAAATTACCGACGAAGGCACGGAATATACAATCGAAGACCTGATCGCTGACGAAGAGGTCGCAATCACAGTCACCAAGAGTGGCTATATCAAGCGCACGCCGATCACCACCTATTCACGTCAGGGACGCGGCGGCAAAGGCCGGTTCGGCGCTATGGCCAAGAACGATGACTACGTTGAGCACCTCTTCATCGCTTCGACGCACGCCTACCTGATGGTCTTCACCGATGATGGGCTCGTGTACAAGATGAAAGTGCACGAGGTGCCCGACGCGGCGGCGGCGTCGCGCGGCAAGGCGATCGTGAATCTGATTCAGATTCCGTCGGACCGCAAACTTGCGGGTGTCGTTCCGGTGCGTGAGTTTTCGGAGGGCCGCTACGTGGTGATGGTGACGCGCAAAGGCGTAATCAAGAAGACGGCGCTCTCTGATTTCCAGAACATCCGTTCGAACGGAATCATCGCTATCAACATCGATGAAGGTGATGAGTTACTGGACGTCGTGCTGACCGATGGCACGAAACGAATTTTCATCGCGACGCATAACGGCTTTGCAATTCGTTTCGATGAAAAGAACGCGCGCCCGATGGGTCGCGCGACCCGCGGCACGCGCGGCATCGACCTTCGCAAAGACGATTTTGTGGTTTCGCTCTGCGCTGTTTCCGCCGACGATTCCGAAAAGATGCTTTCGGTTTCTGAACAGGGTTACGGCAAGCAGACGCCCATCTCGACTTACCGCCTGCAATCGCGTGGCGGCAAAGGCGTCATCAACATGAAGACGACGGAAAAAACCGGAAAGGTGGTCGCGGTATTTCCGGTCGACGTCGACTCGGAAATCATGATCATCACGCAGCAGGCAAAACTAATTCGGCTTGAGGCCGGCCACATCCGCAAGACGGGACGCAGCGCGCAAGGTGTGAGACTGATTAAGACTGAAGAGAGCGACAAGGTGACGAGCGCATCCCTGGTCGAGCCCAGCGCGGAAGAAGAGACGGAAGAAGTATCGTCATAAGACCTGGTCCGCAGATTACGCAGATAAGATAATCCGGCGGAAGGACATTGATCATCTGAAGCCAGGTCATAATCCTATCTGGGTAATCTGCGGATTATTCTCGTCGTCCTTCGCCTTCTACCCACACTTCCCCGTCTTCAAAAACCTCCTTCTTCCAAATCGGCACAGTGCGTTTGAGTTCGCGGATCGCCCATTCGCATGCCGCGAATGCTGCGGCGCGGTGGGGCGCACTGACGCTAATTGCCACTGACGTCTCGCCGATTTCCAGACGCCCAGTGCGATGGACGATCCCAATGTGCGCGATGTCGAACTTCTCATGAGCCTGCGCGCCTAGTCTCTTCATCTCCGTCAACGCCATCGGCTCATAAGCTTCGTAAACCAGGTAGAGAGTGCGGCAACCTTTCGTCCATTCGCGCGCGTAACCGTCGAGGGTGACGGTGGCGCCACATTCCGGCAGCACTACCCGTCGAGCGACCGCGGGAACGTCTATGGGCGCGGTCGTGAGTTCGAAGAAGTCCAGGTTCGTGGAGGATGCGGGCAGGATGCCCGCGCTCCCGGCGCTTCCTCCACTGACCGGCGGAAAGATGGCCAGTTCATCACCTTCATGCAATTCGCGTTTCGGATCAGCATATTGTTGATTCACTGCCAGCAATAAAGACTTCGCGAAACGATTCAAGTCGGGGTAATCGGACAAGAGTTTCTGGAATACTTCGCCCGTCGTGCAGCGAACGTCGCAAGTGATGTCGAGTTGGTCATGGCCAACGGCGTCGCGGGCAGCGCCAAAAAAGAGAACGCGCACTAACAATTGATTGGTCGTCATTAAAAAGGATGAAGTGGTGCTTAATGCGGCCGCGACCGCAGTGTCTATTCTTCGAGATCGACGTGTTTGCCACCGTGGCCATTGCCCTTGGCAATTGAATGCAGACGGGCCCGCTCTTCATAGTTCTTCACCACACGCGCCAGAAACTCTCCCAGTCGATGAAGCCGCTCAGACGTGGAACGCAGCTCCAATAACTGCTGCTTCGTTTCTGGCTCAAGCTCCATCGCGGCTGCAACCAGAAATGAAAGTTTCTGCGGCTCAGTGTCCGTAATATCCGGCAGGTTGCCGCGTTCATCATTTGTAATGCGGATGGCGTTGGCGACACGCATGAACATCGTGGCTACTTCTTGCGCGTCAGACCGGAGTTTTTGAATGTTCTCTTCTTCATCTTCAAAAAAATTCACGCGCACAACCAAATAAGGGTCCCCGCGCTCGAGATAATCCTGGACCTGATAACGCACGACACCGACGGCAAGCACATTTGATCGGCCATCGGGAAGTCCCTGCGTTTCGGTAACCTCGGCAACACAGCCGATGTGCCCGCTTGGCGGTATATCTTTTTCTGAAGCGCTTGAGTCGAAATATGAGAGCCCGAACAGGTTGTTGTTCGCGCGGATGTCCGTGAGCATCTGTCGGTAACGTTCTTCGAAGATATGCAGCGGCATCGGCATGCCGGGAAACAAAACGACCGGCAGAGGAAACAGCGGCAGTTCCTGCACGCCGCGCACTTTGTCAAGAGCTTCACTCATTTCATTCGACATTCGCTGTTTGCGACATTGAAGATTGCGCCGAGTCATTATCGCAGACGACTTTGCGGAAGTCAGCAAGGTCACGCCCATATCGGAGTTGGGGATGAACTTGTGATAGTTTGTTCAGTCATGTGAAGCGCAGGTTCGTTTTGATTGCGGGGAGGAGATATGAGCGATTTAGCAGCACGACAATGCGTGCCATGCCGCGGCGGCGTACCGCCCATGAAGAGCAATGAAATCCGGAATCTGCTCGACCAATTGACCGGGTGGGAAGTAGTTGGCGAGCACCATTTGCTCAAGCCGTTCCAGTTTGGGAACTTCCGTCAGGCGCTCGACTTCGTAAATCGGGTGGGCGAACTTGCAGAAACTCAAGGCCATCACCCGGACATCTGCTTTGGCTGGGGAACGGCAGAGATTACCATCTGGACGCACAAGATCGACGGGCTCACGGAAAGTGATTTTATCCTCGCCGCCAAAATTGATGAGTTATGAAAACACTACGACACAAGCGGCTTGAAAAGGCGTCCGAGGGCAACGGCCTTCACGCGCAATCGCATCGAACTGCCGTCTGTGAAATGACCTCTGACCGGAAGCGATTAATGAACAGATTGTTCGCACTCATTTTGTCCGTCGCGGTGGGTTTGCTGTTAGCCTCTACCGCGACGGCGCAGAATCCCCGACCGCAGAGCACGCCGACGCCGGATCCAAACCAGGCGGAAGTCATCAACATTCGGCGCGTCCGACTTCCGATTACCGTCACCGATAAGAAGGGCCAGTTCGTGTCCGGGCTGACGCAGAGCGATTTCGTCGTGCTCGAAGATAAAGTGCCGCAGAAGATCGATTCCTTCACGAATGACGAGAGCAACAATCTGCCGCTTTACGTCGCGGTTCTCATGGATACTTCGCCATCTACGGCGGCCAAGCTGAAGTTCGAACAGGAATCCGCGATGAACTTCATCCAGACCGTGGTGCGTCCCCGCCGTGACCGCGTGCTGTTCGCGACTTTCGATCACGAAATCACTTTGCGACAGGACTTTACGGATCGGCTGGAATTACTCGATCGCGCAGTTTACGCGGTGAAGAAAACCGGCGAGCAGACCGCATTGTGGGACGCTATCTGGCAGTTCTGTGATCAGAAGATGCGTTCCGTGCCCGGCCGTCGTGTGCTTGTCGTCATTACCGACGGTGTGGACACGTACAGCCGCGCGGATATCAACGACGCAATCGATATCGCGCAACGGACCGAAACAACCATCTTCGCGATTTCGACCAAAGCCGGATTGTTAAGCACTGTCGTCGGCGTAGAGGCAGGGACGGTCAAGAACAAAGCCGACAAAGATCTCGACAAGATTAGCGATGAAACGGGGGGCGCTGCATTCTTCACCGGCGATATGCTCTCGCTTGAGCGGTCGCTAAATCGAATTCAGAAGGAAATCAGATCTCAGTACTTGATCACCTATAAGCCGGCGAATGATAAGTACGACGGCAGTTATCGTCGCGTCGAAGTAAAGCTCACCAACGGACAGAGCCTGAAGCTCCGCACCAAGAAAGGTTACAAAGCAGTCGCCGACGCAGTCAGGACCGGTGAGTGAAAATGAAAGCTCGTTTGTTAACGGCAGTCGTATTCGTTGCCGCAATTATCCTCGTCAGCACGGCGGCACTCAACCTCGGCACGCACGCGCAAAGTGGAAATACGAACAGCTCTCGTGAGCGTGTCGCGAATCCTTCGCCCAGTCCGACGCCGCGATCTCAAGATGAAGAAACGCTGCGCTCGGATGAGGTTGTGCGGGTTGAAACGAATCTGACGAATGTTTTCTTTACCGCCGCCGACAAACACAAAAGGTTCGTTTCGAGCCTGAAACGGGAAGATCTCCGGATACTCGAAGATGGTGTGCCGCAGCAGATCTTCACTTTTCAACAAAATATTGATCTGCCTTTGTCGTTAGCGATACTGATCGACACGAGCCGTTCAGAAGAACGCACGCTGCCTGAGGAGAAAGTTGCCGCCCAGGCATTTCTGGAAGCCGTGATGCGGCCACAGAAAGACGAAGCTGCGGTTGTATCGTTCACCGGCGACTCGACGCTTGAGCAAGGACTCACCGGAAACCTTCCGCGCTTGCGACGAGCGATTGAGCGGGTTGAGTACGTTCCCCCTTCAGGTTTGATCGGCGGCGGCGTGGTGGTCGGTGGCACGCCGCCCATCTCTGACAGCCAACAGATGCTGGCAGGCTCAACGGCGATTTGGGACGCTGTATTTACCACATCGAACGAGGTGATGCGTGATTCCGCGGAGCACACGCGACGCGCGATCATCCTATTAACTGACGGTCAGGACACCAGCAGTCAGGTCCACATGGGCGAGGCAATCAACAGCGCGGTGAAGGTCGACGCGCTGGTGTATGCAATCGGGATTGGTGATCGTTACTCGTATGGAGTTGATGAAGGTTCGCTGCGAAAGATCACCGAAGCCACTGGCGGCCGCGCTTACTTCCCACGGAATGAGTCGGAACTGCGCGATGCATTCGCGCAAATTCAACGTGACTTGCGCGAGCAATATCTGATTGCATATGCGCCTTCCAACAAATCACGTGACGGATCATACCGGCGCGTGACAATCGAAATCGTCAACCCCGAATTTCAGAAACAGTCGCTGAAACTCACCTACCGGCCGGGCTACTTCGCAAAGTAATTGGCTCCACCCGCCAAAAAACCCCAGTTTTTGTCCGTTTTCGGCAGATTCAAGTGTGACAAACAAGTTTTGGCTTTGCTATACTCGATTGGTCCCTGAGGGCTGTTCTAGCCTCAGAAGTCTTTTCCGGGCGCGATCCCTGCGCCAGATTCTCTTCGAAACTGTTTCCGCTGATGTCCACATCGTCAGACAATCGTCCTGTCATTCTGATCGTTAAAGACGATCAGCAAGTACTTCAGTTGTTGGTCGATTTGCTTGAGCCGGAAGGCTACAAGGTCATTACCGCTGACAATGCTCGCCGTGCGCTCGAACTTACGTCCGTCGTTCGTGCAGACCTCATCATGAGCGATGTGGTCATGCCGGAGATGAATGGCCTCGAATTGTGCCAACGCCTGAAGGCGAATCGTAACACAGCGTCCACTCCGGTGATGATGGTAAGCGCCGTCCGCAAGAAAGACGCTGCGTTGATTGAGGGCTACAGCGCCGGCGCCGATGACTATGTAGAGATTCCTTTTCGTAACGAGGAGCTTTTAATCAAAGTCGCGCGCTTGATTGAACGTCATCGCGCGCAGAAGGCGCTGGAGAAATCGGCCCAGGAATATCGGTTGCTTTTCAAAGCCAACCCATGTCCGATGTGGTTGTGCGATCAGAAGACTCTTCAGTTCCTCGCCGTCAACGATGCCGCCGTCAATCATTATGGGTACAGTCGTGAAGAATTCCTGACGATGACGGTGAAAGACATTCGACCGGAAGAAGACGTTGCCAACCTGGTCGAGCACATAAGCACAACTCAGACGGCAGAGTCTGAAGCCGGAACCTGGCGTCACCGCAAGAAAGACGGCACCGTCATTCGGGTCAACGTTTCGTGGCACAAAGTTGAATTTCGCGACCACGAAGCCTATTTCGTACTGGCAAACGACGTCACGGAGCAGAAAGAGTCAGAGATAGCACTGATTGAAAGTGAGCAGCGCTATCGCGAAATTTTTAATAACGCCAACGATCTGATCTACACGCACGATCTTGAAGGAAATTTCACCTCACTCAACCATACGGGTGAACAGTTAACCGGCTATTCTAAATCTGAAGCGATGTCCATGAATTTCGCGCAGGTGATCGTTCCCGATCAAGTTGAGCTGGCGCGACAGATGCTGAAGCGCAAATTGGACGATCAAGATGTGGCCACAGTTTACGAGCTGGACATTACTTCAAAGAGTAATCGGCGGATTACTCTCGAGATGAGCACGCGGCTTATCTATCGGGATGGCAAGCCGGTCGGCGTTCAGGGCATTGGCCGGGACATCACCGAACGTAAACGCGCTGAGGCAGAGTTACTGCGTCGCAACCAGGAGTTGGGTGCGCTTAATGAAATCTCGCACGAACTCAGCAAGTTAGGTGAGCCTGGTGAAATCGCGAACCTGATTCACTCGATGATCGGCACCGTCATCGACAACCGAAATCTCTATGTGGCGTTGTATGACGAGCAAAAGGACGAGGTTTCTTTTCCCGCGTATACAATTAACGGCCAGCCGTATCACTCACCAACTCGCAAATTCGGCTTTGGCTTAACTGAGCATGTAATTCGCACTAAGCGGCAGTTCTACATTGAACGTGATCTCGACAGTGAGCTTCTCAAGATGGGGCTGCAACTAAGTGGCCGCAGCGCGCAATGCTGGCTCGGCGTGCCGATGATGGTGGGCGAGAAGGTTGTCGGGGTCATTACGACTCAGGACTATGAGAAGCCCGCGGCCTATGACGAGGGGCACATTGAATTGCTGAGGACAATCGCATCCCATGCCGCGATTGTTTTGGACAACGCGCGGCTCTATGGAGAGATGAAGCAACACGCCGATCGCGTGGCGCTGAGTAATCGCATCTCGCAAGCGATTCGCTGCACGCTCGACGTTTCAGAGGTGTTGCAAACGGCCGTCCGAGAGTTGGGCACCCATCTTAATGTCGACCGCTGTTCGTTCTTCATGAAAGACGACCGTGCCAGTCGCGTCACCAACGTCGCTGAATACCACCGCCCGGAAGTAGGTCCTGCTGCGCACGACCTGAAACTGGATGTTTCGCACGTCGATCGCCTTAACGCGGCACTTAATCAAAATGGCGTGCTGGTCTTCAACGATGTGGCTGAAGATGAAAACATTCGCGATCTGTATGTGGCAATGCTGAAGCACTTCAATGTGAAGTCGATTATGTATGTTGGCGTCACCGTCGGTGATGAGCTGCTGGGAGCATTCGCAGTGTCCACGACCAAGTCGCGGCGCAGGTGGAGTGAAGCCGATATTGAAGTAGCGAAGTCCGTGGCCGACCATACGGGCATCGCAATCAGGCAAGCGCGGTTGTATCAAAAGGCCGAAGCAACCTCAGCTCGCGAGGCGCTGGTAAACAAACTCGGCCGCGCGATCCGTTCGTCTTTGAGCCTGCCGGACATACTCGACACAACGGTCCGAGAGTTGGGCGGAGCATTGGCTGCGTCGCGTGTGCAGGTTCGCCTATGTGACGGGTCGAACGATGAGGTGTTCGTCAAGACGCAGTACACTGCAGACGGTTCAAGGGATGACGGCGAATTTGGCAACTATTACGATCGATTGCTGCGCGATCACTTTCGCACTTCACTACAACCGCTGGTGATCGCGGACGTCACCGAATTCACAAAAGAAACCTCGCAACTTGCAAGGGGTATCGCGTTTTACAGCAAAGAGCAGGATTTGCGATCGACGCTGGTCTCGCCGCTCACCGTCAATGGTCGGTTCCGCGGAGTCATTTGCATCGAGCAGACAACTACGACTCGTCTTTGGACTGACGATGAGGTATTGCTCGTCGAATCAGTAGGCGCGCAATTGGCGACCGCCATCGCTCAGGCAGAGTTGTTCCAGATTGTCGCGCGCGCGAAAAACGAGTGGGAAACAACGTTCGATGCGATGTCTGATGGCATCTTCATTTTTGATCCGGACGGGTTGCTGATTCGCGTGAACAAAGCGGGCGCCGCCATGGACAGTGCGGCGCCAAAGACAATCCTGGGGCGCAAGTGTTGCGAGATTCTGCGCGCCGATTCAGACGAAGTTGAATGCGTTGTCGAACGCAGTTTGCGCGAGGCGGAATGCGTTAACCTCGAAATTGTTCCTCACAAGCTGAAGCGCCCGGTGCTCGTCACTGTCGAACCAGTCCTGGATACTGATCATCAAGTTCTGGGTGCGGTCTGCACGGCGCGCGATCTTTCTGAATTGCGAAAAGTGGAAGCCGTGGCGCGCGAACATCAGTCGCTCATTAAGAATATTCTCGAAAGCGCACGCGAGTCGATTTATGCGGTCGACCGCGAGGGTATGTATCAATGGTGCAACCAGGCGATGCTCGATCTGACGGGTTTCGAAATGCGCGAATTGATCGGCCGCTACTTCCTCGAAAATGTTCACGACGCAGATCGTGACATGCGTCGGGCGCGCTTCGTGGCCAGTCTCAATGGTGAGCCCCAGCGCTTCGAATCGCGATACGTCTCAAAAAACGGGACGATCCGCTACGCTTTGGTAAACACTGCGCCGATCATTGTCGATGGCGAGACCACGGGCGTCCTCGGAATCGCACACGACATCACCGAGCAGAAACAGGAGCGCGAACGCGCGGCACGAGCTGACAAATTGCGTGCCCTCGGCCAACTCGCTTCCGGCGTGGCGCACGACTTTAACAATTCACTCGCCGCAATTCTGGGCCGCGCCCAGCTCATCCTGCGCCGCGTGCATGACGAAGAATTGATTCGCAGTCTCGGGGTCATCGTTACCGCTGCGGAAGATGCCGCGGCGACCGTACGCCGCATTCAAACCTTCGCCCGTAAGTCGTCGGTTGTCGAGACGGACTTGCTCGATATCGGCAGCTTGCTACGCGATGCGGTTGAAATCACGCGCACTCGCTGGCAGAACGAAGCTCGCGCCCGTGGTCGCATCATCGACGTCGTCGTGAATGGCGGTGAAGGATTCATCACGCGCGGCAACGCATCTGAGATGCGCGAAGTTTTCGTTAACCTGATCGTAAATGCGGTCGACGCCATGCCGCTTGGGGGGACGTTGACGATTTGCTGCAAACTAAAGGGCGATCGGATTCAATTGAGATTCGCTGACAGTGGCACGGGCATGGAAGAAGAAGTCCGAGAGAAAGTATTCGAACCTTTCTACACCACCAAGGGCGTCAATGGGACAGGACTTGGCCTGTCGGTGAGCTACGGCATCATTGAACGTCACGACGGCACGATCAGCGTCACTTCAAAAGTCGGTGAAGGGACCACTTTCCATATCGATCTGCCGTTTGACAACTCAAGTCAGAATGCAGATGAAGCAGAGCACGCCCCCATCAGTGCCGCCACGTCGTTGTCCGTACTCGTTGTGGATGATGAGGCGGTGGTGCGTGAAACACTCGCGGAGATGCTTGCGGACCTTGACCACAAAGTAGTGACCGCAGAATCCGGCCGCGACGCCGTCGAGAAAATCGGCATTGATGATTTCGATATCGTTTTCACTGATTTAGCTATGCCTGAGATGGATGGCTGGGAAACGGCGCGAGAGATTCGAAAACAGAAACCTCAATTACCGGTGGTGCTCGTGACCGGCTACGGCGCGACCGCGCAGCCGCCGTCAGGCGAAGTCGATTTGGTTGCTGACATCATCGGAAAGCCTTTCGATTTTGAGCAGGTTACCGGCGCAATCGCACGCGTTGTAGCGCAATAGCGGTTTCAGTTGGGCAAATCATCAAGCTGCAAAACGATTGGGTTCGCTCCCGCTCCCTTCGCCGCATCAATCACCTTAACTAAGTCGCCATACTTGACCGGTCTGGGAGCCTTGATCGTAAGGGTTTTCTCGATTCGCTCCGACAATGGCAGATCAGTTCGCGTCTCGTAGCCCGGCTTCAGTGCGTATTGCTCCTCACGCATCCGGAAGACTTGTTGAAGTTTCTGAGCCAATGGATCGAGGTCATTAACCGAACCAAAAGCTTCCTGGTTTAATTTCACCTTTAAGTCAGTGGAAATAGTCACCACCAGAATCAGCGGATTCGGTCTGAGCTGGCTCAAGACTTGGTTGGGATTGGGTTGCGGCGGGAGTTCGACCGTAATGCGAGCCGGCCAGTCGTGTCGCGGGTTAAAGGCCAACACGCCCACACGCGAGACATCCGCTGTTCTAATGGCGTCACAAACTTCAACGACGGCCCCGTAGTCGGCAGCCACATCCACCGACAGATAAACCATTCGATCTTCCTCACTCTGTTTCGCCGCCAACTCGCGCAGTTTATCTCTGAGTTCGTCGCGGTTAAGTTGGGAATGATCGGTACCGAGATATGTTTGGCCATCGGAAGTGACGGTGACGATGAGGGCATTCGATCGGTCCTCCTTACTATCGATGTCGGCATTTTTCGCGTCGTGCGGGAGATTAACGGGGACGCGCCCCTTGTGGTAATCAACGTAACGTTCGGGCATGACATACTTGCAGCTCATGACACTGCAAATCGTTATCAGCGCGATAGAAGCTACTATGATTGTCTTCTGCATAAGGGCTGGAGTTAGCGCGAGTCAGGTTGTTCAGTTCAATTCCGACAGCTAACGGTCGCGTAAATTCAACGGCTAGTCCTCGCATAGAATTTTCCATTCCAGCGATAAATGATCCTGCTCAAGCGGTTGTCAATCTTGCCGTGCTCGTCCTGCTCGTAAGCGCTGAACGCCGGCGACAAGCGGCCGTTGCGAATGATGTTTAGCTCGGTGGCATCTTTCGGTAAACCAAAGTCTTTCGGTTCGCCCATAAGCATGTCCGAATAGATTTCGTTGGTCAGTTTCCCGTCTTCTTTGAAAATCTTTTTCGGCACTGCACGGTTCGTTTTCGGATCGATGACGAAGTAATAAGCCATCACCGATGGAGGAAAACTGTTTGCGGTTGAGATTTCAATCAGCTGCTCGCCATTCACCGTCGCGAAATCGATGTCGACGGAATTTGCCACTCGTGATGCGTAATCATTCAGCACCTGGGTGATGAAAACTCTTCCCGGGCGATGATAGACGAGGAATCCGTTGGCGCCGGAATACTGCGTTGAAAGGCACGGGTCGCGCAACATAATCAGCCGCATTTGATGATTGCCAAAGACTTTCAGATCGTATTCTCCGTCGTTCAGTTTTTCTTTTTCTTCCTTCGTCAATGCGCCGGTGCGGCCGTGAATCTCGCAATAGTTCAGTTCTTGCGCGTCGGCGTTCCACCAGGCAGGCCCGTCGAATGTCCGCAACACGCTTTCGAGCAGACGAATCGCCGTCAACCGCTCAGGCTGCTTCAGCAGAGTCTCTTCGTCACCTCCTTCCGAACATTCGTATTCAAGTGCCGGTAAAGGTTTGTACGCGGCAAAAGCGGCTTGACTGCACACCATCGGCCGATTCCGTTGCGCGAAACCGTAGGTCGAAGACAATAGCGGCAAGCAAACGGCAAAAAGAAGTCGGGTCGTTTTGATCATAGTGGAATCGCCTATTCGAACTGTTTCTTGAATTCTTCGAGCTGCATGTTTCTTTGAGAAAAGTAGGATAACATCCGCACCCCGGGCGGCATCCGCGAACTGGCCGGCTGCCACACTTGTTCCGAAAGTGAAAACTTCAATGTCGAATTCGTCGCGGTATCCACAAAAACAAGATCGAAGTCTTTGTCGTTCTCAGGAATATAGAAGAGTGCTTTTTCGCCAATAAGCGACTCCTGTACGCCCTGAAAATCTGAGGTCAAAGTTGCCTTCCCGATGACATCGATCGAGTGCCGGCTCGCCGGAAAATCAATCGGATAGTTCAAATAGTTGATTAGCGCAAGATAGTCAAAGGAATGAATGTCTGCTGGAAAAGTCAGACAAAAATCCCGTTCAAAGCGCTTAATAATTTCGACTTCAAACGGCAAACCGGTATTTTGCGCGACAAAATCGTCAATCATGCCGCGAAGTTCCGTTTCGTTCCATCCTCTTGTGATAATCAACTTGTCGTTGTGAGGATCTCGACTAAACGGGGGCAGATCAACCTTGGCAGTATCTGCTCGGACTGGTTTGGCGAAAATCAGCCACGGAAGTGGAAGTGTAAGAATCAATATCGAAGCCACCAGCCATTCCGGAAGAAAACAGAATCCCAAAGTAACCATGACAACAAACCAGAACATCGTTGTCGCCGGGCCGAGAAACTGGCTCCAGCCCGAATTTCGAATCAATCCCCCGCAGTTGCTGCATTCAGACGGATGGAAATAATCCAGGCTAAATAAATCTCGCAGACTAAAGGCATCAACGTAACAGTGAGGGCATTCCTTGTTCATCGCGAGTCACAAAAACACTGCGTTACTCGAACTGTTTCTTGAATTCTTCAAACTGCGCCGTAAGTGCTTCGATCTGTTGCGTCAGCGTCTGCACTTGCCGCTCAAGCTTCGCGACTCGATCGCCTTCGGGTTCGCGACGTGCCACCCGGGACGGCTGCACCGACTCGGCAGACTCTTCAACGTCCGGTTGTCCGGCGAGCAGGTGGGTGAACCGCGCATCCTTCTGGCCGAACTGCCGCGGTAACTTCACGACCAGTGGATCGGATTCTCTCGTGCTCAACTCGTGCAGGGTTTCATCCACCTCTTCCATTCCTTTGAAGTCATAAAGCCGCGCGCCGCGCGTGCGAATCTCACCGACCGTGTGTGGGCCACTCAACATGAGCACGCACATCACGGCAAGTCCTGCCGGATTGACTTGAAGGACTTCCGGCGCAACATGCTTGAATTTCGGGACCCGGCTGGTGCTGCCGTGGAAGACGTAGGCAAGATTCTTTTCGCGCAAGCTGTCGAGTGCGCCTTCAACTTCGCTCTCCGTCAGCGACATCACTGGGTTGCGATTGTTTTTCTGATTGCACGCCGCCGTCAGCGCGTTGAGGGTCAAAGGATAGTACTCCGGCGTCGTGATCTGCTTTTCGATCAGCGAGCCGAGGACGCGTACCTCGTTTTCGGTCAGAGTTGTTGACATGACATTCTCAGCGCCAGTTTCAGTTTGTGGCACGTGCATCTTGCGCGTGATTCACGGGCGGGACGCCCGTGCCACCTCGGATATTCTCAGCGCTTGACGAAGATCGCTTTCGGAATCATCGCGTGCACACCTTTGTTGCCGTCGACAAGTTGCGTGATGTCCAGATCGGCAGCGACGCTTGACAACTGATAAGCATCGTCGCGCGTCAGGTGCTTTTCGTTCACCAAAAAGTCGATCATCTCGCGCAGGGCCATCTTCGTGGCTTCAGTCAAATCTTCATGCAAACCCATCGTGATGTAATGGGTCGGCGTCTCAGCGCGCGGCCAGCGCAGATGCATGTCTTTGCGGACTATCAATTGGAAAGTCCCGATCAAAGAAGTCTCCATCGCCGTGATATCGACTTCGCCATTGCCCTGTCCTGCGTGACCGTCGCCGGCGAGAAACAATGCACCCTTTGCGTGAATCGGAATATAGAGCGTCGTGCCCGCAACCAATTCCTTGTTGTCGAGATTGCCGGCGTGAACCCACGGGGGCGCGCTGCTGATCCTTCCCGAAACGTCCGGCGGCGCGACACCGATGCTGCCAAAGAATGGATGCAAAGGGATCTCAATCCCGTCCGCGAAGTGCGCAACCATCCTTCTAGCATCAAGCGGAATGATGCGGATCCGCGCGTAAGGAAAATCTTCCGGCAAAAATCCCCGCCCGGGACTAAACGCGTTGTAGGCGTATGGGATTGCCAGCTTAATCGATTTGATTCTAACTTCCAGCACGTCGCCCGGCTCCGCGCCCTCAACGAAGATCGGCCCTGTCAGGATGTGCCCGCCCGGTCCTTTGTTCGTCACTTCCTTGTAAATATCGCGCAACGACTGCTCGACATCTTGCGGCTTCACGCCCGCGCCTTCGAGACGCGTCGGACTGGAGGTGATCAGCGTCTGAACTTCGACTATATCGCCCGACTTTATCTGCATCACCGGGGGAGTCGCGGCATCGTAATAACCCCAGGCGACAGTCTTGGGTGTGGGCTTGAGTTGAAGAGTTTGTTGAGCGTGACACTCGATCGCGAATAGCGACAGGATGATTGCGATTATTCCAGTTTTCATTTTGCTGCTCCGTCGCTCCCGCTCGGGGAGACCGCTCCGTTAGGAGCGCGATGTTTATAGCACGGGCGACCACAAATACATGAAGCTCCGAAGGAGCGGAATGCATTTCGCTCCTACGGAGCTTTGTAGAGAGACGAATAGTGCCGAGCTATAAACATTGCGTGCCTAACGGCACGATTCAATTCGCGGCGTCAGACCCTGAGATCAGAAGCTCGCGCTTTACCGATCAGGAGGATTCACCAGACACATTTCTTGGTCTAAGATGTCGCACCATGCAGCAATTCTTTGACTTTTCGCAGTGGCGGCCGCCTGCCCATTGGGACCGCATTACCACCATCGACATGCACACGGGTGGCGAGCCGCTCAGGGTCATCACCTCTGGCCTGCCGCCAATCGAAGGCCGCACGGTCCTCGAAAAGCGTCGTTACTTTCGCGAGAACTATGACCATATCCGCACCGGCATCATGTGGGAACCGCGCGGTCACGCGGACATGTACGGCGCGGTGATCAGTCGTTCCGTGGATGCTGACGTGGACGTTTTCTTTCTGCACAACGAAGGCTACAGCACGATGTGCGGCCACGCGATTATCGCTTTGACGAAGTTCGTCTTTGAAACAGGCATCCTCCGCAAAGAGAGCGACAATCCACAGTTAACCATCAATGTTCCAGCGGGCAAGGTTTACGCCCAAGCCGTAATAGAAGACAACAAAGTGCGGGAGGTCTCTTTCCGCAATGTGCCCTCTTTTCTGTACTTGCGTGACGAGCAAGTTGAAGTGCCCGGCCTCGGTCGCGTGCGGTTCGATGTGGCGTACGGTGGCGCCTTCTACGCGTTTGTTGAAGCGCAGCCGCTCGGCCTCAGGCTTACCTCTGATCATTACCACCAACTCATCGATTATGGCCGGCGCATCAAGCAGGCAGTGATGGCCAGTTTCTCGATCAAGCACCCGTTCGAAGAGGAGCTGAGTTTTCTCTACGGGACGATATTTGTCGAACCCGCTCACGAACCGAATCACCACAGTCGCAACGTCTGCATCTTTGCCGACGGCGAAGTCGATCGTTCGGCTACCGGCACGGGCGTCAGCGCGCGCGCCGCGTTGCATTACGCTAAAGGCGAGCTGAATCTCAACGACAAAATTACGATTGAAAGTATCATTGGCAGCACGATGACGGTTCGCGCTGTAGAAGAAACGAAGTTTGGCCCGCATAATGCAGTGATTCCACAGGTGAGCGGTACGGCTTCGTTCGTCGGCAAGAATGAATTCTATTTCGATCCGAATGACACGTTCAGCCGGGGCTTCCTTTTGCGATAATTAATGACATGATCGCCTCTGTTCAGAAAGCGCCCCGCTTAACTCAGGATGTTGCCAACCGTATCGTCTCTGAGATTTATGCGATTGAAGGTTCGGCCACCCCGCTTCCGAGTGAACGCGACCAGAACTTTCTGATTAGTCGCAAATTGGATCTGCCAACGTCAGATGCCCCGCATGCCCAACAGTTCGTCCTGAAGATTGCCAACAGCGAAGAACCGCTCGAGTTTCTCGAACTTCAGAATCAGATGATGCAGTTTCTTGGCGCGCGCCAGACCGATCTGGAATTTCCACGCATAGTGCCGGCGCGGACAGGCGACAATATTGCCAGAATCACAGATGAAGACGATCGGGGGCACTTCGTCCGTCTACTCACCTGGATTGAAGGCGTTTGCTTTGCTGAAGTGCAGCCGCATGGACGCAAGCTGCTTGCTTCTCTTGGCAGAGCGTTGGCGCAAATGGATGCGGCGCTGGTCGAATTCACTCATCCGGCGGCGCGCCGCGACTTTTATTGGGACCTGCGCAGTGCCGCAGAGGCGCAGGAACTCGTCGGACTTTTGCCTGATCATCGGCGTCCGTTAGTCGAACCCTTCTTTGCTGATTGGGAGAAGATTGAATGGAGCCAACTACGGTTCAGCGTGATACACAACGATGCAAACGATTACAACATTCTCGTGCGCGGCACCGAACAATCCGGCCATCGGGTCACAGCAATTCTCGATTACGGTGATGTGGTGCATACAGCCACTGTTTGCAATTTGGCGGTTGCATTGGCGTACGTCATGCTCGACAAGCCGAATCCGATTAGCGCTGCTGCTCAAGTCGTGGCCGCTTATCACGAAACATATCCACTCACGGAATCTGAAATTGAGGTGCTCTACACACTAGCCGTCACACGGCTCTGTTGCAGCGTTTGCTACGCCGCAAAGCAGACAGGCGATGTGCCCGACAATGAATACCTCAACATCTCAAATGCCCCGGCCTGGGCTTTGCTGGAAAAGCTGTCCGCCGTTCCGGTTGAGTGGCCGACGCGGATGTTTCGCTACGCGTGCGGACTACCAACTGTCAGGGAAGCGGATTCGCGTTCAGCGCGAACATCGAAAGAGTTGATCTCAGCGCGCGGGCAACACCTCGGTCCATCACTCAGCCTTTCGTATCGGCAGCCAATCCACATTATCTCAGGCGCAAAGCAGTCCCTTTACGCTGTCGATGGCCGGCGCTATCTCGACTGCGTGAACAATGTCGCGCACGTGGGACACAGTCATCCGCACGTGGTTCGTGCCGCGTCCGAGCAGATGGCGATTCTCAACACGAACACACGTTACCTGCACGAGAAAATCATCGAATACAGCCAGCGGCTGACCACGTTGCTGCCTGAGCCATTGAGCGTGGTGTATTTGGTTAACAGCGGAAGTGAAGCAAACGAACTGGCGTTGCGTCTGGCGCGAGCGCACACCGGTGAAGAGGACGTGATCGTGGTTGCCAGCGCTTACCACGGGAATACGAGTGCCATGATCGATCTCAGTCCTTATAAGTTTGATGGCCCTGGTGGTCATGGATGCCCTTCCTGGGTGCACACGGTTCCGATGCCGGATGTCTATCGAGGCGAGTATCGAGACGCAGATGCCGGATCGCGATACGCGCATCATGTCGCCGACGCAGCACAGGTTGCGGCAAAGGGGAGAGGCATCGCTTCTTTCTTTTGCGAATCGGCGCTCAGTTGTGGTGGTCAGGTTATTCTCCCGCGAGGCTACCTCAAAGCAGCATTCGCGGCGGTGCGAGCCGCAGGTGGAGTCTGCGTCGCGGATGAAGTACAAACCGGCTTTGGCCGCGCGGGCGAGCGCTTCTGGATGTTTGAGACGCAGGAGGCGGTGCCGGACATCGTGACACTCGGCAAGCCGATCGGCAACGGTCATCCGATCGGCGCTGTAATTACCACGCGAGAGATTGCCGACTCTTTCGACAACGGCATGGAATACTTCAACACCTTCGGTGGGAATCCCGTTTCCTGCGCCGTGGCCCTTGCCGTGCTCGACGTAATTCGTGACGAAGAGCTGCAACAGAATGCTCAGGAGGTTGGACAATACCTGCTGGATGGATTGCGTCAGCTACAACAGGAACATCCGCTGATTGGTGATGTGCGCGGACTCGGTCTGTTTCTGGGCATCGAATTCGTGCGCGATCGCGAAACGCTCGAGCCGGCTGACGCGCCGGCGGCAGAAATTGTCGAACGGATGAAAGAACGTGGCGTGTTACTCAGCACCGACGGCCCATTTCACAACGTCATCAAAATAAAACCGCCGCTCGTGTTTTCAGAGAGGGACGCCGATTTTCTTCTTTCGAATCTCAAAGACGTCCTGGAAGACTAGGTATCGCTTCCGCACCCAGTTCAAGCTGCCAGGTATTTTGCCCACTCAGCGCACGCAAATCATTGTGCCTTGCATCGTTGCCACGAGTTCTCGCTCTGAATCTCCGTGGACGGCAAAAACATCTGCGCGGGTTACCGATAAAGTCCGTCCCGCTTTGATCACTTCAGCGCGCGCCACGAACGATTCGCCACGCGCCGGCCGCAACAGATTGACCTTGAACTCCACGCTGAGCACAGCCGAGCCAGTGGGCATCAGACTGAACGCCGCGTAACCACACGCCGAATCCGCAATCGTCGTAACGACTCCAGCGTGAAGATAGCCATTTTGCTGAGTCAGATCCTGGCGAAATGGCAGAAGGATTTCTACGATACCCGGTTCAACCAGTCCGAGCCGCGCGCCAATCAGATTCATGATCGGCTGTTTCGCAAAACTCTGCGCGACAGCGTCGGAAAATGTGGGATTGAGTGATTTCACGTCCAATCTATTCAGGCGTTGCGAGGTGGCACGCGCATCCTGCGCGTGATTTCACGGGCGGGACGCCCGTGCCACTTCTTCAAACTGAACCAGTACCGGTTATTCTTTCTTACTGACACTGCCGATTCCGCTGACGCTTTTGTTGACGACCGGCGGATTGCCGGAATAAGTAACGCTGCCGATACCGGAAACAGAGACGTCCAATTGCTGGCTCGCGTAAACGTCGACGTTGGCAGCACCCGAAACAGTAATCTTGGCGCGCTCCGCATGCAGATTATCTGTTGAGATGTTGCCCGCGCCGCTGGTACTGATCTCGACAAATCTTGTCTCGCCCGCTGCCTCGATATTCGCCGCGCCAGTGGAAGCTAAAACAAGCTGATCGTTCTTTACGCCCGAGATGTGAACGTCGCCCGCGCCTGCCGTAGTGAATTTTTCGAGACCCGGAACGCTGATACGTATGGCTATAGGTCTCGAAGAATTATAGGCCTGATCGCTGTGGATGCGCAGAACTCCGTTGGTTACTTCCGTTTTGATTATCGGCAGGATGTTGTCGTCGCCTTCAATTTCAAAAGTCTGAGGCTGTTGAGATACGACGCTTACTTCAAAGGCGCCCGCCGCTTCGACTGATTTGAAAGCCGGCAATTCGCGTTTCTCACTCTTGCGATTGCCCGACCCACGGATACCTCGGCCTATATAGCGGCAGGCAGAGCTCGCTAGCACAATCGTGAATATGGCGGTCACGATCAAGAAAGTTCTTTTCATTTGCGGACTCCTTTTGAAACAGGCAAGTCGCTCAACGCCTGATCCAGCGACGACCGATCGTCAAGCATTAGCCACTCGACAATCGACAGCGGCAGACTGCCGTTCCTAATCAAATCATCATGAAACTGGCCGAGGCGGTAGTCTTTGCCTTTCGCGTCGCGATACTTGCCGAGCAGACGCATGATTTGCCACTTGCCGGTGATGTAAGTGATCTTCTGGGAAGGACTCGCGGCGGCGCCGGCAGCTTCACCTTCCGCCGCTTCGCGATCCAGCCCGCCGGCTTCCATGAAATATTTGACCGCCTGTTCGAACGTCCAGCGGCCTGTGTGCAGATTCACGTCGACGCCGATGTGCGCGGCGCGATAGCGAGTCAGCCGCATGACCTGCCCTTGCGAAGGCGAATTGAACGGGTACAACCCTTCGCGCATCATCATCTCTTCGCCATACAACGCCCAGCCCTCGATGATCACGCCATCGCCGTGCTGCCGGCGAATCTCATCTTTCAGATGGTTCGCGATCGAGAGCTGCAGAAAGTGGCCGGGAATTCCTTCGTGTCCGAGAATCGGCCGCGGGTCTTCAATTGCGGCGCGAATGTAGAAGTTGCCGCTCTTCGGATTGTAAGTGGGAATGAAATAGAAGCCGGTCGGATCTTTGTCGTACACGCCGGGCGCATTCATGAAACCGCCGGGACTTGTCGGCTTGAATGCTTCCGGCAGTTGCCGAATCTCAAAGCGGCCAAGATAAGACGGCAGCGTCACCAGTTTGTTGTCCTGCAGAAACGTGACGATTTCGGTCTCGCGTCGCTCGTAGGCTTTGAGGAAGTCATCCTGATCCGCGGGAATCACGGCCGCACGACTTGGATCGGGATCAGCCAAAGAAGGATCGAGCAGCATCGACTCCATTGCGCGCGCGCGCGCCAGTTCAGTCTGACCAAGCATCTCGACCTGCTTGCCATCGAGCGGCAACAGATACACGTGCTTGAGCAAATAGTTGTAGTTCGCTTCGCCCATCGGCGCGAACGGCGGCATCGTTTTTAGACGCTTCTCCAACCAATCCGCGTAATCGTGAATTGCCTTGATCGCCGCATCGCGCGCGGTGACGAGATCGTCCATCTCGGATTTTGAAAGACCCTTCGCCAACGCGGTCATCATGCTGTCTTTGAATAACGGATCGACTGAGCGGGCGGAATCGATCGCAAGCTGAGCGTAGAGTTTCACCGGCTTTGTGAGATTGCGCTTGCCTTGCTCGAGCATTGCCGGCATCGCTCGCAAACGCGCCGTGGCTGAGAGAGCGCGTTTGCGCGGCGCATCGTATTCCTTCTTCAGCAACGAGAAGATCGAGTTAGAACATTCGTTGACGTAGGTTTGCGGATCGCTGTGCTCGAAATCCATCACGCGATCGAAGAAGGCCGGCCCTTCGAGCTGCGCGCGAAACAGAAGCCAATCGATCTGATCGTCTTTGCTCCACTTGTCGGTGCGCATGCGATTGACCTGCGCGAGCAACTGCACGACGCGCGCGCGCCGCGCTGCGAGCGCGGCCGGGGAATAATCAGTCAGTTTGTTGTCCCAAGTATGAAGTCCGGCATCGCTCGAAAAGACCGGATAATTTTCGTTGCGCCAGTTGTAGTAATCGTCAGCGAGTTTCCGCAGCGTAGTCGGCGTTGCATTGGGCTGTGCCTGAACTACGTTTGCGAATAACATGATGGTTGCACAAACAGACAGAATAAGAATGGCTCTCATTGGCGGAGGTTCCCCGAAAGAGTGCTCGGATAACGGCGTAGACAATAAATCAGCGAGGGATTGACGACAAGTGAATTTGCGCTCTCCGTTTTCTCTGTGAGACCTCTGCGGCTCTGAGGTGAGATATCTCGCCGAAGAACTCAACCACCGAGACACTGAGAATCCACCGAAGCACAAAGACGTCATCGATATGCAACTTATGAGGAAGTTCGTAGAGAGCGCGCGTTGCGCTGCAAGCCTGACAGTTTAGCCCGCTTCATTGCGCTGCCACGAAAACGATTTGCGTACTTTTCCTGATCCAACTCAAGAATCTGATCGAGCGATGCATCGACGTTGCCCTCGCGTGGTTCGAAGCGACTTTCGCTAGTTGTCTTTGCCGCGTGATTCCACGGACAGACATCCTGGCAGATGTCGCAGCCGTACAACCATCCTTCGAGTTTCGCAGCCACGTCTTCACGAATTTCCGGGGCGCGCGATTCGATTGTCGCGTGAGAGATGCAGAGGTTCGCATCCAGCAAATAAGGTTCGACGATCGCGCCGGTGGGACATGCGTCGATGCATAAAGTGCAACTCCCGCATTGATCGGCAATTTCCTGCTCGTCGTAAACGAGCTCCAGATTCAGCAGCAGTTCACCGATGAAAATCCAGGACCCGAACTCATGTGTGATGACGTTGGTATGTTTTCCCATCCACCCGAGCCCGGCCCGCACAGCCCACGCTTTATCCATCGTCGGCTGAATGTCGACGCAGACTTTCCCTTCGGCTTCCGGGTATTTGGCTTTTATTCCCGCCAGAAGATCGCGCAGCTTTTCGCCGACGACGTCGTGATAGTCGTCGCCCCAAGCGTAGCGGGAGATCTTGCCGGTCGCTTTGCTGCGAACGTTTACCCGCCCGCTAACGCAGCCGGTTCTGACCTCATGTTCGTGCGGCGTGTAGTAATTCAGCGCAACTACTATCACGGACTTGGCGTCCGGAAATATTTTTCGCGGATCGGTGCGATGTTCCGGATCGCGCGTCATGTATGGCATCTCGCCGTGGTAGCCGCGGCGCAGCCACTCTTCCAGCCGCGCGCGCTCTTCTAGCAGCGCTTGAGCCCGAACGATTCCTATTTTGTCGAAACCCAATTCGCCCGCGCGCGCTTTGATTTGCTCTGTCGAGATGTTTTCGCGGCTGCTCATCTTTGGCTAGTTTACTTCCAAAGCTTTGCAAAAAAATAAAGGGGCGACCTATTCAGTCGCCCCTTTGTTGTTAATGCTCCGGCGTTTCGTTAGAACTGGAAGCGCACGGCCCACTGTACCTGACGCTCACGGAAGAGCGTGCCGCCTGCAGCGTTCGTTGTTTGGAACGTGCTGTTGAAAACCAGCGTTGACGATGCTGCCACCGCAGATGTACCAGCGGTGGTCACGCCTCCAGTGGAGGTGTAAATGCCGGCATTCGCACCGGTCACCTGGGTGCGATTGAACAGGTTAAAGCCCTCAATCAGGAACTCAAGCGCCCGAGACTCATCGAAGCGAATACGACGGGAAACGCGCATGTCAACGTTCCAGATGCTCGGCAACCGGTAGCTGTTCTTCGGCGCCAACGCAAAACGACTCGAACCGTTCGAACCGTTTTGACCACCGGCTTGAATCGAGCAGAGTTGAGTTGTTCCCGAGAAACAATTTGACGCCTGCGACGCGCCCGGAACCGGAATGGTCGCCGAGACA
>Ga0207689_10001289_pt1 | contig 24149 bp, 18 predicted proteins | sample KBSMisM52_FD_184312 | JGI IMG/M metagenome (GOLD analysis project Ga0207689, IMG submission 184312) | Miscanthus rhizosphere microbial communities from Kellogg Biological Station, Michigan, USA - KBS Miscanthus M5-2 (SPAdes) (version 2) | ecosystem: Host-associated > Plants > Roots >... | reverse complement strand
GGTGGCGAAGATCACGCCGGCGTAATCGCGGAGGATCTCGCCGGTGGGAATCGCGGCGTCGAGGCAGGTGAGGCGGAGTTCCCCAGGGCGCGGGCTCCACACGAGTTTGGGGAAGGGTTGGGTGAACCACTCGGCCCACGAGGGCACCTGCCAGAGGAGTTCGCGCACGGGCTGCTCAAGTTCCTCGTAAGGCAGCGGGTGCAGCGCGATCGTGTCGGCGAGCTGGCGGAGCGTGTGGGCGAGGTCGTCCTCCAGCGCGAGGTCGAGCGCCTCGCACACGGGCAACGAGGCGAGGAGGAGCGTCCAGGTTTCCCAGACGCGCACGAGCGGGGAGGGCGCACGGACGTGGTCGAGATCGGCCTGCACGCGGCGGGCGTCGTCGGCGAGGATCGTGTGGGAGCGGGCGTCGGCGGCGCGGGCGGGGAGGTTGTGCGCTTCGTCGATCACGAGGAGCGTCTCGCCGGGGAGAAAGCCGGGCTGGTTGTAGAAGAGTCCGCGGTTGGCGGGGGCGAAGACGTAGTTGTAGTCGCCGATCCACACGTCCTGAAACGCGAGCGCGGTGCGGGTGATTTCGTAGGGGCAGATCTGCGCGTGGCGGCCGGCGGAGCGCAGCGCGGGCAGGTCGCGGGCCTCGTTTTCGAAAAGATAGAACCGGGCGAGGCCGGCGCGGGTCCAGCGCTGGGCGACGGACTCGGGGTGGTTGAACTCGCGTTTTTGGCAGAAGCACACCGGGTCGAGGCAGTGCTCGTGTTTGGGGCGCACGTGCCAGGCCGCGACGGGAGTGGCTGGAAGTTGAGGGTTGAGCGTTGAGAGTTGAGAGTCGCTGGGCGCAGGTGCGGTCATGGCGCGGAGGGTGCGCAGGACCTGGAGCTGGCCGGTGGCTTTGCTGGTGAGGTAGAGCAGGCGGGCGTAGCGGCCGGACTTCATCGCGCCGAGCGCGCATTCGAGGAGCGCGCCGGTTTTGCCGAAACCGGTCGGGGCGGTGAAGAGGACCTTTCGATGGTTCGCCAGGGCGGCGGCGAGGTCAGCCTGGGTCGTTTGCTGGCCTTCGCGAAGTTCGGGAAATGGCGGATGAAAACGGAGGTTGCGAAGGCGTTCGCGGGCGCGGAGACGGAGGTTGAGGAACTCCGCCACACGCTCGAGCTGGACGCGGAAGGGGGCCTCGTCGCCCGCGGTAAACGCGATGGTTTGCGAGAGTCCGGTGCCGGCCTCGACGAAGACGAGTTCTCCACGGATTTTTTCCGAGGGATCGGCGATGCGGCGGAGCGCGAGGTAGGTGGCGAGTTGCGCGAAGTAGTCGGGGTGGGCGGCGCGCAGGTCTTCCTCGGGCGCGGGCACGGGATCGAGGGTGGTCTTGATCTCGCGGAGGATGGCGGGGGCGTGGCCGGCGGCGGGCAGAAGCTGGTCGATGCGGCCGGTGAGGGTGAGCGTCCAGCCGCCGTGGAAAACGCGGCCGGTGACCGGCACCTCGAAAGTCGCGGCGGGCGTGGCGGCGGCGGTGGTGGCGCGGAGTTCCTGATGCCAGCGCGTGCCGAGACGGGCGCGCCAGAGACCTTGCGCGCCGGGCGTGTCGCCGGGATCACGCGGACCGATCGTGAACGCGGAGAACTCGCCGATGCTCAGCGAAGCGGTGCGTTGATCGAGGTCGAAGTCCATGGTGCGTGCGGGGCGGAAGGTTCACCACGAAACACACGAAATACACGAAAGAAAGGCCGGACGGATTTGTTTTACAGGAGGAAACGGAGATAACGGAGGAACCGAGTGAGCGGCTCTGTTTACTCTGTTCTCTCCTGTAAAACGGATGGGGTGGTGGGGATGCTCAATCCAAGTGGATTTCCGTGTGGTGGCGGAGGTAGTCCTCGAGGCGGCGGAGCAGGCGGGTGACGTCGGCGGGGGCGGCGGTCTGGGTGGCGAGCGGCTGGTTGATCAGCGCGATGGCGAGCGTGCGGTCGGCGGCGGGGAGCGCGGGGAACCACTGTTGTTTCAGCGGGTGACCTTCGTCGCGGGCGAAGCAGTAGAGGCTTTTGAGATAAACGATGTCGGGCCGGTCGGAGGAGGCGAAGGCCGTGAAGGCGGTGCGGAGCAACGCATACACGGCGGGGTGGCTTTCGTCGGCGCCGGGGTTGCGGATGGCGAGCGCGGCGAAGGCGGAGGCTTGCAGGAGCGCTTCGTAACGGCGCCCGATGCCGGCGTGGCGCGTGATGAGGCGGGCCTCCTTCACGAACCAGGCGTCGCCGGACGGGGTGCCTTCGAGCAGCAGGGAAACCTCGTCGAAGAGGTCGAGCGCGAGGTGGTCGGCGGAGGGTTTTTTCGGAATGCGCTGGAGAACGCGAAGCGCGCCGTGTTCGGGTGTGAAGACCGTGAGGGTTTGAAACGTGTCGGTTGGCGGCCAGGGGCGCAGCACGAGGGCGTCGGTGGTGAGGGAGGGGCCGCGCACGAAGAAAAAACCTGAGGACTGAAACTTGAAACCTGAGAATAAGACGGACGGTTCGCCTTACTTTCGCAGGCTAAACGTCGGCACGGCCTTGGCGGCGTGGAGGAGCTTCATCGCGCGGGCTTCGGCGGCGCGCATCTTGCGCTTTTTGGCGGGGACGAGGTCGTCGTAGCCGGCGAGGTGCAGCCAGCCGTGGACGACGTAGAGGGTGAGCTCCTCGCTGAAATCGCGTTTGTGTTCCTTCGCGTAGGCGGCGGCGGTGTCGGCGGAGACGCAGACCTCGCCGGCGACGCCGAACTCGGGCTGGCCCTCGAAGGTGATGACGTCGGTCGTGGTGGGGTCGTCGAGGAAGTCGCCGTGGAGTTTGGCGAGCTTGGCGTCGGTCATGAACGCGAGCGAGAGTTCGCCGTCGGGGCAGCCGCCGAGGAATTTGTCGCGGTGTTCGTCGAGGACGGCGACGACGCGGGCGACGGCCTTTTTGTCGAGGCGCAGGCGCGGGTGGGCGTTGTGGATGTCGAGCGGGCGGGTCACGGGAATCAGGCGGGTTGGGGCGCTTCGGTCTCGTGCTCCTTCGGGTAGGCGACGCGGCCGTGGAGCATGTTGAGCAGGGTGAAGGTGAAGCTCGTCTTGATCTTGGCGATCTCCTCGAAGGTCACGGGGGCCTCGTCGAGCTGGCCGTCGTCCATGCGGTCGCTGAAAATCTGGTCGATGATCTCGCCGAGGTGTTGCGGGGTGACTTTGCGGAGGGAGCGCGAGGCGGCCTCGACGCCGTCGGCGAGGTGGATGATGGCGCTCTCCTTGAACCGCGGGCGCGGGCCGTCGTAGCGGTAGGTGGTTTCGCTGACGGGAACCGGGCCGAGTCCGGGGAGCGGCTGGACGAACGGATCCTTGGAGGAGCCGGGGCCGACGGAAGGCGCGGTGCCGCCGGCGGGCAGGGGGTGGCGCGTGGAGTTGATGGCGCGGTGGTAGAAGTAGCGGATGAGCGTCGTGCCGTGGTGCTGCTGGATGACGTCGATGACGGCGCGGGGGAGCTTGTGCTTGAGTGCGAGGTCCACGCCGTCCTTCACGTGGCTCTTGATGATGAGAGCGGAGAGCGACGGATTGCTGAGGTCGTGGGGGTTGACCCCGTCGCGCTGGTTTTCGGCGAAGTATTCGGGCTTGGTCGTCTTGCCGATGTCGTGGAAGAGGGCGCAGACGCGGGCGAGGAGCGGGTTGGCGCCGATCTCGGCGGCGGCGTTTTCGGAGAGTTGGGCGACGACCAGCGAGTGGTGGTAGGTGCCGGGGGCCTCGAGCTGCATGAGGCGCAGGAGCGGGTGGTTGTAGTCGGTGAGTTCGAGCAAGGTGATGTCGGTGGTGCGCTTGAACAGGCCCTCGAGCACGGGGAGCAGGCCGACGACGATCACGCCGGTGAGCACGCCGGTGGCGAGGCCGGCGACCATGTGTTTGATGACGGTGACAAATTCCAAGCGGTCGATGAAGCCGATCATCAGGGCGAAGGCCGCGACGGTGATGCCGGAGAACACCGAGGCGCGCACGACGCTGCCGCGTTTGCGGGTGTGGCTGCCCCAGAAGATGGCGACCACGGAGGCGAGGAACGTCAGCACGAGCAGGTCGAGGCGGTTGCCGTAGATCACGCTGGTGAAGATCGAGACGAACAGCGCCATGAAGATGGCGGAGCCGGCGTTGATGAGGATGGCGACGATCAGCGGCGCGATGGCGACGGGGGCGAGGAAGGGCAGGAGCGAGCCGGCCGCGGGATTGTTGACGAAGAAGGGCAGGCCGCCGAGGGAGTAGGTGGCGCGGACCAGCGCGAGGTTGAGGATGACGACGAGCGCGAGCAGGCCGAGGCGGCCGTTGCTCAGGAGCGTTTCTTTGTCCTCGATGCGGATGTAGAGGACGCTGGCGATGAGCATGGCCAGCACGAGGAGAACGCGGCCGAAGAGCTGCAGGCCCTCGTCGAGGGCGATGTCCCCGTGGTCCATCAGGAACTGGCGGTGGGCGGTGAGCATCTCGTATTGCTCGGGGGTGACCCGGAGGCCGGGCTCGATGATCGTCTGGCCGCGGGCGACGTCGACGAAAACGGGCTTGAGCTCGCGGATGGCGTTCTCCTGGAGGCGGCGGGTCGCATCGAGGTCGAAGATGAGGTTGGGCGTGACGCCGTTGCGGAAGATGCGGAAGAGCGGGAGGCCGATCTCGCGTCCGCCGGCCTCGGCGGCGAGGTTGATGCGCAGGGCGGTGAGGGCCTGTTCCATCGATTCGGCGGAGCGACGGGTGAGGGTGCCGTCGCCGCTGACGATCTGTGAAATGGTGACACGGCCGGGCTCGGAGCCGAGCGTGCCGCTGTCGTGGATGCCCTCGTTGTAGAGGTCGCGAAGCACGCGCAGGCCGCTCTCGATCAGGGCGGCGCGGGCGGGGGCCGGGCCGATGTTCATGAGAAAGGCGATGTCGGCGGCGGGGACCTGGTAGGGGCCCTTGGCGTTGAAGGCATCCACGAGCGCGGCGAAGTCGTCCTTGCGCTTGGCCGGCAGCACGGCGCCTGCGGGATGGTTGTGTTCAAACGTGTCCAGACTGGCGAGCAGTTCGCCGAGGTGGGTCTCGAACTGGTTGAATGATTCGAAATCGAGGCGGTAGACGGGCGGCAGGCGGTCGCGGAGCTGGTCCTCGGCGAGGCGTGTCTTGACCTTGCTAGGGTAGCTGAACGGGGCGCTGGCGACGATGCGCAGGCTGGCGATCTGGTTTTCGAGGACCGGGAGGTTGGCGGTCGAGATGCCGACGAAGCTGATGAGCACGATCGCCGCGGTGGTGGCGGCGAAGATCAGCAGCGTGACCAGGCGGCTGGTTTCGAGGAACTCCACGGTGCCGGAGACCGCGGCGGTCTTGCGGGTGCGCGGCTGGTTGCTGTGGAGCAGTTTTTGGAAAAAGGGAGACATCGCGGTTTAGCGGCTTTCGTCGTCGTCCTCGTCGGTCGAGATGGGATTCTTGTAGCGCTCGTAGGCCTCGATGATCTTGAGGACGAGCGGGTGGCGCACGACATCGGCGCCGCTGAATTGGTGAAATTCGATGCCGGGCACGTCGCGCAGGATGCGCTGCACCTCGAGCAGGCCGGACTGTTTTACGCGCGGGAGGTCGATCTGGGTGATGTCGCCGGTGACGACCATGCGGGATTCTTCGCCGAGGCGGGTGAGGAACATCATCATCTGCTCGGGCGTGGTGTTCTGGGCCTCGTCGAGGATGATGAAGGCGTTGCTCAGCGTGCGGCCGCGCATGTAGGCGAGCGGGGCGATTTCGATGACGCCTTTTTCGGACAGGCGCGCGACGTCCTCGGCGTCGAGCATGTCGCCCATCGCGTCGTAGAGCGGGCGCAGGTAGGGGAGGATCTTTTCGTTGAGATCGCCGGGCAGAAAACCGAGCGCCTCGCCGGCCTCGACGGCGGGACGGGTGAGGATGATACGCTGGACCTGGTTTTTGAGGAGCGCCGAGACGGCGGCGGCCATCGCGAGGTAGGTCTTGCCGGTGCCGGCGGGGCCGATGCCGAAGACCAGCGAGTGCGTCTGGATCGACTGGAGGTAGAGTTTTTGCCCGAGGGTTTTCGGGACGATGGTCTTGCGATTGGTGGTGACGACGAGGGGCTTGCCGAACAACTCGCGCAGGTGGTCGGATTCGCCGCGGGCGATCATCTCGACGAAGCGGGTGAAGTCGGTGGTGCGGATGTGCACGCCCTGGGTGCGGGCCTCGTTGAGGAAGCCGAGGAGCGACTCGGTCTGGGCGATGGCGGCTTCGGAGCCGTCGATCTGGAGCCAGTCGTCGCGGCTGACGAGGGTGACGCCGAGGTGTTTTTCCACGAAGGCGAGGTTGTCCTCGCGGCCGGCGTAGAGCTGGTGGAGGTGGCGGGCGGAGGGAAAGTGAAGCGTCTTGGTCGCCATGCGGAAGCGGGTCAGGCGGACTTCAGTTTCGCGGCTTCGACCGCGAGGCGTTCCCACGTGGACTCGAGGGCCTGGGGCAGGATGCGGGTCTGGCCGAGGACGGGCATGAAGTTGTTGTCGCCGTTCCAGCGGGGGACGAGGTGGCCGTGCAGGTGGGGGATGCTGCCGCCCGAGGCGGACCCGAGGTTGAAGCCGATGTTGAACCCGTCGGGCCGCATGGCGTTGAGGAGGACTTTTTTGCCGAAGGTGATGATTGCGAACAGATCGGCGTTTTCGGCGGGGGTGAGTTCCTCGATGTCGGTGACCTCGCGGAAGGGGATGGCGAGCAGATGCCCCGGGTTGTAGGGAAACCGGTTGAGCATCAGGTAGGAAAGGGGGCTGCGATGAACGATCAGGGCCGCGCGGTCGTCCATGAGGGCGGGCAACTCCGTGAAGGGCCGCTTGAAGTCGGGCATGCGCGGCGCCTCTATATATTCCATGCGCCAGTAAGGATGGAGCTGCGACATCGGTAGAAAAGGACGGGGAGATAAAAGTCCGCCCGAGGCAAAGTCAAAGCCCCCTGTGGCGTGTCGCCGGGCATTTGCGAAGAGTTTGAAATTGTCGGGGCCGGTTTGTCCGGCGATGACTTTGGGTTCCATTCAATATCCATGCATTCCTTTAAACCTGTTGTGCGTCGTCGTGTGGTGGTCACCGGTCTGGGCGCGGTCAGCCCGTTGGGCCTGAGCGCCTCCGAAACCTGGTCCGGCCTGGTGGCCGGTCGTTCCGGCATCGGTCCGATCACCCGGTTCAACCCCACCGGTTGCACCGCGCAGATCGCCGGCGAGGTGAAGGGCTTCGAGCCGACCAAGCCGCTGGCGACCCCGCTGCACCCGCGTGGCGCGCAGGGCGAGGCGCTGACGTCGGTCTTCACGCCGAAGGACGCCAAGAAGTTCGGCCGGTTCACCCACCTCGGCGCGGCGGCGGCGGTCGAGGCCTATACGGACTCCGGACTCGATGCGCATCGCGCCACCCTGAACCCCGAGCGCATGGGCGTGAATCTCGGCGTGGGTCTCGGCGGCCTGCCTGAGATCGAGGCGATGCAGGAAACCTTCAACACGGGCGGGTTTCGCAAGATCTCGCCGTTCTTCATCATCCAGATCGCGCCCAACCTGCTCTCCGGCCAGGTGAGCCTGCTGCTCGATTTCCGCGGTCCCAACATGGCGGTGGCCTCGGCCTGCGCCACCAGCGGCCACGCGCTCGGCGAGGCGGCGGCGGCCATCGCGCGCGGCGACGCCGAGGTGATGATCGCCGGCGGCGCGGAGGCCTGCGTCACTCCGCTGGCGATTGGTGCGTTTGCACAGATGCGCGCGCTTTCGACGCGTAACGATGCTCCGGAAAAAGCGTCGCGGCCGTATGACCGGGACCGCGACGGGTTTGTGTTTGCGGAGGGCGCGGTGGTGTTCGTGCTCGAAGAATACGAGCACGCGGTGAAACGCGGCGCGCGCATCTACGCCGAGTTGCGCGGTTACGGCGCGTCGGCCGACGCCTACCACCTGTCCTCGCTGGCGCCCGGCGCGGAGGGCTCGCAGCGCTCGATGCGCGCCTCGCTCGTCTCGGCGGAACTGCCCGCCACGGCGATCGACTACGTGTCGGCGCACGCCACCTCGACGCCCGGCGGCGACGGCGAGGAGTCGGCGGCCATCGCGGCGGTGTTCGCGGAAAACAAGGCGACGCTCCATGTGAGCGGCGTGAAGTCGATGACCGGCCACCTGCTCGGCGGCGCGGGCGCGATGGGCGCGTTCGCGGCCGTGAAGGCGGTGCACGAAGGCGTGATTCCGCCGACCATCAATCTGGACAACGTCGATCCCGCCATCGCGGCGCTCGGGCTCAACCTGACGCCCAACGTCGCGGTGAAGAAGCCCGTGCGCGCGGCGCTCGCCAACAGCTTCGGCTTCGGCGGCACCAACTGCTCGGTGGTGTTCACGGCGGTTTGACGCGTCGCGATGGACCGCCGGATCCTCTGGTTTTTCGGGCTGCTTGCCCCGGTCTTCGCATGGTCGTGGATCGCGCCGCACGACCGGTTCACTTGGTGGCTGGAGGCGGGGCCGGCGGTCGCGGCGGGGGTGTTGATCTTCCGCGTGCGGGACCGGTTTCCGTTGTCCACGCTGCTGCTCGTGCTGGCGTGGGCGCATTGCGCGGTTCTGCTGGTGGGCGCGCACTACACCTACGCGCTGGTGCCGGCCTTCGACTGGCTGCGCGACCTCGTCGGAGGCACGCGCAACAACTACGACAAGCTCGGGCATTTCATGCAGGGCCTGGTGCCGGCGATCCTCACGCGGGAGATCCTGCTGCGCACCTCGCCGCTGCGCGACCGGGGCGACGGACGCCCGAGCGGCTGGCTGGGATTCCTGGTGGTGAGCGTGTGCCTGGCGTTCAGCGCGCTGTATGAGTTGTTCGAGTGGCTGGTCGCCGATGTGAGCGGCGCGGCATCGGACAGTTTTCTCGGCACGCAGGGTTATGTGTGGGACACGCAATCCGACATGGCGTGGGCGCTGATCGGCGCGGTGTGCGCGGTGCTTTTGCTGTCGCGCATTCATGACCGCTCGCTGGCGAAAGTGCTGGCCGCGCGGGGCGGGATCGGGCAATCCGAACGCTCCCCATGACGAGTCTTTGGAAGAAGTGGACCGCCTCCGTTCCCGCGCCCTTTCTGGCCGCGCTGCTGCTTGGCGCCGGCTTCATGGGCTTCGTGGCCTGGGACCAGTCGCATTGGTGGAGCACCAAAGAGGATTACGGCTTCGGCTGGCTGGTGCCGGCGTTCGTCGCCTTTGTCGTCTATGACCGCTGGCCGAAAATCCTCGTTGCGCTGAAGGACTGCGCCGCGCCCGGCAGCCCGCGTGCGACCGGCGGGGCGGGTTGGATACTGGGCTTTCTCACGTATGCCGCGCTGGCCGGCGGCGCGCTGTTGTTTTTGGTCGGCGCGCTTTATCGCGCGGGCGCGGGTCCGTCGTATCCGGGAACGCTGGCCCTGTCGCTCGGCACGGGATCGCTGCTGCTGCCGTTGCTGCTGCTCAACGCCCCCGAGGCGGCCGCTCCGGTCGACGGTGCGACGCCGGTGAAAACCGGCTTGTTCGCGGATGCGCGGGTGAAACTGGTGTCGTTTTTCCTGTTCCCCGCGCTGGTGTGGCTGGTGTCGGCGCCGATGGTGTCTGTCATCGAGAACAACCTGAGCCTGTTCATGCTCAACCGCGTGGCTTCGACGGTGTTTTTTGTCTTCGACACGCTGGGCATGGCGATCGAACAGCAGGGTAACGTGCTCAAGCTGCCTCTCGGCGACGTCGGCGTGGCCGAGGCGTGCTCAGGCATCCGTTCGTTCACCGCGTGTCTCTTCGCGGGATCGTTTCTGGCGGCCGTGTTCTTGAAGAGCCTGTGGAAAAAAATCGGCCTTGTCGCGGCGGCCATCGTCTTCGCCTTCGGCACCAATCTCATTCGCAGCCTTTTCCTCACCGCGTGGGCCTACAACTACGGGCCGGCGGCCATCGAGGGAACGGTGCACGACGCCGCCGGTTACGCGGTGCTCGGTCTCACGGTGATCGGCCTGCTGTGCATGCTGCCGCTGTTTAACCTGACGTTTGTCTCCGGCCGTCACGGGCACGGGCTCGCGCATGACGACGCGCCTGCGGACGGTCCCACGGCCTGAGCACATCCGATGATCTGGCTCTACCGACTGCTTTTCCCGCCGGTGATGCTGCTGGCCTCGCCGTATTACCTGCTGCGCATGCGGCGGCGCGGCGGCTACAAAAACAATTTCGGCCAGCGCTTCGGCGCGACACCGCCGCTGCCGGCGAAGCGTCCCGGCGTGCGTCGTGTGTGGCTGCAGGCGGTGAGCGTGGGCGAGATGCTGGCGGTGGCGCCGCTGCTGGAGGCGCTGCGCGCCGATCCGGCTGTGGAGATTTACCTGACGACCACGACCAGCACGGGCTATGCGCTGGCCCGCGAGCGCTACGAGTCGCTGGTGATCGGCATCGGTTATTTCCCGGTCGATGCGTGGCCGTTTTCACGGCGCGCCTGGAAGCGCATCGCGCCCGACCTGGTGATTCTCACCGAGGGCGAGCGCTGGCCCGAGCACATCCACCAGGCCGAGGTGCGCGGCGTGCCGGTGCTGGCGGTCAACTCGCGCCTGTCCGACCGCAGCTTCCGCCGCATGCTGGCGGTGCGCTGGCTGGCGAAGCCGCTGTTGCGCGGCATCACGCACATCCTCGCCTGCGCAGATCACGATGCGGAGCGGTTCCGCGAACTCGGATTTTCCGCCGAACGCATCACGATCACGGGAAACATCAAACTCGACGTGACCATCCCGGTGCTGTCGGACGGCGAAGCGACCGCGCTCCGTCGCGAACTCGGGTTTGGTGACGAACCGGTGCTGCTGGGCTCGTCTACCTGGCCGGGTGAAGAGGCGGCGTTGATCGAAACATTCAAGGCGCTGGAGGCCGACGGCGCGTCGGCGCGACTGCTGTTGGTGCCGCGGCACGCCGAGCGTCGCGCCGAGGTCGAGTCGCTGCTCAAGGCGAGCGGACTCGCGTATCATTTCCGTTCGCGCGGCGCGGCGCCGGGGCCGGTCGACGTGATGGTGGCCGACACAACGGGCGAATTGCGCCGGCTCACCCAGCTGGCCTCGGTGGTGTTTGTCGGCAAGAGCCTGCCTCCGCACCACGAAGGCCAGACGCCGGTCGAGGCGGCCGTGCTGGGCAAACCGGTGGTGTTCGGGCCGGCTATGTCGAATTTCAAGGTCATCGCCCGCGATCTGCGCGAAGCGGGTGCGGCGCTCGCCGTGGACGACGCGGCCGGACTGACTGTGGCCGTGTGTGCGCTGTGGGACGACGCGGCTGCGCGCGACCGTATGGCGGCGGCGGCGCAGACCTGGCATCGCGCCAATCAAGGCGCCGTGCTACGCACGCTGGCGGCGATCCGCGGCGTGCTGGCCGGCTAGGCGGCGGGCGTATCCGTCGGAGGGAACGGGAGCGTGGCGGTCGCCGCGGCATGGCGTCCGCGGCGCGCTTCGTAGAGCCGCAACAGGTGCTTGCGCTGGTCGTAGCTGATGATTTCGGCGTGACGCCCCCATGCGAGCAGGGTGCGGAACAGCGGCCGCGGTTTTTCGTGGGGCAGCGCGACCTGGAGTTCCCGCAGCAGTTCCTCCTCGGTGATGATCTGGTTTTCCTGCACGCGGATCAGGCGCACGAGCAGCTCGAAGATCTTCAGCTTGAGCAGCTGTTCACGCAGCAGGTGCTTTTGCTCGGTGGTGGAGGCGGCGACGATGTGCTTGCCGAGGTCGGTGATGATCACGTCCTGGCCGGGTGTGTTCAGGAAGCCCAGCAGTTCGGCGGCCTTGATGACGCGGACGACGGCGCCGAATTCGCGGCCGAAGCGTTCGGCCAGGTCGAAAACATCGCAGGGTTCGTCGCCGAGGAGGGCTAGCAGACCCAGGACCTCGCCCGGCGTGACGTAGGGCAGGCAGACCGGCGCGATGCGGCGGTGGGTCGCGTCCACCTTGGTGACGACCTTGCCGGCGTCGGCGGGGGCGGGCGTGTGGTCGGGCAGGTTGGTGTGGGTGAGGATGCGGTGGAGGGTCTCGACGGCGTCGCGGAAGGCCGGGGAGTCGGGGTCGCGCGGGTAGGGCAGGGTGTTGGGCACGATCTGCGCGATGCGGCCCGGCTGGGCGGCGAGCACGACGACGCGGGTGGCGAGGAAAACGGCTTCGGAGATGTTGTGCGTGACGAACACCATCGTGCGCAGCGGATGGTCGGGCGAGGCGAGCAGACGGCTGATTTCGTTGCGCAGGGTTTCCGCAGTCAGCACATCGAGCGCGCTGAACGGCTCGTCCATGCACAGGACCTCGGGCTGGGCGATGAGCGCGCGGGCGATGCCGACGCGCTGTTTCATGCCGCCGGACAGCTCGCGCGGATAGGAGTATTCGTAGGCGCCGAGGCCGACCGTCGCGAGGACGGTTTCAAGGCGCGCCTGCTGTTCGGCGGGCGGGAGGTGCTCGATGGGCAGGAGAATGTTGCCGCGCACGGTGAGCCACGGGAAGAGCGCGAAATTTTGAAACACCATGGCCACGCCCGGCGACACGCCATGCAGCCGCTCGCCGCGGTAGCTGACCGAGCCCTTGGTCGGCTGGATCAGGCCGGAAAGCACGCGGATGAGCGTGGACTTGCCGCAGCCGGAGGGGCCGAGCAGCGCGACGACGTCGTTTTCGGCGATGGTGAAATTCACGTCGGACAGGACGAGGTCGTGTTCCTGGGAGTTGGACGCATATTCGTGGCTGACGCGGGCGATTTCGATGAGCGGGGGAGTCGGATTCATGGCTCAGGTGCCGAAGCGGCAGCGATCGTTGGCGAGAGACTGGAGTTTCTTCCAGACGGTGCGGTTGATGCCCACGACGATGACGGCCATGACGATGGACGCGGCGGTGAGCACGGGGAAGTTTTTGGCGGCGGTGGCCTGGCTGATGAGGGAGCCCAGGCCGGTCGCCTTGTAGAGTTGGCCGTCGTCCTGGATGTATTCGGCCACGATGGTGGTGTTCCAGGCGCCGCCCGCGGCGGTGATCCAGCCGGTGACGAGGCCGGGCGCGATGGCGGGAAGCAGGTAGCGGCTCCAGCGCCGCCAGCGGCCGAGACGGAGAATTTCAGCGCAGCTGCGGATGTCGTTGGGGATCGCCGAGGCCGCGGAGGCGACGTTGAAGAGGATATACCACTGGGTGCCCAGCATGATGAGCGGCACCGAGCCCCATTGCAGCGGAGTCGCGCTGAAGTGCAGGAACAGCGCGAGGATCCATGGGTAGATCATCGGCGCGGGGAAGGACGCGGCAAACTGGATGAAGGGCTGGAGCTTGCTGGACAGCCGGGGGTTCAGGCCGATCCAGATGCCGACCGGCACAGTCCACAACGTGCCCAGCGTCACGGCCAGCAGCACGCGGCCGAAGGAGATGCCGGCGTCGGTCCAGATCGTGCCCCAGTCGGACAGCGTCACTTGCATGAGCAACCGCACCAGTTGCACCATGCCCAACGCCACGGTGCAGCCGATCAGCGCGAGGAAGAGCCGGTAAATCCACGCGGTGATGCGGCCGCCGGATTTTCTGGATGCGCGCTCGTCGATGCGTTCGACCGCATGGGGGGCGGTGCGCGGGCGGACCATCCAAGTCCACAGGCGTTCAAAGCCGACGAGGATGCGCTGGATCGCGGTCGAGCGCGCCAGCCACAGGCTCACGTTGGATTTGGGCGAGGCGGCGCCGGCGAAGTCATCCAGGTTGAAGCGCTTCGACCACAGCACCAGCGGCCACCACACCAGGCGGTCCACCGTCACGATGACCACGCCCATGGCGATGACGCCGAACAACTGGGCGCGCACGTCGTTGTGGTCGTGGGCCACGCTCATGTAGGAACCGATGCCCGGCACGCGAAAGTCCTGGTCGCCCAGTTGAAACGCCTCGGTGACGCTCAAGAAAAACCAGCCGCCGGCCATCGACACCATGCTGTTATAGACGAGCCCCTGCGCGCCGACCGGCAGCTCGACCTTCCAGAAACGCCGCCACCAACCGAAGTCGTAGAGCCGCGACAGCGAGCGGAAGTCGGGCGGCGTTCCCCTCAGCGAATCGTAATAACTGAAGGTCATGTTCCAGACCTGCCCGGTGAAGATCATCAGCACGCAGGCCAGCTCCAGGCCGGTGTTGCTATGCGGAAACAGCCCCACGAGCGCGATCACCAGGCCCGGTAGAAAACTCAGCACCGGGATGCTTTGCAGCACATCGAGCGCGGGCAGGATGAAGCGTTGCGCCCGGGTGTCGTAGAACGCCCAGGAGGACACGGTGATCGCGAACAGCAGGGAGAAAAAATAAGCGATCCAGCCGCGCGCGAGGGAGAAGAGCGCGTATTTGGGCAGCATCCACGGAGACAGGTCGATCTCGACGTTCTGACGCAACGGCTGGCGCCATTCTCCGGCGACGTGGGCCGCGCCGAACACCAGAGAAACCAGCCCGGTGATCACGACGGCGTCCATCACCAGGTTGGTGCGACGCGATGTCGGGCGGATGGATGCAAAAGCCATGGGACAGGTGAACGTCGCCACAAACCCCCGACAAGTGAGAAAGCGGATCAGGCGTCTTGGGCCGGCGTGATTTCACCTAGTTGTAATTAAGGGTTGCTCGCCCTCGGCGCCGGCCTACGGTCCGACGTTTTACGTTGGATGCAAACCCACGGTCCGAAACGAGTCTATACCCCCCAATCCCTCGAATTCTGGTTCGGTAAACTGGAGCACGACTGGGAGCGCCATTTTTCCGAGGCCCAGTTGGAAGAGGGCCACCGCATCTATCGCGACGGCGAGGTGCGCGAGCTGGAGCTGACCGCGTCCGACGCGATCATCCACCGCCGTATCGACAAGAAGGACGAGTATGCCGTGATCGAGTGGACCTCCGAGGGCGTCACCGTGCGCTCCTCGTCCACCGACATCGACCTGGCGCATTCGCTGGCCGTGGCCGGCTTGCACGAGATCGAGGAGCTGGTGGCCGACGAGATTTCCCCGCTGCCCGACGACACGCCTCCGGCAGCCGCGCCTGTTTCCAACGGAACCGGCGCTCATCACTCCGGTGCTCACGGTGCCCCTTCGCCATCCGCAGCCGCGCCCGTGCGCGCTCCCTCTGCTTCGCGCCGCACGCCCGCCGGTGCCGCCGCGCGCGCGGCCTCGCGCACGCTGATCCTCGTTTTCACGACCACGTCGGACGGGCTCACGTTCCAGGCCAACTGGGTCAACCCCGACAAGAAGCGCGTGCCCGCCCTCGGCCAGGCCGCGCAGGCCGCCGGCCAGAGTCACGCGACCGTGAGCTCCAGCGAGCGTGCCAAACTGATCGGCCTCGCCGCCTACGCGCGCAAGGCCCACTTCACCTACAACCAGGTCACCGGACTCTACGTGCTCGCCTCGGTGGTGGAGATTCCGAACTTCCTGCGCACGACGCTGCCGGCGTGGAAAAAACTCTTCGCGGTCGAGCTCGACGCGCAGTCGGGCAAACTCCTCCAGGGCACCAAAGAAATCTCCGTCGAGGCCGTCGCCACCGCGCGCAAGGGCAAGTCGGAAGGGCAGGGGCTCGACCTCCGCTGGATCTTCAAGGCTGGCGAGCGCCTGCTCACCGACGAGGAAATCTCGATTCTCACGCGCAAGGCGACCTCGACGATGATCATCCCCGACATCGGCATCGTGTCGCTGCCGGTCGAGCGGCTCGCCTCGATCAGCGCCTGGCACCGCACCGCCGCCGAGGCGCGCAGCACCGGCGACCTGTCGCCCTACCTGATTTTTTCCCTCTACAACGACAACCGCGTCAAACTCACCCTCTCGCCCGAGCTGGAGGCCTGGCGCCAGAACGTCCTCACCTCCACCGCGTCCACGCCGGAGCTGCCCGAGCTGCTCCGTCCGTATCAACGCCGCGGTGTCGAGTGGATGCACCACCTGTGCGACGTGGGTTGCCACGGTTTGCTGGCCGACGAGATGGGTTTGGGCAAAACACTCCAGGTGCTCACGCTGCTCGCGTCGCGCCCGATGGCGGACCGCCCGAGCATCATCGTGTGTCCCGCCAGCGTGGTGCCCGTGTGGCGCGAGGAGATCGCGCGGTTTTATCCGCACCTCATCGTTGACGTGCTCAAGACCGGCAACGATTTCGGCGCCCGCAAGGACCCTATCATCTGGCTCGCGAGCTACACCCAGCTTCGCAAACACCGCTCGCTGCTCGACGGATGTTCGTTCAGCTACGCGGTCCTCGACGAAGGCCAGTTCATCAAGAATCCCGATGCGAAGGTCACGCAGACCTGCTTCGCCCTGCGCGCCCGCCACCGCATCGTGCTGACGGGCACGCCGCTGGAGAACCGCCAGCTCGACCTCTGGTCTATCTTCCGCTTCCTGCTGCCCGGCCTGCTCGGCTCGCGCCTCGCCTTCGAGAATTCGCTCAACGCCGACCGCACCGGCACGCTCGACCGCCTCCGCGCGCAACTCGCCCCCTTCATCCTGCGCCGCACCAAGGACGCCGTCGCCACCGAGCTCCCGCAGAAGGTCGAGATCGACCTGTTGTGCCCGCTCACCGAGGTGCAGCGCGCCGAATACGCCAAGATCTGCTCCGAGGGCCTCAACCGCCTCGGCGACGACGTGGGTGCGGCCATGCGCGAAAAATCCTTCGGCTTCCTCGCGTTGCTCACGCGTCTGCGCCAGGTGTGCTGCGATCCGGACATGCTGCCGTGGATGCACGCGCCGTTGGCCGACTCCGGCAAGATCACCCTGCTGGTCGAGAAACTCGCCGAGGTCGTTGGCAGCGGCCACAAGGTCGTGATCTTCTCCCAGTTCGTGATGCTCCTCGACCGCGTGCGCACGGCGCTTGCGGAAAACTTCCCCGACCTGCCGCGCTACGAACTCACCGGCATGACGCTCGACCGCCTGAAGCCCGTGCAGTCGTTCCAGAACGCCGAGGGCGCCGCCGCCATGCTCGTGTCGCTCAAGGCCGCCGGCACCGGCATCACGCTGCACGCCGCGGACTACGTCTTCCTGCTCGACCCGTGGTGGAACCCCGCCGTCGAGGCGCAGGCCGTCGATCGCGTGCACCGCATCGGCCAGAAGAGCACGGTCTTTGTGTATCGCATGGTCACGGCCGGCACGATCGAGGAACGCATCCAGGCGCTGCAGGCCTCGAAGAAGGATCTCTTCAACAAGGTGGTCGGCGGACTCGGCGGCGACTTCGACCTGAGCCGGCATTTCTCGTCGTTGCACGAACTCGTGCAGCTCACGACCACGCAGGAAGAGGTCGAGACGGTCGTCTGAGCGCGGAGCTGCGAACCGACTGCGGACAGCGGCGGTTAAAATTCGTTCAAAAAAAGGCGGTTATGACGGTGTCGTAACAGAGCCGTCATGGGATCGTAACAATCGCCTGTCATCTTGGGGCCTGAATCGCACGGCCTGTGCGTGTTCAGCAACACACCAACACCCAAGAACATGGCTCACACTTCATTCAAATGGCTTGCGCTGCTCGGCGGTCTCGTCGCCGGCACTGCGGCCTTCGCGCAGGACAGCGGTCCGCTCATCGACGCTCTCGTCAAGAAGGGCATCCTCAACGATCAGGAAGCCGAGGAGATTCGCTCCGACCTTCAGAAAGATTTTGCCGAGACTTCCGCCGGCAAGCTGAACATCTCTTCCAATCTGAAAGAGCTGAAGTTCTACGGCGACGCTCGCGTGCGCTATGAGAACCGTTCGGGCGAGAATGGCGTGGCCGCCGTCGGCGCGCCCAACACCACCGGTTTGCCCGGTGATCTCCAGGAGCGTAATCGCTTCCGCTACCGTTTCCGCTTCGGCGCGACCGGCAAGTTGGCCGATGGCTGGTTCTTTGGCACCCGCTTGGAAACCGCTTCCGGCAACCGTTCGACCAACGTCACCACGGGCAACTATGCCAACGCTCCTTTCGGCAAGAACGCCGACAACACGATCTACGTCGGTCAGATCTACATCGGCCGCACGGTCGAGGACTTCACGTTCACGGCGGGCCGTTTCGCCAATCCGCTCGTGACCACCCCGATGGTTTGGGATGACGACATCAATGTCGAAGGCTTGGCCGAGCAGTGGAGCCACACTGAGGGTAACGTGACCTGGATGGCCAACCTCGGCCAGTTCACCTACGAAGGCTCGGGCGGCACCAATAATTTCGGTGCGACCGCCGGCAAGGACTGGACCTACCTCCTGGCCTTCCAGGGCGGTGCCAAGGTCAAGACGTCCAGCACCACCTCTCTGCAGGTTCTGCCCACGTATTATTACTACACCAACACCAAGAAGGTGAATGGCTTTACCGCCCTTACCACGCCCAACAGCGCGACGCTGCGTCCGGAAGGCCTGTCGGTCGTCGATCTCCCCGTCGAGTTTGGATTCAAGTTGGGCAGCCTGCCCGCCAAGGTCTGGGTTGATTATGCGATCAATCTTGATGCCCAGGATCGCGCCGCCGCCGCCGGCAAACCCACGTTCGACGGTGAAGACACCGCCTGGCAGGTCGGTTTTGGCGTCGGTCAGACCAAGGCCAAGGGCGATTGGGAAGCCAAAGTGTTCTACCAGTCCGTCGATGCGTTTGCCTTGGATTCCAATCTGGTCGATTCCGACCTCTTCGACAGCCGCACGAACATGAAGGGCTACGGAGTTTCCTTCTCCTACGTCATCTCCACGGGCGTCACTGCCAAGTTCACCTATGCGAGCGCCGATCGTAAGGAAGACTCCCTCGCCACCTACGGCAGCGGCGACATCGGCACCCCCAACCTCACGAACTATCAGCTGTTCCAGGCTGATCTCAGCGTGAAGTTCTGATTCCGCGCAATCCAAGCGCCCTCGGACAGCCGGGGGCGCTTGATCCTATTTCTCTAAAGTCATTCGCCGCTTATCTATGAACAAATCACTCGTCATCCTCGCCGCTCTCCTGACCGTCGCGTCCGCCCAGGCCCAGAAGCTCGTCATCAAGGGTTCCGACACCCTCGGCGCCAAGCTCGTCCCCACTCTCGCCGAAGAATACAAGGCCAAGCACCCCGGCGTCTCCTTTGAGATCGCCGCCGAGGGTTCCACCACCGGCATCACCGCGATCATCGACGGCACCGCCGCGATCGGCATGTCCTCCCGCCGCGCCAAGACCACCGAGGTCTCCGCCGCGTCCGCCAAGGGCGTCAACATGAAGCCCACCATCGTCGCCTATGACGGCATCGCCATCATCGTGAACGAGAAGAGCCCGCTCGCCGGCCTCACCAAACGCCAGATCGAGCAGATCTTCACCGGCGACGTCACCGACTGGTCCGCCGTCGGCGGCGCCCCCGGCCCGATCTCGGTTTATACCCGCAACACCTCCTCGGGCACCTACTCGGACTTCAAGGACCTCGCCATGAAGAAGCGCGACTACGCCAAGTCCTCCCAGAAGATGGCCGGCAACGAGCAGATCGTCGCCGAGGTCGCCAAGAACCCCAACGGCATCGGCTACGTCGGCCTCGCCTACACCAGCGCCCCCGGCATCAAGGTCCTCACGGTTGACGGCGGCCTGCCCAACAAGGAGTCCGTCCACGCCAAGAAGTATCCCTACGCCCGCCCGACGTTCTATTACACCAACGGCGAGCCCTCCGGCGAAGCCGCCAAGTTCCTGGAGTTCACCCTCAGCGACGAAGGTCAGAAGATCGCCGAGAAGGTCGGCTTCGTTCCTGTCCGCTAAGAAATTGCAACGGGGTTTGTCACCGTAACGTCACAGAGGCCCGCTTGACGCCAGTTGAGCGGGCCTCCGTTTTTTTCTACAGGCCCACGCCTTCAATCCGCCTCCTCTTTTCGCATGTCGTCTGCCACTTCGCCCACGCCCGTCGCGGCCCCCACGTTCGTCATTGGAAAGGCGCGCACCCGCCTTTTCGGACTGACCATGGACGAATGCATCCAGGCGTTCTTCGGTGGAAACGCCCTCATGGCGGTTGTCGTGCTGGCGCTGATCACCGTTTTTCTTTTCCGCGAGGGCGCCCAGTTCTTCAGCCAGAATCACGACAACATCCGCATCTATCGCGAGGCGGGGCTCGAATACGTCGATTACATCCGCCAGCAGTCCGAGGATCACACCGCGCTCACCCGCTACCTCTTCGACGTGCGCATGCGCACGATCCAGCACCTGACCGAGGTGGAGAAGCTTTCGCTGGCCGATGCCAATGCGAAGCTCGCCGCCTTCGACGAATTTTCCGGACGCTACTCCGACGCGGTCGAGCCCATCCGCGGACTCGTTTCCGACCTCACCGAGGTCGCGACCGCCATCAAGACGAAGTATACGGTCAACGAGGACAAAAAGACCGAGCGCGCCCAATTGCTCGCCGCCGGCAAAAAAGACGAGGCCGCCGCCGTCGAGATCGCCAACGTCGATTTCAAGGCCGAGCTCGCGCCGCTGGTGGGCACGCTGCCCGCCTACAAGGAGGCCAGCGACCAGTTCGCCGCCAACCTCCGTCAGGTCGTCGCCACCGCGCCCGCCCTGCCGGTGCCGTCGCTCCAACCGCGCCTCGACCGGTTCAAGCAGCTCACCGCCGACTACATCGCCACCTTTCCGGCCACCTACAAATCCCTGCAAACCTGGGATTACTCCGTGCCCGTCCCGGCGTGGAAATCCTTCACCGGTTTCATCCTCGGCCGCCAGTGGCTGACCGCGAGTTTCTGGCAGGATTGGTATGGCATCGTTCCGCTCTTCGTCGGCTCGCTGCTCATCTCAATGATCGCGCTACTCATCGCCGTGCCGCTCGGCGTCGGCGCCGCCATCTACGTCAACCAGATCGCCTCCGCCCGCGAGCAGCGCCTCATCAAGCCGACCATCGAGTTCATCTCCGCGATTCCTTCGGTGGTGCTCGGCTTCTTCGGCATCGCCGTGCTGGGCCAGGCCCTGCGCACCTTGTCGCAGGCCGGGTGGCTGAGCTGGTTCCCGGGCTTTCCGTTCGCGGAGCGCCTCAACGCGCTCACCGCCGGCTGCCTGCTCGCGTTGATCGCGGTGCCTACGATTTTCACGCTGGCGGAGGACGCCATCAACAACGTGCCGCGTGCCTTCAAGGAGGCCTCGTTCGCCCTCGGTGCGTCGCGCATGCAGACGATCCTGCGCATCATCGTCCCGGCTTCGCTCTCCGGCATCGTTTCGGCCATCCTGCTCGGTCTCGGCCGCGTGATCGGCGAGACCATGGTGGTGCTGCTCTGCGCGGGCAACCGCATCGCCATCCCCGATTTCTCCGCCGGTCTCGGCGTGGTCACCCAGCCGGTTCACACCATGACGGGCATCATCGCCCAGGAGATGGGCGAGGTGCCGCAGGGCAGCATCCACTACCGCGCGCTGTTTGTCGTCGGCATCGTGCTCTTCTTCCTCGCGCTGCTCATCAACTTCCTCGCGCAGAAAATCGTCCGCAAATACCGCATTTCGATCGGCTGATCCCATGAGCGACCCCGTCGTCAATCCCTTCGCCCACAAAGCCAGCCGCGGACGCACGCTGGAAAAACTCACCTTCTGGGTGTTCCGCCTGGCGACCTACCTAGTGCTCTTCTGCGGCCTGTTCGTGTTCGGCGACATCATCCTGAAGGGCTCGGGCACGGTCCTGAACGCTTTCAAGACGACCGACACGTTTCCTTACGTGACCAACACGTTTCTCTTCGAGGCGCCCGAGTCGCTCTACGTGTTCACGCACAACGGCAAGAAGCTAGAGATGGGCGACAAGGAGTTTCGCGCCTACCGCGAGGCCGCCGAGTCCCAGGCCAAGGCCCAGGGCAAGCCCGCCCCGAAGTTCGCCACCGAGAGCTACGTCTATTCCGCCGGCGGCATCTGGCCGTGCATCGTGGGCACCGTGCTGCTGGTCGTCGGCTCGATGACCATCGCGCTCTTCCTCGGCGTGAGCAGCGCGATCTACCTCAACGAATACGCGAAGGACGGCCCGGTGGTGCGCTTCATCCGCCTCGCCATCCTCAATCTCGCCGGCGTCCCCTCCATCGTTTTCGGTCTTTTCGGCCTCGGCATGTTCGTCTTGTTCTTCAACTGGAACGTCTCGCTCATCGCCGGCTGGTTCACGCTCGCCTTCATGGTGCTGCCGGTGGTCATCACCGCCTCCGAGGAGGCGCTCAAGGCCGTGCCGAAGGGCTTCCGCGAAGGCTCGCTCGCCCTCGGCGCCACCAAGTGGCAGACCATCCGCAGCAACGTGCTGCCCTACGCGCTTCCCGGCATCCTCACGTCGTCCATCCTCGGCATCGCCCGCGTCGCCGGCGAGACCGCGCCGATCATGTTCACCGCCGCCTACGTCGTGCGCGACAAGCTGCCGTGGGACGTCGAGAAAGTGGGCGACTTCTTTTTCCAGGGCGTCATGGCCCTGCCATATCACATCTACGTGGTCTCTTCGAAGATCCCGCAGAATGACTACACCGAGCGGGTGCAATACGGCACCGCCTTCGTGTTCCTGGGCATCGTCGCCCTGATCGCGATGACCTCGATCGTGCTCCGCAACAAACTTCGCAGTCGCTACAAATGGTAACCAACCCATCCTCTTCCACACTCGCCGCGCCCATGGAAACGCCCGCCGCTCCCGCCACGTTCAAGGTCAACGTTCCCGCGTCCTCCGCGCCCCGGAACGGCGTGGCCGACACGCTGATCGACATCCACAACCTCGACTTCTTCTACGGGGCCAAGCAGGCGCTCTTCGACGTCAACCTGAAGCTCGACGACAAGCGGGTGACCGCCTTCATCGGCCCGTCCGGCTGCGGCAAGTCCACCCTCCTGCGCTGCCTCAACCGCATGAACGACCTGATCGACGGCACCTCGGTCAAGCGCGGCTCGATCAAGATCCGCAACGTGGACATCTACGGGAAAAACGTGGACGCCATCGAGCTCCGCAAGCGCGTCGGCATGGTCTTCCAGAAGTCCAATCCGTTCCCCAAGTCCATCTACGAAAACATCACCTACGGCCTGCGCATCCAGGGGCAGACCAACAAGGCGCGGCTCGACGAGGTGGTGGAGAAATCTCTGCGCGGCGCCGCGCTTTGGGACGAGGTGAAGGACCGTCTGCACGAGAGCGGCCTCGGCCTCTCCGGCGGCCAGCAGCAGCGCCTCTGCATCGCCCGCACCATCGCGGTCGAACCCGAGGTCATCCTCATGGACGAGCCGTGCTCCGCGCTCGATCCCATCGCGACGGCGAAGGTCGAGGAACTCATTCACGAGCTGAAGAAGCAGTTCACGATCATCATCGTGACCCACTCGATGCAGCAGGCCGCCCGCTGCTCGGACAAGACCGCGTTTTTCTACATGGGCAAGCTGATCGAATACGCCGACACCCGCACGATCTTCATGAACCCCTCCAATCCCCAGACTGAGGCCTACGTCTCCGGCCGTTTCGGCTGAGTCGAGTTTCACAGGAGGGAACGGAGAGAACAGAGTTTCGATCCGCGGTTCTTCTCCTCCGTTTACTCCGTTACCTCCTGTAAAATACTTTATGAAACGCTTCTTTGACGCCGAACTCGAAACCTTCCGCTCGCACCTGATGATCATGGGCGAGACGGCCATCCGCCAGGTGCGCGACGCGCTCAAGGCGCTCGTCGAGGGTGACGTGGCGCTGGCCGACCGCGTGATCGCGGCCGACGACGAGCTCGACAACCTGGAGATGGAGATCGACGACGAGGCCATCCGCTACATGAACCTGCGCGCGCCGGTCGCCACCGAGCTGCGCCTCGTGATCGTGGGCATGAAGGCCTCGCACGACCTCGAGCGCGTGGGCGACGAATGCACCACCATCGCCAAGCGCGCCGTGCGACTGGCCGCCGAGCCGCCGCTCAAGCCCTACGTGGACATCCCCCGCATGGCCGCCATCGCCATCGAAATGCTGCGCGATGCCATGGATTGTTTCCTGCACGGCGACACCGAAAAGGCCCTGGCCATCGTGCGCCGCGATTCCGAGGTCGATGCGATCAACAAGCAGCTCTACCGCGAGCTCACCAGTTTCATGATCGAAAACCCAGCCACGACCACGCGGGCGCTGGAGCTTATGTTCATCTCGAAGTCCATCGAGCGCATCGCTGACCACGCCTGCAACATCGCCGAAGAGATGGTCTTCCTCGCCAAGGCTCAGGACATTCGCCACCGCGAGGAGCTCAAGAAGGGCTGAGGTTGCCGTTTCAGGGCCTGGCCATGTGTTAGGCCGCGACGGACCGCGGGCTCTGCATCCGGACGGCCTGACACAAGGTCAGGCCCTACGGTGGGGGGGGCCTCAATACCCCATCGCCTGCAGCAG
>Ga0207689_10001286_pt1 | contig 24193 bp, 22 predicted proteins | sample KBSMisM52_FD_184312 | JGI IMG/M metagenome (GOLD analysis project Ga0207689, IMG submission 184312) | Miscanthus rhizosphere microbial communities from Kellogg Biological Station, Michigan, USA - KBS Miscanthus M5-2 (SPAdes) (version 2) | ecosystem: Host-associated > Plants > Roots >... | reverse complement strand
GAGCGTCCTGCTGGAACTCTGACGTTATAGACATCGCCGCGCGGCGTAATGTCACGCTTCAATTCCGGATTCAAATTGCGAATGACATCGACGCTTGTGTCAGTTGCATCGGCGATTAGCTGCAAGCTGGTTGCGTTTGGAACTTGAACGACATCATACGAAATTGGTGCGTCGGGTTTGATTCCCCTGAAGCCGTATTTTTCAGGATTCTTAGCAATCAAAATCACCGCCAGGATATTCGGAACGTAATTGCGAGTCTCCTGTGCGATGTACGGATAAATCATCCAGAAGTTAGCCGTACCGGCACGAGCGATGGCCCGATCCACATTGCCGGCGCCGGTGTTGTACGCGGCCATAGCCAATTCCCAATTGCCGTTGTAACGATTGGCAAGATCTTTCAGGTAACGAGCTGAAGCACGTGTCGCCTGTTCAAAACTGTTTCGCTCATCGATATAGGCAGTTTGCTTCAGGTCATAAGTTCGACCAGTTCCAGGAACGAACTGCCAAAGACCGGAAGCTGACGCCCACGACATTGCCTTGACCTTCCATGCACTCTCAACTTGTCCCAGCCAGGTAACGTCAACCGGCACGCCTTCCTTGGCGAAAATCTGTCGAGCTAGTCTCATGTACTGACCCGAACGTCGCAGACCATTTTCCATGGTTCCACGACCACGTGGTCCCTGGTAGTAGTTGATGTATTGCTGAATGAGCGGATTGAGCGTGAAGTTGAAACCGACATTCTTCTGGGCTTGCTCGAGAGCTAACAAGTCTTCGCTCGAAACTTCTTTCTCTTGCTCGGTCAGAACAAGCTTGCTCAGTTCGTCGAGCGGAGATGGCTCAAACTTCTGATCACGAAATCCGATTTGAGGTGGCGGTGGTGGTGTTTTTGGATCTTGGGTGTTCTGAGCTATCAACGTCATTGCGACGTTGTTAGGTACAGCCTGATTTTGAAGTGGAACTTCTTCGCGATAGATCCGCTCAACCAGTTCGAGATAGAAAGTCTGAAGTTTCTGGCTCGCGCGTACATCAAATCCAGATTCGAGAATCGAGTCGACTGCTTTGTCAAACTCGTCTCGTGCCTGCTCACGTTTGCTGTCTTCGAGATTCAGTTTGCCTTTGCGGAAATGGTCTTCCGCCCTGGCAATAATCTGAGTAACGCGACCGTCAGATTGCTCTACTTCGGTAGGTATAGCACGGGCGGATGAAGCCGCCGGGATCTGTGCAAAACTGCTAACCGGTGAAGCGACAAGAGCCGCTAATAAAGCCACACAGGGAATCACACGAGGGAAGCTCGGAGACATCAATTCGTCGTACTCCTTAATGGTTGGTGCTAGTCATCCAGCTATGCAGCTAAGGGAAGTAGCATTCACAAACAACTAGCGCGGTAACTCTTGGCCCATCTGATTTGATAACGCTATGACTCTTCAATAGATAGGGAGCCAAAATCACTTTGGAGGTTACCACACGGTTTTTTGAGGTGTCAAACAAACCCCAACTATCCAACAGTCTCAAAAACAGTAAACTTTTCCACCAAAAGTTGGACGTCTTGGTCTTTTAAAGATGCGGCCAAATTTCTTCGGGTTGCGCGCAATCTGCCGATTAATCTTCTTTGGCGAAAAGGCCCAAATGGTTAACGCCAATATAAGCGGATCCGTTGCAAAAATGTGAGGCTGGGCGAATCTCACCCGCACTTTAGCGAGGTAATTACGATGAAAATGGCGAGAACTATAGTTATTGGGGATATCCACGGATGCTACGACGAGTTGATCGAGTTGATAGAAAAGATCGAATTGACTCTCGAAGACCGGGTCATCGCGGTTGGGGACCTTACCGTAAAAGGCCCAAAGAGCCGGGAAGTACTCGAATTATTCAGGCGAGATCCGCGATTTTCATCAGTAATCGGGAACCACGACCTTGCGTTGGTCAACTTCTGGAAGCACGAGACCCCAAGTCTCAAGACTGCTCAACAACGGACTTTTGACGAATTAGCCGGAAACCAACACCTTCTTGAGTTTTTGGCTTCATTGCCTCTTTATCTGGAACTCGAGTCTCACGTCATTGTTCATGCAGGAATTCGCCCTGGAGTGCCTATCAGGCGCCAGGCAATAGCTGATCTCGTTGAACTCCGGACTCTCGGTCCAGACCGAACTTCACGAGAAGGCACTCCATGGTATGAACTTTACAACGACGAGAAAGTCGCGCTGTTTGGGCATTGGCCGTCGTCATCGCCACGTATCGGACGAAAAGCCATTGGCCTTGATACGGGGTGCGTTTACGGCTATCAGTTAACTGCTTACATCCTGGAAGATCACGAATTCATCAGCGTCAACGCTCACGCCGCCTACGACAGCCCTCCGAAGAAATAGTGCTGATAGCATTGAATCCATACAGGACAGAATCGAATTCGATTCGAAACACAATGGTAAGCCCGTGAAAAGCAACGGATAGCTAACCATTGGACTCGTATCGGTACTTGGAACGAGTCTTGCCAAATTCTTCCCGGGCATACTCTCTCTGTGTCAGGAATTGGGAGCGGCTCAAAGCCATTCTCAGATGAGTGAGCCAAAAGAAGCTATGTCAACAGCCATCAAAGAAGCCGATGTCCGCGACTTTCCCCGACGAGTCGAAGAGGTTGAACAATCCGAGAAGAACCAACTCTTCTTCAATCGAGAGCTCAGTCTGTTGGAGTTTCACGCTCGGGTTCTTGAAGAGGCGCTCGATGATCGAAATCCACTGCTCGAGCGCTTGAAGTTTCTTTCTATCTTCTCTTCGAATCTGGATGAGTTCTTTATGATTCGAGTTTCCGGACTCAAAGAGGAGTCGGAGCAATCCGTCTCTGTGTTGTCGCTGGACGGTCTCACGCCCGAGCAACAATTAGAGAAACTGCGTGAGCGAATTCTGAAGCTGGTTGAACAACACGCGAAGTGTTTGTCTGAAAACATTCTGCCGCAGCTCAAGACGGAAGGACTTGAAGTTGCCACATTCAATTCACTGACGAGATATGAACAGCAAAGTATTGAAGAGTACTTCAATGAGAAAGTCTTTCCGATTCTGACGCCACTTGCGGTCGATCCAAGTCATCCGTTTCCGTATATCTCGCCGTCGAGTCTCAATCTTGGTTTGATGGTCAAGGCACCTGAAGGTAAGTCGGTCGAGCTTGATAACACACATTCAGAGCCGCGCTTTGTTCGGATAAAGGTTCCCTCGGTAGTTCCACGCTTAGTTCCGGTTGGATTATCGGGATCGAAGTTTGTGCTGCTCGAAGATGTGATCGAAGCAAATGTAGCTAAGTTGTTTCCAGGGATGGAGCCTGGGCCTTGTCATCGGTTTCGAGTTACGCGCGATGCTGATATCGAGATACGCGAAGAAGAAGCCCAAGATCTACTTAGCGTGATTCAGGAAGAACTCAGGCAGCGACGCTTTGGTACGCCCGTGCGCCTGGAAGTTTCCGATGGCATGCCCGATGAGCTGATTGACTACCTGACTGACTCACTTGGTCTCACAACCGAGGACGTCTATAAGATTCGAGGCCCGCTCGCAATTCAAGAGCTCATGGCGATCTACGATTGGGATCGACCTGACTTGAAAGACGTCCCTTTTGATCCACACGTCCCCGGTTGGTGTCGGAATCCTAAGGAGATATTCAATTCGATCAAGGAGTGTGATCGCCTCGTCCATCATCCTTACGATTCCTATGATTGTGTTACTGAGTTCATCAACCAGGCTGTCGACGATGAAGATGTTGTTGCAATCAAGATCTGCCTATATCGAACAGGACCAGACTCGCCAATTCCGCCTGCCCTGATTCGCGCAAGTGAACGAGGCAAACAAGTCACGGCGTTAATCGAATTGAAGGCGCGGTTTGATGAAGAACACAACATTGAATGGGCTCGCAAACTTGATGAAGCGGGCGTCCACGTCGTTTACGGAATTCTGGGCCTTAAAACTCATGGCAAGCTTACTTTGGTTGTTAGACGCGAAGACAACAATCTAAAGCGCTATGTCCATGTAGCATCGGGCAACTACAACCCAACAACCTCGTGCACTTACACCGACCTTGGATTGTTTACTTGCGACGATGCCATCGGCCGCGATGCCGTTGAATTGTTCAACTACCTTACCGGCTTTTCGCTGCAAAGGAATTTTCGCAAGTTACTGGTTGCGCCAGTTAGTTTGCGAGAGAAACTCAACGCGCTCTTCGATCGCGAAATGGAGCAGCAGCGAGCGGGAAAGCCGGCGCACATTGTGGCCAAGTTCAATCGACTTGCCGACAAGCAAATCATTGAAAAGCTCTATGAGGTCGGTCGCGCAGGTGTTTCTATTGAGTTGATTGTTCGCGGAATCTGCATGCTGCGGCCGGGTGTTCCCGGCCTCTCAGAAAATATCAAAGTTCGCAGCGTGGTAGGTCGCTTCCTCGAGCACAGCCGTGTGTTCTACTTCGCCAACGGAGGTGACGAAGAACTCTACATTGGTAGCGCCGATTGGATGGCGAGAAATCTGAAACACCGAATCGAAGTAGTGACTCCGGTAAGTGATCCTGAGTCGAAACAGTATCTAAAAGACGTGCTGCTTGGCGCTTATCTGCGCGATAACTTGGGAGCACGTGAACTGCACACAGACGGCAGCTATCGTCCGATCCCTAAAGGAACGGAAGAAACGTTTGACAGTCAGGTCTACTTTATTGGACGCACCCCCCGTACTACCTGAACAATCCCACGCCCGGTTTCGACGCAACCCCTTCGAGTCCCCTTTTCAAGTTTGACGAACCACCCCGCACAAGTGCGGCGTTCGTCTTTGAATGATCGGAGATCGAGATGTTTCATCAGACGATGTTACGAAAATTGGTGTTGCTATTAGTCGCGCTTTCAATTCTGAGTGTCGATGTCAGTTTCGCGAAGACTAAGGACAAGAAACAATCGCCCAAGGGCACGCCTGTTCTGTGGCGAACGCCCTCCGACATTTCGTCACGTGATCTCTACCTTGGTCCAGGAGGATCGAGCATGCGCCCCGATCTTCGACAGCTGACTTTTCTAAAGGAAGAAAAGGGCGGCTACTCAAAGAAATTCCGTGTGCGTGATGCAGCTGGTCAAGAGTGGGTAGCGAAAATCGGCAAGGAATCGCAATCGGAAACTGCGGCGGTTCGATTGTTGTGGGGTATTGGTTATCTGACCGAGGTTAATTACCTGGCACCCAGAGTCACCATTCCCGGAAAAGGAACATTCAATAACGTCCGCTTTGAGGCGCGACCTGACGGTTGGAAGCGAACCGAAGAGTGGAAGTGGGGCCGGAATCCCTTTGTAGGCACGCCCGAATTTCAAGGTCTGAAAGTCATGATGGCCCTCATCAGTAACTGGGACATCAAGGACTCAAACAATCAGATCGTTTTCGTCGATAACGGATCGAAAGAGCTTCGCTACATTATTAGCGATCTCGGCGCGACGTTTGGACATGCCAGCACTACTCCACTGTTCTGGCGTTTCACTCGCAGTCGCAATGACCCGAAGAGCTATGCACGGGCGGAGTTTCTCCAAAAGGTTAAGGGTGACCATGTTGTGCTCCATTACGGCGGAAAGAACCGGGGCCTGTTCAAGAACATCACTGTTCGGGACGCTGTTTGGATAGCAGATCTCATGTCACAACTAAGTGATCAGCAAATTCAAGATGCCTTCAGAGCAGCAAACTACACACCCAATCAAGTGAAGCTTTTGGCTTATGTTGTTCGCGAACGATCTAACGAGTTGCGTGATCTTCAACCGAGCATAAGGATCAGCCGCAATCGATAAGTAGCGCTAAAGGAATCTGTGACGAATGAAATGAGTTAAGCCAGGACGTACGTCAGTACCACAACGCGGTAGCGTGTGGCTCAAGGAAGACGTCTCACGTCTAGCGTTGAGCCACACGCTACCGCGTTGTGGTACTGACCTCTATTCGACTAGTTCTTAGTGCCTACCTGCTTCGCACCAGCGTGCGCCGCGGCAGTTGCGTTATTCTGCGCAAAACTAACTGCGTAGTCTTCAACGAACTTCTTCATGTCGCCGTGTCCCCAGCGAGTGTAGAAGTCGTATTTTTTCATCTCTGCGTAAACCTGGTCGAAGTTCCAGTGATCATGATTGAAGCGATATACCGCACCCATCACTCCAGTCCGATGTCGTCCACCAGCACAGTGCACGTAAAACTTTCCAGTTGAAGGATCGTCAACAAGCTTGAGGAACTGATCGATCTGAGCGCTCTCTGGATAGTGCTTGTCACTCATGGGAATGTTTACGTAGTGAAGACCAGCCGCCTCCGCGCTTGGTCTTTCATACGACTGCGGATCGTCCGTCAGGTCAATAATCGTCTTAATTCCGAGTGCCGCGAGTTGCTTATAATCGTCTTGTTTTGGCTGAGCCCCACGAAAAAAGCGGGCGTCCATCTGTCCAAAGTTTTTGATTTTAATATTTGATGATTCGTTTGATTGAGCGAATGCAGTTCCCGTCGAGGCGATAAACAGAGCAGCAATTGCAGTGAGAACAAAGGAAAGACTTCGTCGTTTCTCCATACCTAACTCCTTGATGTTGCCTTTCGGCAAGGTACCGACGTTGCTTGAGTATCGGGTGACTAATGCGTAAGTGGTTGAACCCCGTGAGCGGGCAATGTCCCAAACCGTCGACCGGGGGACTCAAGAGCGACATATCGGGGAGTCGCGAAGAATCATTCAAAAACCGACACTAAGATTCCCATAATCTGAACTCGGTTGCAAAATTTTTTCGAAGGAATCTGTCGCTCGAGCAAACCGAGAAACGGCTACTCGAGCGACGCTTGATTACCTTGCATTTGCTGCTTGCGGCATTCTTTGAGGCCGCGTGGTAGAGGAGGTTGCCGGTGGCAATACCTTGTCCTTTAGCGCCTCACGAAATACTTGGCGCATATTATCGACAAAGACAAACCGGATATCTTTGAAAGGCTCTTTTGGTACTTCATCAAGATCCCTGCGATTTTGTTGCGGAAGGATTATGGTTGAAACACGAGCCCTCCGTGCTGCCAGAACCTTCTCTTTCACTCCACCGATCGGAAGCACGTTTCCCCGCAGAGTTATCTCGCCCGTCATCGCAACATCCTTCCTAACTGGCCGGGCTGAAAGCGCCGAGACCATAGCCGTTGCTAGCGTGATACCTGCGGATGGCCCGTCTTTTGGAATTGCCCCTTCTGGAATGTGGATATGCAAGTCGTAGGTGTTGAAATCGTCTTCGTCAATATCGAGTTCTTTTGCTCGTGACTTTGCGTAGGAATACGCCGCCTGAGCCGATTCACGCATAACCTCGCCAAGTTGACCAGTCAAGACCAGATTGCCTTTTCCTTTCATTCGCAGAGCTTCAATGAACAGAACGTCGCCACCAACCGCCGTCCAGGCAAGACCGGTAGCCACTCCGATTTGATCCTTCTTGAGGGCTTCCTCAGGAATGATCTTTGGCGCACCAAGAAACTCATGAACGTTCTTTAGCGACACCCTGACTGAACCTTTGTGACCCTCGGCAATTCTCCGCGCAACTTTGCGGCAAATTCGACCTATCTCACGTTCGAGTTGTCGAAGACCTGCTTCCTGGGTGTATTGCTGGATGATGGTCGTCAAGGCAGTCTTGGAAATGTTGAGCTCTCGAGAAGTGATTCCGTTCTCGTCCATCTGTTTAGTCAGCAGATGGCGCACCGCGATTTCCCGCTTTTCTTCCTCCGTGTAACCAGCGAGTCGTATCACCTCCATGCGATCACGAAGCGCGGGTTGAATAGTGTCCAGCACATTGGCGGTCGTCATGAAGATCACGTTCGAGAGGTCAAACGTTACTCCCAGATAGTTATCGCGAAAACTGTTGTTCTGTTCCGGGTCGAGTACTTCGAGCAAGGCTGACGACGGGTCGCCGCGAAAATCCGCACCCACCTTGTCAATTTCATCCAACATGATTAGCGGGTTGTTGGTGCCTGCCTGCTGTACCGCTTGAATAATTCGACCGGGCATCGCACCCACGTATGTTCGACGGTGACCACGAATTTCAGCTTCGTCATGCACGCCACCAAGTGACAGCCGGACAAACTTGCGATCGAGGGCGCGGGCAATTGATCGACCCAGCGAAGTTTTGCCGACACCCGGAGGTCCGACTAAACAAAGGATCGGTCCCTTCGGTTTCTCTTTCAGTTTCCGAACTGCGAGAGCCTCGATAATTCGATCTTTGACCTTCTCGAGGCCGTAGTGATCTTCATTCAACACCTTTTCGGCTTTGCCCAAGTCGAGGTTATCAACAGAAGAACGTGACCACGGCAAGTCAGTCATGATCTCCATCCAGTTACGCAACGTTGCGGTCTCAGCGGCATCCGGGTGCATTCGTTCTAATTTCTTGAGCTGTCGCAGCGCCTCTTCTTCCGCCGGCTTCGGCATCTTGGCCGTATCGATCTTTTCACGAAACTGGGCGATCTCTTCTGCGAGTTCGTTACCTTCCCCTAGTTCGCTTTGAATCGCTTTCATTTGTTGACGGAGATAAAACTCGCGTTGGGATCGATCAATGTCAGCGCGCGCTTGCGTGTTGATTTCCTGTTGCACAGTCAACACTTCGATCTCTTTGTTCAGTAGATCATTTACGCGTCTTAACCTGACAGTCGTGTCAGCGATGTTGAGAACCGATTGCGCATCCTCAACTTTGAGTTCCAAATTCGAGGCTGATAAATCAGCGAGACGTCCGGCGTCGTCCAGGTTGGCGATAATCGCCATCACTTCTGGTGAAATATTTTTCCCTAGATTGATCGCCTTCTCCATCGAGGCCCTGACATTCCTAACGAGCGCCTCAACTTCAAGCGAACGCTCGGGAGGCAAAATCTCCTGCATCACACTTACTCGCGAAGTAAGGTATTCACCGCTTGTGTCTACCGATTCCACCTGCGCGCGCGCGAGACCCTGAACGAGTATGCGAATGCGACCATCAGGAAGCTTCAGCATTCGCATAATGACTGCCGCCGTGCCAACCGAATACAGGTCGTCGGCGGTCGGTTCTTCCTTGTCGAGATCCTTCTGCGATGCGAGCAGGATCATCCTGTTTTCACCAAGGGCTTCATCGACGGCGCGGATCGATTTTTCGCGCGATACAAACAAAGGCACGATCATAAACGGGTAGATAACGATGTCGCGGAGCGGCAACACCGGCAGTTCATTTGGTATTTGCAACTGCTGGTCGGCGTCCGAATTGTCGATTGCCTCAGTAAATTCTTGTTCCTTCACGATTGCCATGATTACGTCACCCTTAGACTTACAAACTTTCTTCCTACAGTTCTATTGTTCCTTTGTTCGAGTCAACTACGGCTACGATGAACTCGCCTCCCCGACGGTCATTCAACTTGGGTAGACGAATGTGCAGTACTCCGTTTTTCAACTCAGCTTCTGCATCGCGTACATTGATCGCCCAGCGAATTGGCACCACCCTGTTAAATTTCCCGTAGCTTCTTTCCGAGCATAGATAAGACATGATTCGTCGCCGTGCTGGTCGACGCTTCTTTTCACCCCAGATTCGAAGTTTTGTGTTGCATAGTCCAATCATGATCTGATCGGCGGCAACGCCCGGTAGCTCCACTCGTAAACAGATTGCGTCCCCAGTTTCAGATAGATCGACGGGTGGCGCCCAGGCTCCCGATGCCAACGGATTCTCGGCTTCAGTGGCTTCCTCCAGTGCGGCAAAGAGGCGACCGACGCGATCACGAAGCCGCTGCAACTCTAACCGCTCTAATCCTGTCGCGCGAACTGGTTTGATCATCGACGTCCTTCTACTACTTGCGCCCGATTGGATTATTTGCGCGCGTTCTAACCAGATGCTTGAGCTCCGTCATAAACTCCGATACATCTTCAAACTCGAGATATACCGAAGCGAAGCGAACGTATGCAACTTTATCGAGTTCCTTGAGACGGCGCATGATCATTTCGCCAATTTTACTCGTTGGTCGCTCCCGCTCTGACGATTCCTGAACGTACTTCTCAATCGCGTTGACGATACTGTCGAGTTTGCTCGAGGGTACCGGACGCTTTTCACACGCGCGCAACAATCCTGCCATTACCTTGTTGCGATCGAATGTCTCGCGGCGCCCATCCTTCTTCACAACCATGTAGGGGATTTCATCAATTCGTTCATACGAAGTGAATCTTCGTTCACAACGCAAGCACTCGCGTCTGCGACGGATGGCATCGCCTTCTCGAGACTCGCGTGAATCCACTACTTTATCTTCGAGATAAGCACAGAATGGACATTTCATCAGAATTGAACCTCGCCAGAATGGTTAATCACTTAAGACGTTCCCAAAGCTTGCGATTCCCTGTTTACGTTGTCTGGAACTAAAGCTTCGTCCTCGACAACATGTTCGACTGCCTCGGGCGAAGCAAGCACCCGAAGTTTTGAGAAATTCAGATCGCCCCGTAGGAAATAGAAGGCCCCAAACAACACAGCAGGACCGAAATCAATAATGTGCATCACGATTGAAATCGCGGCTGCAGTCTCTGGATCCACCCCCAGAAAAATAAATCCAGCAGCAGTCGCCGCATGAAAGGCGCCTGCCGCACCACCGGGCGTTGGAACTAACGAACCCGCTAACGACCAACCAAGAACGAAGACTGCTTGCGTCAAACCAAAATGAAGACCAAACGCCCGCGCCACCAAAAGATTCGCAAAAGCAACGCCTAACCACAGGAGCGCTGTCCAGCCGATTGTTTCCGCAAGCTCAGCAAAATTGACGAGTACGCGAAGCGCCCGCGCCAACTGTTCCATTGTTCCGATTGCGAGTTTGGCTAGCCTGTTTGGAATGAAATGCCAGCGTTCAAAGAGCTTAGCAAAGCCGGCAATCACAACCTTTGAGTTTTTCCTAAACCAGATTAATAAGCCAATTCCCAATGCAGTCGCCACGAGCAAGCCGATTCCCAATGCGCGTACCTTCGAAAAATTACCTTGCAAAGAGGCCGGGGGGTTGAACCAAAGCAAGTTGATTGCAAACAAAAGTACGACTGCCATCATGTCGTAAATCCGCTCGACCATGATGGTGACGATCGAAACGCTTGGGCGGACTCGCGGGTCTCGCATTGGCAGCACTACTGGTCTAACAACTTCTCCAGCGCGTCCTATAAGGAACACCGTTCCAAAGCCAACTGTTGTCGCGGCAAATAGATCAGCAAACCGAGATGGAACCAAAGGACGCAACAGAGCGCCCCACCGAAACGCTCGAACAGCGTATGAGAGGCAAACTATTGTGGTGGCCGCAGCGAGCAAGTACGGATTGGAACGACTAACAGCTGATCGTACTTCGGACCAGTTCAGTTTTCGCCCAAACCACCAAAACAATGCCGCCGCTAGTAAGCACAGCGCGGCGAACTCCAGATATTTGCGATAGTTTTGCGCTCTCAAGTTTCCCGAAAGGACGTTTCGCCTCAGATCAAACTTGACTTCTCAACATTCAAACCACAACATGTTGGGTCGTTCGCAAAGGCTACTACAGCTTAGTAGTTAGGGCAAGAATGCCGTCGTTCCAAGCACGTAGTCATTAAAACTGTTAGCTGGCTGCCTCATAACCACGGGTTCAAGTTTGAATGAACTTTAATTTGAAGCCCGTCGTAATCGCTGGTGACAAGGGTTTTCCACCTTAGTTGGATTGCAAATACGGTAGCCGGAGAAGATTAGGTGGGGGCTATAAAGGCTTTGGCTGTCAGCGAAGGAGCCGAACTGGTTCGCCGATGTCGAGCGGGCGACGGTGCTGCTTGGGAAGAGATTGTCCAGAATTATTCCCGACGCATCTACAACTTGGCCTACCGCTTTACCTCCCGTTCCGATACCGCTGAAGATTTGACTCAGGAAGTTTTTGTAAGGGTATATCGGTCATTAGATCAATACGATCCTAAGCAAGGTGACTTGCAAAACTGGTTGATGCGGTTAGCGCGTAACTTAATCATTGATGACTACCGGAAACGACAGCGAACGCCGCACGACAATCACGCAGACGACCTGGCTGACCACAGCTACCACCTGCACTCACGATCCAATACTGTTCAGCAGGAAATGGAGCGACGCGAGCTTGGTGCGCAGGTTCAGGCAGGAATTGACAAGCTGTCACCAGATCTTAGAACGTGCGTGATTCTTCGCGATATTGAGGAGCTTAGTTATCAGGAGATAGTAGATTTGCTTCGGATTCCTGAAGGCACCGTCAAATCACGGATCAACCGAGGCAGAATTGAATTGGCGAAGATTCTTCGCCGAATGAAAGTTGTTGCAATGGGAGAGTCGTAGAATTCTAAACGGAGCAGCTTTCCAAGGGACGGGAAAGTAGGCTTTGAAAAAAGTGGGGCAGGAAGCGAAACATAATGCTTTGTTCGGATTTTGAGAATCAATTAACCGATTACCTTGACGGCGTAGTCGATCCAGAAACCAACCGGCAAATGGCTGAGCATTCACTACGGTGCCCAGTTTGCCACGAAATACTTTCTGCAGTGCGAAGCACGTTAGAAGCCTGCCGCGTTGCTCCGGTACCAACTCCTTCCAGGGAGCTCGAGGCTCGTATCCTGCAAAGAATTGTTCCCGAGTCGGCGATGAGTTGTGCCGACTTCGAAGATTTTCTGACTGATTACCTCGACGGTTTCTTACCCGCACATCTCTATCACCGATGGGAAAGGCATGCGGCGCTTTGTGATCGCTGCACCGAATTGCCCGGTGAAGTGGTACGCGCAATCGGCGCTTGCTACTCGTACATTTCCGAAGAACAACCCGTACCTTTCGGCTTGAACGAAAGAATACTGCAAGCAACCTTGGGTACAGTCGTTCCTCATGAAGTGAAGGCACCTTGGACATCGCGTGCTGCATCGTGGTTAAGGTTGTGGCTCGATCCGATTGTTTCGCCGCAACTCGCTAGCGTAGCGACAATGTTATTGGTTTCGATTCTGGTGCTGACGAACACGGTTTCAGCTGACGGATCGATCAGCGGTGTTTATAACGCCGGTGTACAACTTGCTGAACGTACAAGCGGGCAGTCAAATAGCGAAGTGCGAGAAGTCACGGATGATCTAAAACTGTTGGTAGAGCCCGAAGAGCAGAAACCGGCAGCGCCTGCGGCACCAGCCAAGGACACAACAGATCAGCAAAAAGAACAGAAGCCAAACACGAAATCGGGAAGCACTCGTAAGAATCGCTGAGGAGTAATGTTTAAGAAATGATGTACTGTGGCTACCATGCAAAGAATCCAGCGGTGGTTCAGTGCAATCAGTGCGCCCGTTGGTTGTGTCCGGCTTGTGATCATCGTGTCAGGGGGTTTCCGTTTTGCCAGGACTGCATCGTGGCTGGCGTTGAACTCCTTCGACATCATGGCACTCCATCGCACATAGTCAGACGTAAGAGTTCGCCATTTGTAGCGACGCTTCTATCGTTCGTGCCTGGTCTAGGCGCCGCTTACAACGGTCAAACTTCCAAAGCGATAGTGCACTTCGCGATCTTTGCCAGCTTCTTTCAGATGGCTGTGTTAACTCAAGCCGCCATCGCCTTCTTTGTTTTGGGCGTGCTGGGAACCTGGCTCTTTGCTGCGGTAGATGCTTGTCGAACCGCGCAATTGATGCGAGCTGGCCTTTCGCCTGATGCTGAAGAAGATGTAATCGCCCGACGGCTGTATGGAAACCCATTCGCGTGGGGCACGACGTTGATAATCATTGGAACGATGTTCCTGCTGCACACATTGCTTGGAGTGCAGTTGCCGATTAAGGGACTGTTGCCGGTCGCGTTAGTAGCACTGGGTGCCTACATGTTGTTTGATTACCTGCGCCGAGGTAAAGCATCGGATCGAATCATTCGTTTCGATTCCAGGCGGCCACCGCCGTCGGTAGTTGCGTCGAAGTCGACTGAAACGGCAACTTTTCGAACCGGTGAAACTACGCAGTTTGCGCGTCGCGATCCGCTTCCCTTTGAAAGAAGATCCTGAGGATTCACGGAGTAATTTATGTTGTGTTTCGTAAAGGCTTTTGGACGACTTGGTAGCGTAATCGCATTGATACTTCTCGTCGTTGCGTTGTTGCGTCAGCTCGTTACCTTGGTCAGTTTTCTCATTGTTGTGATCAAGATAGCCGTGGTCGTGATCTTTGTCGCGGTGTTAGTTCTAATTGTGTTGGCAATAATCCGCGATCGCTCACGGAAACGACGCGAAGTCGAAGATCTCTAAGCTCAACTCTGCCGACGAGTCATTCTGAGGCCCTGAGTACGTTGTTGTTCTCAGGGCCTTTCTGTTTTCACAAGTTGCAACCCCCAAGTCCGCTATGATAGGGTCAGGGCTCTTGCAGCACCGTCCGGATGGGTTTCACCTTGGAGGGTCCTTGAGGTTTTCAATTCATCCGCTGCAATTCTTCAAGTAGGTTCAATAAGAACATTTAGGTTCAACGCAAATCGCTTTTTGGCGAGTTGTGTCTTTTGGTTGCTGACGCAGCCTCGATTTTTTCCGCGCAGCAAAAAGGAGCACGCCAAGATGGCAAAAGACGACCGATTCTACGCCTTCATAATTGCCCACACTTCCAGTTCACGAGCTCGAGTCCAGCGCATACGTGTCGAGAGAAAAGTCGTAACGATCTCTTGTGTGCTGGGAATCATTATTGTTGCTGGTTTGGGGTTTGGTATTTATGGATTGACCCAGCAGGCTGCCCATTTTCAAACGGAAATGGAGAATCAACAGCTAAGGGCCGAGAACGATCGACAGCGGTATGAACTCGCGAAGCTAAACAATCGCGTCGAGAAGGTCGAGGATACCTCCCGAAGACTCGCGGAGAAATCGGGCGTCATCCAGAATGACATCGACACCAACGGATCCGGTGGACCGGAGATACCCCTCGATGAAATGGGACTGGCTACCTTGGCAGCAAAGATGAGTAAGCTCGAGGAAGACATGCAAGCGTACGAAGCCGTCCTGCGTAAGCGAGGCTACACACCTACGATTTGGCCTGTTGATGGAAAGCTCGAAGGCGGATTTGGTGGTCGACGAAATCCCTTTGGTGGCCCTGGATACGAGTTTCACACAGGTCAGGATATCGAAGCCCCGCTGGGCGCTCCGGTTGTTGCTGGAGCCAGTGGCAAAATTTCATTCGTAGGCTGGCAAAATGGGTACGGCCAACTGGTGGTCGTCGACCACGGAGGTGGTCTTACAACCCGCTATGGCCATTTATCACATATCGATGTTGATGCCGGTCAACAGGTGTCCAGAGGACAATTAGTAGGAAAGGTTGGCTCCACCGGACGCTCAACCGGACCCCATCTTCATTATGAAGTTCGTATCAACGATGCCCCGGTAAATCCCCTTGAATATTTGTTAATGAGTACGAAAAAATAGAGGCTGGAATGGGCGGTTGATTGGAACTTTTATACCTGCAAGGCCCGTAAGCTCAGTAGGCCTTAGATTTAACCAGCTTTTTTCATTGACAGCCCCATTTGCTTTCGCTTAGTATGCGCCGTCGTTTTTGATGCAGGGTCGGAGTTATCTCAGTTCCCCGCATACTAAAGAAAAAGCTTTACAGCAATGAGTTTCGTAAGTTCTGCCCCCGTAAGTCTGTGCATGTTGAAATAGCGCACCCCGCGCGTTTCATCATGCATTTTTTGTTGGTTGTGTGTTTCCGTCTAGCACCACGTCAAGGTGCGACCCGGCTCACAAGCATTAACCTAGAAGGTGCGGAAGCCATAGGGCTTTCCTGCCTGTTTTACCGAATCGTTAGGAGGATTCGTTGTTATGTCTAGAATAACCGGCAAGGTCAAGTGGTTTAACAATTCCAAGGGCTATGGCTTCATCGAACAGCCAGGTTCCTCGGACATCTTCGTTCACTATAGCGCCATCCAGGGCGACGGCTTCAAGACCCTCGAAGAGGGCCAGGAAGTTGAATTTGAAGTGACTCAGGGCCCCAAGGGACCACAGGCCGAAAAAGTCACGAAGATGTGATTGTACTCCCGGCTTGCATCAGCAAAGCCACTGACTGCTTCCGGTCACGGGTCCGGAGCTCACAAGAAAAGGCGGCCGGTCGGTCGCCTTTTTTATTTACCAGCCCGCCTTCGTTTGCCTTACTCTCCGTCGTCTCGGTGAGCCTTCGCTTTGAAGCTGACGTGCCCTCCCTCGACGCTAACCGAGAACTTCACTCGATCACATCCTAACCGCTCCTTGAGACTGTCAGCCTTGGAAGCAATCAAATTGTGAAAGCGCGGAAACGATAGATCTGCAACCGATTCTCCGCACTGGGTCTTTGCTTCAATTAAAGAATCGTAAAGACTCTTAACAGTTTCCACGTCCTTGTGAGCATCGCTGCAGACATACGAAACTGCCGTACCTAATGCGCGCGTCTCTTCCCTAACATTCGCTCGTGCCGCCGAGGCCGCATCGCGTCCCTCTTCCCGACCCTGCATAGTTCTTCGCCAAAGGTCGCGAAATGAGTTATAGCGCGCTATCAACGAGGTGTACCGGAACCGTTGGGCGTAAGTGAGGGTACGGTCGTCCCCAAGTCTTTTGATTAAAGTTTCAACTCGTCCCTTTGTGTCATACGGAGGCCGCTTCGCTGCACCGTTGAAAAAGATGTCAAACTCAATTCGCAGGCGACGGATATCCTCCTCCAGACGAGTAAGTTGTTCGTCAGGAGTGGGCTGATTTTCGCCGACAGAGTATTTGTTCTTTGTCCGTGCGTGCTGTGTCGCTCGCAGCAGCTTGTTTTCACGTAATTTCACTGAAATCTCCAAAGGCGAGCTTGCTTAGGCGGGTGGCGTCAAGATGACGCGGTCTCTTTGCAGTCTAGAAGTTTCAAAAGAGCGGGTCAACCAGTTTATTCCGCCTCTTCACGTAATCAATGTTTGATTGGTCGGAAATGAAAAGATATGCTAACGAACGAACCTAATACTCAAGAGAATCATGGCCCAAACCAAAACATCCGGCGACTCGCGGCTCAGAAATGTGCCTTCGGTCGACCGACTGATCCGCACGGACGTTGCGATTGAACTCGCAACACGAATCGGCATCAAACGAGTTACAGCCCTGGCGCGTTTGGTAACGTCTGAAATTCGCACGGCAGTTCAATCTGAGTCCGAAAGTGCAAATGGACAATCCGCCGAGTCGCTTCTCATCAATGCTACTCAACGCCTTGAAGAAGTAGCTACATTGGAAAGTCGCTTAGGAATCAGAAATGTCATAAACGCCACCGGTGTCGTATTACATACAAATCTCGGGCGCGCGCCCCTCTCAAAAGCTGCCCAAACCGCAATCAGCGAGGAAGCAGCTCGCTACTGCACTCTCGAGTACGACAATGCCAGCGGTCTAAGAGGAAAACGCGGTGCGCGCGCAGAAGCTTTACTTCGCGAATTGACTGGGGCTGAGGAGGCGCTCGTAGTAAACAACTGCGCAGCAGCCGCACTTCTGATCTTGGCGGTGTTAGCTGGAGATGGAGAGACGCTTGTTTCACGCGGCGAATTGGTTGAGATAGGCGGTGACTTTCGCGTACCCGATGTTATGGCAAGCTCAGGGACGCGGATGATTGAAGTTGGCACAACCAACAGGACTCACCTAGACGACTATCGCAAAGCAATCTCTTCAAAGACGCGCCTCATCATGCGAGTACATCCTTCGAACTATCGCGTGGTCGGCTTCACCAGTTCGCCGCGATTGGATGAACTCGCGGCACTTGCCCGAGAAGCAATGATTCCCCTCTACGAAGATGCGGGATCGGGACAGCTGAGCGATCTTAGCGAGCTCGGAGTAGAAGGTGAGCCGATAATTGAACAGCTGATCGCGGGAGGGGCAGATCTCGTTTCGTTCAGTGGCGACAAGCTACTTGGCTCAGTGCAAGCCGGTTTGATAGTAGGAAAACGTGGAATCGTAGATCGCCTTAGAAGGCATCCGCTCTATCGCGCTTTGAGAAGCGACAAGCTACGACTCGCGGCCCTTGAAGCTACGTTGGCCGCTCATCAAAGAAACCGAGCAGAGGTCCCAGTTCTGCAGATGTTATCGCTCACAAAGCAGGACATCAGCACACGGGCTCAGTCACTGCTGAGCCAAGTATCGAACAACTCAAAGACGGTTCATCTTGACCTCATCGACAGCGAATCTGCGATTGGTGGAGGTGCCGGCCCGACCGCAAATCTCCCAACCACGGTTATTGCGGTAAGCGACCAAAACCGCACCGCCCAGGAAATCGAGACCGTCTTGCGAACCTCCCTACCACCTGTTATTGCGCGAATAGCTGACCAAAAGGTGCTTCTTGACCTTCGTACGGTCTTCCCTGATCAGGAAGACTCGCTCCTAAGGACTTTAAATAACCTCTAAACCGTTTAGTTTTTCAGTTGGCCTTAGCAAAGGCCAACAAGGTATAATCCGTTCGGCCTCACTTCGGGGCCTTCATTTTAGATTCCTTACGGGTCCGGTTCCATTCCCAGTCTTGAATTCACTTAGAAACCTAACGTCCTATCTCTCTGCCTCGGGACTTTCGCTGCTTGCGGGTCTTGCGGTCTTTTTGTGTTGGCATGCCGGTAGCCTGCCAACAGATTTCCCAGTCGCTCCCTTGCTTGGCGAGTCGACTGTTCAATTAAGAACTGCGCTGGGTCCTGAGTTCGCGGCCGTGTTAATTACTCTGTTTTCGGTTTGCGCGGGTCTAACGGTAAAGCGAGCTGGACTCCGAAAGTGCTGGCCCTACCTCGCGACCAGCTTCATTGTCGTAACTGTACTTTGCACTCTTGTCTCACACTTCCTGGGCATAGACCTGTTTCCGGTTCCTATGCTTGTTGGTGGCTTACTCGCCTCGGCCCTGGTTCAGATCGGCTCACTTTGGCACCTGGATCGCCAACTCACCAAAGCTCTACTGAAATCGCCGAATGAGTCTGACTTGGTAAAAACCGAAGAGGCCAAGACTCGCCTTGCGAGCGGGCTAAAATTACTGAAAGCGGTATTGCCGATAAACGAGGGCGTAGTTTTTCAATGTGTTGGTGATGAATTTCAGACTGTCGCTCGAACCAAGACCGGTTCGGGGACAGGCGAGCCTAATCGGAATTCGATTTGGCGAGACGGCGTCAAACTGTGTCAGCGATCAGTAGTAACGAAAGAGGTCGTTGTCCAAGCGAGTGAAAACCAGATTACTTGCAGCGTCGCCGTCCCACTACGACACGAACAGAGCATCGTCGGCGTTCTATTGTTGCGCTTGAATTCTTCATTCTGCGATGACGATCGTCCATTGCTTGAAGCAGTCGGGGCACAGTTTGCACGCAACCTGGCCCGCGATACGTTTTCGAAGAACTCGTTTGACAGTTCTTTATTCGGATTCTTTTCGACTGTTGGAAGTGAAAAGAAGCTCGACGCACTACACGTGCTACGAGCAGTAACAACAGAGCAGCGATGCGAGGCCAATGCACTCGCCCAGGTTAACGATGGAATAGCGATAGCTTACCTGGACGGCACCATAGCGCTTACGAACTCAGCACTGCTGGGATTTGCCGAACTCACTCTCGATGAGCTGACGAGCCTGGATGTGTTTGGGTTGTTGGACAGATTTCGCACGGACATTTTTGATGAGCCGGCAATTGCGGTTCGACGAGTCTTACAGACGAGTCAAGATTACGAAGGCGAACTCAACTTTGATCAACGCAATCAGATCCTCGGCCTGAGAATTTCGCTGCTACGTGAGAATCAAGACATTACCGCGGAGCCTGTGGGTATGGCGATTTTCGTCAGCGACTTAACTAAGGCTAAGGACTACGAGAAGCTAAAGAGCGATATGATCTCGCTGATGTCCCACGAACTCAGAACGCCGCTCACCAGTATTAACGGCTTCGCGGAATTGCTAACAAGCGATGACACCATTCCCGAACAAGCCAGGGAATTTGTGACGATTATCGCTAATGAGTCGCAGCGAATGTCACGAATGATCAATACCTTCCTGGCTGTGACTCAGTTACAGCGGAAAGACAAACAGGAAGTTCTGAAGATTCCACTCAGGCTTGATGAAGTCGTGCGCGATACAATCGCCACGCTCCAACCGGTGGCAAAAAAGAAACGGATTCGTTTAGTTGAGCAGCCAGCGCTAAGAGTCCCTCCTGTTGCGGCCGACAAGAGTTTGATAACCCAGGTCGTCAAGAATCTTTTGCACAACGCAATCAAGTACAGCCCTGAACGGACAACGGTCACGGTTTCAACTGCTCTCGAAGCCGAGGCGGTTCGCGTCTGTGTTGAAGATCGCGGCTTTGGCATTCCAGCGGAGTCGAAAGACCGAGTCTGGGAAAAGTTCTATCGAGTTGTAAGAGAGGGTCAGGAGAAAGACGAAGAGTCCACCGGACTTGGTTTATCTTTTGTTCGTGAAGTTGTCGAACAACATGGCGGTAGTGTAGCTCTGGATTCGGAAGAAGGACGCGGGTCGAAATTTAGTTTTACTTTACCAAGGCTGTGAGAAAGTGATCTCCGAAAGTAATCTCTAAACCCGACTAGATGAACGAGTCTGAGATCTTAGATTTGAGAACTCAGATCGTCTTACTTATTTATCGTTCCTCGACAACTGGGCGCACCACAGATACAGCGTTTGTCATCCGGGTGAAGCGTAGTCTCGTAATCAATTGTTATCTCCTCGCCGGGCTCAATGTCTCTCAATGCAATAAACAGAATGTGGTCATAGAGGATCTGCATGAAAGCGTTTGGAGTGCAGGAATGATTGATATAGTGCGTGCCATTTCCACCACGACTGCCGTCCAGGCTCCAGCGATTGTTTACCCAGCAAATCCGGAGTGTCTTCCTATGAGCCCGTCGGTTCGCCTCGGCATTTGAGATCTTCTCGCCTGCATACTCAGCGATCTTGTGTCTCCGCTTGAAATCCTTAGTCGCAAAACATCCCTTACCATGAATGCTCGAAGGCTTAATCGTGAGGCCGGAAGCTAATTGAAGTTTCATTTAAATCGGTCTTCGGTCTTTGGCCTTGGTCTTAGAAGATCAACTGAAGAAGCGCAGTGTAGCACCGCAAAAAAGATTTGGCCGCCCGAATTAACCGGCGACCAAACAATTGAACCAGTTCATCGCAGCTGATCACTTGAGCTTAAATGTTCTCGCGATTTGATCCGTTTGATTGCGAATGCGACTTAGTTTGTCTTTGAGACCTGTGAACCGCAACGCATAGATTGTGCGGTTGTCGCTCTGGAGATAATAGGTTCTACCGAGCATCACCTTGCCTGTGCGCGTGAACTCATACGACACGGTCACACCATCGAGTCGGCCGTTGAAAGTTTCTTGCTTCCCTTCGAGAAAACCAGGGAGGAATCTCAACTTTTGATCCAAGTCTCGCTGAGCAAGCTGCGACGGCGTCGTTCCGGCATCAACAACTTCCTTGCGAACGGTCAGGTAACCGTCGAGCCGGTCGCCATAAACCAACTCGGGATGTTCATGAGCAGAATCGGGCTCAAGGATGATTTTCCATGTAGGGGACGGAAGCTCAAAGGTGTACTCAACTTTGTCGTGCGTGAACACCTGTTGAGCAAATGCCGCCGACATCATGCCGCCAATCAGAACCAACACGAACAATACTTTTCGTCGCATTTTCGTTAACTGACTCCTTCTCAAAAACCAGCTCTGCGGTTGTTTCAGATGCCTTGCGGAGCTAGCTCAGTTGCTTTTCTGCTAACGGGCATCGCCCATAGAAATCACTTCTTGCTGCAACTTCACCAGGACGTCTATTCCACTTCCTGCCAGCGCCAGCAGTTGATCCATTTGCGAACGGCTGAAAGGTTCACGCTCTGCTGTTCCCTGTACCTCTATGAACCGACCATCGCCAGTACAAACAACATTCATGTCAACGTCCGCTCGCGAATCTTCGTCGTACTTGAGATCGAGTAAAGGGGTGTTGTCGACAATTCCTACGCTTACTGCCGCTACATGATTTAGCACCACAGACCGCGAGATCTTTCCCGCTTTCAGTAACCGACCTCCAGCTATTGCGAAAGCTACGTATGCGCCGGTGATTGCAGCGGTTCGAGTTCCACCATCAGCTTGAAGCACATCGCAATCGATCGTCAATGTACGTTCTCCAAGAGCTTTCATATCGGCAACTGCACGCAAGCTCCTGCCAATTAAGCGCTGAATTTCATGTGTGCGTCCCGATGGGCCACCGCGTCCGATCTCACGCGACGAACGCGTCAGAGTGGAACGAGGCAACATTGAATACTCAGCAGTTAACCATCCTTGTCCAGTGTTCCTTAAGAACGATGGTACGCGCTCCTCCAGCGACGCCGCGCAGATGACCCTTGTGTTTCCCATTTCGATCAGGACCGAACCTTCTGCGTATGGCAGGAATCCCGGAGTAATTTTGACGGGTCTCAACTCGTTGTTTGCGCGACTATCAGTTCGTACGAAGCTCATCGTGTCCCCATATCTCAACCGCCTCTAATATTGTTGGTGCGACGCCGAGAAATCTCTCTGCGACCTTCGCGAATCTCGTCGCAGCATCCGTAACGTAAAAGTGGTCTAGATCGTCGCACAGTTGACGTTCTTGATAAAGCGCAGAAGTATCTGAGTGAGCAAGACCAGATTGTTTTAGAAATATCTTCACCTCCGCGGCAGTCGCTTCACCTGAATCGATCAGCGTAACTGGTTTACCGACGATTTCTTCAATTACTTCGCGGAGGATTGGATAATGAGTACAACCAAGAACAAGCGCGCTGACGGTGCTGACGGTGAAGTCAGCCAGGTACTGACGCGCAACGTCGCGCGCCACCGTCGTATCAGACCAGCCTTCCTCCGCGAGCGAAACAAACAGCGGACACGCTCGTTCGATGATTTTAGCTTCCGTGTCGATCGTTGAGATCGCATGTCGGTAAGCGTGACTTTGCACTGTCGCTTCAGTGGCGATTACACCAATACGATTGTCGGAGGCAACGGCAACAGCTGCACGCGCTCCCGGTTCAATCACTCCCACAACTTCCACATTAACTGCGCGACGAATTGCGGGCAGTGCCAACGCTGACGCTGTGTTGCACGCAACAACCAGCATCTTGATACCGTGTGTCTCAAGGAACTTCGCGTTCTCGACCGCGTAACGCTCAACTGTTGCTAGTGACTTTGTGCCGTACGGAACTCTGGCGGTGTCGCCTAAGTAGACGAAACGTTCATTTGGTAAACGTTCGTGTAAGGCTCTGTAAACGGTGAGTCCGCCAACGCCACTATCGAATATGCCGATGGGAAGGTTTCGATCCAAAGGAGGTACTAGGAGAAGATTTCCGATACGCGAATTCGAAAACCGGGGATGAGTTCACCGCCAGTCAGCTCATCCTTTTCTCTAAGAAGAACATGTTCGTCAGTCTTCACAAACAATTCGACGGTTCGTTTTTTTGGTTGAACTAACCACACTTGCTTCACACCCAAACTGATCCACAGCACGGCTTTCAGTCTCATCTCCTTGTCGCTTTGTGAGGGTGAAATGACTTCAACGACCAAATCCGGCGCCAGTCTCACGTATCCGTCGTCAGGCAGAGTAGATATACGGTCCCTGGAAACAAAAGCAAAGTCGGGGGCGAGTACTGTATCTGGATCATGCTCTAGCCTAAAACCGGTCTCAGCAGCAAAGGTTAATCCGAGGTCAGAATCTTCGATATAGTTTGCAAGGATACGAGAGAGTCGCATGGCGACTACGCCATGTTTACCGCTTGTTGGAGACATCGTGAGGAGTTCTCCTTTAACTAGTTCAAAACGGTGGCCATCATCTGACAACCGCATGAGTTCATCAGCAGTTACTGAGTGAGTTGTGGTCTCCATACTTCAACCAATTCATGAGGAAGAATGCCAATCAATCTGAGATCTTTTTTGGTGGAGGCGCCGAGAATTGAACTCGGTTCCAAAAACCAACCCCGAAGGAATCTACATGCTTAGTCGTTTCTCTTTCTCTCCCGATTGCTCGGGAGAAATTTCGCTCGGTGCCGAGTAAGTGAAACGACAAGACCGCGGCATGAGCTAGTCCGACTTTATCTTACCCACCGCCACGGACCGAAGCGGTGAGCCAGCTCAACTAAGTGACATCTCCCTCCGCGCGTATGAGCAACTTGCGGTGAGACGCTCGGTGCTTAATTAGGCAGCGAGAGCCAATTCAGTGTTGGCAATTGTGTTTCCCTACGCTTTTTAACGAGCTGCATAAGGTAGCCCGGCATGCATCGCGACGATCGTTCAGGTTCCTGTCGAAGCCTGTCGCCCC
>Ga0207689_10001280_pt1 | contig 24239 bp, 25 predicted proteins | sample KBSMisM52_FD_184312 | JGI IMG/M metagenome (GOLD analysis project Ga0207689, IMG submission 184312) | Miscanthus rhizosphere microbial communities from Kellogg Biological Station, Michigan, USA - KBS Miscanthus M5-2 (SPAdes) (version 2) | ecosystem: Host-associated > Plants > Roots >... | reverse complement strand
TCGGTTCCCTTGGCCGATACAGGAGGTGAGATCCGGGCAGGTACTCCGGTGCCCCTGTTCCCGGCTCGTCTTCCCGCGACTACGTTCGGGGATCTGAACTTTCTGGCCGTGTCGCGCGATGGCTCGCGCTTCTATATTCCACAAGCCGTGGAGCAGCCAGAGTCTGATGTGATCCACGTCCGCATGGGTTGGGCCAAGTGATGCTTGAAGGGATCAGCGCAGCGGTTACAAGCGAAGACATTGCCGCATTCTGAATTCTGCATTCTGATTACGCGTGAGGCAGTGTTTCGATCGCGACCGCCTCACGCAACGCCTCGGTCCGTCCCGCGAAGAGCTCCAGCGTCCGCACGTCCTGCGCGAGCCGCTCGATGATGTGACCGCGGCGAAACGAATCGGCCCCCACGACCTGCGTGGCTCTCGCCACCGCGCGCTGCGTGGCTTCGGTCGCAGCAAGTTTGGCCATCGACGCCTCGGCCAGCGACAGCTCTCGAGCGGCGGCCGCTTTCCACGTCAGCAGCATTGCGGCATCGAGCTCCGTTGCCGCGTCGGCTAATAGTCCCTGAACGGTCTGCTCGCCACCTGCACCATGTCCCGTGTGGCCGTGAGCCGCAACCAATGCCTCCCGAAGCGCGCGGCGCCCCATCCCCAGGCCGGCCGCAGCCAGCAGAATGCGCACGCGCGACATGAACGGCATCGTCGGACCGACGGCGACGAATGGCGCGCCGTCGAGAAGGACGTGGCCACACACAACCCCGCCAAGCGCCGCGGTATCCACCGGCTCCTGCATGACGCCGGGAGCATTGAGCGAGACCGCGGCAGCAGTCAGACCATCGCCCGAGCGCATGCCGAGAACCGCAACGCCAAGAGGCGTGAGCGGAGTGACCCAGGCGGCGCGTCCCGACAGGCGTCCGTCTTGTTCGACTGGAACGTCGTCTGATGAGAGCGCGATGGCGCCGACAACTTCGCCGCTATCGAGATCCGCGAAGCGTCTGTTGCCATCGAGTCCGGCTGTCACGCCGGCATGCAGCGCAAGCGATACGCCTGCTGCAGACGATTCGTAGGCCAGCGCCTCGACTGCGACGACGGTGGCAAGCAGATCGGGTCGTGACTCGATCAATCCCGCCGCCGCGGCGGCGCGAATGACGTCGCCGGCAGCGGCATCCGGGGCGAGCTTTTTCCCGAGGCTATGCGCCTTCGCTTGCCAAGCCAGTTGTTCGGGCGAGAGATTGAAATCCATTGATATCGATCGCCTGCAGCGTAGGGCGGGTCCTGTTCTTCGGACCCGCCTGCAGCGTAGGGCGGGTCCTGCTTTGTGGACCCGCCGGGTCTATAAAGCAAGACCCGGCCTACGGCGCAGATCATCGTAGCGCGGAGGCCTTGGCCTCCGCATCGAGTCTGGCAAAAATCGGTATAAGCCGCGAGGCGCTCGCCGCGAGGTCCTCGGGCAGCACGCGCGTTTCACCGATGACTGTCATGAAATTCGTGTCGCCGAGCCATCGCGGCACGAGGTGCACGTGCAGGTGCCCGGGAATTCCTCCGCCGGCGGGCTTGCCCAGGTTGAGCCCGACATTGATCCCTTCGAGCCTGTAGGCCTCGCGCAGCGCCGCTTCCGATCGCTGCGTCAACAGCGCGATCTCGTTCAACTCGTCAATCGTGAGATCGACGAGCGTGGCCAGATGCCTGTGCGGCACGACCATCAGGTGACCGTTATTGTAGGGATAGCGGTTGAGAATAACGTACGCGAGCGACCCCTCGAAGACAATCAGCGGGTTGTGGTCGGCACCCGTTTCGGTGTCGGTGCGGGGCTGGCAGAAGACGCAGCCCGTCGAGGGTTTCTCGGCCGTCACGTAGTAGAGCCGCCAGGGGGACCAGAGATGGTCCACCCGTTTACGCCTGTGAGGCGACGCCAGGGATCTGATCGAGCGAGTCCTCGACAGCCGATGCCGCCGACTCGTCCTCCCGATTGATCAGCTCCTTCAGCTCCTTGCCCGGCTTGAAGTAGGGAACCTTCTTCGGTGGCACATCCACCTTGTCCCCGGTCTTGGGGTTACGACCCTTTCGCGGCTCGCGCTTGCGCAGCCGGAAACTGCCAAAGCCCCGCAACTCGATCTTCTCCCCGCGGTGGAGGGCATCGATGATGCTCTTGAATACGGTGTCGACGATGACTTCCGAGTGTTTCTTGGTGAGATCGGAGACTCGGGAAACTTCCTCCACAAGCTCCGCTTTGGTCATGCTGCCGCCAGGCGTATTCAAGCTCCGCTCCTTGGCTGCGGGACTCCGGGCTGTGGGCGCGTCGTGACGCCCAGCCCGGAGCTCTCCCAGTTACCGGTTCCTGAAGTGATCACCGAGCGTCGCCGTGCCCGTTCCTTCACCGTCCTGATACGCTTCCCAGTCAGCGCGATACTCATCGCTTTTCAACGCCCTGATGCTCAGGCCGATCTTCCGCTCCTGCGGGCTCAGCTTGATGATCTTCATCTGATAGGTGTTGCCCACCTGCAGATCGATCTTCTCGCCGCCGTGCGAGTCGTCGAACTCGGAGACGTGAATCAGCCCTTCGATCCCTTCGTCCAGTTCGACGAAGGCGCCGAAGTTCGTCATCCGCGTCACCTTGCCGGCGATGATGTCGTTGACGTTGTGCCGAGAGAAGAAGTCATCCCAGATGTCGGTCGCCAGCTGCTTGAGACCGAGCGACAGACGCTGGTTCTCCGCGTCGATGCTGAGCACCATCGCGTCGACGACATCGCCCTTCTTGAGCACTTCGGACGGATGCTTGACGCGCTTGCTCCACGACATGTCGGAGATGTGAATCAAGCCGTCGATGTCCTCCTCGACTTCGACGAACGCGCCGAACTCGGTGAGGTTGCGCACCTTGCCCTTGATCTTCGTGCCGACGGGATATTTCTCCCCCAGCTCGTGCCACGGGTTGCTCTCGACCTGCTTGAGACCGAGTGAGATGCGGCGCGCAGTCGGATCGACACCAAGCACCATCGCCTCGACCGAATCACCCACGTTGAGGATCTTCGACGGGTGCTTGACCCTCTTGCTCCACGACATCTCGCTGACGTGGATGAGGCCTTCGACACCGGGCTCGAGCTCCACGAACGCGCCGTAGTCGGTCAAGCTCACGACCTTGCCGCTCATGCGCGCGCCGACGGGATACCGATCCTGCACGGTCGCCCACGGATCCTGCACGAGCTGTTTGTGTCCAAGCGAGACGCGTTCGGTCGCGGCGTCGTACTTCAACACGATCACGTCGACTTCGTCGTTGACCTTGAAGATCTCCGACGGATGGCCGACGCGGCCCCAGGACATGTCGGTGATGTGCAGCAGACCGTCGATGCCACCGAGGTCGATGAACGCGCCGTAGTCGGTGATGTTCTTCACCGTGCCACGGAGCACTTTGCCCTCGGCCAGCGTCTCGAGCGTCGTCTTCTTCTTCTCGGCGTTCTCTTCTTCGAGCAGCGCCTTGCGCGACAGCACGATGTTGCCGCGCTTCTTATTGACCTTGATGACGCGCATCCGGAGCTCCTGCCCCTTCAGCGCATCGAGATTCCGTACCGGTCGCACATCGATCTGCGATCCGGGAAGGAATGCGCGGACACCGATGTCGACTGCGAGACCGCCCTTGATGCGTTCGATCACGCGGCCGATGACGACCTTGCGATCGGCATAGGCTTTCTCGACTTCGTCCCAGATCTTCATCTTCTCGGCCTTCTCGCGCGAGAGCACGATGTGGCCTTCACGGTCCTCGGTCCTCTCCAGCAACACATCGACCGTGTCGCCGGACTGAACCGTCACGTTACCGTTCTCGTCGAGGAACTCGTGGACCGGGATGAGACCTTCGGACTTGTAACCGACGTCGACGACGACGGCGGCCTCGGTCACTTTCAGCACAGTGCCCTTGACAACCTCCCCCTCCGCCATGTTGCGGAAGCTGTCGTCGTAGGCCTCGAGCATGGACGAGAATTCCTGTGGGTCCATGTCATCGTGGTGCATGGGTTTGAAAGCGGGGCCAGCCGGTTTGCCGGAGCGTGTTCGCCCAGGCGTCACGGGCTGACCGCCAGCAGATTCGGGCGATACCAACCCGTTGTCTACATTCGCCATTACGTGCGCGTCCTCCTCAATCGTAGGATGCCCATGGTCCCCGTCTGATTGGGGCTCGCTCAGGGCTCTCCGCCGGTTTATATTGCGGGGACCGGCCCCCCGCGGCTATAAGGGCGATGGAGAAGAACGTGGAGGGAACTGCTGCGCGCAAGTGGGACGGTCCACGGGCCGCGGCCACTCCCCTGCACGGTATCTTCATTCGCCGATAAGCATTAGAGGTTACGTCACTTACCGGCAACTGTCAAGGTTGCCCGCCTCCGCGCCCACGGCGGTTTGGCGAGGCAAGGAGGGACGACGCGATGGCGAAAAGGAAGGCCGTACGAGGCTCTGGTCGCAAGGCCGGCAAGGGTCGGTCGAGCGGCCGTGCACGAGCGACGGCAAAGAAAACCGCTGCCTCACGCAAAATCGCGCGTAAAGTCGCCAAACGGGCGGCGCGCAAGGCCACGGCTTCCACTCGCGCGACCCGCAAAGTCGTGAAGCGACAGGCAAAGCCGGCCGCATCCCGCAAGGTTGCCGCGAAAAAGGCGAAGGCTGTCGTCAAGAAGGCGAAGGCTGTCGTGAAGAAAGCCGCGCCTGCCGTACGAAAGACCAAGAAGACCGCTACCTCATCCGCGCCAGCGGCGCGCCGTGCTGAGAAGAAGCCGGCTCGCACGGCGCCCGGTCTGAATCGCGAGCGGAGAACGATCTCTGACGACGAGCGCGTGCCTTCGCCTCCGTCGTCACTGGATCTCGATCGCACCGCGTCAGCGGCGCGCTCGGGACGTCGCGAGCTTCTCGAGAAGTACGCGGAGCACACCGAGACCAGTCCGGCGATGACCGGCGGCGACGTCGACGCCGATTGGGAATCCGCTTACAGCGTCGGCGACGAAGCGCCTGGCGGCGACAACCCGACGCCCGATCAGGACATCGTCGACGACATCGGCCGCGCCGTCGGCGTCGAGTATCAGGACAACGAGGAGCTCAAAGGCGCGCGGAAGATCACCGAGCGAGACAAACATCGCTGGGAACTCGATCCCGCGTCGTCTGACGACTGGGAAGATCGCTGATCCTTGCGGTGCGAGGGTCTGGAGGAGCGAGGGTGCGACGGTCCGGTCCGAGGGTGCAACGGTCCGGTCTGAAGGTGCAACGGTCCGATCTGAAGGTGCAACGGTCCGATCGGACCGCCGGACTTTCGGACCGCCGGACTGACCTTCGGACCATCGCACCATCGCACTGACCTTCGCACCCTTCGCCCCCTCGCACCGTCGCACCGCTGCAGGTAGCAATCACGTTGGCTGATCTCAAGAAGTTCCAACCGAAATCACGAGCGGCGTGGCGTGCGTGGCTCGACAAGAACCACGCCGCTTCCACTGGCGTCTGGCTCGTCTTCGCGAAAAAGCACACGGGCCTGCCGACGCTCTCGTACGAAGAGGCGGTCCTCGAAGCACTCTGCTTCGGATGGATCGATAGCCTCGTCAAGTCGATCGACGACCGTTTTCACATGCAGATGTTCACGCCGCGCAAGCCGAAGAGCGCATGGTCGGCGACTAACAAGGCACGTCTTGCGAAACTGATGAAGGCCGGCATCATGGCACCCGCCGGTCTGGCGGCTGTGGCGCTGGCAAAGAAGTCAGGAGGCTGGAAGACACATGACGAGGCCGAGAAGCTGACGATCCCGCCGGAGCTTCAGCGCGCTTTCGAGGCCAACCCTGACGCGAAGAAGAACTGGCCCACCTACACGGTCAGCGCGCAGCGAGGGTTTCTTCGCATGGTGAACGGCGCGAAGAGACCAGAGACGCGTGAGAAGTACGTCAAACGCGTCATCGACCTCGTCGCGAGCAAAGTTTCAATGAGCGCGCTGCACGAGCAGGCGATGAGGGGGAAGAAGACGTAAATCTGCGGTGCGAAGGGGCGACGGTTCGAGGGTGCGAAGGTCCGGTCCGACGGTCCCACGGTCCCACGGTTGGGTCCGGGGTCCGATGGTCCGATGGTCACGTCCGCTTCGGCTTTCCTTTCATCGCCTTGCCACGAAGATACCGCTGAAGACCTGCCACGGCGCCAACCGCGCGGCACGCGAGCGAGTCGAGCGCCGACCGTTCATCCTCGTTGATGTAGTTGCGATCTCGTGCATCACCGAGATGATTGCGGCACTCGTTCAACGATCCGCGGGCGATGTCGAGGAAATGAGCAAAATCAGGGTCAGTTCTCCTCCCGAATCCTTCAGCGATATTCGCGGGGGCTGATCTGGCAGCGTCCCGAGCGTCCTTGCAAAAGTCTAGGTCGGTTCTCACATGTGGGCGCTCTAAGACCTCATAGATTCCGAGTTTCAGTTCGGTCGCCAACTTCCAGCAGTCCAATTCTTCGAAACGTCGCACTCCAGCCATGCTGATAGGGAGTGCACGACGTGATCCGTCAGAAAACGTTCGAAAACCGGAAGAGCCCGAGAGAACCATCGCAGTTCTCTCCACATGTAAATGCCGTCATTGACGCGGGAATTGCCACTCGACCATCGGACCTTCGAACCCGGACCTTCGCACCTTCGCACCGGACCTTCGTACCTTCGCACTGACCCTCGCACCTTCCCACCCCCAGACCTTCGCACCGTGTTAGACCAGTTTTCCTCTGACCAGCGCAAGCACGTGGTCAATGACGGCGTCGATAGCCATGTCAGTAGTATCAATGTGTGTCGCGCCAGGGGCGAGGGCGAGTGGTGATGCGGCGCGGGTTTTGTCGGACAGGTCGCGCGCCTGGATGGCTTCCGCAACGGCTGCCTGACCGGCCTCGCTGCCCGCGTGCGCCGCGTCGTGCGCGCGGCGGCGGGCTCGCTCTTCGGCCGAGGCATCGAGATAGATCTTCACGTCCGCGTTCGGAAACACGACGCTGCCGATGTCGCGCCCTTCCATGACGACGCCACCCTGCTCCCCGATCGCGCGCTGACGTGACACGAGCACCTCGCGGACCTGTGGCAAACGCGCGACCGTCGATGCGAGCTTGTCGACTTCCGGCGTGCGAATCGCGGTCGTGACGTCGTGACCGTCGATCGCGACGACACCTCCTTCCACGACGAGGTCTGCCGAGCGAGCGAGTTGCGCGACTGCCGCTTCATCGTGCAGCGGGATGTGATCGTGATGGGCTTTCCAGCCGACCGCACGGTACATCGCCCCGGTATCGATGTGTCGATACCCGAGCGTCTGCGCCACGGCACGCGACACGGTGCCTTTGCCCGCGCCTGAAGGCCCATCGATGGCAATGATCAATCGCTTCATCGTCAACGTTCGAGAATAGCACGCGGTGTTCGCTCACCGGCCGGCGTCGACTGCTGATTCGTGACACACGAGTCAAGGCTCACCGGCCCTGGATGTAAGATGCCGACGATGAGACGACGGCTCCTGGCTGCGCTGACGGCGTTCGTCATCGCAGTCGTCGTGTTCGCGTACGTCGGCGCGCCGTACGCGCGCGCGGCGTCGTTCATCGTCCGCGCCGCCGGCCTCGGCGGCCGCGCCGAGGAATTCGCCAATCGTCAGTCCCGTAAAGTCACCATCCAGCCGCGTCATCAAGTGTCAACTCGGTACGGCGATGTGCCGGCACGGATGTATGTGCCCGAGGGAACATCGCGGCGAACAGTGCTGCTCGTACCGGGGATTCACTCGATGGGCATCGAGGAACCTCGCCTCACCGCCCTCGCCGACGATCTCGCCGGCGCCGGCGTGAAAGTCATGGCGATGGCGCTTCCCGATCTCCAGGCATATCGCATCACACCGCGCGCGACCGATGTCATCGAGGATGCCGTGACGTGGATGTCACAACGTCCCGATCTCGCGCCTGACGGGCGCGTCGGCATCATTGGCATCAGCTTCGCCGGTGGTCTGTCGATCTCCGCGGCGAGCCGGCCCTCGATTCGCGACAAGGTGGCATTCGTTCTCTCGTTCGGCGGTCACGGTGATCTGTATCGTGTGATGCGCTACCTGACAACCGGTGAAGCGCCGCAGGTGCCGGGCCTCGAAACACATCCGCCGCACGACTATGGCGTCGCCGTCATCCTGTATGGCCTGGCCGATCGGGGTGTCGTGCCGATGGATCAGGTCGAGGCGTTGCGCAAAGGGATCGAGACGTTCCTGCTGGCGTCGCAACTGACTCTGGTGAACATGGACGAGGCCAACGCTACCTTCGCCAAGGCGCGGGAGATAGCGAGGACCCTACCCGAGCCGTCACGAACTTACCTGAACTACGTCAACGATCGCGCGGTCGCCAAGCTGGGACCCGCCCTCGTCCCGTTTCTCCAGCAACTCGGCGTGGGCGATCCGGCTCTCTCACCGCAACTCATCGATCATCCCGCGTCTGCTACGCTGTTCTTGCTGCACGGCAGTGGCGACACGGTGATTCCCGCGGCCGAGACCGTGCTCTTCAGTGAGGACCTCCAGCGAAAGGGAGCCGACGTTCATGTGCTGCTCAGCGAGTTGATCACGCACGCCGAAGTGAATCGCGCCGCCACGTATATCGATGTTCTGAAGCTCGTCAACCTATGGGCTCAGGTATTCAAGAGCTAGGCATTCGCCTCCAGAAGGTCCTCTCGCAAGCGGGTGTTGCTTCGCGTCGGGCCGCCGAGAAGCTCATTGCCGACGGACGCGTGACCGTCAACGGCAAGACGATCCTGACGATGGGGGTCAAGGTCGATCCCGGGAAAGACGAGATTCGCGTCGACGGGCGGCGCATCAAGGGCGTTTCGCAACCGCGCTACCTCCTGCTCTACAAACCAGCCGGCTACGTCACGACCCGATCCGATCCGCAGCGCCGGCGGACCGTTCTGGATCTTCTGACGGGAGTGCGCGAGTACGTCTATCCTGTCGGACGCCTCGACTACGACACGGAAGGCCTGCTGCTGTTGACCAACGATGGCGAGCTGGCGGCGCGACTCACGCATCCTCGCCACGGTGTCGCGCGCACCTACGAAGCGCGCGTCGCGGGCATGCCCGATCGGGAAGCGATCGAACGGCTGCGGAACGGGATTCCGCTCGACGGACATCGAACGCTGCCCGCTGATGTCGTTCTATTGAACCAAGGCCGTCGCGACCGGGACGGTGTGCTCCGGTTGACCATTCGCGAAGGGCGCAACCGGCAGGTCAGGCGCATGTGCGAAGCCGTCGGGCACCCCGTACAACACTTGAAACGGACCAGATTCGGCACGCTCGCTGACAGGCGACTCAAACCTGGCGAATGGAGGGAACTCGCGCCACGGGAGGTGGAGGCCCTCCAAGTGGAAAGTTTAAAGTTCAAAGTGAAGAAGTAAGTTGAAAGTGCGGCAGGCGTACTTCGAACTTACTTATTCACTTTGACCTTCTAACTTTTCACTTTCATCTGGTTCGTCCTCTTCGAGCGGAAGCATGTCCTCGCGAGGAGAAGTTTCCATCAACCCCGCCGGCGGGTCGAAGCCGAGCGCCTCGGCCATGTCTTCAATCTTCGGCAGGTCGTGCAGGTCTTTCAGCCCGAATCGGATCAGGAACTCCTTCGTCGTCGCGTACAGGAACGGACGGCCAACGACATTCTTGCGACCGACGATCTTGATGAGATGACGCTCGAGCAGGGTCGAGAGCACACCGGAGGTGTTGACGCCGCGGATCTCGGTGATCTCGAGCGCCGTGATCGGCTGCTTGTAGGCAATGACGGCAAGCGTCTCGAGCCCCTGGACCGTCAGTTTGGCGCTCGAGCGCTCGTGAAAGAGCCGCCGCACCCATTCGTGGAGGTCGGGCCGCGTCACGATCTGATAGCCGCCGGCGACTTCCACCATCTGGAGTCCTGGCCGATTCTCGTAGTCCGCCTTGAGCGCCTCGATCGCTTTGAGCACGTCTTCCTTCGGCTCTTCAGCGAGAAGCTTGAACAGCATCTTCGGCGTCATCGGTTCCGGTGACGCGAAGATCAGCGCCTCGACCACGGCCTTCACTTCGGCCGACACGGTGACCGCCGTTTGCGGCTCTTCGTTGAGTGTTTCGTTCGACATCGTTCCCTCCGCCGGGTCTACAAAGCAAGACCCGGCCTACGTACGTAGGGCGGGTCCTGTTCTTTGGACCCGCCTGAACGTCACGTGACTGGATCGTCAATCGGATGCGGCGCGTCCGACGGCCGCGCGCGCTTGTATACCCGGATCGGGCCCGTGCCAGCCGACTGGAAGACCCGAATCAACTTCAACCTGATCATCTCCAGCAGCGCCAGGAACGTGACAATCAGGAACGGACGCGACCCATCGCCATCGCTGAACAGATCCTCGAAGCCGCAGGCTTCGGTTTCAGACAGCCGTCCAAGCACCTGCTTGATGCGATCCTCGATCGACATCTGCGACGGCGGCAGGATGACCATCGGCCGTCGGCTCGCTCGCTCGAGCACACCCTTGAACGCGGTGAGCAGGCTGAACAGGTCTACTTCGAGCTCGGGCTCGTACTCCTCCCCTGCCGCCGCAGCCACCCGCTCGTCGGGCCGCATGAACTGCGCGCTCCGCAGCGTCTCCCGTTCGTGCAGTAATTCCGCCGCCGCCTTGTATTTCTGATGCTCCAGTAGTCGCCTGACCAGCGCTTCGCGTGGATCCTCTTCCGGTCCGGCGTCGTCCTGAGTGGGATCGGGACGCGGCAGCAGCGTTCGCGACTTGATGTGAATCAACGTGGAGGCCATCACCAGGAACTCGCCGGCCACATCGAGGTTGAGGTCCTGCATCAACGCGATGTAGCCCAGATACTGCTCGGTAATGAGCGCGATCGGGATGTCGTAGATGTTCAGCTCGTTCTTGCGAATCAGGTGAAGGAGCAAGTCGAGCGGCCCCTCGAAGGCATCAAGCTTGACCTGATACGCATCAGGGGACGATTCGAAGTCGATATGCTCGGACACGTTTACTCCACAGCTCGCGTGTGTTGAGGCCGTCGGGGAAGCGAGTCCTGGGTCAATATCTCAGCTTCATCGCGTCCCGGACGCGATCCATCGTCGCCTGCGCGATGACCTTCGCACGACGTGAGCCCTCGACGAGGAGCTCGCGGATATCGTCAGGCCTGGCCATAACGGCGCGCCGTCGTTCGCGAACAGGCTCGAGCGCGGCATTCAACGCCGCGGCAAGCTTCGTCTTGACCTCGACATCGCCCACCTTTCCGGCGCGATAACGAGCTTTCAAGTCGTCGACTTCGGCAACGTTCGTATTGAACGCATCATGGTACATGAAGACCGGATTCCCTTCGACGGTGCCGGGAACATCTGCGCGCACGCGCTTCGGATCCGTGTACATCTGCCGCACTTTTTTGGTCACGGCTTCGGCATCGTCGGTGAGATCGATGGTGTTGCCGTAGCTCTTGCTCATCTTGCGATTGTCGAGACCCGGCAGCCGTGGAACGGGCGTCAGCAGCGGCTGAGGCTCAACGAGTATCTCGCCGTAGAACTGGTGAAAGCGTCGAATGGTTTCGCGCGACAGTTCCAGGTGAGCGACCTGATCCTCTCCCACAGGTACGAACCGGCCGTCATAAAGCGCGACGTCGGCTGTCTGCAACAGCGGATACCCCAGGAATCCGAGAGTTGAGAGGTCCTTGTCGGTCAGCTGCTCTTGTTGCTCCTTGTAGGTCGGCACCCGTTCGAGCCATGGAATGGGAACAACCATCGACAGCAACAACGCCAGCTCGGCGTGTTCCGGCACGAGTGACTGGATGAACAGCGTGCTCCGCTCCGGGTCGACACCTGCCGAAATCCAGTCAGCAACGTTGTCGATGGCATTCGACGTGATCGACTTCGTGTTGGCGTACTCGCTGGTCAGCGCGTGCCAGTCGGCGACGAAGTAGAAGCAGTCGTACTGTTCCTGCAGCGGCGCCCAATTCCTGAGCGCACCAACGAGATGGCCGAGATGGAGCTTGCCAGTCGGCCTCATGCCTGAAACGACGCGAGCTTTGGTCATCAGAGGAGGACGGAGCGGATCGACGCCGCTATCGGATCAACGAAGGCCCACAATATGCCGCTGAGCAGGAGCCCGTAAATGATGATGAAGCCGTACGGACGAATCCGATCCAGGGCTTCAGCTGCCGGGCCTTGCAGTAGCCCTGCCAGCACGTTACCGCCGTCGAGCGGTGGCACTGGAACCATGTTGAACACTGCGAGCAGTACGTTCAGGGTCACCGCGTTGAATAGCACCCTATCGACGGGGCCCGCCACGACCTCGAATGGGGACCCGCCGGACGACACGCGCAACGCGATCGCAAATAGGACTGCCAGGAGGAGATTGCTCGCCGGGCCGGCCGCCGCAATCAACATGTACTTCTGACGCCAGTTGCCTCTGAGGTTCTGGACCGCTACCGGAACCGGTTTGGCCCACCCAATCAACGGCACGTTCGAGACCATCGCAATCAGGGGAAACAGGATGGTACCGATCGGGTCGACGTGCACAGCAGGATTCAGCGAGACGCGTCCCAAACGGCGCGCGGTCGGATCACCGAGCCTGTCCGCAGACCATGCGTGTGCTGCCTCGTGCACAGATAGTGAAAGTACGAGGACGATGAACTGAAGGAGAATTCCGGTGATGTCGACGCCTGGCAAGGATCTTCAGCGTACCACACGGCGGCAGTGCCAGGAAGATTTCGTACTGCTACGAATTAGTTCGCAATCAGAGATGCTGGCTCGCTTTTTCATTGACGAAACTCGCACCCTGACGACGGCATGAGGCGTGCTCGTTCACTGAGCAGTGATTGTTTCGACGGAGGACGCCATGACTCGCGGATTCGCCCGTATTCTCGTTCCCACTGATTTCAGCCCCCCATCCGATGCTGCCCTCGCCACCGCCCGGGCTTTGGCCGCGCAGTTTGGGGCTGCAATCCACGTGATCCACGTCCTGCACGATCCTTATGCGACGGCCGCCTACGCGAGCGACGTCTACGGATACCTGCCGCCGGGACTCAAAGAGTCGTGGCACCGCGAGGCGCAAAAACACCTCGACGCGCTGCTCGCTCCGGTTGAGCAGGAACAGTTCCGCATAACCTCGGATGTCGTTTTCGGGTCACCGGCAAAGGGCATCGTCGATTACGCGCGCGACCACGCCATCAACTTGATCGTGATGGGCACCCATGGACGCGGCGGCGTCGCGCATCTGTTGCTCGGCAGCGTCGCAGAGCGGGTCGTCCGCACCGCGGAATGTCCGGTCCTGACGGTGAGGGGAACGTCGGCGGCTCTGGCCACGCTGAGCGCCGCCTAATCGACCTTTGCCAGGCCGAATTTTTCAATGCGGTATCGAACCTGATCGCGGTTGATGCCAAGTAACTGCGCCGCCTGCGTCTGATTACCGCCAGCTCGCTCGAGCGCCTGCGTCAGGAGCTGACGCTCGACGTCCTCGAGCCTGACGCCTTCGGGCGGCAACGTGAATTCGACTGGAGAGATGCTCCGCGTCAACGTGAAGTCCTCCGGCTCGAGATAGCTGCGATCGACGAGGAGCATGGCGCGCTCGATGGCGTTGCGCAGCTCGCGGACATTGCCTGGCCACTGGTACTGTTCGAGGAGCGACGCGGCTGCCGGCGACAAGCCCTGAATCTTCTTCCGAAATTCCCGGTTGAACTGATCGATGTAGAAGTTCGCCAGCTGCACCACATCGCCCTTTCGCTCGCGAAGCGGTGGCAGGACGATGGGCATGACCTGGAGACGATAGAAGAGATCCTCGCGGAACTTGCCCGACTTCACTTCTTTCTCGAGATCGCGGTTCGTCGCCGCGACGACGCGCACGTCGACACGCACGTCCGGTAGCCCGCCGACCCGCTTGAAGGTCTTTTCTTCCAGAAAACGGAGCAGCTTCGCCTGCAGGCCGGGTGTCATCTCACCGATCTCGTCGAGAAACACCGTCCCCCCATCGGCGGTCTCGAGCAGCCCACGCTTCTGCTGTCTCGCATCGGTGAACGCACCGCGTTCGTGGCCGAAGAGCTCGCTCTCCAGCAGCTGCTCGGGAAGAGCCGAACAGGTGATGTTCACAAACGCCCGGGAGGCGCGATCGCTGTTGTAGTGGAGCGCCTTCGCAGCCAGGTCCTTGCCCGTCCCGGTTTCGCCGGTCAGGAGCACGGTTGACGCCGGGCTCTTCGCCACGCGTGCGATGAGGCTCTTGACGGTCGACATCGCCGGCGAGGCGCCGATGATGGCGTCGATGCTGTAGTCGCCCTGGCTGCGGCGAAGGGTACGAACTTCGCGGCGCAGACTGCTGGTCTCGAGCGCCTTCTCCACCAACAGGACGACTTCATCGAGGTTGAAGGGCTTGTTGACGTAATGGTAGGCGCCAAGCTTCATGGCCTCGACGGCGTTTTCCACTGTCGAAAACGCCGTCATCAGGATCACGAGCGTGTCCGGCGTCTGTTCCTTGACCTGCCGCAGGATCGTCAGCCCGTCTCCGTCCGGCAGCTTGAAGTCGAGCAGAATCAGATCGACGCCCTCGCTCGCCTGGGTCATCGCCTCGGCGGCGGTTCCGGCCTCCAGAATCTGGTAACCCTCGGCGGCCAGGCGCTCGCGAAGCGACCACCTGAGGAGCGATTCGTCGTCAACAATGAGAATGGTTGCGGCAGCCACGACCGTCAGTATAGCGAGAGGACTGTTGCGTCGTGTGTGCAAGGCTCGCTACCATCAGCCGTGTCCCGCGTCAGCACCCTATGGAATCGCGCCTTCGCCCGGTTGACCGGGACGTCGGCCCACCCGCACGAGGAGCACGCGACCCGCACGCAGCTGGCGGACTTCAAGCGCGCCCTCGACAACGCCGCCATCGTGGCGATCACCGACGTCTCCGGTCGCATCAACTACGTCAACGACACGTTCTGCACGATCTCGGGGTATGCACGCGAGGAACTCCTCGGCCAGGACCACCGCATCGTCAATTCGAGCTATCACCCCAAAGAATTCATTCGCGAGTTGTGGCGAACGATCGCGTCGGGCCGCGTGTGGCACGGTGAGCTCCGCAATCGTGCCAAGGACGGTCACATCTACTGGGTGGATACAACCATCGTCCCCTTCCTGAACGAACGCGGGAAACCGTACCAATACATCGCCATCCGCTCTGACATCACGGCTCGGAAAGAAGCCGAGGAGAAGTTGGCGCAACAAGCCGCGCTCGCTCGCGTCGGACAGATGGCCGCCGTCGTTGCACATGAAGTCCGAAACCCGCTGGCAGGGATCAAAGGAGCAGTCCAGGTCCTGATGTCCCGTCGCACGGCGGGTGACTCCGAGCTGCCGGTCATGAGGGATATCGTCGGACGTATCGACTCGTTGAGCGACCTGATCAACGACCTGATGCTATACGCAAGGCCCCGTCCACCTCGCTTCAGCCACATCGAACTGCGGTCTGTCATCAGCGATGCGGTCACCATCGTCCGCCGCGATCCGGCCGCGCAGTCCATTGAGATCCTGATCGAAGGCGCCGCTGTATCCGCGTCGGTCGATGACGAATTGATCAGGGCGACGCTCCTGAATCTCGTGCTGAATGCCGTCCAGGCCATGGCGGGCCACGGGCGGATCTCGGTGACGCTTGGCCAGTCGGGCAACGTTGCCGTCATCCAGGTGCGCGACAACGGTCCCGGTATTCCCTTGGATATCCGAAATCAGGTCTTCGAACCGTTCTTCACGACGAAGGCAAGAGGCGGCGGCCTCGGATTGCCGATCGCCAGGCGAACAGCCGAACTGCATGGTGGGTCGCTCACGCTCGAGTGCCCCGAGGGCGGTGGCACTGTGGTGACGATGACGCTGCCGCTGCGTCCAGTTGCAAGCGAGAACACCGGCGTGTCTAAAGACGCGCCGCTCCGCGTAGAGGCGGGTCTTTAGCGACCCGCCTGATCCGCCTACGCCGTAAATCGTGAGAAATCGGCGCGTATGAAGTACGGGCCAATCTGGCACAGCACTGCTGCGTCGACCAGGTCCTGCAGTGCCGCTTCAACCTCCGATGGCGTGCCCCCGAAGAGGCGGCACGCCTGGCCTAACGTCAATCGCAGGCCCGGCATCGTGTGGAACTCCGACCAGATCCGAAAGTGGAGTTCCGAGGTATTTGTCAAAATCCCGGTCATGATGACCCTCACATAGCGGCCGCCACAACGTTTCCCGGCTGTGGTTTCGTGAGACCGAACTTCTCGATGCGATAGCGCACCTGGTCACGATTGATGCCAAGCAGATGGCCGGCATGCGTCTGATTACCGCCGGCACGCTGGAGCGCTTGAATCACCAGCTGCCGTTCGACCGTCTCGAGGTCGACGCCCTCGGGCGGTAGCCGAAAGATCGACGTCGTGGTGGTCCGGGACAGCGTGGCGAAGTCTTCGACTCCGAGCAGGCCGTTGTCGGCGAGCAGCATCGCGCGCTCGATGGCATTGCGAAGCTCACGCACGTTGCCCGGCCAGCGATACTGATCCAGCAGTGCCTGAGCCGCTGGCTGCAACCCGCGCACGCGCTTGCGGAACTCGCGGTTGTAGCGATCGACATAATGCGCCACCAGCAGGCGGATGTCGCCCACGCGTTCTCGCAGCGGCGGAAGACGGACCGGCATGACTTGCAGTCGATAGAACAGGTCTTCGCGGAACTTCCCCGCCTTCACTTCTTCCTCGAGGTCGCGATTGGTTGCCGCGACGACGCGCACGTCGACGCGGATGTCATTGAGGCCACCAACCCGCTTGAACGTACGCTCTTCGAGGAACCGAAGCAGCTTCGCCTGAAGACCCGGTGTCATCTCGCCGATCTCGTCGAGGAACACTGTCCCGCCGTCAGCCGTCTCGAGCAGGCCGCGCTTCTGCTGGCGCGCGTCGGTGAAGGCGCCGCGCTCGTGGCCGAAGAGCTCACTTTCGAGAAGCTGCTCGGGCAGGGCGGAGCACGTGATGTTGACGAACGGTTTCGATGCACGCTCGCTGTTGTAGTGAATCGCCTTCGCGGCGAGATCCTTCCCGGTTCCCGTCTCGCCAGTCAGCAGGACAGTCGTGGCAGGGCTGGCCGCAATGCGTTCGAGCAACGACTTCGCGGCCACCATGGCCGGTGACGCTCCGATAATGGCGTCGAAGCCATATTCGCGGCTCTGGCTTCCACGCAGCAGCCGCACTTCACGCCGCAGCCGGCTGGTTTCGAGCGCCTTGTCCACGAACGCCGAGACGTCGTCGAGATTGAATGGCTTGTTCAGGTAGTGATACGCGCCGTGTTTCATCGCGGCCACGGCGTTCTCAACCGTCGAGAAGGCCGTCATCAGAATGACCAGCGTGTCCGGCGACAGTTCCTTGATCTGGCGGAGCACCGATAGACCATCGCCGTCGGGCAGCCGGTAATCCAGAAGGACCAGATCGACTGCGGGTGTCATCTTCTCGATTGCACCGGCCGCGGTGCCCGATTCGAGAACGGTATATCCATCTCTCACAAACCGTTCCCGCAACGACCAGCGAACGAGGTCCTCATCATCGACGATCAGCAAAGTCGCCTGTGCCATGGTCGGATACCTAGAATGCATTGCCAATGAACGGAAGCATTCGCCCCCAATAGATGACGAACAGCCACGAGACGATCGACACGAGCCCGATGACTTTCAGCGCGCTCGGCCCGCTCAGATCGAGTTCCTTCGCTTCAACCTGTTTTCGATAGATGGCTTCGAAGTACACCGCATTGAAATTCGCCACGATCAGGAAGAAGACCTTGCAGTAGAAGGCAGGGTTGTGGACGTATTGCTCCGGCGCACCGATAAAGAACGTCACCCCTGTCAGTGCCGCCAACGCAAAGCCGGCCTTGGCCCACGGCATCAGTGTCCACGCGGCGCTTATCGGCACGCGCTTCATGAACCCGAGAAGACGCAGGTCGAAGAAGCCGGCAAAGCCAATCAGCAGCGAGAGGCCAAAGAAGTGCAGGATCTCGCAGAGCGGCCACAACCACGTGGTCATGCGAATCGCCTGGGAGATCGCCGTCCCGTGAAGCCATGCTGTAAAGAGATCGAGTGTGGCGTTCATTGGTCGTCTCCTGTCAGACGTAGGCCATGTAGCGGCCGGTCACGATGGCCAGGAACCACAACGCCAGCGATGCCGCTGCCAATGCCCGGCTGGCCGGCGTTACCATCGGAGTGTGCTCTCCGCGTCCGTAGACGGTTCGCCGCATCGCCAGCAGGAGCACGACGCCGACGACGATGATCGCGAGCTTCGTCATGAAGACCCACGTCGTTCCCTTCGTCGTCGCGTCGCCCACGAAAAGCGCCACGCCGGAAATGGCATTTACCCAGAAGCCGATCCACATCAGGGGAAACAACTTTTCGAGCGGCGCAAGTGGAATCGCCCTGCCCCATCCGAGCAGACGCAGATCGAGCACGGCATTGCCGCCTACGAGCACCCCGAGACCGATGGTGTGAAGCGTGAGCACCGCGGGGTAGGCCCAGATTGAGGGTGATTCGCGGAGCCAGACACCGAATCCGCTGTTTTCCAGTGACGCGAGCACTTCCATCATCAGCCGATCTCCTCGTCATTGCCCTTTGTGCAAGTCAACAGCCACCTGCAAACGTGTCCGAGAACGTTTGTTTCATTGGGAAACTGCGCTGAGTGCGCTGGGCCTCGTGATGGGTACGCGGGATTTTCCCCGGTGCCGGGAAATTTCCCGGCCGTCGCTCGTTCAGTGATGCCGAATCATGAGCGCGGTGGGCGCGCGCGATCGTTTTCCACGTGGCTGAACCCTTGCACTACCGCTGCTCAACCGGAGTCCAGCCATGTTCGACCTCATTGCAGGACGAGAGAAACACCTCCCGAGTCACGCGACCGTACCACTTCTGCTCTCGACAGTCGCTCAGGGAACTGCGATCGCAATCGTGGCGCTGCTTCCCCTTCTCTATGTGACGGATCGGCTGCCCGAAGTTCCGACGATGATGGCCTTTGTCGCGGCGATGCCGGCACCACCGCCGCCACCGCCGCCACCTGTCGCCGTCAAGGCGAAGTCGGAACAGCCGAAGGCAGCTTCGACAGCAACTGAGAATCAGTTCATCGCTCCACTCGAGGAGCCTTCGCGCATCTCCGAGTTGCCCGACGACGAGTATTCCTGGGAAGGTGTGCCTGGTGGTGTCGAGGGCGGCCTCGCCGAAGGCGTCGTCGGCGGTGTTGTGGGCGGATTGCCAGAACCACCTCCACCGCCACCACCGCCTGCGCCCGTGCACAAGGCGCCGGTTCGGATCGGTGGACAGATCAGGCCGCCGCAGCTGCTCAAACGCCTCGAGCCCGAGTACCCACCGCTCGCAGTGGCGGCACAGATTCAGGGTGTCGTGATCCTCGAGGCGACGGTCAATGAAGAAGGCACGGTGATGGACGTCAGAATCCTGCGGTCGGTGCACCCATTGCTCGATCGCGAGGCCGATCGCGTCGTCCGTCAATGGCGGTATTCACCAGTCGTTCTGAACGACATACCGGTGCCATTCATTCTCACCGTCACGTTGTCGTTCGCGCTGGAAGCACCAAGGTAGGAGGGCATCATGGCCAAGATTGCAGTCGCCACGCAGCAGACCGCATGGGAATGCAAATGGAGCCGCCCCGGTTTTCGGTTAGCGGGCATCCAGGAGCCGCTTCAGCCCGAAAGCGTCTGGGTGTGTGTCCGAACCGGACAACGCCGCAAGCTCTCGGAGCACACATGTGATCACTGTCCCTACTGGGAGGTGGACGAGTTTCGGAAGAACTAGACTCGGGCTCGGGACTCGGACTCGGGACTCGCAGCTCGGGACTCGGGGCTCGGGATCCGGGATTCGGCGGGAACTATCGACTGGTTTGCGCGAAGTAGTCGATGACGGCGCGCGCGACGTTCGCGCCCACGACCTGCTCCAGTTCCTCGCGAGTGGCACGCCGCACGCCGGCAAGGCTGCCGAACTTCGTCAGCAGCGCTCGACGCCGCCGCGGACCGATGCCCGGAACCGCATCGAGCTCCGATCGCAGATCGCGCATTGATCGTGCCTTCCTGTGAAAGGTCACGGCAAAACGATGTGCTTCGTCACGAATGCGCTGGAGCAGCAGCAAGGCGGGATCGTGCTCGTCGAGCACCAGCGGCTCCATCTGATCTCGCGTGAACAACAACTCTTCTTTCTTCGCGATCCCGATGGCTACGAGGTTGGCCAGGCCAATCTGTTCGAGCGCCTCATAGGCGGCTGACAGCTGTCCTTTGCCGCCATCGATCAGGATCAAATCGGGAAATGGTCCGCCCGCCTCGAGCACAGCGCGATATCGCCGTTGGACGACCTCGCGCATGGCAGCGAAGTCGTCAGGGATCCGGGACTCGGGACTCGAGGCTCGGGACTGGGGATCTGCGGTGCGTAATCCTCGCACCCGGAATTTGCGGTATTCACTCTTCTTCATCCGGCCGTCTTCGCACACAACCATCGACGCAACGGTCTCGCTGCCTTGAATCGTCGAGATATCGAAGCAGTCGATCCGCCGTGGAATCGCGGGAAGATTGAGCCGGCTGCGCAGTGTCTCGAGCGCGTCGAAGTAGGCGGCAGTCGTCTCGTTGAATCGCGTGCGATACGACAGCTCGGCGTTGCGCGTCGCGAGCTCGACGAGCGCACGCTTGTCGCCTCGTTGTGGGACGACGATCCGGACTTTCCGCCCGGCGCGCATCGAGAGCAATTCCTCCATCGCCTCAACGTCCTCGATGGCGGTTGGAAGATTGATCTCGGATGCCGGGACGCGGACGTCGTAGAACTGCATCAGCGCGGCATGCAGAATGTCGGACTCGTCGCCCGCAATCGCGCCCGGGTCAGTGCCGAGCTCGACGCGTTCGACGACCCGGCCGCCCCTCACCTGGAACACCTGGATCGCGCCGCCGCTTGGACCGACCTTCAACCCGAACACGTCGCGGTCTCCTTGCGCGACCGTCGCCACCTTCTGCTGGCGGTCGCGCAGCGTCTGCACCGTTCGCAAGGCATCACGGAGCTGCGCCGCCTCCTCGAATCGCTCCTGGTCAGCGGCCGACTGCATGCCATCGCGCAAGCGCTCGATGAGCTCATCGTTCCGTCCCTCCAGCAGCAGCTTCGTGTTGGCGACCGCCACGCCGTACTGCTCCTCAGTGCAGATGTCGGCGACGCATGGCGCAAGGCAGCGTTTGATGTCGTACTCGAGGCACGGGCGCCCCCGCGTGCCCGTAATCACCTCGTTGCACGAGCGAATCCCGAACACACGATGCGACAAGGTCATCGTCCGGCGCGCGAGCTTGGTCGGCATGAACGGCCCGGCGTAAAAATCACCCGTCTTCTCGACGCTGCGCGCAACAAGAATCCGTGGGAACGCCTCGCTCGTGGTCAGTCGAAGATAGGGATAGTTCTTGTCGTCGCGCAGCAGGATGTTGTATCGCGGCGATCGCTGCTTGATCAGGTTGGTCTCGAGGACCAGTGCCTCCATGACCGAGTCGGTGACGATGACCTCGACACGAGCGATCTCGTCGAGCAAGGCATCGTGCCTCGGGCTGAGGCCGTACGCGCCGAGGTAGCTGCGCACCCGGTCGCGCAGCGATCGCGCCTTTCCGACGTAGATCGTCTCGCCCGTAGCGTTGACCCAGAGGTACACGCCGGGCTGCTCAGGCAATCGCCCCAGCTGATCCTTGAGGTCATGAACGGGCATGGGCTACCATGACAACTTCTCTGCAGGTTGCAGAACCTTTAATTGTACCCAGTATCAACTTGATTGGCTTCGGTCCGGGGATGCTCCTGAGCGACTTCTATACTCATTAATGACCGTTACCGGCTTCATCGGCACCGTCTGCATGTTCCCGCTGCGCGCCATCATCGGCGCCAGCGTGGCGCTCGGCATTCATCCCAACGTCCTCACGCTCATCGGGGTTCTGATCAACGTCGGCGCGGCGTGGGCGCTCGGTCGCGACCACTTTCTGACGGCCGGCTTCATCATGATCGTCGCCAACATCTTCGACTTCATCGATGGGAAGGTCGCCTTCATCACGAACACCGTGTCGCGCTTCGGCGCGTTCTGGGACTCGACGCTCGACCGCTTCTCGGACATCGCGCTCTTCCTGGGGCTCATCTATCTTTACGCGTCGCTGAGGCGCACCGACTACGTGATGGTGACCGCGCTGGCCATGATGTTTTCGATCATGACGAGCTACGCGCGGGCACGCGCCGAGTCGCTCATCGAGAAGTGCAAGGTCGGCTTCATGGAGCGCCCCGAACGCATCGTGCTCTTCATGATTGGGGCGTTCACGAACCGCATGGCCGCGGTGATGTGGGTGATTCTGATCCTGGCGATCGTGACCGTCGAGAACCGCATTCACTACACCTACCTGGTACTCAACGACAAACCGATTCCCAACGGCTCGAACATCTTCACCCGCGTGTTCTGGCGCGCCTTCTTCTGGCGCGACGACCGCGCCAGCGTCCCCTACGATCTGTGGGTGATCGCGATCCTCGCATTCATCTGGCTGACGCCTCCAAGCTGGCTGCGAGATCCGACAGCCTTCGGGCTGGGTTTATGGGAGTACTTCAGGTAGTTCGGAGATGGAGCAGAGCGCTGGCTCAGCCGAAGCCGCAAGAATCCTGCAGGACTTGAGTTCGTTCGGACCCGTTCTGGCGATCAAGCTGTATCGCATTCGGCTCGAACCATCGCCGCGTGTTCCAATCCTTCCCTGCCTCGATCATGAAGCGCAGTTGCATGAAGGCGTGTCACCACATATGGCGGCCTACGTCCAGGAGAGTACGTCTGGCGACATCCACGAAGTCGTGTTCATCCCGTCACGACGACGGCTCGAGGTCGACACCTTCTCTACCTGGGGCGAGAGTACTCCCGAGTCACACGCTCGTTTCCTCGGCTCGGTCTCGCAGCGCTTCCCTGGTTACACCGCCCGAGTGATCGCGCCCTCATGGTGGCGCGGCGATCGGCGCGTCGCAGCGTCGTGCCGGGCGCAGGTCACCCTGCGTGATGTGCTGCTCGGAACCGACGTGGTCAGTATCAGGGCAGGCATCGAGCGATTGCAGGCCATTGCCTCTTTGATGGAAAAGCAATCGCGGGTCGCGTCCTGGGGCATCCGAACCGTCACCGGCCCGTTGCTCGCCGCGGCCGGCGTCGCCGTGTATCTGCTGTTCGGAATACTCAGCCTGCGAATTGGTGAATCCGCCGTGACGGCATTGCGCTACACCCTCATCGGGGCGCTGGGTGCGTGGATCGTGTACTACGGGCTCAAGGCGGTGCAGCTCACGGAGATGTCGAATCGCGTCTGGAAACGCACTGCGGAGTACAACCTCATTCTGTCGGAGAGACAACGGCTCGGAAGCTAACGGCAGTTCCGGGTTCCATGTTCCATGTTTCGGGTTCGTGTTCAAGGGTTCGGTTGGTGGTTCGTGGTTCTACGTTCACCGTTCGCGTTTCGCGGTTCGCCGTTCCTGGTTCCTAGGTTCGGGGTTCCGGGTTCGAGTTGCCGGTTCTGCATTCCCGCCTTCGATTTGACGCGGCAATTTCTCAGGCGGTCTGGTCGACTACCTACAGTCACCAGAGGCAAAGCGAAACGCTGAACGGATCCGTCAGAAGCGGGTAGAGCGACGACAGCGACGGAAGTCATCGAGAGCGTAAGAAATAGTTCCCGGTTCCGGGTTCCCAGTTCCAGGTTCGTGTTCGGGGTTCAAAGGAGGCCGGACCCCCGACCTCAGAACCGCGAACCTTGAACGCGAACCTAGAACACGAACCAGGAACCCGGAACCAGGAACGCGGAACTGCAGTCAGCTTGCCTTCCGCTTCTTCCCATTCGCAGCTTTTGCCTTCGCGACCGGCTTCTCGAAAGCTGCCTTTGCCGTTTTCTTCTTGTCTGTGCTGACCGAATCGAGGCTGCGTCGAAGCGCTTCCATGAGATCGACGACCTTCGGCGGCTCCTGGATCTCGGGCGCGACGATTTCTTCACCAGCGATCTTGGCCTCGATGATCTTGCGCAGGCCTTCCTTGTACTCGTCCTTGTAGTCTTTCAGGTTCAGCTCGCTCTCGAACGACCCGATGACCTGTTTGGCGAGCTTCATCTCTTCGGGCTTCACCTTAGCTGGCAGCGAACCGAGCTCGTCGATCTGATCGATGCTCCGGATCTCGGCATCGTGGTGCAGCGTGTACATCACGAGCCCTTTTTTCTGCGGACGCACGGCGACCAGGTACTCGCGCCCGTAGAGCGCCACCTTGCCGATGCCGGCCTTCCCCGCCATCCCCTCGCGCATCACTGCA
>Ga0207689_10001274_pt1 | contig 24296 bp, 25 predicted proteins | sample KBSMisM52_FD_184312 | JGI IMG/M metagenome (GOLD analysis project Ga0207689, IMG submission 184312) | Miscanthus rhizosphere microbial communities from Kellogg Biological Station, Michigan, USA - KBS Miscanthus M5-2 (SPAdes) (version 2) | ecosystem: Host-associated > Plants > Roots >... | reverse complement strand
GCTGATCCAGCCCATGATGGGCACCCTGCGCGGCAGGCAGGCCTGCCGGGACTCGTTTCAGCGGTTGTTCGCCCTTGTCCCCGACCTGCACGCCGACGTGCACCGCGTCGGGCATGGCAAGCAAGAGGTGTTCATTGAATTCACTTTGAGCGGAACCTATGGCGGCAAGCCGATCGCCTGGGACGCGGTCGACCGCTTCACGTTCAGCAATGGCCTGATCGCCGAGCGGGTTTCGTACTTCGATTCCGGACCGCTGATTGGCAAGCTGGTCGGCCGTCCGGCCGGGTGGGACCGGCTGGTTCGCATCGGTTCGCAGCTGTTCAAGCGCTGATCAGGCAATCTGCACCGACGACAGGGCCGTGCGCACCCGTGCAGGTAGCGAGCCTCCATGGAGCAGCCAGTCGTCGAGTGCGAGCCGTATCGACGCCATCGCGAGCGCGCCGATTAACCGTGGTCGCGGATCCTCCGGACCCGGGTCGCCGAGTCGAGGTGCCGCCAGATCCGCGATGGCGGCCTCGTAGCGGAGGTAGATCTGCAGCGTCCACGCGCTCAGCACCGGCGATGACCGCGTCAACGTCGCAAGCTCGCGAACCTGACCGTTGATCGCGTCGAAGCCGTCGCCAAGAGTGTCGAATGCCGCGACGACGGCCTCACCGGCCGACAGGTGTGCCGGCTGGCGGGCGACCGCGGCCGTGATCAAGTCGAGCCAGTGCGTCGTCAGCCCCTCGGCGACGGCGTCTTCCTTGGAGCTGAAGTACCGGAAGAAGGTGGCGCGCCCAATCTCCGCGGCGTGCGCGATCTGCTCGACGGTGGCGCCTGCCAGGCCATTCTCGGCGACAGACTGCGCCGCCGCCGAGGCGATGCGGGCGCGGGTGGCTTTCTGCTTGCGCACCGTCAGGCTTTCGCGCGAATTCTGCCGTGAGACGACATCCATGATGAGACTATGTCTCACCGTGGACAAGATTGGCAACGGCTGGGCGCCGAAGACGCTCGAGGCATGGCGATTCGTGCAGCAGGTACTGGCCGACATGACCCAGACGGTGATCGACGACGCGTTGGACGAACGCGAGCTGCTGGAGGGCCTGCGCGTCATCGCCAAGGCGACCGGCCTGTGTACCGAGCTGGCCGTCGAGGCCGACGGGGAGCGCCCGCGCTTGTTCGACATGTGCTCGGACACCCGGATGATCGGCGGACCCAATCCCGACGGCAGATACCTGCTGGCGATGATCCGCGGCGATCGCACTTACCGGGTGACCGGAACCCGCGGCAGTACCGCCTATCTCGGATTCCAGGTGCTCGCAGGCACGGGCCTGACCCCGCGACGAATGGCCGGCTACGTCAGCGACACCGACCTCAACCTGAGCTCGGGGGCGTTCGCACTCGTGCTCTCGGCGGCCGAGCCGGCCGCCCACATCCTCGGTGCGGCGCACTGGATTCCCATCCCGGCCGATGCGTCATCAATCGTGGTGCGCGAGTACATCGGCGATGCAGATACCGAAGATCCCGCGACCATGGACATCGAATGCGTTGACGCCGAGCCATTGCAGCCGATAACGGACGCTGAGGCCGCCGAACAGTTCACCGCGATGGCGTGGACGATCGTCAAGCTGGCCACGCTCCACCGCACCGTCAAGCCCGAGCTGCTGACCCAGCCCAACGCGCTGCTGACCGAGGCGGCCGAACTGGGCGGCGCCGACACCACCCCCGACAACCTGTACATGATCGGGACGTTCGCACTGGAGCCCGACGAATCGTTGGTGCTGGAGTTCAGCCCGCCCGATACGCGGTACTGGAGCATCACCCTGGAAAGCATCTGGCATGAATGCCTCGAGCCCCGGCATCGGCACAGCTCCGTAACCAACAAGGGATGTCGCCCGGACGTCGACGGCATTGCCCGAATCGCTTCGGCACCAAGGACTTCGGGCACGGCCACTGGCTGGACACCGGCGGTCGGTACCGCGGCTTCGTCGTGCTGCGCTGGCTCGACAACCCCCAGCCGCCCGCCGTGCGCACCACGGTCTGTCGCGGCCAGGTGGCGTCGTGACAGCCGAGCGCTTTCAACCGGACCGGTTCGTCAAGCTGGCAGGCAGCGATGACTTCGGCAACGACGACACCTGGCGTGATGGGCTCGCACGGCTGTGCGAGGCCTGGTCGCCGAGGCCCGGCTCAACGATCTCGGCATCGAGATCGCGGCGCTGGACATCGTCCGCCCGCTGATAAGCCGACTACAGATCATCAAGTGGCGCAAGGAGAATCCCGACGTGGCGGCTCGACCCGTCACCCGGCCGATCTTCATCGTGGGCCAGCCCCGCACCGGGACCACAATCCTGTTCGACCTGCTCGCCCAGGATCCCGCGCTTCGGCCACCGCTGACGTGGGAGGTCGACAATCCCTTCCCGTTGCCGCGGCCCGAGACCTACGACACCGACCCGCGGATCGCCGAAACCCAGGCGATCCTCGAGATGTCCGAGCAGATCGTCCCCGGCTTGATGGCGTTTCATCCGATGGGGGCGTTGGTCGGCCAGGAGTGTGTCCGCATCACCGCGGGCCAGTTCTGCAGCATGATCTTCTCGGTGCAGTACCGGCTGCCCAGCTATTACCGGTGGCTGCTGTACGAGGCAGACCATCATCCGGCCTACGGTTATCACCGAATGTTTCTGCAGCACTTGCAGTCTGGGGTTGCCGGACAGTGGCTGCTGAAGTCGCCTGCGCACCTGTGGCAGCTGGACGCGCTGGTGGCCGAGTACCCCGACGCGCTGATCGTGCAGACGCACCGGGATCCGCTCAATGTCATCTCCTCGATCAGCGCGCTGACCCACCATCTGCGCCACCTGGCATCCGACGAAAGCTCGATCACCGAATGCGCTGCGCAGTCCTGCGAAGAGATCGTCGTCGGACTCGAGCGGGGCATGAAGCTACGCGACTCGCTGGACGGACAGCGGGTCGTCGACGTGCAGTTCGCCGACTTCATCCGTGACCCGTTCGCGACCATCCGGGCGCTGTATGCCGAACTCGGCCGCGACCTCGAACCCGTTGCCGAGCAGAACATGCGCGCGTTCTTGGCGGCCCATCCGGGTGACGGCGGTGGCAGCCGATACTGCTGGGCGGACACCGGTCTCGATGCGGGGCTGGTGCGCGAGCAGGTCGGCGCGTACCAGCAGCGCTACGGCGTGCCCGACGAGCCGCTCAGGTAGCGCGGCCGAACCGCCAGGAGCGGCGTGGGCCGCGGATGTCCACCGACCCGCACACCACTTTGCCGGTGAGGATGACATGCGGCCTGCCCTCGGCGACTGCGTCCTTGCGATGGTCGTGCGCGCTGCCGACGTTGACTTCCACGTCATCGATCGAGGCGCTCGCCCCGTCGGGAAGCCGCAGATCCAGGCCGCCGAACTTGATGTCCAGCTCGATGACCACGATCGGTCCTGCGAAGCGAGCCCTGGTGAGATCGAGGTCCACCGAACCCATCCGCCGGTGCAGGGCCAGTCGCGTCGGCACGATCCACTCCCCCTGGCGCTTAAGTGAGCCGAGCACCCCGCGCAGTTCCACCCGATCGGTGGCCGACGTCACGATCGCGCCAGGCCCGGGCAGATCGAAGACGAGGGCGTCGAGGTCGGAGTGCATTCGCGCCTGCGACACCAGCGCCGAGCGCTCCTCGAACTCGTCGATATCGATCAGCCCCAGCGCGACAGCGTTGTGTAGCCGCCGCAGCGTTCCGTTGCGGTCGGCGTCCGAGACGCGCATCGCGTATTCGTGGTTGATGTCCGCCATAGCCCTCTGCGGACAGGCTACTCAGGCCAGGTAGTCGGGCGGTAGCTGATCCAACATGCCCTTGAGCATCCGCACCGCGTACTCCGAGCTGCCGCCCCCGACGATCAGCGCCGCGAATGCCATGTCGCCGCGGTAACCGGCGAACCACGCATGCGATCCGCCGTTGAATTCGGCCTCACCGGTCTTGCCGCGCACGTCACCCGAGCCGCCAAGATCCTTGGCGGTGCCGTTGGTGACAACCAACTGCATCATCGGCCGAAGCCCGTCGAGCATCTTCGGGGTGATAGGCGTGCGGTCGCCGGTGACGATCGCCGGACGGCCCTCGATCAGTTGCGGCACAGGCGTTTTCCCGGCCGCAACGGTCGCAGCCGCCATCGCCATCCCGAAGGGGCTCACCAGCACCTTGCCCTGCCCGAAGCCATCCTCGGTGCGCTCGGCCAGGTTTACGGTGGGCGGCACGGAGCCGGACACCGTGTTGATCCCCTCGATCTGGTAGTCGGGCCCGATGCCGTACTGCGCGGCGGCCATCGTCAGGCTGCGCGGCGCCATCCTGCTGGCGAGTTCCGCGAAGGTGGTGTTGCACGAGTTGGCGAAGGCCCGCGACATCGGCACCGTGCCGAGGTCGAACCCACCGTAGTTCGGGATCGTGCGCTGGCCGATGTCGATGGTGCCGGGGCAGCCCAGCAGCGTGTTGGGCGTGGCCATGTCGCGGTCGATGGCTGCACCCGCGGTGATGATCTTGAACGTCGACCCGGGCGGATACAGGCCGGTCGTGGCGACGGGCCCCTCGCTGTCGGCGGCCGCGTTCTGCGCGACGGCCAGGATCTCACCCGTCGACGGCTTGATCACCACGATCATCGCCTTCTTGCCCGTGGTGTTGACCGCGCCCTGCGCGGCGTGCTGTACGGCGCGGTCCAGGCTGATGGTCACCGACGGCGCAGGGGCGCCCGGCACCTCGTTGAGCACGTCGACGTCGACACCGTTCTGGTTGACGGTGACCACGCGCCATCCGGCCTGCCCGTCCAGTTCGTCGAGGACCGCGCTCTTGACCTGACTCACGATGTCGGGTGCGAACGAGTCGTCGGTCGGCAGCAGTTCGGCCTGCGGTGTGACCACGACACCGGGCAGGGCCCCGATCGCCCCGGCCACCCGGTCGTGATCGGACTGCCGCAACGTGATCAGGCTCAGCGGGTCCTTCGACGAGCTGGCCTGCTCGGCGAGCCGCTGCGGGTCCAACGTGTCGTCGAACGGCCGCAGCGCGTCAACCACGGCGCGAGCGGTCGGCATCAACGCGCCGCCGGCGGACTTCGCGTCCAGCGCGTAGTGGTACAGGTTGCCGGGCACCAGCACGTTGGTGCCGCCGCGCTCGTTGACCGACGCCCGCCGCGGCGGGTCGGCACGCAGCGCGAAGGTCTGGTGCTCGCCGAGGCGCGGATGCAAACCAGTGGCGCTCCACCGAACCTCCCACCGCCCCTCGTCGCGGACCATGTTCAACTGCCCGTCGTAGGCCCATGTCCGGTTCTTCGGCAGGTGCCAGGTGTAGCGGTAGGTGATGCTGCCTGTGTCCTCGGCGTATTTCGAACCCAGGATCTGCGCGTCCAACCGCACCGCCTGCAGCCCCGCCCACGCCTCGTTGAGCGCAGTCCTTGCGTCGGCCGGCTTGTCGGCGAGCTCGGCGGCGGCCGCGGTGTCACCTGTCGCCAGCGCGGCGAAGAACTTCTCGGCCGTCGGTTCGGGTCCGTTCGGTTTCGGAGTGCATGCATTGAGCGTCGCCGCTACCGCCGCGACCGTCAGCAGACTGGCCGCACGTGATGCTGTTGAGAGCCATGTTGCCATTGGGGCTGATGTTAGAAGTGTGGCGGCCGTTCGGCGCGTAGGCACACCGAGATCGCACCGTGACACTTGCGCCCTTGCGCCGAAACTCACGTTTGGGCGTAAAAGTGCGAGAGCGAAGCTACAAAACGTCGATTTCGACGACTACGACCCAGCAGCAGGCGCGCGCACTACTAGCGGTACCGCCGGGAAGTACGCGGCCATCTCCGAACGCGACTTGCGCAGCGCGGCCGTGCCGTAGCCGCGCTTGCGGTGGGCGGGATGGATCCAGATCCGGACATTGACCTCGCCGCCGGCCAGCTCGCCGAACACCATGCCGATCTTTTCCGAACCGTCGATAGCCACCAGCCACGCCGCCTCTTCGGCGTCGACCCGGTCCACTGCGGCGCGGATCTCGTCGTCGAGGTCACCGGCGGGCGCCCCCGAGCCGTCACCTGCCGCACGCACGTCGTCGGTGCGTGCCGCGAAGATGTCGCGGTCCTTATCGGCCGCGAACGGCCGCAGCACCAGGTTTTGACCCGTGCTCGCCGGCTGCTCGCCCATCGTGAAGCTGAGCTGGGTGTTGAGGTCCTCGAGTTCTGCGGCGATCCTGCGCCGCGAGACCTTGGTGAGCCGGTCGAACGACAACCGGAGCACCGCTTCGGCGGCGACCAGCGACGTGCCAAGCGCCGAGGCGATCGATTCGACGGCGGCGTCGTAATCCTCGGATTTCACAATGACATCGAGCATTTCGTGTCGCCGTTCGAGCGCGCGGACCAATGCGTCGGCGATCTCCCTGCGTGCCACTCTGCGGTCGTGGTCGGTCATGGGTGAAGCGTAGTCAGCAGCCCCGCCGCTGGAAAATCAGTCGAGAAGGACGGTCGCGAATGTGCCGACCTCGGTGAAACCGATGCGCGAGTAGGTGGCGCGGGCGACGGTGTTGAAGTCGTTGACATACAGACTCGCGATGCGGCCGCTGCGGACCACCGCCGACGCCAGCGTCGCGGTGCCCGCGGTGCCCAGGCCGTGGCCGCGCCAATCGGGATGCACCCATACGCCCTGGATTTGTCCAACCGATGGCGACTGCGATCCGACCTCGGCCTTGAAGACCACCTGGCCGCGCTCGAAGCGGGCCCATGCGCGGCCCGCGGCGATCAGCCCCGCGACCCGACGCCGGTAGCCGCGTCCACCGTCGCCGATGCGCGGATCAATGCCGACCTCACCGATGAACATGTCGATGGCCGCCACCAGATAGGCGTCCAGTTCGTCGACGCGGACCGGGCGCACGGCAGGGTCGACGGGCGATTGCGGTGCCGTGCTCAACGCCATCAACGGCTGATGATCGCGCACATCGCGCGCCGGGCCCCAGGCGTGCTCGAGGCGGCGCCACATCGGCATCACGCTTTCGGCGCGGCCCACAAGTGATGAGCAGCGCCGCGCGGTGCTCATCGCCTTGTCCGCGAACGCGTTTAGATCGGTGAGGTCGCCGCGTAGTGGGATCAGGTTGGCGCCCGCGTAGCACAGCGACTCGGTGGCCCGACGTCGCGTCCACAGCTCCCCGCCGATCGCGGATGGCTCGATGCCGTGTTCGGCGACCCGCGAAGCCACCATGCAGGATCCGACGGGATCCTCCTCGAGCACCTGGCGAACCGCCGCGGCGTCACGCACCACCGATACCCGGCGTTCGTCGACGAGGCGAAAAAGCGGCGGAGCCGACATGGAGACTCTTTCCGACCGATCCCGGGGGGTGGTGACCCCGCTCACAGGGCCATGCTCAGCTTACGGTCACAACCGGCGAACCGCTGGCAGATGTTTCGTCGCCACGCTCTTGCGCGATTCGCATGGCCTCTTCGATCAACGTCTCGACGATCTGCGCCTCCGGCACGGTCTTGATCACCTCGCCCTTGACGAAGATCTGCCCCTTGCCGTTGCCGGACGCGACGCCGAGGTCTGCCTCGCGCGCCTCACCGGGACCGTTGACGACGCAACCCATCACCGCGACGCGCAACGGAACCTCCATGCCCTCCAGGCCCGCGCTGACTTCGTTGGCCAGCGTGTAGACGTCGACCTGCGCGCGGCCGCACGACGGGCACGACACAATTTCCAGCGACCGCGGCCGCAGGTTCAGCGACTCCAGGATCTGGGTGCCGACCTTGACTTCCTCGATCGGCGGCGCCGACAGCGACACCCGGATCGTGTCGCCGATGCCCCGCGACAGCAACGCGCCGAACGCCACCGCGGACTTGATGGTGCCCTGGAACGCCGGGCCTGCCTCCGTCACGCCGAGGTGCAGCGGGTAGTCGCACTGGGCGGCCAGCTGCTCATAGGCGGCGACCATGATCACCGGATCGTTGTGCTTCACGCTGATCTTGATGTCGCCGAAGCCGTGCTCCTCGAATAGCGATGCCTCCCAGAGGGCGCTTTCCACCAGCGCCTCGGGGGTGGCCTTGCCGTACTTGGCCATGAACCGCTTGTCGAGCGATCCGGCGTTGACGCCGATGCGGATCGGGACGCCCGCCGCTCCGGCGGCCTTGGCGACTTCGGCGACCCGGCCGTCGAATTCCTTGATGTTGCCGGGGTTTACGCGCACCGCAGCGCAGCCGGCGTCGATCGCGGCGAAGATGTACTTGGGCTGGAAGTGGATATCGGCGATCACCGGGATCTGGCTGTGCTTGGCGATCTCGCGCAGCGCGTCGGCGTCCTCCTGTCGCGGGCACGCCACGCGGACGATGTCGCAGCCGGTCGCGGTCAGCTCGGCGATCTGTTGCAGCGTCGCGTTGACGTCATGTGTCTTGGTGGTGGTCATCGACTGCACCGCCACGGGATGGTCGCTGCCGATGCCGACGTTGCCGACCATCAGCTGGCGGGTCTTGCGGCGCGGCGCTAACACGGGCGCCGGAGGTGCCGGCATGCCTAGACCAATTTGTTGGCCGGTGGCCATCGGTGTCTCCTATTGGAACGGTCTGATCGGGTTGACGAAGTCAGCGGTCACCGTGAGCGCCATGTAGCCGATCACCACGACCAAGATGACGTAGGTGGCCGGCATGAGCTTGAGGTAGTTGACCGGCGCCGCGGCCACCATGCCGCGCGCCTTGCGAATCATATTGCGGATCTTCTCGAACACCGCAATCGCGATGTGCCCGCCGTCGAGCGGCAGCAGCGGCACCAGGTTGATCGCGCCGAGCACGAAGTTCAGCTGCGCCAGGAAGAACCAGAAGGCCATGAAGTAGCCGTGCTCGAACGCGTCGCCGCCGATGATCGACGCGCCCACGACGCTGATCGGGGTCTCCGGATCGCGTTCGCCGCCGCCGATGGAGTGCACAAGCGCGCCGATCTTGGTGGGGATCTTCGCCAGTGACTTACCCAGTTCGACGGCGAGGTCGCCGGTGAACGCAACGGTGCCCGGGATCGCGGTCACGGGGTTGAAATGCTCGTACTTGATGGCCCCGAATTCGGCGGCGGAGATGCCGACCGCCGCGACGGTGGACGGGGCCTTGGCTGTGTCAGAAGTCCAGCGCTGGGTCCTGGTGACGTCGACCATGGTGGAGAATTCGGTCGTCGTCCCGCCCTCAGTCCTTTTTATGACGAACTGCGTCGGCCCGGTCAGTGCGCGCACCGCGGCGACCATCTCGTCGGGGTTGTGTACGTCCTTGTCGCCGACCTTGACGATGATGTCGCCGGACTCGATGCCCGCAGCCGCCGCCGGTCCGACCCCATCGCACTTGCCCATCTGGCCTTTACTGAGTTCCGGTGCGACACAGGATGTCTCGCTGACGTAGGCGGCGGGTTGCGGATGCAGGTTCGGCAGACCCCAGATCAGCGCCATCCCGTAGATCAGCACCAGACCGATGACGAAGTTCATGGCGGGCCCGGCGAACAGCACCAGCACCCGCTTCCAGGTCTTCTGCCGGTACATCGCGTAGGGCTGGTCCTCCGGCGCGATCTCGTCGATCGCGGTCATGCCCGCGATGTCGCAGAAGCCACCGAGCGGGACCGCCTTGACGCCGTATTCGGTGTAGCCGAGCTTGTTGGGCCGACGCGTCGACCACAGCGTCGGGCCAAAGCCCACGAAGTAGCGGCGCACCTTCATCCCGGTCGCGCGCGCCGCCCACATGTGCCCGCACTCGTGCAGCGCCACCGACACAAGGATGAAGAGCGCAAAAAGCGCGACGCCGATGATCCACATCATCATTTGGTGGTGACGACCTCCCGGGAAACTGCGCCCTTTGCCCGTTCGCGGGCCCAGTGTTGCGCATCAAGTACGTCTTCCACGGTAGCGGGTTCGGCGGCCCACTGGTCGGCAGCGCGCAGGACCTCGGCGATCGTTCGCACGATCGCCGGGAACCGGATGCGGCCCGCAAGGAAGGCCGCCGCGGCCTCTTCATTGGCGGCGTTGTAAACCGCGGTCAGGCAGCCGCCCTTCCTGCCCGCCTCGCGTGCCAGCTCCACCGCCGGGAACACCTCGGCGTCGAGCGGCTCGAACTCCCACGTCGAGGCGGTGGAGAAGTCGCAGGCCACGGCGGCTTCGGGGACGCGGGCCGGCCAGCCAAGCGCCAGCGCTATCGGCAGCTTCATATCCGGCGGGCTGGCCTGGGCCAGGGTCGAGCCGTCGGTGAAGGTCACCATCGAGTGCACGATCGACTGCGGGTGAACCACGACCTCGATCCGGTCATACGGGACGCCGAACAGCAGGTGGGTTTCGATGAGCTCCAGACCCTTGTTCACCAGCGAAGCCGAGTTCAGCGTGTTCATCGGGCCCATCGACCACGTGGGATGCGCACCGGCCTGCTCGGGGGTGACGTCCTCGAGTCGCTCGGCCGTCCAGCCGCGAAACGGGCCGCCCGACGCGGTCAGCACGATCTTGGCCACTTCGTCTCCAGTGCCGCCACGCAGGCATTGCGCCATCGCGGAGTGCTCGGAGTCGACGGGCACGAGCTGGCCAGGCTTGGCGGCCTTGAGCACCAGCGGTCCGCCTGCGACCAGCGATTCCTTATTAGCCAGAGCGAGGCGGACGCCGGTGGCGAGCGCCGCCAGCGTGGGCTTGAGCCCGAGCGCGCCGACCAGGGCGTTGAGCACCACGTCGGCCTCGGTGTTCTCGACGAGCCGGGTGACCGCGTCCGGCCCCGCGTAGGTGACGTCGCCGACCCGGACGGCCGCGGCGTCGTCGGCGACGGCGACATTCGACACGCCCGTCTCGGCGCGCTGCCGGACCAGCAGGCCGGGACTGCCTCCGCCGGCCGCCAGCCCGACGACCTGGAAGCGGTCGGGGTTGGCGGCGATGACGTCCAGCGCCTGGGTACCGATCGAGCCGGTGCTGCCGAGTATCAGCACTCGGATTCTGCTCACCGACCTATTGTGCCGCGCGCGGTGCCCGCGGCGGTGACCGCGTGCTCGCGAGAAGAAAGTGACGCAATTGTGACGCCGACGATCCGTGTCCATCCGTGACGGGCGCCACACCGAATCCCCGGTGTCAGTGCAGAGGGCGGGTAGAAACCCCGTCACGACAAGGGAGCAAGAGCGCCATGAAAGTTAGTCATCGCAAGGCAATCTCGGTGGCGGGCCTGGCCGCGATCGCGGTCCTGGGTCTGTCGGCGTGTTCGGAAGGCGCCTCCACCTCGGCCACGGCGCAGCCCGCCAGTTCGACCATGGCGGCCACCAGCGCCGCCCCGAAGCCGATGGACCAGCCGGTGGATCCCGGCGCCAACCTGGTCGGACCGGGCTGCGCCGACTACGCCGCCCAGAACCCCACCGGCCCCGGCTCGGTGACCGGAATGGCGCAGGACCCAGTGGCGGTGGCGGCGTCGAACAACCCGCTGTTGACCACTCTGACCGCCGCGGTGTCAGGCAAGCTGAATCCGAACGTGAACCTGGTCGACACGCTCAACGGCAGCGAGTTCACGGTGTTCGCGCCAACCGACGCCGCGTTCGCGAAGATCGATCCCGCCACCATCGAGAAGTTGAAGACGGACTCGGACCTGCTGTCCAGCATCCTCACCTATCACGTGGTGCCCGGACAGGCCAGCCCCGCGCAAGTGACCGGCACGCACAAGACGGTCCAGGGCGATGAGGTCACGGTGACCGGCATGGGCAACAACCTGAAGGTCAACAACGCCGGGGTGGTGTGCGGTGGCGTCAAGACCGCCAACGCGACCGTGTATCTGATCGACACCGTGCTGATGCCGCCGGCCAAGCCCGGTATGTAGCACCGACCACGAATGTGCCCCATCCGACGAGGCGGTCCGGCTCAGCGCCGGGCCGCCTCGTCGCATGCACTCATTACCAATCAATGACGTTGTCTCACAACGGTGTCCGAACTGACCTAGGCTACGAAGTACAGATATGACAACACTCATCGCAATCGGCTTCATCGGCGGGTTGATCACCGGCATCTCGCCGTGCATCCTGCCGGTGCTGCCCGTCATCTTCTTCTCCGGTACGCAGGGCGGCCGGGCGACCGAGACGGAACCCGACGCGTCGGGCACCGTTGCCACGAAAGTCAGGACCAAGCGCACGCTCTCGGAAACGCTGCGGCCCTACCGCGTGATCGCGGGCCTGGTGTTGAGCTTCAGCGTGGTCACCCTGCTCGGTTCGACGCTGCTGTCCCTGCTGCACCTGCCCCAGGACGCGATCCGCTGGGTGGCGCTCGTCGCACTGCTGGCCATCGGCGTCGGGTTGATCTTCCCGCAGTTCGAGGCGCTCCTCGAGAAGCCGTTCTCGCGGCTTCCGCAGAAGCAGTTCAGCTCGGGGACAAGCGGTTTCGGCCTCGGGCTGGCGCTCGGCGTGCTGTACGTCCCGTGCGCAGGCCCGGTGCTGGCCGCCATCGTCGTCGCGGGCGCCACCGGAACCATCGGGCTCAACACGGTGGCGTTGACGCTGTCCTTCGCCGCCGGCGCGGCCTTGCCACTGTTGTTCTTCGCGCTGGCCGGGCAGCGGGTGGCCGAGCGCGTCGCCGCCTTCCGGCGCAAGCAGCGGGAGATCCGCATCGTGGCAGGGATCGTCACGATCCTGCTGGCCGTCGCGCTCGTGTTCAACCTGCCGGCGGTGCTGCAACGGGCGATCCCCGACTACACCGGAGCGCTGCAGAAGCAGGTCGGCGGTGAGGAGCAGTTGCGCGAGCTCAACCTCGGCGGCATCGTCAACGACCAGAACGACGAGCTGTCCAACTGCTCCGACGGCGCATCCGAATTGCAGAGCTGCGGTACCGCCCCCGACATCAAGGGCATTACGGCGTGGCTGAACACCCCCGGTGGTGCGCCTATCGACCTGAAGTCGTTGCGCGGCAAGGTCGTACTCATCGACTTCTGGGCATACTCCTGCATCAACTGCCAGCGCGCGATCCCCCACGTCGTCGGTTGGTACGGCGCCTATCACGACAAGGGTTTCGAGGTGATCGGCGTCCACACGCCCGAGTACGCGTTCGAGAAGGTCCAGTCCAACGTCGCCAGCGGTGCGAAGGATCTCGGCATCACCTACCCGGTCGCCATGGACAACGCGTTCTCGACGTGGACCAACTATCGCAACCGGTACTGGCCTGCCGAATATCTCATCGACCAGCAGGGCACGGTCCGGCACATCAAGTTCGGTGAGGGCGACTACGACGTCACCGAAAAGCTGATCCGGCAACTGCTTTCAGAAGGCGGCGAGAACCTGCCGCCCGCAGTCGACGCGCCGGACAGCACGCCCACCGAGGCGCTCACGCCCGAGACGTACTTCGGCGTCGGCAAGGTGGCGAACTATGCGGGCGAGGGCGCCTACGACCAAGGCATCCGCACGTTCTCGCTGCCTAAGCAACTGGCCGACGACAGTTTTGCGCTGCGTGGCACGTGGGCATTGGACTACCAGGGCGCCACCGCACCCAACGATGACAACGCCATCACGCTGAACTACCACGCCCGCAACGTCTACCTCGTGGTCGGCGGCTCGGGCACGGTGACCGTGACGAGAGATGGTGCGAAAACCACCATTCCGGTCAGCGGCCCACCCAACATGCGTCAGATCGTGGCCGACGACGAGGACGGAGCCGGGAGCCTGGAGGTCTCATTGTCCAAGGGGCTGCAGGCGTTCTCGTTCACCTACGGATGACGCGTCGACTGGCTCAGGCCGGCCGGAAGACCATGGCAACGCCGTTCATGCAGTAGCGAAGGCCCGTGGGTTGCGGCCCGTCGTCGAACACGTGGCCGAGGTGCCCGCCGCAGCGTCGGCAGAGCACCTCGGTGCGCGTCATGAGCAGACTGTCGTCGGGTCGCTCGATCACCGCATTGTCGAGCGGCTTCCAGAAGCTCGGCCACCCGGTGCCGCTGTCGAACTTGGTGTCGGAGGAGAACAGGTCGAGCGCACACCCGGCACAGCCGAAGACGCCACGCCTGTGTTCATCGTTGAGTGGACTGCTGTACGGCGTCTCGGTGCCGGCTTGTCGCAGAACGTCGTACTGAGCGGGAGTCAACAGCCGCTTCCACTCGTCGTCGGAATGCGTGACCTCGTAGTCGACCGGCGGAGCGGCCGTCGCCGAACGTGCGCATGCGCCTGCGGCGGCAATGCCGACGAAGGCCGCACCTGCACTGGCCAGGAATCGCCGTCTTGTCGCGTCCATCGCACCGATCCAAGTCATTCGATTGATTCTAGAGAGCAAACCTAGTCTCAACCGCGCCCTAAGTCGTTGCGGCTGAACTGCTGTCATAGTTCTGTAAGGAAGGACCGGAGCAATTGTCGTTACGCTTGACGGCGTGTCGACTAAGAACGCGATGCGGCCGGCAGTCCTGGCCGTTGTCTTGACCGTGGCGGTCATGGCGGCTGGTGCGTGCGGCGGCGGCCCATTCCCGCGTGCTGCCGCCTCGGCGACGATTCCCGGTCCCCTGATCGACGAGCCCGCAGGCACTCCGGGCGCCAGTGAGACGGCGGTGCTGGCAGGCGGCTGCTTTTGGGGCGTGCAGGGCGTATTCCAACACGTGAGGGGCGTATCGCAGGCCGTCTCCGGTTACGCAGGCGGTGAGGCGTCGACCGCTCAATATTCCACCGTGGAGACGGGTACCACCGGTCACGCCGAGTCAGTACGTATTACGTACGACCCCAGTCAGGTGAAGTTCGGACAATTGCTTCACATCTTCTTCGCCGTCGTCCACGACCCGACCGAGCTCGATCGGCAGGGCCCCGACGTCGGCAACCAGTACCGATCGGCGATCTTCCCGCAGAGCGACGCTCAACAGAAAATCGCCGACGCGTACGTCGCGCAACTCAACCAGGCGAAGGTCTTTGACGCGCCGGTCGTCACGCGCACCGACAGGGACTCGGGCTTCTTCCCGGCCGAGGACTACCACCAGGATTACCTGAACTCGAACCCGACCGCGCCCTACATCGCCATCAACGACATGCCGAAGCTCGACGGTCTCAAGCAGCTGTTCCCGGACCTGTACCGCGAGCAGCCCGTGCTGGTGCACGCGCAGACAGGCTGAATTCGACCTCAACGATTCACGGCTGACGGGTCGACGGTCGCCTCGATCTTCAGAATCAAGTTGTCACGCACCGTCAGCACGAGCACCGCGAACAGCCGCCGGTCGGCGAATGCAAGCAGCACCGGCTCCCCGACCGGTCCGGTCACCAGCGTGGCGCCGTGGCCCAGGTAGCGCAGCAGGTTCGTAGCCACCTCTTCCGGGCCGTGATTGATCTGCGGCGGAGGGGCGAAGTCACCGACGATCGTGCCGACGCCCCACACGGTCGGATCCAGAACGGCGGTCAGCGCTTGCAGATCGCCGTTGGCGCACGCGGTGATGAACCGCTCGGTGACGACCTGATGTTCGGCGTCACTGATGTCCGCGACCCGCGGCCGTGATTGAGCTGAAGCGACTGCGAACTTCGCCCGGGCCCGCCGCGCGAGCTGGCGACAGGTGCCGACGGGCCTGCCCACCGTCTCGGCGATCTCCTCGAACGGCATCTGGAATACGTCGTGCAGGACGAACGCCACCCGCTCACCGGGGTTCAGCCGCCGCAGCACCTCCAGCAGTGCGGTGCGGACCTCGTCGTCGAGCGTGACCCGGTCGGCGGGATCGACCTCCCGCGACTGCGTGACGTCAAGAGCGGCCGATTCGTCCGGGTGTTCGTGGCGGGCGCGCGCGGACCGCATCTGGTCCAGGCAGAGCCGGCCCGCGACGACGGTCAGCCAGGCGCGGATGTCGTCGATCTGTGACGGATCGGCGCGCGAAAGCCGAAGGAATGCCTCCTGCGCGACGTCCTCCGCCTCGCCGATGTCGCCGAGCATCTGATACGCGAGGTTCACCAGATACGGGCGGTGGCTGCGCCACGCCGCTTCGACCGACGGTGAATCGCTCATGCAGTAATGACGAAGTGGCGGGGCGAAAAGTTACCCGGGCCGGGGTGTAACTTTTCCGGGCGCGACGTCGTCCTTGCCTTCATGAACGCAATTCTCGTCACGGGTGCAACCGGCAACGTCGGCCGCCCACTGGTCACCCAACTCGCATCAGCCGGCATCGAGGTCCGTGCGGTCACCCGACAGCCAGACACCGCACGCTTTCCCGACGGCGTCAAGGTCGTGGGCACCGCGGCAGAGGGTCTGTCCGGCGCCTCGGCGGTATTCCTCAATTCCCGCGCACTCGGCGACGAACTGGGCCCGCTCGTGCGTCGGGCGGGCCGCGAAGGTGTCACGCGCCTCGTTGCGCTTTCGGCGATCAACGCCGACGACGACTTCTCGCGCCAGCCATCGCGCTTCCGTGGCGACCGCAACAAAGAGGTCGAGCAGCTCGCCGTCGACTCCGGTTTGGAATGGGTGAGCCTGCGCCCAACCGTGTTCATCACCAACTTCTTCGGCATGTGGGCGCCGCAGATCCGGGCCGGTGATGTAGTCAACGGTCCGTACGCGACGGCCTCGACCGCACCTATCGTCGACCGTGACATCTCCGCTGTGGCGGCCAAGGCGCTGCTTGCCGACGAGCTCGTCGGCCGCAAGATTCCGTTGACCGGGCCGCAGGCATTCACGAACACCGAGTTGGTGGAACTCATCGGCACCGTTCTCGGCCGACCCCTGCGCTACCAGGAGGTCGCTGTCGAGCTTGTGCGCCAGCGCTTCCTCGGCCAGGGATTCTCATCCGAGTTCGCCGACGCCTACATCGCGTTTCTGGAGGCGACGGTTTCCAAGCCGGCATTGGTCACGAGCGAGGTCGAGACGATCCTCGGCCGTCCCGCCGGAACGGTCGCCGAAAGCGTCGCCGCCCATCGCGAACTGTTCATTGATCAGTAAGGGAGACAAGCCATGTCGGCACATCGTCCACCGCGGTACCTCAAGCCGATGAACAAGTTCATGATGGCGGTCCAGAAGCTCGGCATCCCGACGGGCCCGGCGATGGTCCTGACGGTGCCGGGCCGACAGACCGGAAAGCCGCGCAGCACCCCGATGACGCCGTTCGAGCACGACGGCGGAATCTACGTCGTGGCCGGTTATCCGGGAGCCGACTGGGCGTCCAACGCACGCGCGGCCGGTGCGGGAACACTCTCGCGCGGACGCAGGTCGCGACGCGTGAGGATCGTCGAACTGGACGCGGCCGAATCCCGTCCCGTGCTGCGGGCTTTCGCGGTCAAGGTGCCCGTCGGCGTCGGGTTCGCCAAACGCGCTGGCCTCGTGCGCGACGGCGCTCCCGATGAATTCGCGGACTTGGCAGGCCAGCTCACCGTTTTCCGTTTCGACCCCAGCGATTAGCCTATGTCTTGCATACCCCATGACGACCGGGAGAGATCCGTTGGAGCTGACGACAGCCCGTCTGTTGTTGGCTCCCTTGGATCCGGATCGTGACGCAGAGGCGATGCACATGGCCTTCAGCGACCCCGACGTAATGCGTTGGTGGAACACACCGCTACGCGTCGAGGTGGCAGATACCCGGCGAGACCTGGTCGACACACTCGACGGCGAAGGTGCCCACATGTGGGTGGTACATGAGGCGGGGCAGCCCGTCGGCCTCGTTGGGTTACTCGGCGATGTGGCGGTGCCCGGTCTAAGCTGGTTGCTGCGCAGGCAGGCGTGGGGTCGTGGGCTCATGGCCGAGGCGGCAGGCGCAGTAGTCGAGCATGCGTTCGGATCGCTGGGTCTTGCCCGGGTCGAAGCCTGGGTGGAGGCCACGAACGTCCGTTCCCTCTCCACTGCCCGCCGGATTGGCCTAACCGAATACGGCCGGCTGGCGCAACGGTATCCGCACCGCGAACAGCCACACGAGACGATCGTTCTGGGTAGGTCGCGCGAACCGGAGCCCACCACCGTGCTCAACGTCGAGGTCACTCTTCGAGTTCTTGACGTCGCCGCGGAGCGCGATGTACTGCGGTCCGTGCTCGGAGCGAGGACGCTGTATGGCGCGGGCGATCCGCTGACGATGGCCGGTGTGGTTTTCGGTCCGTGGAGCATCGGCCCAGGCCTTCGGCTGGTGGCAGCGCGCCCTCCAATCGCGCCCGTCACTGTGAACGTTGATGTCGGTGCTGAGTTCGAAATGACATACGGCCGCGCCGTTGCAGCGAATGCGAACATTGCTATGCCACCAGTCGAACAGCCGTGGGGCATGCGAGAGTTCGTTCTCCGCCTCTCTGCCGGCCACCAGCTCGTCGTGACCGGTCCGGCCTGACGGCGAGGCGTCAGGACATCGCTTCGGCAGTCGCGCGCTGCACGACGACGTCGCCGGAGCCGGTCCGCGCATGCACGACGAGCGTCTCGTCACCCTCCGCCGGACCGTCCGACGGCGTCAGCAAGTTGCGGACTTCACCGGACCCCGCCCGCAGATCAAGCTGGGCCGCAGTGCCTTCGGCGACGCCGACCACGAGTTCGCCGCTGCTGGTTTGCATCGACACGCCCCCGTCGACGGCGGTCGCGACCGCGACGTCGCCGGAAGCTGTCTGCGCGTTGACGTTACCGTGCAGGCGCCGGACCGTCAGCGAACCGCTCGCAGCACGAAACTTCACTTCGCCGTCGAGGTCACCGATCGCGGCGTCCCCGGAGGCCGTGGACACCGATCCGGATCCGTTGATGTCATGAACGGTGATGCCGCCGGACGCGGTGTCCGCCTTGAGGTTTCCGACCACAGAACCGACCTCCAGGTCGCCGCTGGCCGACGCGAACTTGCAGTCTGCGTACTGGCCGACCGCGCTGATGTTCGCCGATGCGGCCGATGCGTGCAGCCGGGAGCCCGACGGCAGGGCGACGTCGACGACGACCGCTCCCCTGCGGGGGAACGAGAAGCCGCGCTGGCTCGACACCAGCAGCGTGCCGTTACTGAAGTCGACGCGCACCTGCTCGGCGGCCTTGACGTCGTGACTGCGCGATTCGTCACGCGGGCGCACCTCGACGACGGTGTCGTCGCGGTCACTGGCGACGAGCCGCACGGAGCCGGCGGAGATCTCCACAGTCGCGGTGATGGGTCGAGGGGTATCGAAAGTGGGCATTGTTTTCTCCTCGTCGGTTTCGTGGATTAGCGGACCCAGCCGCTGAAGTGCTTGCCGGAATCGCCGCGTGGTCCTCTGGAGTTGCTTCCGCCGAGTGTCGCGGCGACAGCACGGACCAGCCACGCGTTCACCGACAGCCCGTCACCGCGCGCCGCCGCGTCCACGCGGGACCGCAGGTGCTCCGGCAGCCGCAGCGTCACCCGCCAGGTGCCGCCGTCGTCATCGGACTCGGGAACGACGGCGGGAGGTGTGTAGGACGGTTCCGCCACGTCCTCCATGCCTGCCGACACCGTGAACTCCGGGTCACGCCCGCGCAGCCGCACGTCGACGGAGCCGGGTGCGAGATCGCGGGTGATCTGCTCGGCCGCTTCGGAGAGCGCCTCCAAAAGCGCCAACCGCATCGCTGATTCCAGCGGCGCGGTCAATCGTTCGGCAAGCGCTTCCGCGTCCTGTCCCCCCGCGGCGGCGGCCACGGCCAGCTCGTGGCGCACCGCGTCCACGTACGGCTGCAATTCCATGGTGTCATGGTGACATCACTATGGTGTCATGCGCAAGCGTCACTTTGACGCAGCGCCCCTATTGGCCTTTGAGCTGCTTCAATAGCCCGTGCATGTCCAGCTGGCCCCGGTGAGCGACCAGCGTGTCGCGCTGGAAACGGTCGATGTGAATGCCAGCAATCGAGACTTTGGTGCCGTCGACGAGGACTTCTTCGACGACGTGGCGGCCGTCCGGAATTTTCTCTGACCGCGTCGTCCATCGAATCAGCCACGAGGCCAGCGATATCCGTCTAACCGGGTGGAAAGTGCGCAATCCAGTGTCGCGCGATGTCGATGCGACGGGCGATCCACACCTTGTCGTGAGCCTGCACGTGATCGAGGAAGCGTTCGAGTGCGGCGATGCGCGCCGGCCTGCCGACCAGCCGGCAGTGCAGCCCGATCGACAACATCTTCGGCGAACCCGCCACGCCTTCGGCGTAGAGCACGTCGAATGCGTCGCGCAGATGTGTGAAGAACTCGTCGCCGCTTCCGAATCCGCCAGGGCTCGCGAACCGCATGTCGTTGGTGTCCAGTGTGTAGGGCACCACCAGGTGGTTGGTGCCGTCGACCGCCGTCCAGTACGGCAGATCGTCGGCGTAGGAATCGGCGTCGTACAGGAAGCCGCCGTGTTCGACGACGAGTCGCCGGGTCTGCGGCGAGTCGCGGCCGGTGTACCACCCCAGCGGCGCCTCACCGGTCAACTCGGTCATCAGCCGCACGGCCTCGGCGATGTGCCCGCGCTCGACCTCGGGCTCGACGAGTTGGTAGCTCACCCAGCGCAAGCCGTGGCAGGCGATCTCGTCGCCGCGCTGTACAAACGCCGCGAGCGCCTGCGGATTCCGAGCGAGCGCCATGGCCACGCCGAAAATTGTCAGCGGCAGCTCGCGGCGGCCGAAGACTCGCAACACGCGCCACACCCCGGCACGAGACCCGTATTCGTAGAGCGACTCCATACTCATGTGTCGGTTCGGAAAAGGCTGTGCGCCAACGATTTCGGAGAGAAACGTCTCCGACGCCTGATCCCCGTGCAGCACACTGTTCTCGGCGCCCTCTTCGTAGTTGAGGACGAACTGGACGGCGATGTTCGCCCCGCCTGGCCACTGCGGGTGAGGTGGGTTGGGCCCGTAGCCGACCATGTCGCGCGGATAGTCGGCGGGTCCGGTCACGCGCGCACCTTGGCGATGATCGTCTCGGCGAACCGCTCGATCGGTTCCCGGAAGCGTTCAGCGTCGGCAGGCGGCAGATCCAGGCCCATCCATGGCGCGGACATCACCTGCGTGATGCCGACGTCCTCGGCGCGCTTGTACAGATCGGACGTCGGCGGTTCGAGCAGCGCCAGAAGGATGTCGAAGGGCTCGGTCTCGCGTCCGTACTCACGCCGCAGGTCCCCCAGCTTGTCCGCGTAACCGACCGCGTCGTCCCATGCGTACGCGTAGCCCACCCAGCCGTCACACAATCGTGCCGCACGCCGCAGCGCCGCCTCGGATTCACCGCCGCACAAAATGGGCACCGGCGCTTCGGGATGGGGTTCGATCATCATCTCCGGCACCTGGTAATACTGGCCGCTCCACGACACCCAGCCGCCGCGCCACAGCTCCCGCAGCGCAGGGATCATCTCGTCGAGCCGCTTACCGCGCGTGTCGAAGTCCTGGCCCATCAGCTGGTATTCCTCGCGCATCCAGCCGACGCCGACACCGAGCGACACCCGGCCCTCCGACAGCACCGACGCCGTCGCGACCTGCTTGGCCACCTCGATCAACGGGCGCGCGGGCGCGACATAGACCGCGTTGGAGAAACGCAGCCGTTTCGTCGCCGCCGCCATTGCGCCGGTGAGCACCCAGGAATCCGGCCACGCGGTTTCGGGTGGCCATCCAGGCCTGCCGGTCGACGAATCGGGATAGGGCGAGGAGAGCTCACGTGGGTAGATCAGGTGGGCGGAACAGATCAATCCGTCGTAGCCGGCGTCGTCGAACATCCGCGCCACCGCAATGATCTCCGCGGTCTTCCTGAACGGTGTGCCAGACCAAAATTGCATCTTGTTTCTTTATCGCGAATTTCGGGCAGCATCAATGCATGCCCACGCTGTTGTGGTTCCGGCGCGATCTGCGGCTGCACGACCTGCCGGCCCTCCTGGACGCGGCCGCAGCCGACGGCGAGGTGCTGGCCTGTTATGTGCTGGACCCACGGCTGAAGGCGTCGTCAGGCCCGCGCAGGCTGCAGTACCTCTACGATGCGTTGCGCGACCTACGTGAGCACCTCGATGGCAGGCTGCTGGTGACCCGTGGTCGCCCAGAGCAGCGAATTCCCAAGCTGGTCAAGGCGATTGGCGCTACGTCGGTACACGTGTCGGCGGATTACTCGCCATTCGGCAGACGGCGCGACGGCGCTGTCCGCGACGCGCTGGGTGACGTGCCGCTGGAGGAGTCGGGGTCGCCGTACCTGGTGTCGCCGGGCAGGGTCACCAAGGATGACGGCACGCCGTACAAGGTGTTCACACCCTTCTACGACGCCTGGCGCAGGCACGGCTGGCGGCGTCCGGCGAACTCGAGCGCGGGCTCTGCGCGCTGGATCGACCCGGCCGACGCGCCGGGCGGTGTGGACGTCCCCGACGCCGGGGTGGAGTTGGAGCTGCCGGCCGGCGAGACGGCGGCCCGCAAGCAATGGGCGAAGTTCGTGGGCAGCGGGCTCGAGGCCTACGCCGACGACCGCAACCGCCCCGATCTGGACGCCAGCAGCCGGATGTCGGCGCACCTGAAGTTTGGCACCATCCATCCGCGCACCATGGCCGCCGACCTGGATCGAGGCAACGGTTCGCAGGCGTACCTGCGGGAGCTCGCCTTCCGCGACTTCTATGCCGCGGTGCTCTACGAACGGCCCGACAGCGCTTGGTGGAACTGGAACCGCAACTTCGACGCGATCCAGGTGGACGACGACCGCGAGGCCAAGCGAAGGTTCGAAGCGTGGAAGGCCGGCCGGACGGGCTTCCCGATCGTCGACGCCGGCATGCGCCAGCTCGCCGCGACCGGGTTCATGCACAACCGGGTGCGGATGATCGTCGCGTCGTTTCTGGTCAAGGATCTGCACCTGCCGTGGCAGTGGGGCGCGCGGTGGTTTCTCGAGCAGTTGGTCGACGGCGACATGGCCAACAATCAACACGGCTGGCAATGGGCCGCGGGCTGCGGCACCGACGCCGCGCCGTACTTCCGCGTGTTCAACCCGACGACACAGGGCAAGAAGTTCGACCCGGACGGCGCCTATGTACGCCGGTGGGTGCCCGAGGTAGATGACGACGACTATCCCGAGCCGATCGTCGACCACGCGGCCGAGCGCAAGGAGGCGCTGCGCCGCTACAGCCAGATCGGATAGAGCTATTTCCTGACGCCGAGTCCGGCGTCGACCGGCAGGGAGATGCCGGTGATGTATCGGCCAGACTGACCGCACAGGTAGATCATCGCCTCACTGATGTCCGCGGCGTCGACCATCTCAACCGGCAGCAGGTTCTGAAGCGCGGGCAATGCCTCGGGATGCTCGCCGAAGTACCGCTCGACGTAATCGTTCATCAACATCGGCGTGGCGACACCGGTCGGGTGCACGGTGTTGACCCGAATGTTCTTCTCCGCCAACGAGGATGCGTAATAGCGCTACACGCCGTTGAGTAGGAAGGCACGGTGGGCATCTGCTCGCACAGGTCGAACGCGATGATGTCCGCGCCTTCTTCGGCGAACCGGATCGCGTGTGAACGTCCCTGTCCCCTTGCCGCACCGGTGATGAAGGCGACTTTGCCTTCCAACTGCAACGACATGGTCGACCCCCTAACGAGCGACGGCGACGCTACGCCTCGGCGTCCGTCACCGGCAGCAAATACCGAACTTCGTCAACGCGGGTGTACGGCCTCATGTAGTAGACCTGTGCCAGAATGTCTGCAGATCTCAGCCCGACCGTGAGGAGCAACCGTGGCCAGCACCGAGGTGGAACGACACACCGGCGTCGACGTCGAAGATGTGCCCTCCGCGAAATGGGGCTGGTCGCAGGAGAACTACCGGCTGATCCATATCGGCGGGCTGCTGTCGGCGGTGTTCTTGCTGTGCATGCTGAGGGGCAACCATGTCGGCCACGTTGAGGACGGATTCCTGATCGCGTTCGCCCTCCTCCTCGTCATCGTGGTGGCGCGTGACTGGTGGCTGCGCCGCCGCGGTTGGATTAGGTAGCGCGCACCTTCAGACGCAGTACAGCGGGCGGCATGGTCCCCTCCCGATCTGGAAAAGCGACTCGGTTGCTGTGACGGCATCCGCCGAACCGACGGCGGCGGCAAGCGCGTGCGACTTGAAAGCCCTCGCGGCCGAGCTCACCCGGTGCTGGACCGATTCGGCCTGACGACCGAGTTCGGGCGGCGACTGCCTACCCCACACCGTGATTTCGGTGAGTTCCTGCTTCAGCACCCGAAGGACCTCGTCGCGGACGTGCGGGTCGGCGGCCAACACATCGGCACTCACCGCCAACGCCCCGATTCGCGATGCGCTTCGCACCATCGGCACGAACCCCGTGTCCAGGTCGAGTGCCGTGGCACCGAGAATCGTAAGCGGGCGTACGTCACCACCCTCGGCGACCAGAATGTTGACGTCCCAGCCCGCCATTGCGCGGTCACACAACCATCCGCCCGCCGACCTCACGACTTCCTCGGTGGTGGAGGCGACGACATTGAGCTGGTACCGGAGAATCCTGGCTGCGCTTCTGGACACGCGATCGGGGCCG
>Ga0207689_10001269_pt1 | contig 24346 bp, 17 predicted proteins | sample KBSMisM52_FD_184312 | JGI IMG/M metagenome (GOLD analysis project Ga0207689, IMG submission 184312) | Miscanthus rhizosphere microbial communities from Kellogg Biological Station, Michigan, USA - KBS Miscanthus M5-2 (SPAdes) (version 2) | ecosystem: Host-associated > Plants > Roots >... | reverse complement strand
CGTAATTGCCGCAGCCCGAATCGAGTCCGACGACCAAGTCTACTTTGCCGACTCGCTGTGCAACCGACTCGAGATAGGCGGGGAGATCGTAGCTGCCACTCTCTTCGCAACACTCGATCATCCCGACCACGCGCGAATGCCCGATACTTTGCTGTTGCAGCGCCAGAATCGCCGTGAGCGACGCAAATACTGCGTAGCCGTCGTCCGCCCCGCCGCGGCCATAGAGTTTGCCCTCTTCCATCACGGGCACCCAAGGGCCGAATCCCTCGCGCCAACCCACCATCTCCGGTTGCTTGTCGAGATGGCCATACAGCAGGACGGTGCGTGGTGACTGACCCGGGATCTCGAAGAACAGAACGGGCGTGCGACCGGGAAGGCGCAACACCTCCAGCCTCATTCCGGCGACAGGCTGCGCTCGACACCAAGCCTCCGCCAACTTCACAGCTGAATCGATATGACCATTGGTTGCCCACTGCGGGTCGAAATGCGGCGACTTGCAGGGGATACGGATGTAGTCGATCAGGCGAGGCGTGATTTCGTCATCCCACTTGCGGGCGACAAATGCCGACAGAGCGTTCGGGTCGAGCACTGAGAGAGTTTCCATAAAGCTTGATAGAAGCGGACGGCGCGAGTGTAGCACCAACAAAGAAACCTGCTAGAGCTACGGTCCGGCTTGATATTGGAGACGACGATGTCGTCCGCAACCAGTACAGCTTATCAGGCTGAGCGCAAGGAGAAGCGGGCGATCTCGAAGTCGTTGCCGATATCGGTGATGCGGCGTCGCTCGAGAACGTAGGGTTTATCGTGGACGCGCATCTCGCATGTGGCAAGATCCGCCGCAGTCCCTTTGAGCAGTACCAGCGCCACTTCGCCGCCGGCAAGGCTGGTCTGGGTCTCGGTGGGCAACAGGATGCCACTGAGCGACGGCGCCCATCCGTTGTCCGATAAAGGAAACAGCTGTACCGCTACGCCACCACGAGCCAGCAGTTGTACGCCCACCGAGCGCAGAGTCGGACTCTTCGCCGAAACACGCCGAATCACACCAACGCTCCAGGACGCGGGCCAGGTGGGTTTGGCAGCGACAAGGGTACCGACGGCCAGCCAGTCAGCGTCGCGCACGGGGAGCACCGCACCGAAGCCGCCGCTGCTTTCGTTCTCGACCGTCCAGGCCTCGGTCACTTCCTCCAGCCGGGGATCGCCCGGCTCGGCACCGACAGCGTCCAATACGTTATCGAAGCCATGCGCGACATGCATGGTGGCGAGCACACGTTGACGTGACTCGGATCGGACCGGCGGCTTGGGTCCCCAATGGCGAGCCAGATGCCGCAGGACATCGGCGACCATCGACGGTTCGAAGCCCTCGCTCAGGCCCAGCTCACCGGGAACGTTACGCAGCTCCACCGCTTCCCGCAGGAATCCCTCCAGCATCACGGCAGCATCTCCCGGTCCGAAGAAGCGCACGCCGCGAGCGGGCACGATGCCGTCACCTAATCTGTATGGCGGCCGATCTTCACGCAAGGCGACACCGAAGTGGCAGCCCGCCGCTGGCTTGCGATGAAGCAGGAAGAATTCAGCGACGTTGGCGATGATGCGTTCCGCCACTACTTGATTGGGCGGCAACAGGTTGCCCATACCGGAGACGGCAAGCACCAACGCGCGAAGGTATTCCCGTCGCACGGTCGAATCCCCGGCCATGCCCGGATAGACCTTCAAGCGCGCGGTAGAAAAACCAAGACGATCCGAGAATGCGTACAGCACACCCATCCGTCCCCACACGCTCGCGTCCACGACGGTGTAGCGCAGCAGCGCCCAGCGCAGATCCAGCGTCAGAGCTCGCAGTGCGCGAGCGGCGATCATTGGGACAAGGGGTTTGAGTTCGGCGGCACCAGCCCCAGCCTTTTGATACAGCCGCAGGCAGGATTCATAGCCGGACGCCAGTTCGCGCGCATAACGCACTATTGCATTCGCGATGCGATGTTCGCGATAGGTCTGCATGCGTCCACCGGACTCGAGGTACTCGCGCATCAATTCGAGTCGGTGGGGTTGGACCATTTCATCGAGCTGGTCCACGACGTCGAATACCCGAACCGGATTGCCATCGATGCTCTGACGGTAGGCCTCCAACCAGAAGCCCGCCTCCTCGACCTTGCCCAGAGGATCGCGGGCGGTCAATGCGAAGGCAAGCAAGCGATTATCCGCGTTGCTTTTCATCGTTTGCATGGAGGTTTGGTGGTGCCACCGGGTATTGGGCTCAGTTCTTACGTCTACATCGAAAAAAGTCGGCAGAAATCAGCAAAGCCCAGGCAAGCTCTAAGCCAGGTGCGGAATGGGCAAACCGCTTAGCAATTACCGCCCATGGTGCCGCCCTGAGTCGCGACCAGAATTCTCTACGCTGGGGGAATCCTGGCCAGGTCGTCGGGCGAAGAACTATCGTCGAACAACCAGAAACAGACACAATCGTCGATCTGCGTACTGCCTGACCATGCTGGCAGTTCGATATCAGTCAGATCGTTCCAGGGATGCACGCTTACGGCGTGGGCGGTAGCAAATTCGAGCAACTTGTCGCTAACGTCGTTAGCCTTCAGCTGGAAGCGGCGATCGTACCAAGCGCCCCGGCTGTGCACCGGGTCCCACAGAATGAGGTAGGGCTTGGAGAACCGTCCCTGGGCAAGATAGCTGACGGTCATATTTCACTCTTAATTGACACATCGCGCAACCGCCATTGTAGCGCCGCGAGCGCAGAGCCTTAAGCCTCTTGCCGTCGCTGTCCGATCGCCCTTAGGGTGGCCCATAGGGCCTAGCTTCTCCGGAGGACTCCAGCTCTTCCGGAGCCTTACGCTCTATGGCTTCCATCCGGAGGGATGGCAGCGCACATAGTTCGGGGCGTAGGCCGTCTCTGCCCCCAATTCCCTCGCCGCATGCCAGGCCCAGCGAGGGTCATCCATCATCGCCCGTGCGATGGCCACCAAATCGGCCTGACCAGAAGCGACGATTTCCTCCGCTTGGCGCGGCTTTGTAATCATGCCTACGGCCATCACAGCGATTCCCGCCTCTTTCTTCACTTTCTCGGCGAGAGGCACGTTATAGCCCGGTCCAAAAGGAATCTGCTGACGCGGGTCGACTTGACCCGAGGTGACATCGACGAAATCGCATCCGAGCCCCTTGAGTTCGCGCGCGAACAGCACTGTCTCTTCCGGCGTCCAACCGGCATCTACCCAATCCGTGGCCGACACACGCACGCCCACAGGTCGCTCGTCTGGGAAGGCAGCCCGCACCGCCGCGAATACCTCCAGTGGAAAACGCATGCGGTTCACGGTACCGCCACCGTACTCATCGGTGCGTTGATTGGACAGAGGGGAAAGGAATTCATGCAGCAAGTAGCCATGGCCAATGTGTAGCTCGGCCAGATCGAAGCCGATGCGCGCGGCGCGCACCGCGCCATCTACGAACTCCTGCTTCACCTCTGCTAGTCCCTCGCGGGTCAGCGCGGTGGGCACATGCCAGCCTGGTGCGAACGGCAGGGCCGAGGGTGCGACTGTGACCCACGGTCTCTCGCCTGCTGCCAGTGGTTTGCTCCCCTCCGCGGGTGTATGCACGGAACCCTTGCGGCCGGAGTGAGCCAACTGAATGCCGAGTTTCGCGACGCCGTTTCGACGACAGAAATCCACCACGCGCTTGAGAGTGACCTCGTTCTCATCACTATAGATACCGAGGCAGCGGTGCGAGATGCGTCCCATCCGCGAGACGTGGGTTGCTTCGGTGATCACCAGTCCGGCCGCTCCCATAGCGAATTGGCCGAGATGCATGACGTGCCAGTCGTTGGCGGAGCCGTCCTCCGACATGTATTGGCACATCGGTGAGACGACGATGCGATTGGGCAACGTGAGGCCACGCAACGTAAAAGGGCTGAACAGGGCGCTGGTCATGGGATTGATGGTGTGTTGGATCGAATGGCCGTTTGGGGAGTCAGGACCCGATTCTATCAGACCGCATTTCATCGCCCCGAGACCGGCCGCGGGCATGCGAGAATTGGTGTTTTTCCACAGCTGACCCATGCAGCCCTACCCCACGACCGCTCGCCTCGCCATACAGCAATTGCGGCCTTCGCGAATCCGCGAGGTCGCCAACGCTGGAATGGGCCGCGCAGATGTGCTCCCGTTCTGGTTCGGTGAACCCGACGAAGTTACACCCGCCTTCATTCGACAGGCAGCGGTGGATGCACTGAACGCCGGCGACACGTTCTACACGCAGAATCTCGGCCTTCCGGAATTGCGTCAGAAGCTTGCGGCCTACGCTTCCCGACTGCATGGATCAGCCAGCGCGCGTCAATTCCGATCGGAGAACATCACCGTCACCAACTCGGGGATGTCCGCACTGATGCTTGTCACGCAGGCGATCATCGGCCCCGGCGACCGTGTAGTCATCGTCACACCGGTATGGCCCAACCTGGTGGAGATCCCCAAGGTGCTGGGGGCGAATGCAGTGACCTTTCCGCTGACGTTTGGACTCGAAGGCTGGACTCTGAATCTGGAGCGACTGCTGGAGACGCTATCGCCGAGTACGCGGGCGGTCTACATCAACTCCCCCAACAACCCGACGGGCTGGACGATCGATCGCAACAGTCAGATGACCATCCTCGAGCACTGCCGTCGGCACGGTATCTGGATTCTCGCCGACGACGCGTACGAGCGGCTCTATTTTGCGAGTCCTCGTGCAGGAGATGTCGCCATGGAGTCGCTAGCGCCCGCTCCATCTTTTCTGGACATTGCAACAGCTCAGGACCGCGTGATCAGCGTGAACACGTTCTCCAAGTCCTGGCTCATGACGGGGTTTCGACTGGGTTGGATCGTCATGCCGGAGGAACTCATCGAGGACATAGGCAAGCTTATCGAGTACAACACGTCCTGTGCACCGCCGTTCGTACAGCGCGCCGGAATCGCTGCCGTCGACAGAGGTGAACCGATCGTCGTTCACACCGTGTCTCGCTTGCGGCAGTCTCGCGATTTTCTTGTGGCGCACTTGACGCAGATACCAGGAATAGAGGCGACGATTCCGCCGGGCGCCATGTATGCATTCTTTCGCGTCGCGGGACTCACGGACAGCTTGAACTTCTGCAAGAAGCTCGTGACCGAGGCCGGCCTGGGGCTGGCACCCGGGATCTCGTTCGGTGAGGAGGGCGAAGGCTTCGTACGATGGTGCTTTGCGGCAAGCGAGGAGCGCTTGGCCGAAGGTGTTGCCCGACTGCAGCGCGCTCTGGGTTCCATGCAACTTCACCGGTAGTATGGTCACTGCAATACACTGTATACATATGGCTGTACACCCAGACCAAAGGCGCAGAGCATGCAGGGGACCTGAGAAAACAAGCGATCAAGATGAGGCACTTCTGGATATCCGCGGAACTCGATAGCGCCAGGTTCGCTTGCTGAGTTTCTCTCTGCAAACCTCCGCGACCCTGCGCAACTGAGAGCACAACATGGACCGCTCCGCTTTACACGCTAGCCCCACCCGCTACGAAATCGCGGCCTGGATCCTTGCCGGGCTGGCTTTGTTCTTTGTGCTCTACCTGCATCTGCTGCCGGCTTTACTGGCCGGTCTGCTGGTGTACGAGCTCGTTCATATTCTGGTCCCGAGACTCAAGATCGTGCGCCTTGGGCACAAGTGGACGAAAGTGCTGGCCGTCGCGTTGCTTGCAGTGATCGTCGTGACGCTGTTGACCGCCGCAATCGTCGGACTATTGGCACTGTTACGCAGCGATACGGGCAGCTCAGGCGGCCTGCTCAGGCAGATGGCGGAAATCCTCGAGAACACCCGGTCGCGGCTGCCGGAATGGGCTGTGGTAAACCTGCCGCCCAACGCAGAGGCATTGAAGGACACGGTAGTTTCCTGGTTGCGCGAGCACGCGCGAGAACTACAGCGCGTCGGCACCGAGGCCGGACGCGCATTCGCACACATCCTCATCGGAATGATCGTCGGTTCGTTAGTTGCACTGCGCGAAGTGATCGTGGATGAAGACATGCGCCCACTGGCGCGCGCGCTGCGCGAACGCATGCGTCGGCTTGGCGAGGCCTTCCGGAGAGTGGTCTTTGCGCAGGTGCGTATTTCCGCACTGAATACTGTGCTCACAGCAATTTATCTGGTGTTCGTCCTGCCGCATTTCGGCGTCAACCTGCCGTTGACCAAGACGATGATCACGATTACCTTCCTCGCGGGTTTGCTGCCTGTAATCGGGAATCTCATTTCGAACACTGTCATCGTCATCGTGAGCCTCGGCAAGTCGGTGTATGTCGCGCTTGGTTCGCTTGCCTTCCTCATCGTCATCCACAAGCTCGAGTATTTCGTTAATGCACGCATCATCGGCTCGCAGATCCACTCCCGCGCGTGGGAGTTGCTCACAGTAATGCTGGTGATGGAGGCAGCCTTCGGGCTGGTCGGCGTCGTTGCCGCCCCGATCTACTACGCGTATCTGAAGGACGAGTTGTCGAGTCGGGGATTGGTGTAGGGTTTCAACTCATCGCCTAGCGCCACTTATGGATGATGCGCAAACCAGACACGGGGAGAACCCAGCATGCAACAGAGCGTGATTCAACACACCGGCGCGCCGATCACCGACACACTAGAACAGTTGGAGCGGGCAGCTCGCATCGTTTACGAGGCCATGCCTCCCACTCCGCAATACGCGTGGCCACTGTTGCGCGAGCACCTGGATTGCGAAGTCTGGGTCAAACACGAGAACCACTCCCCTACCGGTTCCTTCAAGGTGCGCGGTGGGCTCGTCTATTTTCGCGAACTCGCTCAGCAGCCACGCCGTCCGGCAGGTGTGATCAGCGCAACCCGCGGCAACCATGGCATATCGGTGGGTTTTGCCGCTTGGCGACACGGAATCGCGGCATCGATAGTCGTGCCCCATGGCAACAGCGTGGAGAAGAATGCAGCCATGCGTGCGTTGGGCGTTGAACTGATCGAGTACGGAGAAGATTTTCAAGCGGCTAGGGAGCATGCAGAGCGACTTGCCACGCAGCGCGGCCTCGCAATGGTACCGTCCTTTCACCCCCTACTGATACAAGGCGTGGCAACCTACTCGCTCGAGTTCCTTCGGGCTGTACCGGATCTGGACGTTGTTTACGTGCCGATCGGCCTGGGCTCAGGTATTTGCGGAATGATCGCCGCACGGCGTGCGCTCGGCTTGAAGGCGCAGATCGTGGGCGTGGTATCGGAGCAAGCGCCTGCCTATGCTCTATCTTTCGAGGGGCATCGCGCCGTCGAGCATGGTGTGTCCACGAGGCTGGCCGATGGGATGGCTTGTCGCAGTCCTGAACCGGAGGCGCTCGAGATCCTATGGCGAGACTGCGCGCGGATCGTGCGAGTAACCGACGACGAAGTTGCGGCCGCGATGCGGCTGATGTTCACAGCCACACATAACGTAGCCGAAGGGGCTGGCGCCGCAGGATTGGCGGCCGCGATCAAGGAGCGCTCAGTGCTGCGCGGGAACAAGATCGGTTTGGTTCTGAGCGGCGCGAACGTCGATCACGATGTATTCGCCCAGATTCTGGGGACATCCGCCTAAGGCCAGACGGGAATCCCCAATGGAGCAGTGCCGCGATGGAATGCGGGCCGCGACGCTTGGTGTGCGCGCATATGCTCCACAAATTGATCGAACGGCAGCGGCCGGCTGAAATAGTGGCCCTGGATTTCGTCGCAGCCGTGCTCTCGCAGAAACTGGAGCTGTTGCTTGGTCTCCACACCTTCGGCAATCGCACGCAGCCGCAGGCTGTGCGCCATGGCGATCACTGCTTGTGTGATGGTCGCGTTGTCGATATCCCCCGGAATGCCCTGGATGAACGAGCGATCGATCTTGATGCTGTCGATGGGGAAGCGTTTCAGGTACGCCAACGATGAATAGCCGGTGCCAAAGTCGTCCATGGCAAGGTGCACACCCATCTCTTTGAGGAGCATCAGCAGTTTCGCCGTTTGCTCGGGATTCTGCATGACCAGGCTCTCGGTGATCTCCAGTTCCAGCGCGTCAGCCCCCAGTCCCGTATCGTCGAGCACCTCCGACACCAGCTGGATCAGACTGTCCTCGGCGAACTGACGCGCGGAGAGATTGACCGCCACCCGCAGTGTCGGCAGCCCTTCCCGGCTGCGTAACAGAGCGGCTTGCGAACACGCGGTTTGCAATACCCATTCGCCGATGGGAACGATGAGTCCGGACTCCTCCGCCAGAGGAATGAACTGGGCTGGAGAAACCATTCCTAACTCTGGATGTTTCCAGCGCAGCAATGCCTCCATGCCGGTTACCCCGCCCGTGGCAATGTCCTGCTTGGACTGGTAGTGCAACTCCAGCTCATCGCGCGCCAAGGCACGGCGCAGCTGCGCTTCCATTGTGAGCCGCTCCAGCGAATTCGTATTGCCCTGCGGGGCATAGAGGCAATAGCCGTTGCGTCCCTGGTCCTTCGCGCGGTACATCGCGATATCCGCGTTCTTCTGGAGCGTCTGGGCATCGCGGCCGTCCTGAGGATAGGTGGCAATACCGATGCTGGCGGTGACACCAAACTCCTGGTTTTGGATGCGCATCGGAACGGCGAGAGCCTCCAGCAGATGGGCGGCCACCGTGGCCACGTACCCTTCAGGGGGAAGGTCCTCCAACAGCACGACGAATTCATCACCGCCGAACCGCGCCAACAGATCGCTCGCACGCAGGCTCGTACGCAGTCGCGCTCCGACCTCCTTCAGCAAGCTGTCTCCAGCGTCGTGGCCAAGTGTGTCATTGACATTTTTGAAGCGATCTACATCCACGAACAGCAAGGCAACCGGGTGTGCTGTGCGCTCCGCTCGCCGCAAGGCATGCTCGAAGGCCTGATTGAACATCAACCGATTGGGCAACCCCGTCAGCTCATCGTAGTGCGCGAGTTGCCGGATGCGCTCCTCCGCTTCGCTGCGCTCGATGGCGATGCGAGCGATGTCGGTCGCGCGCGCTATCAAGGCGATGTCCTCCGAGGCGGGTGTACAGGGCACTCGGCAGTACACAGCGAAGGTCCCTAACACGGGACGATCGGTCCCCGGGATCGGGGTGGACCAGCATGCCTGCAAACCATGCTGCAGGGCGTGCTCGCGTCCGTCCCGCCAGCGCGGATCGTTGGCGATATCCGCAACGATGATCTGGCGATTGAGAAACGCGGCAGTCCCACAGGATCCCGCATTCGCCCCGATTTCCAGACCGTCGGCCGATCGGCTGAATTCGATCGGAAGGCTCGGTGCAGCTCCATGACGCAAATGCGTCCCTGCACGATCCAGTAGCAGTACCGAGCACAGCACGGAAGGAGACTGCTCCTCCACCCCGCGGCAAAGTTGATCGAGTACAGTTGATAACGGGGACCCTGTGGCGATCGACTGCAAGACCTTGCGCTCGCTCTCCAGTTGACGCTCCTGGGACTTACGCTGCGTGATATCCACAACGGTCCCGCGCATGAACACGGTTTTCCCCGTTGCATCGACCGAGGGTTGCCCCAACGCGTGCACCCAGCGCACCAAACGCTGCGGCGTCACGATGCGCAGTTCCGTCTCGTAAGGTCGTCCCTCGGTCAACGCACGTTTCAGCAGCGTGTACACGCGACGCCGGTCGTCGGGATGCAAATGCCGGAGCAACTGCCAGCAAGACGGCACCCCGCCGGCGGCCTCCACACCATAGATGCGGAAAGTCTCGGCCGACCAGGAGGCTCGATGCAATATCGGGTCATACGTCCAGCTTCCCAAACGGGCCATGCGCTGGGCGGCTTTCAGACTCTCCTCGCTCTCGCGCAGAGCAGCCTCTTTGGCCCTGCGCTCAGTGACTTCGGCCTGCAGGCTCTGGTTCAGATGCTCGGCATGTGCATTGGCTTCGGTGAGTACGTCCACCAATTCACCGTTGCGATGGCTCAAACTCAAACTGGTGCGAACGCTCGCGTTTACGTGCCGTGCAACTGCGGCCATCGCCAAGCCATACAGGACTGCCATTACCGCCATCGGGAAGAACACCTCGCCGCCCCGCAGGAGAAACTGGACGATGATCGGCAACAGTGCGGGCAGGGTGAACACTGCAAACGCGGACATCATAGGTGAGAGCGTCGCTACCGCACCGGCGATCATGCCGGCAACCACGAAGGAGACGAATACCTGATGCGGCAACGAAGAGTCAGGAAACAGCACGACCCCGGCAGTACCCCATAAGATCCCCGAGGCAGCGGCCCCGAGCAGAAACCGATTGCGCCAAGTGGAGATGCGAAGAGCGGTGTCGGTTGCGCACGCAAAAGCTCTCGACTGACCCAGGCGCAATAAAGATACGGTGACCATACAGGTCAGCCAGCACAGGATCGTCGCGCGATCTACCAGGCCCCACTGGACGTAGCCCAGGATCCCGGCATTGAATAAGGCGATGAATTGAGATAGAAGCGCGTTGTCGTGCAGTAACCTCACCTGCTCGACCAACACTCGGTTCGCGCGCTGCGGGCCGCCCTGAATCGTTGCTTGCGCAAGCGATCCGGACGAAGTGGTTTCGCCGATGAACATTTAGTTGACAGTGGATCGCATAGGTCGCTATGCATGCAAAGCAAGCCATGGTCCACACTGCTGCAACTTGGGTGATGCACTAACTCGGCGCGCGGAGAATATGGTCAATAGAACGTAAACCGCAGCAGGCGCCGTATTCGAATCGGCGCCACTACGATGTGGAGGAAGACAGCTGAAAGGTTCGCGCGAAGAGATTCACACGCAATACTTCTAGCGCGAAGGTTAGCGTCCCGCGAAACCGCGGCCTGACATGTTCTGAGAAGACGAATTGTGGCCGTGCACGGGCGTCGATGCGTCGCGCCCGTGCGCGAATGAGGAGTTGCGGCCCATGCCGGCAACACCGGCGCCCGCTGCGGCGGGCCCACCCCCTTGCGGCATCGCGGAAGACTCAAATCTGGGCGGGGCTTCACGCTGTTGCGAGGGGAATGACGAAGGCGCCGCGGTCGCACGCGAGAAGGGACGTACGCGCACGGGTGCGATAGCAGGCGAGGACTGAACAGCCGTGGGTGACGGCGCGACAGGCCTCGCACTCGACAGAGGTGCACGCATCGGCGGGGGTTCACGCTGCTGCGAGGGGAATGAGGACGGCGCCGCGGTCGCGCGCGAGAACGGCCGCGACCGCACGGGTGCGATAGCAGGTGATGATTGAACAGCCTCGGGGGACGGTTGGATACCCACGGGAGATGTACGCATACCGCCTCCAGCTGGACCGCTGTTGGCGGATGGGACATGCCCAGGCGTCGCCGGAACGCCCGCCGGGTTTGCCGCTCCCACGCGCGCATTGACCTCCGGCTGTGCACCATTGCTTATACCGATATTCTGCCAGTTGCCGTTGCCCGTAAACCGCTGCCACTGGCCGCCCGCGCGCCGATACACCCGGCCATCACTGCTGGAGATCACGTCGGCACCGGATTGAGCGGCGGCTTGTGCGGCGCGCGCTGGCGATTGCGCTTGCGCGGGCTGTGTGGAGCGCGCGACAGCCGGCGGTATCGTGGCAAAGGAGCGGTTTCGCGCGCCGGCGGTGATAGGAACCGCCGAGACTGTTGGCGGAGCGGCCCGCGACCTGGACGAGGCGAGCACAACGTTGGAACCCCATCGGCCGTAGAGGTGCGTAACGTTGACCGCAGACCGGTTGAAGTTGCGAACGGCGCCCCCATTCGCGTTGATAGGTGCAACTGCTCGCCCGTGTAAGGGAACCGCGCCAGCAACAGCAACGCCGACGCGAGGTACCGGTCGATGCCACGGGCCCCACCAAGGATGCAGGCACGGAACGGGAGCAAAGGCAAAACCCCACGCCGGCCCCCAAGGCCGCCACCAGGGATTCCACCAGGAGTTGAAGATCGTGAAGCCAAAACCCCAGGTTACCGGCGCACCGTACCAGACCGATCCAACCCAAGGGCTGTAGTACCACCCGGTGCCGTACACGATCACATTGTCAGCCGACAAGTAGGAGCCAACGTAGCCGGGCGTGTATCCGACGTAGACAACGTCCGGCGTCGAGTCGTATACGCGCACATAGGTAACGTAGTGCAGAGGCGAATTGCGCGGAATGCTGTAGATCACGGGCGGCACGGAGGTCGCTACGTTCCAAGGGCCGTAAGGTGAATCGGCGACGAACCACACGCCATTGTCGAGAGCGTAAAACTGATTCCATTCCACGCGTATCACGGGCACTGGAGCATTGACCGCTCGCTGTAGCGTCGTGGCCTCGATCGGCTCGAAAAGTGGCTCGCCGTCATAGCTAATCTCCAGCTTCGCTGCCGTCCGCCTGACCGTAGCCACTTGCGGAACGGAGCTTGCGATGGCCGCCTCCTGCGCCTCGGGCGTGCCCGGTACAGCCTCTCGTACACTCTGCGCGGGATGCGTCGAGGGAATCATTGCGAAGTCCGCCGGCAAACTCGCGCCCGAGACGTACTGCCAAGGTCCTTGCGCAAGGGTCTTGGCACGATACCAGCGCCCAGAGAAGAGCACGTAGTAGTAGCCGGACTTCAACTCCAGGAAAATGCTGTTCGGCGAGTTGGTAACATATAGAAGCTGAGTGCGCTCGATCGGGGAATACTGCGGAGGCCCGTCGGTGCGAACTAGTTCGGTCGGTCGCGTGCTGACATAGATTGCGGGGAGGTCACCGTCCCGCGCTTCGCCGTCGTCGAGAAGCTCTACCTGGTCTTGCGCGAGCGCTTGCTCCTTCGCGCGCTCCAAACTAGCGCCCGGGTCGCCATCGAGCGACCATGGACCGTCCAGCGAGCCTGCCGTGAACCAATGCCCCGCCGCTTGCAGGTCATAACGCCCAGTCGTTTTGTCGAGCACTATGAGAGCGCGGGTGTTCACCACCCTAAGCAGGTCGGGGACCGTCGGCACCTCCCGCATAACCGGCGCGCCATCGATCGGCACCAGCACGGCCGGCCGATCGCTATAGATGATCGAAGGAGGGTCGTTCCTGAGCGGTTGAGCTTGTGATTGCTGCGCTGCCCTCTCGATGGCGAGGTCCGCTTCCAGGCGCTGGCGGGAGATTGTCCAGGTTTTTGCGGCCAATCCCTGACGCAGAGCATCGAGAAACTCACCAGATCGGTTGGGCTGCAACGGAAAATCCGCTTTGTGAACGGTCACGGCACTGATGGCCACCTGGCCTGCGGCATCGACGGCTGTGTGCGCTCCGAACCAGATGACTCCGAAGCTCGCCTCCTCCGCACCAGGTAGGCGAACTTCCACCGCCGCCCGCCCCTCCAGCCGCTCCGCCGACCAGCTGTCGAGTTGCGGAGCATAGACTACGAATCCAACATCTCCAGCCACAACCTGGGCCGGCCACGGCAGGCTCGACTCGCTCGCGGGAAGCGACGGCGCTTGAGCCGCTTGGGCTGCCGTCGCCAGGGATACTCCTATGAGGGGAAATACCAAAGCGAGGGGAAATACCAAAGCCAAATACGCTAGGCGTCTCATGGCGAAACCTCCTCGAGCTTACGCTCTTGCGTATCGTCGATCCGTACACTCCGCTGAGCCTGGACGACCCGGTCGACACGATCGGAAACGCAAAGTACAACTCTACATACCTAACGCGGGAAAATCTCCAACGTTGACCGGAGTTTTTTGTAACACTGTGTGTCGCCTAAGCGGGCAACCGCTTCCGCCTGAATGATGGAACCCCGGGCCGTGTGCGATTCAAGTGTTCGACCACAAAATCGGCTAGAAGATCGAAGTCACGCCGACGCGCACTAGTGGCGCGCGCCACCAGTGCGATGGTTCGCGAGGGTACTTGAGTGGAAAAGGGGCGCGCCACCAGCTTCGTCCCGTTGAGGATGCCGGCTTTGAGAGTCATTTCCGGCAACAACGTGACGCCCAAACCGCCTTCCACCATCTGAATGAGCGTATGCAAGCTGGTGGCTTCGATCATGGAATCCGGATTCGCGCGACGAGCACCGCACGCGGAGATCGCATGATCGCGCAGGCAATGCCCTTCCTCCAATAAAAGGATTTGACCGTCGCGCAACTCGCGCACTGCCACCTCCCTGGTCTTGGCGAGTGGATCGTCCGCACGCGCCACGAACCAGAATTCGTCTTTGAGTAGCTTGCGCACCAGAAGGTCGCCGGTTTCATATGGCAGTGCAATCAACGTCATGTCCAAATCACCGGACCTCAGACGCCCCAATAGTCGCTCGGTCAGATCCTCACGTAGATACAACCGCAGCTTGGGATAGGTTGCCCGCAGCGGCGGCAGGATGCCTGGGAGCAAAAACGGGGCGACGGTTGGAATGACGCCCAGCCGCAGCGATCCGGAGAGTGGTGCAGCCGCGCCCTTGGCAACTTCCACCAGGTCACTGGCCTGTGCGAGCAATGCTCGGGCGCGCTGAACGATCTCAGCGCCAGCGGCAGTCATACGCACGCTCCGCGTGTCCCGTTCGACGAGCTCGACCCCGAGCTGCGTTTCGAGCTCCTTCAGGCCCGCGGACAAAGTCGATTGAGTCACGAAGCAATCGCGCGCGGCCTGGCGGAAGTTCAGGCGCTCGGCTACCGCCACGAGATAGCGGAGCTGGCGTAAGGATGGCAGGGCGGCCATGGGGCGTACGGAGTATGAGTTGGGATCAGAGGGCCTCAGTCACAGTCGATGGATATCGACGCACTCGATCAGTGTAACCGACAAATCTCGTTGGCTCGATCAGTTGGCAACCGGCAAAGTGCACACATATTCAATACAACCTCAATCAACTCTTGCACAGGAGAAAAGCATGTTGACAGTAGGCGACCAAATTCCGGCTTTCGACGTTCCAGCCGTTGTTTCGAATGAGCAGGACAAGGCCTTCATGCGCGTCACCGACACAACCGATTCCGGGAAATGGAAGGTGGTGTTCTTTTGGCCGAAGGACTTTACCTTCGTATGCCCCACGGAAATTGCAGCTTTTGGAAAGCTGGAGCGCGAGTTTACCGATCGCGACGCGGTCATCTGGGGTGCCTCCACGGACAGCGAATTCGTCCACTTGGCCTGGCGCCGTTCGCACCCGGATCTGAAGGACCTCCCCTTCCCGATGCTTGCGGACATCAAGCGTGAACTGACCCAGGCGTTCGGCATTCTCGACAAGAAGGAAGGCGTGGCACTGCGCGCCACCTTCATCGTCGACCCGCAAGGCGTAATCCGATTCGCGTCCGTTAACGATCTGAACGTCGGACGTAATCCCGAGGAGGTGCTGCGGGTGCTCGACGCGCTCCAAACCGACGAACTGTGCCCTTGCAACTGGCAGAAGGGCGATGAGTTCTTGAAGGCAGCGTGATCGGCCGTCGAGTGAATGAGTGAATAGGTGAATGGGTGAATGAGTTAAACCCGATCGCCGTCACTTGTTCGGACGAACTGAAGCGGCCCGGCTTGCGCCGCTTCTACTCATTCACTCATTCACTCATTCACTCATTCACTCATTCACTCATTCACCTATGTTCGAGGAGCTACGCAATGTCCATCCAAACCCTGAAAGACCGCCTTCCCGACTACGCCAAGGACCTGAGGCTGAACCTGAGCACTTTGGCTGGCGAGACGGTTCTTACAGAGCAGCAAAAAGCCGGCACATTCATCGCGGCCGCATTGGCTTCGCGCAACGTTGACGTAATTCAGGCAATCAATGACGAGTTCGCTGGAAATCTCGATTCGGCTGCCTACACGGCGGTCAAAGCCGCGGCCGCCATCATGGGCATGAACAACGTCTACTACCGCTTTCTGCACCTGACGACGAACGAGGAATACGGTCGCCTGCCCGCCAAGCTGCGCATGAACGTGATCGGAAATCCCGGCACCGCCAAACAGGACTTCGAGCTGTGGTGTCTGGCCGTGTCGGCCGTGAACGCATGCGGTAAATGCGTGGATGCGCATGAAAAAGTGCTGCGCGGAACCGGCGTCACCACAGAGCAGATCCAAGCAGCTGTGCGCATCGCGTCGGTGGTACACGCCGTGGCGGTTACGCTCGAGGCGGAAGATGCGTTGGCTGATCAGCCCGTAACCGAGCCGGTCTAGGCCCTTTGATGTGAATGAGTGAAGGAGTGAATGAGTTAGTTACGCCTGCGTCACGCTGAAAAGGATCCAGACAGACGCCGTTCGCACTGCGGCGCGTCTACTCATTCACTCATTCACTCATTCGCTCATCCACTTACTCACCTCATTCACCTCTTCATCTTGCCCTTCCTATTCCCGCGCGCCGATTTTGCCTGACCGTCGAGAACGAGCTCTTTGAGCGTCTTGCCGACGCCGTCGAAGAAGGTCCGCACTTCTGCTTCGATCAACAGGTTCAGATCTCCCGGCACCGGCATCCCGTAGATATATTTGCGCACGCCGAAGTAGAACACTCGAGAATTCACCCCCCAAACCAACTCGATCTCTACCTGAGTCGGGGGGATTTCCTTGAAATCCGGCAGACCGTAAAACTGGCGAATCTCGCCGCAGATGGGCAACACGATGCGCTCTGCGACGAGAGCGAACCAACGCCGCGTCATGTCAGCCCCGCGCAGCCCGGCAAACATCAGTAAGCGCACGAATTCGTAGGACAGGATCGTCTGCGCATACAGCTTGTAGAACTCGACCATGCGCTCGCGTAACGGCATGGTGCGATCCTGGATGAGGAGTTCCCAGTAAGGATTCCATCGTCCGAGATACACTTCGCGATAGACCCGCTCGATGAGCGCGTCCTTGCTCGGGAAATAGCGGAAAAGCAGCGCGTGAGTGACCTGCGCCCGCTTGGCCAATTCGCGCGTATCGCCCCCGAACCCGACCTCGGCGAAGAAGCGAACGGCTTCGTCGAGTATGTGCCGCTCGCGCTCGGCTCGCGGCAGGCGCTGGTTACGCACGACCACGACGTGTGACCGCGTCGAACGGACCGTGCGCGACTCACCTGACCGCGTACCGTTCCTCATCGAACACGCGCTCCACCTGTTTGTGAGATTTTCAGCTCCAAGAATTTCACCTCAATTAAGTGAGCATCTGCTCACTAAGTATATTACTTTGATGCAAGTCGAGATATCCCCGGCCCTCGTTGCGCCAGGCTGGAAAGCTCGTTGCAACATTCAGCCTCTGCCGGTTCCCGCAGAGCCTCGAGCCATCCCAACGATCATACTGGTCGCCAAGCGGCAGGCCAAGTCGATCTGATCGCCAGTGCTTGACTGGTGAGCATCTGGTTACTAGTATGCGTCAAGCGGGTCGGGATCGAAGGATAAGAAAAAGCGCCGGCCCGCTGCACTACAACAATAATGAACGGGCAGGAAGAAAGTCTGAATTGGCAGCGCCCACTTTGGAGGAGGAGAGGGTATGCAAACCATCCGCCGGCGATTCGGCGCACGCCTTGCAACGGGTGCGCTATGCGTCATGCTCCCGCTGTTGCCATTCGTTGCTGCAGCGCAATCGAAGGAACCCATCAAGATCGGCGCCGTGCTCGCCCTCACTGGACCCGGTGCAGGACTGGGCCAGGCTGAGCGCAACGGCATCCAACTGGCCGAGAAGGCGATCAACGACAAAGGGGGAATTAAGGGCAGGCCGCTCAAGATTCTGATCGAGGACGATGGGTCCAAAGCGGACATTGCGAAAAGCAAAGCCGAGAATCTGATCTTCAACGAGAAGGTCGTGGCGATGATCGGCCCCTCTCTGACCGCCAGTACTGGCGCAGTGGCAGCCATAACGAACGCCCAAGGCATCCCTCAGCTGGCCATCACGGGACTGGGGCCACCGATAGAACTCACTTACAAGTCGCTCTATCACCTCATGCCGCCCCAGACACTCAATGCCAAGGCGATGCTCGAATACACCACGAAGGGACTAAAGGCGAAGAAGGTCGGCGTCCTGCACGACTCCGGCTATGGGCAACTGGTGACAAATGCGTTACAGGCTCAGGCGAGCGCGTACGGGATCGAATTCGTCGCGACCGAGAAGTTCGAAGTTGGCGCGACCGACGTTTCGACTCAAGCAGCCAAGGTACGTGCGGCTAATCCCGAAGTCGTATTCGTCATTGCCACCTCGCCCATCCCGTTCCGCAATGCGCGTCAGATGCGTATCGAACAACCAATCGTCTCCGCGATCGGTTCTTCGGCCTATCAGTACGTAAACGGTATGGGCGAATTCGGCCACGACATCGTGTTCCCTGAATTCGTCATTGGAGAAGACCCGCTGCCACACCAGGTCGAATTCGTGAATCTGTATCGCAGTATCAACAACGCGCTGCCCAAGAACTACGAGGCCGCCGGGTGGGACGCAGTATTGATCCTCTCCAAGGCCCTGGAGAAAGTCGGCCCCGACGCCGGGCCCGAGGCGCTCGCCAAAGCGATTCGCGAGCCCTACAAAGGCGTACTGGCGACTTACAATTTCGGTGCGTCGGACATGACCGGCATCGAACTGTCGAGCTACGCGTATTCGAAGTTGGTGAATGGGAAGTTCACGCGCCTTCCGTTTACCGCGCACTGAGCGCGCCCGGACGGCGCACGTGGTTCGTGGTTCGTTGCTCGTAAAGTCAAATACGACTTAGCTTAGCGGCCAATTACGAACCACGAGCCACGAGTCACGGCTTTCTAAGGAGGAAATCATGAGAAAAAATGTCGAGTTCAATAGCAAGGGTTCCAAGGTCCGTGGCGTCCTGGTCACACCGGAGACGGGAAGCGGGCCGTTCCCAGTGGCGGTGATGGGTGGGGGATGGTGCTACGTAAAGGAGATTGTGCTTCCGCACTACGCCGAAGCAATCGTCAAGGCCGGCGTCGCCGTGCTCATGTTTGACTACCGTGGCCTCGGCGAGAGCGAAGGTGAGGTCCGCCAGCACATCGACCCCTGGGGTCAAGTGGAGGACTATAAGAACGCGATCAGTTTTATCGCGAAGCAGCCCGAAATCGATCCCAAGCGCATCGGCATCTGGGGCATCTCCTACGCCGGAGGCCACGTCGTGATCGTGGCCGCAACGGACCCGCGTGTGAAATGCGCGGTATCGACCGTGCCGGTAGTAGAAGGCTGGGAAACGATGAAACGCTGCCACGGCGAGCGCAAGTTCGAAAAGCTGTTGAATCTGCTGATGGAAGACCGCGTGCGTCGATCCGACGGTCAGCCCAGTGCCATGATGCCGATGTCTCACAGCGATCCAGACAACAATCTGTCGAGCTGGCCTTTCCCGCATGTGTACGAGATCTTCATGCGCATCAAGGAAAAGGAGGCGCCGCGCCACGAGCATCGCAACACCATCGAATCCGTGGAGCTGCTGCTACAGTACAACGTGTTTCCTTATGCGAAGCGCATCCTCAATACCCCTACACTGGTAGTCGTGGCCGAGCAGGACAACATCACCCAATGGGATCTGGAGATCGAGATGTACAACACGATTCCCGCCGGCAACAAGGAATTGGTGGTGCTGGAAAAAGTGAATCACATGAGCTTGTACTCCACCAAGAAGCATCTGGAGCTGGCTTCCGGACACCATGCCAGGTTTTTGAAAAAGCACCTGATCGATCAGTTCGTGGCTTCCGCCTAACGGGGAAGTCGAAACTAGGTCCGCCATGCGCGCGGGTGAGCGCGCCCGGACACTACCCAGGAGGATCGTAGCCGCAAGCTGCCGAAGGCACCAAGATGACAGTCACGCTGCTGCTGCAGTCTGCGATCGTGGGCATCACCAACGGCTTCGTCTACGCGTTGGTGGGCCTGGGCATTGCAGTGGTATTTCGCGGCACCCGCATCATCAATGCAATGCAGGGGGAGTTCTCCCTGATCGGCGGGATGGTGGCGTATCTAATCCTCGATCGGCTCGGTCTGCCCTTGGTCGTTGCAGCATTGGGTGGTGTCCTGGCCGGCGGCGCGCTCGGTTTCTTAATGGAGCTGCTGCTGGTACGCCCTACCCGCCGACGAGGCGGCAGCGAAGAGAGCTACCTTCTCCTCACACTCGGCGTAGCGTTCGCTATCTCTGCTGCTGCGCTGTATTTCTTTGGGCGTGACTCACGCAGTCTCCCTGGGATCGGCGGCGAGGGCAGCATTCTGTTGATGGACGCGGCCTTGCGCATCCATGCCATCTCCCTCGTGGTCATCGCTTCCTTGATCATGGTCCTGCTGCGCCTGTTCTACAACCGCACGCTGATTGGACTGTCGATGATGGCCGCTTCGATCGACGAGGACGGCGCGGCCACTGTTGGGATCGACGTGCCCTTCATGCGCTCGCTGACGTTTCTACTTGGCGGACTAGTGGGAGGACTGGCGGGTGTACTGGTCTCGCCACTGATTACCGTTCACTACGAGATGGGACTGTTGCTCACCCTGAAGGGCTTTGCCGCGGCCATTCTGGGCGGGCTGAACAATCCATTCGGCGCGGTGGTGGGCGGCCTGACGCTGGGACTGATCGAGTCCATCGCAGTGTTGTCGGTCTCTTCCGGCTACAAGGACGTGATCGCCATGACGCTGTTGATCGTGATCATGATCTTCATGCCGCACGGAATGCTGGGCAAAGGCGCCCGCAAAGGCGGGTGATCATGGCTATGACCAGCGCGATCAATCGACCCCAAATCACCGCCGCAGTGGTGGTGTTAGCGCTATGGGCGGCCGCACCGGCTTTCGCCACGCGTGGCGTCGTGGATACGCTGGTATTCACTGGCCTCTACACCATTGCGGGGCTGGGTGTGTCCTTTCTGCTTGGCCAGTGCGGCATCGTTTCGCTGGCGCAGAGTGTGTTCTATGGCATAGGCGCATACACGAGCGCCTACTGCGCAACTCAACTCGGTTGGTCGGCGCCGGCAGGCTTCGCGATCGGCATCGCAATCAGCGCTGCGATAGCCACCATGGTGGGCTGGCCGATCCTGCGCCTGTCGGGCTATTTCCTGGCACTGGCCACTCTGGCGCTGGCCATCATCGGGCAAGTGCTGTTCCTCGAGTGGGACTGGCTTACCGGCGGTACGCTGGGCACCGGCGGCATTCCTGCGCTATCCGTGTTCGGCTTTCAATTGAACTCACCGCAACGGTTCTATTACCTCGTCTGGCCGGTGGCTGCGCTGGTGCTGTGGCTGCACTACAACCTGCTGCACTCGCGCAACGGCTTCGCTATGCGCGCAATGCGTGATGCGCCCGCTGCCGCCGTGGTTCTAGGCGTGGACACACATGTCTTAAAGGTGAAGATCTTTGTCCTAAGCGCCGTGCTGGGATCGCTCGCAGGCAGCCTGTTTGCGCACTACGTGTCCTTTGTCAGTGTCGACAGCTTCAGCGTCGATCGGGCTATAACGTTCTTACTGCTCGCCGTACTGGGTGGAGCACGAACGATCACCGGGACTGTGCTGGGGGCCGCTTTCGTTACGGTGATGCCGCGCATGCTCAGCAGCTTCGGTGATTTTCATGCGGTGTTGTTCGCCGCCTGTCTGATCGCGGCGGTGATTTATCTGCCCGAGGGCTTCGGCGGCGCGCTGCAACGTGCGTTGCGTCGAGGCGGCAGCAACTCGGTGCGGAGCTGAGAAATGACTGTCCTGCTCGAGATCCGCAACGTGACGCATAGTTTTCGTGGTCTGCGCGTCCTCCGCGGTGTAAGTTTCCAGGTGGAGCAAGGCCAGATCGTCGGGCTCATCGGTCCCAATGGTGCCGGCAAGAGCACCTTGTTCAACATCATCTCGGGTTTTCTCGCACCCGACGGAGGGGAGATTCGCTACGCGTCTGCGCAGATCAATCGTCGATCGGCGGCGTATCGCAGCTATGCTGGCCTGGTCCGTACTTTTCAGACCCCGCAAGTATTTGCGCACCTCACTGTACTTGAGAATCTGGTTGCCGGATGCCACAAGCAGACCCGCAGCGGTGTCGTGGCCAATCTGATCGGAACACCGGTATCCCGGCGAGATCTCCGAAATGCGTATGACGAGGCGGAGGCGTCCTGCGAGAGTTTCGGCCTGATGGCCGTACGGGACAGACTGGCCGGGAAGCTCCCGAGCGGCCAGCAGCGTCTCGTGGAACTGGCGCGCGCCGCGATCGGAAAACCGCGCTTACTGTGTCTGGATGAGCCATCGTCCGGATTAAACAACGAGGAAGTCGGTCAACTCATGCAGACGCTCAGGCGCCTCAACGCCCAGGGCATGACCATTCTCCTCGTCTCCCACGACATGGCTCTCGTCGATGTAGCCCCGGTGATTCACGTCCTGTGCTTCGGCGAGATCATCGCCAGCGGCGCGCTGAATCACATCCAGGCCGACACGCGCGTGCGTGAAGCCTATTTGGGCGTGTGAGATTCCATGCTGACCGTGGAAAATCTCGAAGCGGGCTACGGCGGGCTGCCAGTGCTCAAAGGCGTGTCGATGAGTATCGGACGCAACGAGTCGGTGGCGCTCATCGGGGCCAATGGCGCCGGCAAGTCCACGCTGGTGCGAGCCATCTGCGGCCTGCTGCCTACTACTGCAGGCAAGATCACCCATGATGGCAAAGCCATCCACACTCTGCCCCCGCATCTGCGCACTCGACACGGCATCGCCGTGGTGCTGGAAAACCGACATCTCTTCGGCGAACTGACGGTGCGCAACAACCTCGACCTGGCGGCCGCGCACGGCGAGCGTCATGCGAAGGAGCAGCAAAAAATCAGCGCTGCACACCGCAAGTTCAGCGTGGGGCAGGTCCTGGATCTTTTTCCGTTCATGCGTGGTCGCCTGGATGATGCCGTGGAACTATTGTCGGGTGGTGAGCAGCAGATGGTTGCCATTGCCCGGGCCCTGCTGCTGAATCCGGAGTTGCTCATCCTCGATGAGCCCTCTACCGGCCTGTCACCCAAAGTTGTGCGCGACATCGTCGGAGTGATGGCCGCTCTGCGCGAAGGCGGTATGAGCATCTTGCTGGTGGAGCAAAACGTGGCACTCGCGGCGGAAACGTCTGAGCGCGGATACGTGATGTCGTTAGGCCGCGTGGTCCATGAGATCGAGCGCGGCAACTGGGGCGCTTTCATCGACAACGACGCAGTCCTCAAGGCTTATCTGGGCGGAGAGCGAGCCGATGCGCACTGACGCGAGCGGCTGGGTGACGCGTCTGACGGACGAGGACATCGTACGCTACGCACGCACCGGTGCATGGCGCAATGTGACGTTGGCCGAGTGCGCGATTCGTGCCGCTGAGCATGCTCCAGATCGATTGGCCATTGTGGACGGCAGCCGCTCTCTGACCTTCGGTGGGCTCCTGGCCGAAGCACGGCAACTGACCGCCGCCTTCTCGGCTATGGGGCTACGAGCCGGCGACGTGATCAGCTATCAGTTGCCGAACTGGGCGGAGACGATGACGATCAATCTGGCCGCCTGTCTGGCGGGCCTGGTGATCAATCCCATCGTGCCGATCTATCGCGAGGCCGAAGTGCGATACATCCTGCGCGATAGCCGTTCGCACGCGTTCTTCATCCCAGAGACGTTTCGCAACTTCGACTACCCCGCTATGGCAGCTAGGCTGCGTCCCGCTCTGCCCGATCTCAGAGAAGTCGTAGTGGTGCGCGGTGAGGCTGGGAGCTCGCGCAGCTATGCCGATCTGCTCGCCTCCAGGCCTGGCAAACCGACCGCGCAAAACCTCGCGCAACCCAACGCGATCAAGCTGGTGCTCTACACCTCCGGCACCACCGGCAACCCCAAGGGCGTCCTGCACAGCCACAATACGATCATGTCGGAGATCGACGCCGTGATCGACTTCTGGGGTATCACGGAGCGGGACGTGGTGCTCATGCCCTCCCCGGTCACACACATCACCGGGTATCTGTATGCACTGGAGATTGCCTTTGCCGCCGGCGTGAAAGTGGTGTTTATGGAGCGATGGAATGCAACGGAAGCAGTGGATCTGATTGCGCAGCATGGAGTCACTTTCAGCGTGGGCGCCACGCCCTTTCTGAAGGAACTGGTAGCGGAGGTGGAGCAGCGTGAGCTGGTGCTTCCGAGTCTACGGCTGTTCATGAGCGGAGGTGCTCCGGTGCCTCCGGAGTTGATCCGTCGGGCAAACGAAATACTGCCGGGCTGTCTGACCTTCCGCGTGTACGGCAGCACCGAGGCGCCGACCGTCACCCTCGGCATCTCGACGCGCGCAGAGGTCGATCTGGGAGCGACCACCGACGGGCACATCGTCAATCACGACGTGCGGCTATGCGACCCGCACACAGGCGCGCCGTTGCAAGGTGAGGCAGAGGGCGAAATCTGTTCGCGCGGCCCGGAAGTGATGCTGGGCTACACAGACTGGAAGCAGACCTTGGAGAGCTTCGATCAGGATGGATATTTCCACACCGGTGACCTGGGGAGACGCGTCTCGGACCACTACCTGTGCGTCACCGGGCGCAAGAAAGACCTCATCATCCGCGGCGGCGAGAACATCAGCCCAAAGGAAATAGAGGAT
>Ga0207689_10001267_pt1 | contig 24358 bp, 25 predicted proteins | sample KBSMisM52_FD_184312 | JGI IMG/M metagenome (GOLD analysis project Ga0207689, IMG submission 184312) | Miscanthus rhizosphere microbial communities from Kellogg Biological Station, Michigan, USA - KBS Miscanthus M5-2 (SPAdes) (version 2) | ecosystem: Host-associated > Plants > Roots >... | reverse complement strand
GCGCGGCGTTCGCGGACAAGATGGGCAAGCAGCTCGGGATCAGCGCCGAGGCGGTGGACAGCGCCGAGAAGGCCGTGCGCGGCTCCGATGTCGCGATCGCCGCGACCAACTCGGCCGACCCCATCCTGTTCGGCGAATGGCTGTCGCCGGGCTGCCACGTGATCGGAATGATCGGCACCAACCGCTTCGACGGCCGCCGCGAGCTCGATGACGAAGTCGCGCGCCGCGCCGATCTCATCGTCGCCAACCTCATCGAGCAGATCACGCTGGACGAGCAGCCCGAGATCATGATGCCGCTGCGCAAGGGCTACTGCTCGTGGAACAACATCTACGAGGTCGGCGATCTTTGCATCGGCCGCATCCCGGGCCGCACCGCGAGCGCCCAGATCACCTATCATCACAACAACGTGGGCATGGGAATCCAGTTCGCGTCGGTGTGCAAGCGCGTGATCGAGGTGGCCCGCGAGAAGAAGATCGGCACCGAGCTCCCGGTCGACTTGTTCATGACCCGCCGCGAGGGGGAGGAGGTCTACGCTCCCTGAGCTTCCGGCAGGTGCAGCCACGAGGAGATGTGCGATGAGGATGTGCAAGTTCTTGCTGCTGGCGTCGTTGTGGTGCAGCGCGGCGGCGCTGGCGCAGACGTGGCCGACCAAGCCGATTCGCCTCGTGGTTCCCTATACGGCAGGCGGCTCGGGGGACATCGTCGCGCGTGCCATTGCGCAGAAAATGTCGGAGGGCCTGGGCGAGCAGGTAATCGTCGACAATCGCGCCGGCGCGAACGGCAACATCGGCACCGAGATGGTCGCCCGCTCGCCCGCCGATGGCTACACACTTTTGCTCGCCACCGACATCCAGTTCGCGATCAGCCCCGCGCTCGGCATGAAGCTGCCGTACGACCCGGTGAAAGACTTCGAGCCGGTGAGCCTCGTCGCGTTCGTCGACCTGATCCTCGCCGCCAATCCGGCACTCAAGGCGAACAACATGCAGGAGCTGGTCGCGCTCGCGCGCGCGCAGCCGGGCGTGATCAACTACGCGTCCACAGGGCTCGGCAGCACGCATCACCTTTCGATCGAGCTGCTGAAGAGCATGGGGTCGTTCGATGTGACGCACGTGCCCTACAAGGGAAGCGCGCAGGCGTTGCCCGATCTCATCGCCAACCAGGTGCAGATGATGCAGCTCGGCGTGCCGCAGACCCTCACTTACCTCAAGTCGGGTCAGTTGAAAGCGCTGGGCGTGGGCTCGGCCAAACGCCTCGCCGTGCTGCCCGACGTGCCGACCATCGCCGAGCAGGGTTTTCCCGGATACGAAGCCAACAACTCGTGGTGCCTCTATGCGCCTGCCGGAACGCCGAAGGCGATCGTCAATCGTCTTGCGACCGAGGTGGCGCGCGTCGTCGCACTGCCTGAAGTGAGGGAACGTTTTCTCGCATCAGGTCTCGATCCGGTCGGCAGCACGCCGGCTGAGCTTGGCGCTCGGATGAAGGACGACTACGAGAAGTGGACGAAGATCGTGCGCAAGATCGGGATCAAGCTCGAGTGAGTTGGGGTTGGGTGGAAGGTTTTTGCGATCGCGAACGATGGCGATCGGACACAGATCGGTTCCTGGCTTGACCCAGCCAGGATCTGCGTGCGCGATGTGCACGGCTGGCATAGTCAAGCGGCCGCTCTCCGCATGGCCAATGCCGCTCCGGCACCGCTGCCAATGATCAGCACCAGCCCCAGGCTGGACATCCACGTCGGATGGTCGCCCCAGACGATATAACCGTAAAACGCCGCAAACACGACGGTGCTGTATTGCAGTATCGCCGCCAACGTTGGCGCGCCAACGCTGAATGCGCGGGTCATTGCAAGCTGACCAGCGAGGCCCGTTATTCCGATGCCGATGAGCAGGCCGATACCGCGGACGGAGTAGGTTGCCGGCGGCGTGAACGGCATCGCGAACAGCGATACGACCATTGCCGACAGCGTGTAGATGAACACGGTCCGCCACGTCGCCTCACCTAACGCGCCGAGCCGGCGGATCTGCAGATAGGCGATCGCAGCAAGCGCACCGGAGCCCAGGCCCGCCAGGAACGGGATCAGCTGATCCTGTTGCAGCGACGGGCGCAAGAGCAGAAGCACACCGGCGAAGCCACCCGCTAACGCGAGGATGTCGATGATGCTCGGCCGATGCCGCACGAGCACGACAGCGTAGAGCATCAGGAAAATCGGCGCGGTGTACTCGAGGGAGGCGGCTGTGGCAAGGGCGAGCTTTGAAATCGCGTAGAAGCCCAGCGTCATGCTGCCAATCCCGACGAGGTTGCGGATCGCGTGGATGCGCCAATGGTGAGGCCAGAGCGGAAGCCGTCGGGAACGCGCGTATCCAAACAGGAGCAGCGAGCCCGGCAGCGTGCGGAAGAACACGATCTCCGCCAGCGAAAACTCGCTCGATGCGAGCTTGACGAGCACGCTCATCGTCGCAAACAACAGCGACGAAACGAGAACCCAGAACGCCTGCATTGATGGATAGGCCGGGAGGCCGGTCGGTCCCGGCGTGCTCGAAGTCTATCTGAAGATCGGGATCAAGCTTGAGAAAGGATGCTGCAGATCGTTGGGCTCGAACACGACCCAATGCGTGCCGGCATAGATCGAGCGGTCGACGAAGACGAACAGGCGGCGTCCGTTGACGTAATTCCAGCGCCTCCACACAGAAATTCGGCGGGCCCGTAAGCGCCCGCCGAGACAACACGAAACGATTGCAGCTGTCAGTGACGCAAGCTGTCCGGCACCTTGCCGCCATTCTCGGCCAGCTTCGCCCAGACGGCTTTTTGCAGCGCGATGTTCTGTTCGGCGCTCCCGTCTGCGCCGGCATGCACATTGAGCTCCGCGGCAAGCTCCTTCCTGGCCGCAAGACTCGAGTCGAGATCCAGCAACTTGAGCAAGTCGACGATTGATGTCCGCCAGTTGCCGCCGCCGCCCTTCTTGGCCGCGAGCTGCGAAAGCACCGCTTCGACATCCACCGCCTGAAGCTTCTGCCCGGCGCTAGCCGTTGCGGTCGCGGCTTGCGTTTGCGGTGTGCTCGCCTGCGACGGCTGACCCGTCGCCGCGGACGCTGTGCTGGTGCTGTGATGAAAGATCTTGTCGAGAATTGTTCTGAAAATGCTCATTGTTTCCTCCGTCGGGAAAAGTCCGCAAGCCCAAGGGACTCTCGGTGCACAGGTCCCCAATCACTGCGAACCCGAGCATTACATGGCGAATGAGTCCGGTCGCATCGGTCGGGACCTCATTCCATTGTCGGATCAACGCTGAATAGTATCGATCCGCCGCTTGGCTGGCGTTGCCCGTGGCGGGCCACGACTCGATGCGCGCCCGTGAGTAAGCGGACCCCTACATGAATGCAAGCGGATTGCGGATTGTCAGGCTGGCGCGATTTGCCAAGACTCTGCTGGCAGTGCGGACACGCGACAGTGTTCGATCCGATCGAGTGAGAAAACGACAGGAGACACGCCATGAGCATTATCTGGATCATATTGATTGGATTCGTAGTCGGCTTGCTGGCCAAGATGCTCACGCCTGGCCGCGACCCAGCGGGCTTTTTCATTACCGCGGCTATAGGTATCGCGGGATCGCTGCTTGCGACGTACGGCGGACAAGCGATGGGGCTATATCGTGCGGGCGAACCCGCCGGGTTTGTCGGTTCGCTGATCGGCGCAATCATTCTCCTCGTGATCTATCACATGGTCAGGCGTAACCCGACAACCTGAGCTGGGCTGAGCGGAAACGATTCATTCGACGGTGATTTATCGCGGCCCACGAGGAGCATGTGATGGGACTAATGGACATATTGCAGCAATACGCCAACCGGGCGGATGCCTCCGACCCGGCGACGGCGCACGAGCATTTCGACGAGGTCGCGCGCGCCGCGCCGCCTGAGGTTTTGGGACAGGGTCTTGGCGATGCGTTCCGCGATGATCGGACTCCACCTTTTGGTGAGATGGTGGGACAGATGTTCGGCCAATCCAATCCGCAGCAACAGGCTGGCGTCCTCAACCAGCTATTGCGCTCGATCGGTCCGGGCGTGCTGGCCGCACTTGGGGGCGGCATTCTCGGCCGGACCTCGGCATCCACAAGCTCCGGGATTCCGCAGGTGACACCCGAGCAAGCGTCGCAGCTGACGCCGGCGCAGGTGCAGGAGATCGCGGCGCGTGCAGAGCAGCACGATCCGAGCGTGCTCGACAAGATCGGCGGCTTCTATGCCGAGCATCCCCAACTTGTCAAAACGCTGGGAAGTGCGGCGCTGGCAATTGCGCTAGCTGGCGTCTCCAGTCGGATGCGCAGGCAATAATCTCAGCTGTCTCTCGAGGGCAGGTGGGCGCGTCATGACCCCGATGGGGCGGACGCGCGAACCTGCCTGACCAGAGCTTCACTCCCGCGCAGCAGCAATCCTGCCAGCGGAATGCTGAGGAGGTTGGCGCCCCGCGCCAGGTTGCGATCGATCTGCGTCTGGATGTCGTCCAGGGCGCGGATTTGCAGGCTGAGATGCTTTCCTGCGGCACGGACCGCCGTCGCAATTCGCGCGATGACGGCGTCCACCTGATCGTCCGGCGGCATTCCCATGGACTGCCACAAGTCCTTGGGACCGATGTGGATCGCATCGATGCCCGCCACCGCGAGCATCTTCTCGAGGTGATCGAGCGCGGAAACCTCCTCGATCATTGCCGTCACGAGCAGCTGGTCGTTCGATTGCCGTGCCCATTCGCTGTCGTGCAGCCCGCGGCCATAATTCCCGCCACGGCCCAGCCGGTAGAAGGTCCGCTGCCCCAGCGGGTGGAAACGGGTCCATTCCACCAGCTGCTCCATATCGGCGACGTTGTTGCAGCGTGGCACGTGAATCCCCTGCGTGCCGGCATCGAGCAGACGCAGCAATCGATCCGGGTCCTTCGCAATCCTGATGATCGGCGTGATGTCGCATGCTTCGGCCGTCCTGATCAGGTCCACGAGCTGCCCGTCGTCCAACGGCTCGTGCTCGGCATCGAAGGTCACGAAGTCAAAGCCCGCAAGGGCCGCGATTTCGATCAGCTCCGGCGCCGGCGCACCGATGATCGCGCCGACGGCAACTCTGCCACTTGCCAACTTTTGCTTGGTTTGATTCGTGGGTACAACGCGCATGAAGGGCAAACTCCTTCGTCAATTACTCATTGTCCGGGACGCACGTGCTGCAGCCACCACCGCGCGATTTCGTCGCGACGTGCGAACCACACGCCGGCCTTGCCCTGCGCATACGCAATGAATCGTTCAAGCGCGCGGGCGCGGGCCGGCCTGCCGACAATCCGCGTATGCAAGCCGACCGACATCATTCGCGGCGACTCGGTGGCTTCCTCGAGCAGCACATCCAGCGTGTCGCACAAATAGGACAGGTAATGGTCACCGCTGACAAAGCCTGGCGTCGTCCAGAAGCGAACGTCGTTCGTATCGGCCGAATACGGAAGGACGAGATGATCACGCTCGCCCACGCGGACAAAATATGGAACGTCCTCGGAATAGGAATTGGAGTCGTAGATGAGGCCTTCCTCGACGATGATCTGGCGCGTCACTTCCGTGAGTCCCCGATTCACGAAGATACCGACGGGACGCTGTCCGGTCGTGCGCTCCAGCGACGCTTGCGCCATGCGGATCCGGTTGCGCTCCTCCTCAGGGGAAAATCCGTAGTGGTCCTCCCACCGATACCCATGATTGGCAATCTCATGACCCGCACCGACGAATGCCTGGGCGACGCCGGGGTGGCGCTCCAAAGCCAGGGCGCAGGCAAATACAGTGGCATGCACCTGATTGCGCCGGAGAATATCGAGCAGCCGCCAAACACCGACGCGGCTTCCATATTCGAAAAAGGAAGCCACGGTGGGATTGCGGCCGCGCGGTGACCTCGTCGAGAAATTGCCCAGCTCGCCAAGCGTCTCATCCGCCGCATCGCCATCGTCGATGGAATGCTCGCTGGCTTCCTCGTAGTTCAGCACTAGCGAAACGGCGAGACGATTCCCGCCCGGCCACTTGATCTGCGGCACACGATTCGCGTAACCAATGTAGTCGCGCTCGTTACCGGTCATCGAATGGCTTCCACTGATCGCCGACGTCACGCCGAACTGATGACATCAGTCGTGCGAAGCAGGCCCGATCGGTATTTCCGCCAGATGTCGAGGGCGACGTCGGCGGTGCATACATCGTGGCGCGCCTTCTGAATCTTGATCGATGCGTCGTGCAACTCGCGATCGAACGCGGCCACGCAATCCTCGATCAGTACGTTGTAATAGTCGAGATAGGCCGCGTCACGGTACGTCGCCTCGATGCAGCCCGGGGTCTGCTCGCCGATCAGCACGACCGTCTCGATGCCCCGCGCCCGCAGCAACTGATCCAGATTGGTCTTGAGAAAGGCGCTCGGACGTTGCTTGGTGATCACCGATTCGCCCGCCAGCGGCGCGCATTCTTCACAGAACTCCGCCCCCCAGCTGCCTTCGAGGAAGAAAGCGGAGACGTTGGACATCAATTTCTTTGAGCGCAGCCACGCGGGCGAATCGCTTTTGCCATCGGGAAGCTCGACGATCCGGACGTGGATGACCGGCACCCCCAGCGTCCTTGCCTCACCGATGAAATGCGCGCAACGGGGAAGTATCTCCAGCATGCCGGAAATATCGTTGCCCGCCTGCGCGTGCTTGCCGCTCGGGCGAAAGGCATCGTTCTGAATGTCGATCGCCAGGACCGCGGACCAATCCGGACGGAGGACCTCCTCGAGGGTCTCACAGACCTGTTGGCCGAAAATCTCTCGCATCGCTCAGGCCGACCAAGGGAACGAACGCTGAGCGCTCATGACGTTACGCTGACGCGATACACATACAGATCCGAGCGAAAATACGAGGGTCCGCACAAGATCCCGCGGCCATCGCCCGCATACAGATCCATGAGGCGTTGCAGAAGCGGGGTGCCAACGGGGACTCGCAATGCCTTGGCCTCGTCCTTGCCTGCCGCGGTCGCCAGGATTCGCATGTCCGCCCGGCTGAACACCGTATGCAACTTGGCTTGCAATACAAGATCCGGCACCTGGATAAGATCCTCGTCGGTCAACTGATGCAGCAACTCGCTACGAAGGAAGCGCATATCGACACAAATCGGCTGGCCGTCGGCATAGCGGAGCCTGCGGAAATAACCCACGGGCATGTGCTCGGCGACGTTCAATACTTTCGCCACATGCGCATCTGCCGGTTGCACGCCGCGTTTGAGAATCCGGGCGCTGACTTTCAATCCCTGGAGGCCCCATTCGTCGAAAAACCGCTCCATTTTCGAGAGCTGGCCCTCGACCGGCGTGGTAAGCCGCGTGCCCCGGCCCTGTTCGCGCTCCAACAGGCCTTCCTGCCGCAGCTGCTCGAGCGCCTGGCGAACCGTCATCCGGCTGACGCCGAACTTCTTCGTCAGCCAGGAATCCGTGAGGTCCTTGGTGTCGATGGTCCCCGCGCCGATGTGCCGGCGCACCTGGTCGCGGATTTGCACATAGAGCGGCAACGGCGAGTCGCGGTCGATGGCGAGCGGTTGCGGACGCCTGGCACTTTTGCGTTCCGTGGTCACGGGCTTATCCACCTTGGTACGGGTTTTAGAGTTTGGTCATGCCGATACGCGCTGCCTGCTTTCCCGCGGCGTCGCGGGCAGGGAGTCGAGGAAGCTCAGCAGTGCCGTCGTACAGGCGTCGGGCGCCATGAGCTGCACCGACGACGCCACGCCGGGAACATAGACGACCTCGCGCGCTTTCGGAATCAGGCGGCGCACTTCATCGAGCAGCGGGGGCTCGCAGCCGAACGTGTGGTCTCCTCCCGCGACCATCAGCGTCGGCACGGTCACCCGGCCCGGAAGATCGGAGATATTCGTCTTCTCCATGACCCGGAACCACGCCTTGGCGACTTCGACCGGCGTGCTGGCCACTTTCCGCTTCACCCATTCGATGAGCGCCGGATCGGCCGTCAGGTCGACATGAATGGGCAAGGTCTTGGCGATCCAGTTCTCGAAGCCGAGCGCCTTGATCGCCTCGGCCTCGTTCTCGAATCCGCAGTTGAACCATCGATGCATTCCGCCGGCGCTCATCCACTTGCCGTTGGGCGTATTGAACATGGCCAGGCTTTCCACGCGCGATGGGTGATTGGCGGCCAGCGACAGCCCGACGACGCCGCCCGATTCGAAGGTCACCATGTGGACTTTCTCGATCTCGAGCGCGTCCATGACCGTCACAGCATCCTTGACGAGGCGGCCAAGCGACCACGAGTCCTTGTCCGCCGGGATGCTGGATTTTCCGCAGCCTCGCGCGTCGTAGCGCACGACGCGATAGTGGCGCGCAATGGCCGCGACGCACGGCGTCCACCATTCCAGATTCTTGGCGAAGCCGTGGTGGAGCAGAACCGTCACCGGCGGTTCGCCTGCCCACGGATCGCGAAGGTCGTCGATACGGTAGTTCAGGTGAACTCCGTCGTCGGTGATGATTTCCGGCATTGCTTTTACCTCCTCGAATTGCTGCAACGATTCACGTGGCCTTGGCGGCTTACCGCCAGCGCAAAAGCCGCTTTTCAAGAATATTCATGCCCCAGGTCAGCACGGAGCCGAGCAGCGCAAGAATCACCAGAACCGCAAAGACACCATTGGTATCGAACATGCCGGCGCTCTGCGTCAGCACCACGCCGAGCCCATTCACCGATCCGATGATCTCGGCGCTGATGACGCCCAGCAGCGAATAGATCAGTCCAAGGCGAAGACCGGAGAAGATCGTCGGGATCGCGCTCGGCAGCGTGATGCGGAAGAACACCTGCGTCGGGGTCGCGCCGAGCGTTCGCGCCAGGACCAGAAGATCGGGGTCGACGCTGCGCGCCCCGGCCACCGTGCTGCTCAGCAGGATGACGATCGAGAGGCTCACCCCGACCGCGATCTTGGCCACCAGGCCGAGGCCGAACCAGAGAATGAACAGCGGGGCCAGCGCGATTCGTGGCAACGCGTTGAAGGCCGTGATGAAGGGATCGAAAAAGCGTCCGACATTCGGATACACGGCGAACAGGAGCCCGCAGCCGATTCCGCTCACGCTACCCAGCACAAACGCGATCAGGGTGGCGGACACCGACCACAGGAGGTGCGGGAGCAGCGAGCGATTGACGAACAGCCCGTCGTAGAGAAACCCGAGAATGCCGAGCGGCGACCCGAAGAACAACGGCTTGATCAGTTGATTGTCGGAGAGGTATTGCCAGGCGATGCAGAACACCACGATGAGAACGATGCGGCCGATCACGATGACCGCACCGCTCGACATCCTGACCGCGGGTTTTGGTTGAGAGGTAAGCAAGGTGGGTCGAGCTATCCCGGCGCGCAGTTCCCTGTTCATCCGCTCAAGCCCTGTTCAAGCGTTTCCCATACGTTCGAGTAGATCGCGTGAAACTGCGGATCCCTCTGCAGCAGGCGGATCGAGCGAGGACGCGCAAGTGGAATATCGATGATCGCCACAATGCGCCCCGGCCGGCCGGACATCACGACCACGCGATCGGCGAGGGCGATCGCCTCGCTCAGATCATGCGTGATGAACACGACCGTGCGACGCTCGCTTTGCCAAAGGCCCAGCAGCGTTTCTTCCAGTTGCAATTTGGTTTGTGCATCGAGGGCCCCGAACGGCTCATCCATCAGGAGAATGGGCGATTGGAGGCAAAAGGTTCGCGCCAGCGCCGCACGCTGCCGCATGCCATGCGACAACGCTTTCGGATAAGCGTCCTCGAACGAGGCAAGGCCCACCTTGGCGAGCAGGCTCGACGCCCGCTCGCGCCGTTCCTCGGCCGTCTGGCCAGCGATCATGGCGCCGAATTCAGCGTTCTGCCGGGCCGTCAGCCACGGCAGAAGCGCATCGCGCGCCAGCATGTAGGCGACTTCCCGGTTGCCGGCCACGGGAGTTCGTCCATTGACGGTCAGCGCGCCGGACTGCACCGGCAACAGCCCGGCCATCAGGTTGAGCAGCGTTGTCTTGCCGCAGCCGCTCGGTCCGACGATTGCCACGAACTCACCGCGAGCCACGTTCAGATCGACGTGCGACAAGACCGCAAGACCGCCGGCGAAGCTGTGACTGATGTCCCGAACACCGATGATGGGGCCATCCTCGGCACTGGGGGCCTGCATCGGGCGGGGATAGGTGACTGCCAAAGGCATGGTGACCATCACTCCGCAGGTTGCGGAGCGCCGGCATAGACGAATTGCGCCGGGTCGATTTCGCTCGGGATCTGCTTGTTCTTGGCCAGATACCGCGACATGTTCACGATTCCCTTGCGCGAAACCGTTTCGCCGAAATAGCCGAGATTGTCCTTGAGCATCGGCACCAGCAGCGCGCTGGAGTCCTTGAAGCTCGCGAGATTGAGCCGCGACTGCGCCACCTTCACCAGCTCATCGAAATTGGCGGGATTGCGAATCCACTCCTGAGCCTCGGTAATGCTCTGAATGAAAGCCTTGACGACAACCGGGTTGGCGTTGATGTAGGAACGCATCGAGGCGAACGTCAGTGAGGCGCCGTTGGTCGAGGCAATTTCGGCAGCACCCTCTCCTTTACGAAGATCGATTACGGGAATGCAGGACTTTTCCGCCTTGCACAGCGTCTGCATCGGCTCGGTCGCCATGTACGCGCCAATTTTGCCTTCGGTCAGCGCCGGATAGGCCGTAACCGACGAGCCAACTGCCAGGAATTTCACCGTGCTCGGGTCGATCTTGGCATCCGCGAACAGTCCGCTCGCATACAGGTGGCCCGAGCTCCCCAGGGCCGATACGCCGAACACCAGGTCCTTCAGATCCTGCATGACCGCGGGATAGCCATCCTTCAGATGCGGCAACGGCGTCTTGCTGTTGACCTCGATCGTGAACGTGTTGGTCTTCACGAAACCGGCGATGACCTGCAGATCGGCCCCGCGCGAATAGGCGTTCATGATCACTTCCGTACCGGTGCCGGCGACTTCGATGCTGCCGCTCGCGAGCGCCTGCAGACCGAGCGGACCGGTGGCGAGCGACACCAGCTCGGGCTTGATTCCGTGCGCGGCGAAGAATCCCTTGTCTACCGCGACGTACAACGGAAGCGACAACATGACGCCCGCGATCAATTGAACCCTGACGGTTTCTCCGTTGGCGACCGCCTTGTCGGATTTCGGCAATGTCTGGCCAAAAGTAAGCGCTGGCATCCATATCGAAAACAGCAGTACTCCTAGTGCAAGAGCCTTCGCAAACGGACGCATGACGGTCTCCCTGACGTGAGCGACAAATATTCTAGTCATCTAGACATGTTATGGACCAATTTTCGTGTTGTCAACTCGGTAACGTCCGAGAGGAGGGGCGAGGAGGCGCGGAACCGCCATCTCATGGATGAGCCCACGCTCGCCCGCTAGTTTGGAAACTCCAAGGACCGCAGTACCATTTGCTTTCCTACGGGAAAGAGCTGCGCCCGACCTCCGTCGGGGTCGTGAGCAATCGATACTGACGTGGAATGCCGACTATGACCCGCATGCGCTTGATTTCGAGCTTCCCGTCGCCGAATTTTCCACCGCTGCGCGAGGTGCTCGCGACCCCGGGCGAAGCCAAGTCTCACTATGACCTCGGCCTGGTGTACGCGAACGGCCAGGGCCCGCTGCTGGACTATGCCGAGGCGGTGCGATGGTTCCGCATTGCCGCGGATGAAGGATATCCGCCCGCCCAATATGCGCTCGGCCGGATGTACGGCAGCGGCCAGGGTGTGGCGCAGGATATCGAACAGGCGCTCGCGTGGTATCGCAAGGCGGCCGACCAGGACTATGCGGTCGCCCAGTACGCGCTCGCCCGCATCTACCAGGTGGGCGAGGGCGCGCGCCAGGACGTCGCCGAAGCCACGAAGTGGTATCGCAAAGCCGCGCAGCAAGGTTATGCCAACGCCCAGAACGAGCTTGGCGTCATGTACGAAAACGGCCACGGCGTGCCCGAGGATCATGCCGAAGCTGTCGCGTGGTATCGCAAAGCCGCTGACCAGGGCCATCCCCAGGCCCAGAACAATCTTGGCTTCATGCACGAGCGTGGACGTGGCGTCCCCCGGGACTGCGCCGAGGCCGTGAAATGGTATCGGAGTGCCGCCGAGCAGGGGCTTCCCCGCGCCCAGCTCAACATTGGCGTCATGTATCAGCGCGGCGATGGAGTGGCCCAGGATTCGGCCGAGGCGCTCAAGTGGATCCGCCAGGCGGCGGAGAAAGGGTTCGCCATCGCGCAGAATAATCTCGGCTACCTGTACGAGCGCGGCCGGGGGGTCCCGCCGGATCCTGTTGAGGCGGGGCGGTGGTATCGCAGAGCCGCCGAGCAAGGCTACGCCCAGGCCCAGAACAACCTGGGCGTCCTGTACGAAAGCGGGCAGGGGCTAGCGCGGGATTACGCCGAGGCGCGCAAATGGTTCTACAAGGCGGCAGACCAGGGGTTCGCCTTCGCCCAATACAACCTCGGCGTCATGTGCGAGACCGGGCATGGCGGGTCCAAGGATTATGCCGAGGCCCGCCAGTGGTTCCAGGCGGCCGCCGATCAAGGCAACGCGAGCGCCCAGTTCAGCCTGGGGGTCCTCTACGAATACGGCTACGGCGTGGCGCAGGACTACGCGGAAGCGGTGAAGTGGTATCGCAAGGGCGCCGACCAGGGGGATGCGGCTGCGCAGCTCAATCTCGGCGTCATGTGCTACTACGGCCGGGGCGTGCCGCAGGATTATGTCGAAGCTCACAAGTGGCTCAACCTCGCCGCCGCCCGCTTTCTCCCAGCGGAGCATGAGAAGCGCGCGCGCGCCACCAAGAATCGCGACCTCGTGGCGAAGAGGATGACCCCGTCGCAAATCGCGGATGCGCAAAGTCTTGCCCGCGAGTGGAAGCCAAGGCAATTATTGCGCGGCGGTACGAGCCTGGCGACGTCATCGAATGGGGCCGAGGGACGAAACAATATCGTGCCGCGTGTGATCCGCGGGAATCACCCGGAGCATCAGGCGTTGCTTCGCCCAGGCGCCACCGAGGAGCCGTAACGCAGTCCTGTCAAGGAATCGATACCGGGACAAAGACGATGTCGACGTTCCCTCTCCGTTGTCCGTCATGCCATCACGGCAACCCGGTGGAGGCGAATTTTTGCAACAACTGCGGCATGCCGGTGGACCTCGAGTCCTGCAGCCACTGCGATGCGATCAATCATCGAGGCGCCGACCGCTGCCACAAGTGCGGCAGCGTCCTTTCGCCGTTTCGCGAGTTGCACTCCGAACCGGAAATCGACCCCGTCGACACGCTGGCCTCCTTATCGGATGGCGCGACGATGCTCGATCGCCGCACACCGGTCCGCGAGGCACAACTCGACTCGCGCGACGGAGCAGTTGATGGACGTGGCGCGAGCTTCGCCGAGGGTACCGAAGACGCGGTTGGACCGGATGAGATGGCAGTGGCTCGTCCGCGCCAAACCGTGCTGCAGGATTTCGCCGAACCAGTCACTCGCCCTGCGCCGGAATCCAGACAAGAGGTAATCGCGAGACGGCGAAGTCCAGGGATGCGCGCGGCGGCCATGGGCGTGATGGTGGTTGCCCTGGCCGTCCCTGGCTACGTCGCGTACCACGATCCGGCGCAGTTCCGCGAGGACCTCGATGCGATCGCGCCAAAGTTGGGCACGTCATCCGCCGTGCCGCCGGCGCAGTCACTGTCCGCCCCAGGACCGCCCCAGGGCGGACGCCCCGTTGAGGGAAGGACGCCGGAGGCATCTTCGGGGGCGACCACTATTCTCGTCGCAGGGCAGCAGTCCCAAGGCGGACGCCCCCTCGGGGAAGTGACGCCGCAGGCGTCCTCCGGTGAATCCATCATGCCTGCTCAGGATTCAGCGTCGCCACAGCGTGAAGCCACGCCGGTGCTGCCGATGCCGCAGGCGGACTCAGCGCCGCAGCCCGCTCATGCCGCCAACGAAACGCAATCGCCTCCTCCCAAGACGACGGCCAATTCGAAGGCGCCGCAAGTCAGCAAGAATGTGCGACAAACCCGGTCCAGCGCGAAGGCTTCCAAGCAAGGCAGCTCTTCGCGCAAGGCCGTCGCGAAGCCCAAGGCTGCCGATGCTCGCACCCGCGCAAAGAGTGCGGATGTGCGGCCTGCGGAGCCGACGGAAAAGACCGCAGGTTCCGAGCTCATGCCGTGAATCGGTCCGTGGCTCAAGCAGAACGGATGTCTACTCCACCGTGATGCCGGCCTGCCGAATGACTTTGCCCCAGCGCTCCGACTGGCTGCGGATGAAGGCGCCGAACTCTTCCGGTCGACCGCCGCCCGGCTCGAGCAGCATGTCGGCGATGCGCTGCCGGATTTCGGGTGAGGCGAGCGCGTCGTTGATCTCCTGATTCAACCGGTCGATGATCGGTTTAGGCGTGCCGGCGGGCACGAGCACGCCGACCCAGCCGGGCGCATCGAAGCCTGGAAACTCTTCGGCCACGCTGGGCACATCGGGCAGGCCGGGAATGCGCTTGGCGCCCATCACGGCGATCGGCCGCAAGCGACCCGCCTTGATCTGCGGCATCGCGACCGCGGTGCCTTCGAAGATCAGGTCGACGCGCCCTGCGATCACGTCGGGAAGCGGGCCGGATTTGTATGGGACGTGCAGGATATCGACACCCGCATACGACTTGAACATTTCGCCCATCAGGTGCGAGATGTGGCCGGCGCCGTAGGACGCATAGGACAACTTGCCGGGTTCCTTTTTCGCGGTGGCAATGAGGTCTTTCAGATTCTTGATCGGCGAATCCGCGCCGGTCACCAGAACTGTGGCGCCGGTGATGAGCAGGTCGACCGGAGCCAGGTCTTTCTGCGGATCGAAATTGAGCTTGTAAAGATACGGATTGACGGCGAGCGCGCCGCTTTGTCCGATCAGGACGGTATAGCCGTCAGGCGCGGCCTTCACGACATATTCGGTGCCGATGATGCCTGCGGCACCGGGTTTGTTCTCGACGATGATCGACTGCTTCATGCTGCGGGAAAGCTTGTCGGCGAACACCCGCGCCAGGATGTCGGTTGCGTTGCCGGCAGGGAAGGCGACGATGAAGTGGATGGGCTTGGATGGGTATGCATCGGCCTGCGCGAAGCACGTTGCGCTCATTGCGATGCCGGCAACAAGCGCGGCGATGTTCAGGATCGATCTCATTCGAGCTGTTCCCTCTGTTCGGTCTCGCGTACGACGCGATTCGCCAGTACGCCGATTGCGTCATTCACGACTTCGACGAGGTCACCCGGCTGCAGCGCGGGAATCGTCACGCCGTCGCATCCCAGCCACAGGACGTCGCCAGGATAGAGCGTCGTATAGCGCGAGATCCTGGAGACCCAGTGCGCCACGCTGAACAACATCGCGCTGGTGCTGTACTCGGAAACCGTTTTCCCGTTGATACGAACGCCGATGGTTTGCGCCATCGGATCGATGCCGCTTACGACCACCGGCCCCATCGGCTTGAACGTGTCGCAGTTCTTCGCCCGCCACAACGTGCGATCCGACTTCTGCCACGCTCGCTCGCTCAAATCATTGCCCAGCGTGTAACCGGCCACGCACTCGAGCGCGTCGTTCTCGGCAAGGTATTTTGCGCGCCTGCCGATGATGGCGACGAGCTCGCCTTCGTATTCCACGGGCCCGGAAGAATCCAGCGGAACGACGATATCGGCGCCACTGCCGATGAGGGCGCTGGGCGAGCGATAGCCTATGTCCGCCTGGTCCGGAATCTTGAGATGGGTCATCCCGTGATACTGCTTCGCCCACTCGACGTGCGATCCGAAATTCAACCCGGCGGCATAGAAGTTCGCGGGGATCACGGGCGGCAGAAGCTTCATCTCATCGAGCCGATAGCGCCTGCCGGTTCGCCGGCAGTCCGCAAACGGCGCAGCATCCAGAAGCTCGACGTGCTCGCCATCGAGTTCCGCATAGGAGGCGCCGTCCGGCGCCTCGACCCGGCACCACTTCATGGCTTCGGTACCTTCGCGAACCATTCGTCGGCGTTGACGACCTCGCCCTGGCGTTGGCACTCCTTCGAGGCCAGCTCGACGAACAGCGGCGCGATGTCTTCCGGCGTCTTGAGGATCATCGGATCCTCGGTCGGCGCCGCCCGCGCGCGCATCTGGGTTCGTGTCGGTCCCGGGTTGACGACATTGATGCGGATGGGCGTGCCGGCGGCCTCCACCGCGTAAATGCGGACCATCGCCTCGAGCGCGGCCTTGCTCACCGCGTACGAGCCCGTGGTCGCCTTGCCCTGTCTCGCCACGCCCGCGGAAAGCATGATGATCCGTGCCGAGTCCGATTTTTTCAGCAGCGGGTCGAGCGCACCCAGGAGGATCAGGTTCGCGTTGACGTTGATCTTGAAGGTCCGGATCCAATCGTCCAGAGGATAGCGAATCAGCGGCTGCCGCGCGCCCAGCGAAGCGGCATTCGCGACGAAGATATCGAGCTGCGGAACGGCAGCCGCGACCTGCTCGGCCAACTTGCGCACGGAATCGGGATCCTCGAGCTGCACGGTGAGCACGCGCGCGTTGCCTCCGGCGGCCTTGATGTCCGATTGCACTTGCTGCAGCGCCTCGGCGCTGCGTCCCGCGAGCAGCAGCCTCGCGCCTTCCTTCGCATACGCCATGGCGACGGCCAGGCCGATGCCACGATTCGCGCCGGTGATGAGGGCAGTGCGATTGTCGAGTCGTCCTGGCATGTTTTCCTTGCTGTATTGATTGTGGCAGACCGCGTAAGTCATGCATGCAGTCCCGAAGTGTAATACGTGGTGGCCGCAGCGTTATCGGAACCTTGTGCGAGCGTTCAAACTGCGCGTCGGCATCTCGCGCGCAGTAAGAGCGCGTCGGTCCAGGTGTCCGGTGAAATTCCTACGCCCGATTGGTGGTCTCGGCAATTGTCGCGCTTCGCGGATTCACCAATCATCCAGTCGGCCCAGGCAGCTTGTCATGTTTCCGAGTGCGACGCTTGGGCATTCACTTTCATAATCGAATCATTGGAGATGACGATGGCAACAAATTTCGAACGCGAACGCGACGCCGACGCCAACCGGGACCCGCTTAGCGGCGCACCGGGGGCCCATCCGGTTGGTACTGGTCTTGGTGCGGCGGCTGGCGGTTTGGCCGCAGGCGCGGCTGCCGGCACGGTCGCCGGCCCGCTGGGCACGTTGGCAGGCGCTGTTGCAGGCGCCGTGATCGGCGGGTTGGCCGGCAAGGGCGTTGCGGAATTGATTGACCCAACGGCCGAGGAGGCCTACTGGCGCGAAAACTATGAGAGCCGTCCCTACGTGGGCAGCGGGGCGACATTCGACGACTACGGTCCGGCCTATCGCTATGGGGTCGACTCGTACGGACGGTTCGAAGGCCGCACCTTCGAGGAGGCGGAACCGGAATTGATGCGTGACTGGGATCGCGCCCGGGGCAGCTCACGGCTGACTTGGGAAAATGCGAAGCATGCGACTCGCGATTCCTGGCGACGTGTCAGCGACACGGTCGAGCGCGCAATTCCCGGCGATTCCGATCACGACGGAAAGTAGGAGCGACTCGACATCGCTTCCAACGTTCGTAGCGCGTAGCCTCTGCTCACGTATCGACCCCGGCGGGAGCGCCGGGGTTTTTCATCAGCGAACAGGCTGTTGGAATTCCCCAGCCTCATTCAGGCTGTTGACATTCCCCAGCCTCATTCCGAGGAGCGAAGCGACGAGGAATCTGTTTTTCGGAACCCGCTGATGTGGTGAAGAAGCAGATTTCTCGCCGCGCTCGAAATGAGCTGGGAGTGAGGTGAGAGCGCGATTCTCAACGGCCTGCTAACGTGCGATGCGTCCCTCCCCGCGGGTGATGCATAATCTTGCCATGAACACCGTGCGCTCACGGGACATTCCGCGGACCTTGCGCAAGATGTCGACGGAGGACGTCGCGGCGTGGAACGCGTCGTTCCGGGAGGGCACGCCGAGTCGCGCGCTTGGCGAGCTCGAGCTTCAGCGCCGGCGCGATGTCGGCAACAGGATTCGTGGCTGGATTGCGATTGCAATATCGACGGCGGCGCTGATCGTCTCGATCGTGGCGCTTTACCTGTGCGTGCGCTGATCGCAACCCTGAAGGATGCTTTCCGACGATCAGGGATGAATCACGTGCATGCACACAACGAACCGGCGCGCGCCGATATCGATGCGCTGGCCGGGCCGGCGGTGATTGAGTTCGGCACCAGCTGGTGCGGGTATTGCCGCGCCGCGCAGGCGCCGATCGCAACGGCGTTCGCCGGGCACCCCGGCGTACGGCATATCAAGGTCGAGGATGGAAGTGGGCGACCGCTGGGTCGGTCATTCGGAGTGAAGCTGTGGCCGACGCTGGTGTTCTTGCGCGATGGCAAGGAGGTCAGCCGCCTGGTCCGGCCAAGGGATTCGCAATCGATAGCCGAAGCCCTCGCCGAGATCGACGCGGCTCGCTAGCGTTCGCCTTGCGGATTGGAAGGGGCGTAGTCCAGCGTGCTCCACCGCGCGTCCGCTTCATGGCTTTCGCGCGAGTTGTGAAGACCGGCGATCAACAAGAGGCCTGCGCAACCGCCGAGCAGCACGCCCATCACTACCCATAGAATAATAAACATGACCGGTTCCTCGAAGACGCAGACTGTCGCGGCGCGACATAGATGGAAGTTAACCGGTACTTCGCGCCGGGAAAGTAAGCCGTCTCCGAAAGGCTTGTAAGACAATCGGCGCCAGGGTCGGCGGCGCCGCCTACATAGCGGGTCTGGGCTACGCCACCGCTTCTCTAGCCCTCACTGCTGCCTGGCCGGCGGCCAGCAGGATCCCAATCCCGGGCACGCTGGTGAAAATCGCGCGCTCACCTCACTCTCGGCCTCATTTCGAGCGCAGCGAGAAAATCTGGTTCTTCACGAAATGAGCGGGCTGCGAAAAACAGCCTCCTCATCGCTTCACTCCTCGGAACGAGGCCGGGGAATCCCACAGCCCGCTAGAGCAGATCCTTCCACGCTCGCACCGGGAACGGCGCCGCCTCTTCGCCGACGCGCGGCTGCCCCTGTCCGGCGATCGTGTCCGCGTCGCGGATATCCGCGCCGAAGTCCAGTCCGGTTCGCTTCTCGATCGTCTTGATCGCAACCCGCCAGTGCGTGACATCGACGCTGGGAAGCTCTTGCGGCTTGCCGAGGCTCTTGCGCTTTTCGCCGAGCAGCGGCAGCTGGTCGACGACCAATCCGACCGCCTTGAGCTTGTCCGCGCCTTTCCAGACGACCACTTTCCAGAACGACGAAGGTATTTGCACGTTATCCGCCCAATGGTCGAGATTGGCATCGAAAACAGGGCCCTGGAAGACGCAAATCGGCTTGCGATTGTCGTCGGCCAGCAGGCCGTTCTCGAGGACGAAGCGTTCCAGCCCTTGCCAGTACTTGGCGCTCTCGTTGAATCGGAAGTGCTGGGGCGAGCAGTTGGTGAAGTGGAACGTATCGGCGTTGGCGCGTTCGGCCTCTTCCGGCGTTCCCCAGGTCGGGTCGGTGCGGCGGGTGAGGTGGCCACGATCGAAATAGTCGGACCAGTCACCGTAGAACGACTGATCGAGATAGACGCTGCCCGGAATACGCGGGTCATTGAACCACTTGTCTCCTTCCGGACCATCGACGACCTGACCGGTACCGCGATCGACGGTGAGGTAGGTCTTGCCGTCGATGTTGGTGGCGGTGAAGATCGCCATGCGCTTGGACTTGTGCATCTTGAGACTGAAGTGTTCGTACTTGAGCTCGCCGTTCTCGGCATTCGGCTCTTCGGGACGCAAGGCCGCGATCTTGTTCGCGAGCTTCGCCGTGGGCTCGGGCAGGGGCAAGGCGAATCCCGGAATGAAGTCGCTTCGATAGCCACGACGCGACGCGTAGTCCTCGTCGATCTTGAGCGCCTCGCTGCCGCGCTTCAGCGTCTTGTCGGGTGCCTTGGCTGGCATTGCACTCGTGTCCACGACGCCTTGCACGAGCGCGGGCGCGCCCGCGCCGAGGCGCACGGTAATGGACAAGGGAACTGCAAACGTGAACTCCGACCGTGCATCGTTCATGGCTTCCACTCCCGTCGACACGCGATTGATAAAGGCTTCCTCGCCGGCGCCCGGCCGGGGCGACGACAACGTTCGCCCACCGTCAACGGGTCCGTCGGAGCTGTCGATGGCCGTCCGCAGCAACGCTTGCCATTCCGGCGGCAGGCCCGGCATCTTCCCCAGCAGATACTTGGTGATGGCGCTGATGCGGATTCCTTCGTTGACGTCGTCGGGAAGCTTCTGCCCCTGGTCGTCCTCCCGCTCGAGGAACGGGTGTCCCCAGTGATGCAACGCCACGACCTCCCAATCGTCGTTGAACACCGGCGATCCGGATGAGCCGACTTCGGTATCGGTTTCGTACAGAAGCGTGCGGTCGGTACGATAGGTCAGCAGATTGTTGCGAATGGCGATTGTCTTCGGCCACCCGAGCGGATGCTCGATGATGTTCACGTTCATCCCGACGACATGCTTGTCCGGGCGATCGGACAATCTCGCGTAGGGTATTCCCGAAAGATCGGCAACGCCCGACACACGCGGTCCCAGTGCGACCAGCGCCATGTCGAGCTCCTCTTCCGGCGAGAATATCGCAAACCGATCAGGATCGAACCGAAACGTGGTCGTCGCGCGCGGCACTCGCCGTGCATCGTTCTCGCGATCGAAGGTGACGGTTGCGCTCTTCGCCGCCGCGGCATCGGCCAGCACATGGCGATTGGTCAGGAACAGCGACGGACCCACGAGGAACCCCGTTGCGACCTGCGGGGAACGGGGGTCGTTCACCTCGACGTAACCGACGCACCGGCGCACGTCGGCGCCCGATGGCAGGAACACGACGCTTTGATAGTCCGACGTGGGACCTTGCATCGCCTCCGCGCCGAGCGGCAGGTTCAGGTCGCGGCGGCCGGCGAAAAACGCGTCGCGCCGGACCGGATCGGGGTCGGCATCGCGCCAGCGTCCATAGGCGACTTTCTTGCGTACGAGGGCACGCGCGTCCTGAGTGTCCGTAACCAGTTGCCGGAACGTTTGCAGCGCATCCTGGATCGCCATCGCTATTCCTCCATGCCGCCGCATCGAAGCGCATCGCCGGCCCGGAGCTGTCCGACATCAGCAAGATCCGGGCGACGGCGTATCGCTACGGTACGATCATGCTCGCCATCCTTCAATGCGATTATTCGGCATCCTCGCGTTGCTTCCCGCGAAGACATCGACAATATGATGGCCGCGATTGATGGCACGGCAATGACATTGCGGGGACAACGCGCGCTGTACCAGTGTTTCGATCGGAGGTCTGGATGAATATCGTTGCTTCGACCGCTGCCTACGAGAAGTGGCTTCGGCAATTCTTTGTGCCCGTCGAGGCCGACCTCCGGCACAAGCATGAATTGATGCGGGGCAATGGCTTCACCTTCTTTCGCGCGACGTTCTACCGTTGGGCGCAGAACTGGGACCAGGTTCCGTCAGCCGTCCGCCATGCGCCGGCGGTGCTCGGGGTCGGTGACGCGCACGTTGAAAATTTCGGGACGTGGCGCGACGGGGAAGGGCGGCTGGTGTGGGGCACGAACGACCTCGATGAGGCCGCCCGCCTTCCGTATACCAACGACCTGGTGCGGCTCGCTGCCAGCGCGGTCATGGCGCACGCGGACGGCCAGTTGCTGATTGCGTCGGGCACGATCTGCGAAGCCGTGCTCTCGGGCTACTCCAGCGGGCTGCGCCTCGGCGGACGCGCCGTCGTGCTGAACGGCGGGTTGCGGTGGCTGCACGATCTCGTGTTGAGCGACCTGCGGGATCCCGACCGGTACTGGGCGGAGTTGCTCGCGTTGCGCAAGTTGCGCGGGGCGGTTCCGGAGCGGGCCCGCGCGCTGCTCGCCGAGGTTCCGAAGTCCGCCCAACTGGTCCGGACGGTGCACCGCACCTCGGGGGCCGGCAGCCTCGGCCGCCCACGTTTTGCGTCGTTGTACTCGTGGGACGGCGGATATGCAGCGCGCGAGGTCAAGGCACGAGCGCCGTCGGCCTGGCACTGGGCACGCGACGATCCCGACACGCCGGTCCGCGATCCGTTACCTCGCATCCTGCGTCACGCGATCCGCAGCCAGGATCCATTTCTGCGTGCCACCAAGCGCTGGGTCCGCCGCCGACTGGCGCCGGACTGCTCACGCATTGATCTGGCGTCGATTCCCAAACGGCACAAGGAGGCGGCGTTGTTGCGCGCGATGGGGTGGGAGGTTGCCAATATTCATCTCGGCTCCGCTCGAACCGCGGCTGTTGCGCAGCACCTCGAGAAGCTCGGGAAGTCATGGCTGCCGAATGCGGTAGAAGCCATGCTGGCTGGCACGAATCGCGACTTCCAATTGTGGAAACGCGAGGGCAAGAGTGCATGACAATTTTTCGTCGCTCCGCGAAGAGCCTGCCCTCGAGTGGGGTAGTCGGAGGCGGGAATCCAGCGTCTTTTTCGCCGGAAGACACTTGGGCGCGCGGCCAGCGCGTGCCCTTATGCGGAGACGATGCCGAGTTTGAATCGACTGACGGCGATCACACCACGCGCCGCAGCCCCGCCGGCTCGCCGACGCGGCCCGGATTCGGACCGCGCATCCACGCCGCCACTTGTTCCGGAGGCAGCGGGCGGCTCAGGAAGTAACCCTGGACCATGTCACAACCAAGGGTGCGCAACCGCTCCAGCGTTGCCTCGTCCTCGACACCTTCGGCGACCACCGCCAGCCCCATGTTGTGGGCGAGGTCGATGGTCGAGCGCACGATCACGTTGTCGCTGGCGTCGCGCACCATCCCGATCACGAACGACTTGTCGATCTTGAGCTCGTGCAGCGGCAACTTGCGCAAGTAGGCGAGCGATGAATAGCCGGTGCCGTAATCGTCGATCGACAATTTGCAGCCGAGCTTGCTGAGTCGCTTCAGGTTTTCCACCGCATGGCCGGGATCATCGAGGATCGCGCTCTCGGTGAGCTCGAGCGAGATCCACTGGGCCGCGCACCCGTGCACCTGCAACAGTGCGGCCACGCGATCGGGCAACGTGTCGTCCATCACATCGCGCGCCGACAAGTTGATCGATACGTTGATCGGCAGGCCTTCGCCGCGCCACATTGCGCACTGCGCGATGGCGTGCGTCAGCACCCACTGCGTGATCGCCCGGATATACCCGGTCTGCTCGGCGAACGGAATGAAGTCCACCGGCGATACGACGCCGCGCTTCGGATGGTGCCAGCGCACCAGCGCCTCGACGTACTGGGCCTGGCCGCCGGTCAACGCCACCTTCGGTTGATAGACAAGCGACAACTGGTTGCCATCGACCGCCTTGCGCAAATCGCTCATCAGCGACAGCCGCTCATGGCCGTGCTGGTTGTACTTTTCATCCCACACGATGATGCCCACGTTGTTGCGCTTGGCCGCATACATCGCGATATCCGCCTGGCGCATCAGCGTCGAGCTCGCGTGGCCGTGCTCCGGGCACGCGGTGATCCCCACGCTCGCGCGGACATCGACGAGATGACCCTCGAGTGTCATCGGCGCCTCGAGCGCACGCAGCAGTGAGGCAGCCACGCGGCGCGCGCCGTCGGACCATTCGCCGGGCAGCAGGACGGCAAACTCGTCGCCGCCGAGCCGCGCGACGATGCATCCCGGACGCCTGACCGCTTCGCGCAAGCGTTTCGCGACCTCACGCAACAGCAGATCGCCGATCTCGTGGCCGAGGGTGTCGTTGACGTATTTGAAATGATCGAGGTCCATCAACAGGACGGATACGGACGCGCCGGCGGGCGCGGCCGCAAGGGCCGAGTCCAGCCGCTCGGCGAACAATGCGCGGTTTGGCAGACCGGTGAGCGGATCGCGATAGGCGAGGTCGAGGATGCGCGATTCGCGCGAGGCGATGTCTTCGCCCATCGTGCGCACCGCGGTCGCGAGGTCGCCGATTTCGTCATTGCGCGAGCGTGGCGGCAGCGCCGCGTAGTCGCCCGCCGCAATCCGCCGCGCGGTCGCAACCAGCGCGTGCACCGGCCGTACGATGCCGCGCGCGATCAGCACGCTGGCGATGATCGAGACGATTACGGCGATGAGCGAGATGATCGCAAGCTGGCGCTGCAGGCGGTGGAACGGCTCCAGCGCCAAGGCCAGCGGCTCCTGCAGCAACGCGATGACCGAATCGCCGGCGCCGGCGGGCAACCGCAGCACGCGGGTCAACGCGACGACGTCGTACGTGGCATTGCCCATCGCATCGACGGCCGCGAAACGATCGACCACGACATCGCGCAACGCCTGCTCGCGCTCCGTTGGGTCGAGCGTGCTTGCCTGCAATTGCCAACCCTCGGC
>Ga0207689_10001266_pt1 | contig 24364 bp, 28 predicted proteins | sample KBSMisM52_FD_184312 | JGI IMG/M metagenome (GOLD analysis project Ga0207689, IMG submission 184312) | Miscanthus rhizosphere microbial communities from Kellogg Biological Station, Michigan, USA - KBS Miscanthus M5-2 (SPAdes) (version 2) | ecosystem: Host-associated > Plants > Roots >... | reverse complement strand
GCGGAGTTTGCGATAGTAGTCGACGACACCTGGCAGCGGCAAAGTTTGGGCATTCAGCTGCTCGGTGTGTTGGCGGACTACGCTACGCAAGCGGGACTCACCGAGTTGACAGGTCTTGTACTGAGAGACAACTGGCCGATGCTGGCGCTTCTCGCTCGGTTCGAATGTGAGCTCATTACCGACGGCGATCCGTACGTAATCCGCGCCATTAAACGCCTGCACGCGCACAAATTGGCGGCTTGACTGTGCCCGTGTGGCACCGGGTCACCGAATTCCAATTTCGGGTGTATCGGCATCGCTGATATTCGGAGCACTGAATCAGCGATTGGAAAGATTCATCCCTCTATTTTCCTTACACTAACCTTTCGCATACGGCAGGCTGGCCGCTCCATGTAGAGTATAAGTATCTGTATAAAATAAGTAATTCTCATATTTAGGAATGATCCATTAACCTTTCTTCTTGCGAGTGCGAATCGCTCTCAGTACTCTTCCATTTCTCATTCAGTAACTATTTGGAAGAACAAAGGAGCGAGCCCGCATGTACAACACGTCCTTGCACGGAGTATTCGTGGTCGCGGCACTTTGCTGCAGTGGAATCGCGAGCGCTGCGGACCCTGTTCCTCCGAAGGCGCCGGTCGATGCTGACCTGCTGGAGCAAAAGGTCGAGTCGATGTCCAAGGAACTCGATGAGCTCAAGGCTCAGTTAAAGCAACTCAAGGCGCAGGGGGCAGCGCCCGGCGCGCCCCAGGCCGCGGGCGCTGCCCCCGAAGCAGCGCAGATCAAAACAACACCGCAATCGTCGCCAGCAACTGCCTCTACCGCCGCGACGACGCCGGAAACCAGCGCATCCGCTGGACTTTCACGCTGGGACAAGATCAGCCTCTGGGGTTATGGCGAGATTTACTACACGCACCCGACGACGGACTCTTCGCAAACGCAGGCTGATCTCGCGCGTGCGGTGTTCGGCATCGGCTATCAATTCAACGACAGGACGCGCTTCAACTCCGAGTTCGAAGTGGAGCATGCGGTCAGCTCCTCCGATGACCCGGGCGAGGTAGAAGTCGAGCAGTTCTACGTCGATCACGATTTCAACAAGACCTGGTCGGGTCAAGCTGGATTGTTCCTCATGCCGGTGGGGCTCTTGAACGAACATCACGAGCCGACCAACTACTACGGCGTGCAGCGTAACTTCGTTGAAACTTTGATCATTCCCACGACGTGGCGCGAAGGTGGATTGGCGGTAAAGGCGAAGACGGAGAATGGCTTCACTGTCAGTGGTGGCATTACGACTGGGTTGAATCTTTCCAAGTGGGAGTTTTCGCCCGCAACCCCGCTCTATACCAATGCGCTGATGATGGCCAATAGCCACATCGCGCCAATGCAGGCGACGCATCAGGAGCTCGCGCTCGCCAACGCTCAAAAGCTATCCGGCTTCGCATCGGTGAATTACAGCGGAATGCTCGGCGTGCTAGTCGGCGGCTCGATCTTCAGCGGTGGCGTGGTCCAAGCGGTGCCCGACATCCCGAATCAGCAGGCAACGTTGTGGGAGCTGCACGGGCGCTGGCAACCCGGCAAGTTCGATCTTTCGGCGCTTTACGCTCGCGGCTATTTCACCAACACGGCGCAAGCCAACGAGTTGAACCCCGATGCCACCAACCCGCTCCCGGCTTCGTTCTACGGATACTATCTGCAGGCCGCATATCTCGCCTGGCAACACGACGAGATGCAACTGAAACCATTTGTGCGTTGGGAACGCTACAACATGGCGTCCAGCTACGCGGGAGTCACTTGGCAGGTACCAACCGCTGGCAATCCGCAGTCCAACGATTATGTGGGCACGCTAGGGGTGAACTACTACCTGACACCAGACGTAGTGTTCAAAGCTGACTATCAGCACTTCCGAAACAACACGGATTTCACCCGCATCGATCTTGGGATGGGACTATCGTTCTGATGCCTTGCCGAGCGGTATTGCCTTCTGGAGGAATGACAACTCGGGCTACGCTGATACCCCAGGTCGTCGTTTTGCTCGATCCATCGCGCCGTTCGCTGGAACCCTGCCTAAAGCTTCAGGCCATGCGGATTCGACTGCGGCAATTTGCGGCCGATGTGGGTGTTCCACTGCCTTGATACGGCGTCCCTTCCAAACATGCCAAACTAACAGAAGGGGTATGCCCAACCCCAGGCCCCAGTGGAACAGACTTATCCAGGGTCGCGCCTCTTCGCCACCGTAGTAGTAAAGCGCATATCCAGACACGATCAAAAGGAGCGCGACTCCGCTGACGATACTGCCGGCCAAGATGTTCCTGCGTTGATGCCATCCACGCCGAACATGGATGGGCAGCAGCGAGCCCAGCACGAGCAGCGCCAGCATTGCGCAAGCGCCATGAAGCCGCAGCCACCAGACTTCGAGCGGATGAGGTGTCTCTCCGAACTGGCCATTGCCGCGCAGAAAGTAGTGGAAGAATAGCCAAAGCATACCTGTGGCAAGGAGCAATGATCCGCTCCAGTAAACCCATTTGCGATGACCGGTTGAAAGCCGCATAAACCGCCTACGCCGCCCGCGCGACCATTGTGTTGAGAGTCGGGGCGGCATTTACGATAAACGCTCTACCTCCCAGTCGATTGACCAGCCCTTTCGCGCGCGCCCCCTGAACCAGTACGATTTTGGTCAAAGCGTCTGCGAGCATGCATGACGGTGCAAAGACCGAAGCGCTGATGGGCGATAAACACGCCTCGCGCCTGACGCCATCGATTACGGCGGTGACGGAGCGTCCGCGCCACTGGCGTTCGCTGAAATAACCAGCAGAGGTGGCGATCGCACCTTCGGCAATGTCCGCGCAAGGAATCAACTGACCCGGACTGGACGGATCGCGCAGATAAATTCTTCTGGACACATTGCCGAACACGCGCAGATCGCCGCCAGCGTTCACCAGACCACGACGAATCCCCGCCCCGCGCAACGCCAAAATAGCCCGATCGACCGCGAAGCCCTTGGCAATGCCTCCGAGGTCAACACCCAGTGGACGCGCGAAACGCACCAGATGACCCGGTAGCAACTCGATATCGCGCCAAGTGGATCGCAAGTCCGCGGGGACTTTGCTCAGCCTCGGAAGGTAACCCATACGCGTCAGCTCTCCTCCCACTGAAACGTCGAAAATCCCGTTGGTTCTATCGGCGATAGTGTGAGCAAATCGCAGCACTTGCCACGTCCATGGGTGAACTCGGACAGCGGTCCGATGGGCGAGGCGATTCAGCCGGCCGATGTCGCTCCGGTGATCGTGCGCGCTCATCAATCGGTGAACGCGAGCCACCTCGGAGAATCCCCCATTAATAGCTTCTGTCAGTTGAGGCTCAGGCAGTCCTCCGGCAACGATTTCTACCAGTGTCCCGAGCAACGGACGGGCGCGTCTGAGTTCCATCACGTCTCTATTACCGTCTCTGTTTATTCTTCGAGAGGGGGACGGCGACTGGAAAGCTCACCATAGAAAACCCTCGGAGGCAGCATTGTGGCACCAAATAGTTCTCATTCACAACGATGTTCGGCCTAAATAGTTGACCGGTGGATTCGGTCGTTTCACGCCAATAGGCGGGCCTATCCTGGCCGCAAGAGCTTGGACGACAAAGCTTACGGCGAGCTTGCATATGCTAACGCGTCTGATTATCATTTAGATTCCATTCTACGTCAGATGCGTCATATGGATGGTTCAGGCTCGCTTGTAGTGATTCGCCGAACGATGCCCTCGTGAGGCGTTCCTTTCAGGGTCGTATTTGTGCAGGAACAAGCATGCCCGCGCTGCGGAAGGGGGAGAAGTACCCCGCGCGCTGACACGGTTGCCGCTCACTGCCGCGACATTAGAGATGATCGAGCCAATATCTAGCTACAGGGCAAACAAGGGGTTGCCTCATGAAGAAGTCAATAAAATGGAGCGCAGTCGCGCTGAGCTGCGGACTCGCTCTGTCTCAATCCGCGTATTCGGATGAAGGGTTATTCGGCTACGTAAAGGGTGCAGAACCACTGCCCAAAGGTGCTTTGGACTTCGAACAGTGGTTTACCTGGCGGGGCGGGAAGGATCTGGGATCGTATAACGCGCTGGACACGAAGACCGAACTCGAATACGGGATTACCGACCGGTTCGCAGCCTCCATCGCCATGTGGGGCCTAGGCATCAATTCCAGCGGACTTATGATCGACGCATACATTCCGGGCGACAAGAAATATCCATGGAGGCCGGACGGGGTCGAGGCAGCGGTGAAGTACAATTACCTCACCCCTGCCCTAGATGATTTCGGACTCGCGCAGTACACCTCCCTTAGCTATTTCTGGTACGACGTCAACTCCGGCTATCGCAAGAACGTCTACGCCTTCGAAACATTCTTGCTGGCCCAGAAGTATTTCCTCGACGGACAGTTGGTGTGGGCAGGCAATCTGGGTATCGAAGCGGACAGCGCGACGCGACAGCCAATCCAAGGATTGCCTGAGGACTTCGAGTGGCCGCTCACGCCAGAAATGGAGATCGCGATTACTATCAGCACGGGTCTTACCTATCGGATATTCTCGAACTGGTTCGTCGGTGCGGAGATTTTTTATCAAACCGAGCACGAGACGGTCGTAGGGCAGGAGCGATGGTCTTTGCAAGCGGGCCCGACCATCCACTACGCTGCTAAGGACTGGTGGGCAACGCTGACGTGGATGCCGCAATTGGTTGGAGGCGGCACGCCCTTTCCCGGGCAGACCTACAACCAGCAATTGATTGAGAAGACGTCGCAGGAAATCCGATTCAAGATTGGCATCAATTTCTGAGAGCAACAATGCGAGGCATACCTGCTTTGATCATCGTGCCGGCGGCTCTCGTCGTTCCGGCGATCGGTTATGCGACGGAGTACCTTACAGCACCTCAGGCGCAACAGATCATCTTTCCCGACGCCGATCGTTTTGTCGATGCTTCGGTCGACCTGAACGATGATCAACGCAGTGCCATCGAGAAGCGCAGCGGTGTGCGTCAACGATGGAAGAAACAGCAGGTGTGGCGAGCAGAAAAGGCCGGAGAATTCGTTGGCTGGCTGATCATCGATCAGGTGCTGGGTAAACACGAATTCATTACCTACGCCACAGGGCTGACGCCGGATGGCAAGGTCAAAGGAATAGAAATTCTGACGTATCTCGAGACTTACGGTTATCAGGTGCGCAACGCCGAGTGGCGGCAGAAATTCGTGGGGAAAACCATCGCTGACCCCTTTGACTTGAACGTCGACATCCCCAACATTTCCGGCGCGACGTTGTCCACCCGGAATGTGACGAATGGCGTTAAGCGCTTGTTGGCATTGCAACAGCTGATGCTGCACCCTTAAGGGGTGGTTGTCGCTACGACAACGATGCGTCGAACATCGATCGGCAGTGCAGCCGATCGGACTCCTTCCTTTTGCCTGGTAGTCTGGGACAATAGAGACTCGAATTTTCCGGAGGTCTCATGACTACGCGTGGATTCACTGGTCGGGGTCGCGGCGCAGCGTCGGATCAACCCGGCAGACTACCGCCCGGACAATTTCTCACCACCGATTTTCCCGTGCTTTCGGCGGGACCCACGCCGCATGTCTCGCTTGAGGAGTGGCGCTTCGAGCTCAAAGTCGGACCGCGACCGATCAAGAGCTGGTCATGGAATGATTTCATTCGCCTTCCGATTACCAAGGTAGCGTCCGATATTCACTGCGTCACTAAGTGGAGCAAGTTCGATACGAACTGGGAAGGTGTCAGCATCGAGGATCTGCTCGCCGATGCCGCACTCGAACCACCGACCGCCTACACGTTGGCACACTCCCACGATGACTACTCGACGAATGTTCCGGTCCAAGATTTGTTGGGCAATCGCGGGATGATAGCGATCGCGTACGACGGCAAGCCCATCTCCGCAGATCACGGCGGTCCGGCTCGCCTGCTGGTGCCGCACCTCTACTTCTGGAAGTCGGCGAAGTGGATCAAAGGCCTTCAGTTCACTGAACGTGATGAAGGCGGATTCTGGGAACTGCGCGGCTATCACATGTACGGGGACCCTTGGCGGGAGCAACGCTATTCGGGAGATTGACGTGTCGCCCGAACCCGCCCGCGCGCCCAAGCTGCAGTGGCAGTCCGCGACTGTGGTCGCGATCGAATCACGAACTTCGACCGTCAAGAGCTTCTTCTTCCGACTGCCGCGAACGCTGAATTTTGTCCCTGGCCAGCATATGGATGTCCGCTTGACTGCGCCAGACGGCTACCAAGCTCAGCGCAGCTACTCGATCGCATCGGCCCCGGAGGAAACGGATCGCTACGAACTTGCCATCGAACTGCTGCAAGATGGGGAAGTCTCGCCGTTCTTCTTCAATACCGTCGCGGTCGGTGACGAGATTGAGCTACGTGGCCCTATCGGCGGTCACTTCCGTTGGTCTGTCGCGGACGGTGGCCCTTTGCTGCTGGTTGGCGGGGGCTCGGGTGTCGTCCCCCTTGCATGCATGCTCAGGCATCGCGCGGCCCGGGGGAGCAGCGTGCCGATCGCACTCGTCTACTCCGCACGCACTGCCGCCGATATCATTTTTGACGACGAGCTGCATGCTATGCATACGCGTCGGGACGGCTTCCACTTCGTTCCTACGCTCACACGCGACGCGAACCCAACCCCGGGACGGCGCATCGGCCGCATCGATACGTCGCTGCTCGCAGATACGTTGGCTCTGCTGCAATCCACCCCGAAACTGGTGTTCGTCTGTGGTGCCAACGCGTTTGTCGAGACCGCTACTGATGCACTCCTCGCACTGGGAGTCTCGCCATCGACGATTCGAACGGAACGTTACGGCGGTTGAATATCACGCCACGCTGAACCCGGAGCCTTGGCTGCGAGGGCGAAACCATCGCACGGCCAAGATGGCGAGCACGACGAAAGCCAGCAGCACCACACCTTGCGCGATGGCAAATGGCGGCTCCTTCTGTGTCGGCGCGAGCTCGGTGAGGAACGGGACCTTCAGAAACGCCTGCACGACCGCGACGAATACATTGAGGTAGAGGGATAGCACCGCGCCGCCAACGTAGATCCATCTCCAGGATCCCGCAAGCCGAAATACATACAGTGCAAGGATTGCGAGCGCGAGTACGACCAGCGATATGATCCCGACAATATGAGACGGCAACAACTTATCGAACGGAAAGAGAAACCCGGTCGCGCTGGTCAACAGCGTGGTCGCGAGGAAGACCGCCGTCAACCCGCTGAGTCTGTTCGAGTTGAGCATGCCGATCAATACGACGAGCCCGGTGAAGATACCTATCAGGCTCAAGATAACGTGCACCAAAGTGAACGTAGCCAGCGACATACCCAAGATCATGGCGCGCCTCCGTTGGAAATCGTTTACCGGCAGGCGTTAGGATAACCCCATAACTCTGTCGATACCACTTGGTCATATTGCCGCATAAGGCGAGCGAAGGCGGGTCCAGCACACGCGCCCGCTGATCAGGAACGCCTTGACTACTCGTTTGATACGGTGGCGGCGGAATCGAGCTGAGATTGCCAGATCGTGTGAATACTGACCTTACGATCTGAACATCCTGCCATCCTGAACTTCATGCAGGCAGCTTGAGATGGTGAGGCCTGGCGAGAAATTACTTAAGGCGTCGTCCTCGCAAGCCACTGCACACTCCAACAGAGCAGGCAAGGACAGGGAAACTGCAGACAGGATGCGCTGAGCTCCGACGTGGCCTAGCCGCATGCTTTTGACTGCAACACCGACCTGATTCTCGGCCCACGCAAACAGGTAGCCAACAAGCGCCGAGCGTGTCGGGATACGCCACACACATACAGCGAATGCAAACACAGTTGGGAATGCCGGCGATGAGATCTGTGCGAGTTGCTCCAGGTCGGCGGAAGAGAATTCGCCTGTGGCGTTGAAGAGCGCTCGCAGCGAGTAGCCCATCTGACTTGTCTCGGCGCGGAATTCCGCCGTCTCGCGTCCGGCTAGTAACACCTCGTTCCAGCGAGCGACCTCGATCAGGTCTGCCCGCGTCCAGGCCGCAATCAGACGTGCAAGCAGCGGCGCCTCGAATCGCGCGAGGTTGAACTCAAGCACATCTTGAATCCAGTTGGTGATGGCAGCTTCGTCTCGCAACCACCCCTGGGCGATGGCCGCCTCCAAGCCTTGTGAGTAGCTGAATGCGCCGACAGGTAAAGCCGGGCTAGCCAGCCGCAGCAAACGGCTCAACGCCAGATCGGGCGCAACAGGCGATTCACTCATGGCTTCGCCGTCCTCGCGCCGAGGGCATCGGCGCCAGGAATCAGAAAAGGAAATAACGCTGTGCCATCGGCAGCACAGTGGCCGGCTCGCAGGTGAGAATCTGACCGTCGGCACGCACTTCGTAGGTCTCGGGATCGACATCGATGTGTGGCGTCGCGTCGTTGTGCTTGAGATCCTTCTTGGTCAGCTTGCGCGTGCCGTGCACCGCGACGAGACGTTTTCTCAGACTGAGGTGCTGTCCGACCGCTTGCTCCAATGCGGCCCCTGAAACGAACGTCACGCTGGTAGCGGCACAAGCACCACCAAAAGCGCCAAACATGTTGCGGTAGTGCACAGGCTGTGGCGTGGGAATGGAGGCGTTGGGATCGCCCATCGCAGCTGCGGCGATCATGCCGCCCTTGAGGATGAGTGAAGGCTTGACACCGAAGAAAGCCGGCCGCCACAACACCAGATCGGCCAACTTGCCCACTTCCAACGAACCCACCTCGTGCGCGATGCCATGAGTGAGCGCGGGATTGATGGTGTACTTGGAGAGGTAGCGTTTGACGCGGAAGTTGTCGTTGCCTGATGGATCCTGCGGTAGAGCCCCGCGCTGCGTCTTCATCTTGTGTGCGGTCTGCCATGTCCGCAGGATCACTTCGCCCACTCGCCCCATTGCCTGGCTGTCAGAAGACATCATGCTGAAGGCCCCGAGATCATGCAGGATATCTTCAGCGGCAATGGTCTCGCGCCGAATGCGCGATTCAGCGAAGGCGACGTCCTCCGCGATACCGGGATCGAGGTGGTGGCAGACCATGAGCATATCCAGATGCTCGTCCAGCGTGTTCACCGTGTAGGGTCGGGTGGGATTGGTCGAGGACGGCAAGACGTTGAGTTCACCGCAGGCCTTGATAATGTCGGGCGCATGACCACCCCCTGCACCTTCGGTGTGGTATGTGTGGATAGTCCGGCCCTTGAACGCGGCGAGCGTGGTTTCCACGAAACCCGATTCGTTCAACGTGTCGGTATGGATCGCCACCTGCACATCCATTTCATCGGCCACGGCCAGACAGTTGTCGATGGCCGCAGGCGTGGTGCCCCAGTCCTCGTGCAGTTTCAATCCCATCGCGCCGGCGGCAATCTGCTCTCGCAGCGGATTGCGCAGGCTCACGTTGCCCTTGCCCAGGAACCCCAGGTTCATCGGGAAAGCATCCGCTGCCTGCAGCATCCGATGGATGTGCCACGGCCCGGGTGAGCAGGTCGTTGCATTGGTGCCGGTCGCAGGACCCGTACCGCCACCGATCATGGTCGTCACACCCGACATGAGAGCCTCTTCGATCTGCTGCGGGCAGATGAAGTGGATGTGAGTATCCAGACCGCCCGGCGTCACGATCAGCCCCTCACCAGCGATGATCTCGGTGGCCGCACCGATGACGATATCGACGTTCGGTTGGATGTCCGGATTGCCGGCCTTTCCCAGTCCGAGAATGCGTCCAGTCTTGATGCCGATGTCGGCTTTGACGATACCCCAGTAGTCGATGATCAACGCGTTGGTGATGACCGTATCCGCGACCTCGGCAGCCCGCCGCTGGCTCTGACCCATGCCATCGCGGATGACTTTGCCGCCGCCGAATTTGACCTCTTCCCCGTATGTGGTGAAGTCCTTCTCGACTTCGATCCACAAGCCGGTGTCGGCAAGGCGTACCTTGTCGCCCACGGTGGGGCCGAACATTTCGGCATACGCGGCGCGACTGATCTTGGCAGGCATCTAAAGTTTCCCCATGACTTTGCCCAGGAACCCGTACACGACACGGTCCCCGGCCAGTTCAACCAATTCGACAGTTCGGCTCTGACCTGGCTCGAACCGCACGGCAGTGCCCGCAGGAATATTCAGCCGAAATCCATAAGCCTTGGGCCGATCGAAAGCCAACGCCTCGTTGGTCTCGTAGAAGTGATAGTGCGAACCCACCTGGATAGGACGGTCGCCAGTGTTGGCCACCGATACGACGATGGTCTTGCGCCCGGCGTTGAGTTCGATCTCGCCGGGGGCGGTTTGGATTTCGCCTGGAATCATGTTGTCTCCTAGACCGTATACCTTCGACGCAAAGACGCAACGGGAAAACTCAAAAAGACAACAGCTTCGCGCCTTTGCGTCGAAGGTCTTGCGCAGTACCTAGATGACGGGATTGTGCACGGTCACCAGCTTCGTCCCGTCGGGAAATGTGGCCTCCACCTGGATCTCGGGGATCAGTTCAGCGACGCCTTCCATGACATCGGAGCGCGTAAGCAAGGTGGTACCGAAACTCATCAACTCGGCCACGCTGCGTCCATCGCGCGCGCCTTCCAGGATGGCCGCCGTGATGAGCGCCACAGCTTCTGGGTAGTTGAGCTTCAGCCCTCGCGCCTTACGTCGCTCGGCCAGGAGCGCGGCCGTGAAAACGAGGAGTTTGTCTTTTTCCCGTGGAGTGAGATCCATCTTTTCTGCCTTTCGCTCGCAACAGCTAGTACCTGTAACCCTGTTTCCTGTAAAGATTCGGGGCGCGCAACAGCCACGCCCCGCCGAAAATCTAGTATGTCTTCAGCGTGGCCGAAACGCAACGTCATGCTGCCCGTGGCCCAAGCACAGTGCGCTGCATACTCTACGTACTGCTAGGTACTCCAGATACGTGGCGCGCACGCTTCACGTCCGACCAAGGTCGTTCGCAGCAAGCCCCAGATCCCGCGCAGGTAGGCGTGCGCAGCTTCGGTGGAATGCCCAAGATAACGCACGACGAGCAGAGACGGCAGAACCGTCACCCCACTGATCGCTCCCGACTCAACATCCTTCTTCCTGCAAGCCTCCACCACATCGGCCGATGGTTTCCTCCCGGCCGCCAGGAGCACTGCATTGACCGGGCAACCGCGGAGGCCAGCTGCGGAGTCCAGCAGGCGGCTCCCACCCTCCAACCGCATGTGCTCGGTCCATAACAAGTGACCACCCTGTCCGATTCGAGTGAGCTGGCGGACCAAACCGCGGTCGAAGTGCTCACCGGACGCGCTGCGTCCGAAGCAAACAACGTCCCAACCGAGGAACAGCCCTCCAGTTCCCAGCTCGACCGACAGGCTCGCGCGCGCATGCGCCCCAGAGAAGACGATGGTTTCCTGCGGCAGCCACTCGAGGCAGGCATCTTGCGCTACGGTCAGCGCGATATCCTGGTTACTCGCACGCCCGTCCGAGCGGTACCACTTTGTCGCGCCGGGTGTCGTGAACACGGCGTGGGCGCCGGGCCCCATTTCGATCTTGGTTTCGAGGCGATCGCCTCCCGCAATACCGGCGGGTGGATGGACCAGGATGGTGTGGCATACCTCCGGTCCTTCCGGATAGAACGGACGTTGCACCACCAACGGTCCAACGTGCTCGCGTTGCGCCAATACAGTGCGCCCGTCACGTCGCTCGTAGCGCAGGACCAGCCGCGCCTTCCACTCACTGGCAGACGGTCTGGTCGTAGCACTGACGATCGGCAAGGCAGGCTGCATGGGTCGGCGCCTAAGCGCGCGCTTTTTGCCAGACCAGCGTGCGGTTGTTCGCCGGCATCGCCCAGTCGCCTGACCATATCAGTTTGTGTTCAGTCGCCAGCTCGTTGAGTGCCTCGAAGTCGCGAATACCACTGGCCGGGTCACGACTGCGCAACATCAGATCGAACTGCGCATTGCTTTCCGAGGTATGCGATTTGTCGTAGCGGAATGGGCCGTACGCGGCCAGCACACCGCCCGAAGGTAGCAGATGCCCGACCCGCTCGAAGAGCGAAACGACCTCGGACCAGGAGACGATATGCAAAGTGTTGGCGGTGAAGACAGCGTCGGCATCAATGTCGGGCCACTGCAGCTGGTTCACATCGAGGGCCATTGGAGCCAGTAGATTGGCAAGCCTCGCTTCATCGCGCCGAACCTGAATGGCGAACAGGTTGGCGGGCAGCTCCGTAGGCTGCCACATCAGGTGAGAAAGGCCTGCGGCGAAATGGACGGCATGCTGTCCGGTACCGCTGCCGATCTCGAGCACCTTCCTGCGATCGGCAAACACCTCTTGCAGGACAGCCAGAATAGGATCCTTGTTCCGCTCACAAGCTTCCGAAAACGGCAGGCTGCTCATCGATCTGGCGCCACGGGCCAGCGCGGGGCTCTTTAACTGCGAGCTTCGCTGTCGTCGTCTCCGAGCGATTCTCCCAGTTGCTGCCGCACAAGCTCGACCGCGTCCCGCAAAGTCTCTTCCGATAGAGCATTGAGCGAAACCGCGAGGATATCGGCGGCAGCATAGGTCGCCTCCGGCAGGACGTGGCTGTCGAGCTTCGCCACGAACATCGCGGCGGCACCGGTAGTGCGCAACAAGCGCTCGCGCTCGGCCATGAGCATCTCGATCTCCGTCCGCAGCATCGCATTTTCCTGCTCGCGCTGGATATCGGACGTGCGCCTCCCCGTAGTATTGCGTCGTTCGGTAGTCAACAAAATTCCCCTTTATCGCATATTAGTTGATATCGGACTCGAGGCTTCAGTCCTTGTCGATTGCAATGCTGACCAGTTTTGGCGCAAGGATCATGGTTACGTCTGCCGGCGCCACCCCGACAAGATATCCTCGCTTGCCGCCGTTTATGTAGATTCTGGGCAAGTCGAGAATGGTCTTCTCCATATATACCGGCATCTGCTTTCGCATTCCGAACGGCGAAGTGCCGCCGACCATGTAGCCAGTGTGCCGGTTCGCCGTTTCCGGGTTGCACGGCTGGATGCTCTTTACGCCAATGACCCGTGCCAGTTCCTTGGTCGAGACCTGTTTATCACCGTGCATCAGGACGACCATCGGCTGTTTGTCCTCGCTCTCCATGACCAACGTTTTGACCACGCTGTGCTCACCCACGCCAAGCTCCCTTGCCGATACAGCCGTACCGCCCTTCTCTTCGTAATCGTACAGGTGATCGGTGAAGATGACTCCGGCAGCCCGTAGGGCTCGCACTGCGGGTGTGACCGGAGGTTTTTCCTTGCTCACCAGATCATCAGATCCGACGGGTGAATGTATCCCTCATCCTCGCAGCGATTGGTAGAGGGAAAACAGCATGCCCGCGGTCGCACCCCAGATGAGCCGATTCTGATAGGGCATGGCGTAATAATTTCGTCTGCGGCCGTTGATGTCGTCGCTCCGGCGCTCGTGGTTGGCCGGGTCGAGGAAGTGGTGCAACGGCACCTCGAATACTTCAGCCACTTCAAAAGGGTCGGGATTAAAATCCACTGGAGGCTCGATCCAACCCACGATGGGCGTCACGCGGAATCCACTCGGGATATCGAAATCCGGTAGCCGCCCTATCACCTCTACCGCTTCCCTCGCCAGCCCCGTCTCCTCTTCAGTTTCCCGTAAGGCGGTCTGAATGCGGTCTGCATCATCTTCCTCGACGCGGCCACCGGGGAAACTGATCTGTCCGGCGTGGTCATTCAAATGGGCAGTGCGCTGAGTGAGCATCACTGTCACGCCGTTGGCGCGATTGATGAGCGGTACCAGGACGGCAGCCTGCACGACGGTGCGCTCCGGCGGGTGCACGTAGCGCACGAATCCTGGGTCGGCCTCCACGTCGGCAGGATGGAGAAGCCGCCGGGAAACCCAGTCGCGAGTGAGGGGGGCTGATAAGGTCAGGGGCACGTGAGGCGGCTAAGCAAACTTGATTCCATTGTGAATTTGCTGCATTTTAACGCTCCGGGATCGCCAGTGCCTGTCGCCCTATGAAGACGACCGCCGGCGAACCTGGCGAAACTTTGCATTGCAGGTATATCTACCGAGTTGTATCGTTTATACACGGTCCGGATCCAATACCACAGCACGGAGGAAACCATGAATATCCGCCGCACAATCGCTGCATTTGCATTTTTCATCGCAAGCACTGCTGCATTCGCTATGCACTGCCCTGTCGACATGAAGCAGATCGATGAAGCGTTGGCCAAGAAGCCCAAGCTCACCACCGAACAGTTAGCGGAGGTCCAGAAATATCGGGCGGAGGGTGAAGCCCTCCACAAGGCAGGCAAGCATCAGGAGTCGGTCGATACCCTCGCGAAGGCTAAGAAAATTCTCGGCATTCAATAGCAGTGGCCGAGTATTCATTGAAAACCCCGCTCTGGCGGGGTTTTTTATTGGGCAGACCTTCTCTGGATCACCCGACTTCGACGCTATCACCTACGCGAATTGTGCCTTCGGCGATCACTGCTGCCGTGATTCCACCGTGGCCGCGCATCGCGTTGTAACCGCCACGTCCCAGAGCCTCCTCCATTCGAGAGCAAGGGTGGCACAGGCCGGTAAAGCGAAACGCCGCAGCACCGATGCGGAACTGGTGATCTTTCAGCGCCAGTAGATTGACACCGGACACGACCAGATTGCGACGCAGGATGCCGGGGTTGATGTTGTCGCGACCGACCATGTGAGCCACTGCGACGATGTGCTCGGCCTGGATCAGCGTGACCTGGCGCTTGCCACCGCCGCCGCGGAGGAGATGTCGATCGCCTACCAGACCCCGATCACGCGAAGCTTCTGCCGCTTGAACTGTCAGCATGACAACGCGGGAGCGCGGCCGCAGCCCGATCCAATCGAGTCGCCCGGCCTGCGGAAACCTGGCCATCAATCCGTGCAGGCTGTTGTCGAAATCTTCGCCCGCAAAAACCGTTGATCCGTTCATGGCTGAGCCGAAGGTGCGGACCCAGCTACCACGGGATTCGTTTCCTATCACGGAAAAATCCGCCGGTCGGGCCATCGTTGGATGAAGTGGCGGACAAAGTAGCAAGCCAGATGGCAGTTTCCGCGCCTTTCTTCACGCTGCGTGCTGCGCTTGCCCCGCCCATATCCGTACGCACCCAGCCGGGGCACATGGAATTTACCAAGATACCGGAAGTCCGAGTGGCATCCGCAAGCATGCACGTCAACGCGTTGAGGGCAGTCTTCGAGACGCGATAAGCGGGCGTACCGTCCCCCATAGCGTCGAGTTGCCCGAGTCCGCTGGAAAGGTTCACGATACGTCCGTACCGATGCTGACGCATCAACGGAATCAACGCCTGAGCCATCCACAGCGCGCCGAAAAAGTTCGTTTCGAGAGTGGACCGAAACGTGTCAGCTTTGGCATCGAGCACGCTCGCCGCCCATTTCTCGATCAATATCCCGGCGTTGTTGATCAAGATGTCGCAGCGGCCATGAGTACGCTCCATGTAGTTCGCCAATGCTTCACACTCGTCATGGTCAGTGACATCGAGCGGACGGAAGATGACATTCAGACCCTCGCTCTGCAACGCGGCGGCGGCCCGCTCGCCCCGCAAACGGTTACGTGCGGTGAGTACGACGTTGACGCTCTGAGTCGCGAGTTGACGGCAGATTTCGAAACCGATGCCTTTGTTCGCCCCGGTCACCACGGCAATGCGCTGGGTCACTTCCCCCTTCCATCAATGCAGATTGTCTTTCCCTTCGGTCAACAGCTGCTCCACTACGTTTCGCACTTCGCACAGGTGAGGATTGAGTCGCAGCGCCGCCTGGAAAACAAATAATGCTGCTTCCCGGTCCCCCGCGCTCAGGCAGATCTCGCCTAGCCCGCAAAGTGCACCAAAGTGGCGCGGCTCCAACTCCAGTGTGCGATGGATATCGTGCACGCTTTCTTCGTCACGTGCTTGAAGGTAGTAGAGGGTGGCTCGCTTGTTCCAGGCTTCGGGAAAATCCGGACATGCGCGCAGCAGGCCCTCGAGGCGCGTTTCGGCGATGTCGAAGCGTTGCGCAGCGATGTCGCTCGAAGCCCGATCCAGCACCAGCGCAGCGCGCCGGTGCGGATGATGCATCCATAGGCGCCAGATTTCATCCTCCACTTCGCCGGCCTGGCAATCCGGAGCCGCGAGATGAGCAAACAGCTGATCCAGGCGGAAAGGCAGCACCACGGTGGGACGGCGCTCGCCCAGACCCGCGACCAGCTTGAGCGTTTCCATATACATCGAGCACCTCCAATAGCTGTCGCTGAGCGTAAGCAAACTGGGTGCCGGCCGCTAACTCAAGTATTCTCTCGCAACAATCGTTAAGCAAGCACGCGATTCCCCTCGAGCATGTTTCCTCGAACCGTGCAATTTTCCTCCCTTGGCAGATCGAACATATGGGAATGACATCCAATGGTTTCTGGAGCCTCGGCCCATATGGATTTCACTGGATTGCCTACACCGACTGGGGCAACCCGAACAATGGCCACGTACTCGTGTGTGTGCACGGCCTCATGCGCAACAGTCGCGACTTCGACTTCCTGGCGCATGGGCTCGAACGCGATTTCCGCGTGGTGTGCATGGACGTGGTAGGCCGCGGCCGCAGCGACTGGCTGCCGCAAAATCGTGAGTATGGCTTCCAGCTCTATCAGTCGGATGCTGCCGCGCTTATCGCGCGCGTGACAGGCCCGCGCGCCACTTCAAGATTGTCGGCACTGCTTCCGGCCCGTCATCGCGAAGAGGGTCGACCTTGGGTAGATTGGCTGGGTACTTCGATGGGAGGACTGATTGGCATGCTGCTCGCGGCCCAGCCCAACTCACCTATTCGACGGCTGGTGCTCAACGATGTGGGGCCCCTGGTGCCCTGGTCCGCGCTGATGCGCCTGAAAGGTGTCCTTGGCCGGCAAACGCATTTTGCATCTTTGGAGGAACTCGAAGCTGCCCTGCGCGAAGCCTGCTCCGAATGGGGCCAGCTAACCGATGAGCAATGGCGACACATGGCCGAACACAGTGCGCGTCAACTCGAAGGTGGCGGCTACGGGCTTGCTGCCGACCCGGGCATTGCACATCTCGGGCCGCTCGAACTCAGCTCCGGCACGCGCTCGGGCAATCAGACCTTGCGTGGAGTCGATCTCTGGTCGGTATGGGATGCCATTCGCTGCCCCGTGCTGGTCCTGAGGGGCAAAGCGTCGGACGTTCTGCTGCCGGATACCGCCCAGCAAATGCTCACGCGAGGACCGACCACTCGGGTCGTGGAATTCGAAGGCATCGGCCACGCGCCCTCGCTGATGACAGCGGATCAGATCGATCTAGTGCGCGACTTCCTGCTGGCGTCGTGAGGCGATACTGGTCAATTGATGCGCAGAGACGAAGTCGTGTTGCGCGCGCCAGACGTACGATGGCAGCCGCGACGTAGCGCGGCGATGTGATGCGTGGCTAGGCTGCGGCGATGACGACCGTGTCGCGGTCGGTGATGGCGTTGAGCAGACATTGCAGACGCTCATCGCCGGCACGCGCGATGACGACGACTGCGGCGGCCGCTGCTGCCAACGCGTCCGCCCCGCCTGCCGGCTGGGGTTTCACGCGCCGCCTGGTCTTGGCAGCCGACGAAGTGTTCTTACGAGCCATGGGGTTATTGCCTCCTGAGCTCAATTGCGACCCCAATTTGACCAACTTTAGAGATTAGTTGACGTGGCCAAGTGGCGCTTTCGTCGCGCCGAGAGCAATTGACTTAGTCTCTATTTCGACTCGATTTCTTACCCAACGGCTCAAACCAACTCCGACTCCCGTAGAAGCAGCCCTCGGAACGGCAACTGCCGCTCGCACCACATCGCCGTTGCCAACAGATGATTGGATTCGCCCTGGTTGCCGACGACTTGCAGCCCCAGCGGCAGGCCATGCCTCCCGAGCCCCGTCGGGATGGTGATGGCGGGCACGCCGAGCAGCGTCCAGATAGTACAGAACGACGGGTCGCCGACCGTGGTCAGCGACTCCGGCGCCTCTCCGGTGGCAGGCGGCGTAACCACTGCGTCGTAGTCGTCTAGGAAGCGCGAAAAGTCCCGATGCAATGCGTCCCGCTTCTTCAGAGCCCGCTCGTATTCGGCAACGCTAATGCGATCGCCCTCCTCCATCGCCTTGCGTAATAGCTCGCTCAGCCTGGCAGCGTAAACACCGCGAATCGCGCGGGACGCAGCGGCACCTTCATAGAGCATGATGCTGCGATGGACTTTGTGCGCGTCATTGAAACTCGGAGGCAGATCGATCTCGTCGACCACCGCACCGGCTTCGCGCAAGCCAGCCAGGTCCGCAGCAAAGCGGCCGCGTTGATCTTCGTCGGCTAGATGCCAGACAGGAGAGCGTACGCCTACGAGTCGTGGAGCATGCTTCAACGCCACGATCTGCGGACTGATGGTCCAGCGCGAGTGCGCAAGATGCGCCACGAGCAGCGCCGCGTCTTCGACGTTGCGTGCAAACACGCCGGGTTGGTCCAGTGTCGTACTAAATGGCAGGATGCCGTCGGTCGACAGCACACCCTCGCCCGGCTTGTACCCCACCACACCGCAAAAGGCTGCGGGTCGGATCACCGAGCCATTTGTCTGGGTGCCGATGGCCGCCGGTACAAATCCGGCGGCGACTGCAGCTGCGGATCCGCTGGAGGATCCCCCTGGGGTGTGTGCGTGGTTCCAGGGGTTGTGCGTCTTGGAGGGTGTCAGGAACGCAAACTCCGTCGTCACCGTCTTGCCAAGAACGAACGCGCCGGCCGTGGTCAGGCGATCAACCACTTCCGCGCTGTGCTCCGGCATATTTCCATCATAGATCGGAGAGCCCATTCCACACGGCATCCCGCGCACGTTGATGAGATCCTTCACCCCGATAGGTAGCCCGTGCAGGGCGCCCGGTGTGCGGCCAGCACGCACGCGCTGATCTGCCTCCCGGGCACGTTCGATTGCCTGTGCAGGCTGCAACCAGGCCCACGCACTGATGCTCTCATCCAGCTCCCGCACGCGCAACAGCAAGCCGCGCGCATACACCTCGCTGGTCATCTCTCCCGATGCCAGCCTGCGCGCCGCTTCCACCAAGCTCAAGCGATATAGGTCGTCCATTTTTATTGTGTTCACCGAGTCATCGTGCCGTCTGGGATTGCTGCCATTCCCTGTCCCACGCCCTCAGACCGTGGCCCCTTTTTTAGAGACTTCTGGATTTAGCAGGTGCGGCGGCTCTCCCGTCGTCAATGCCGCCACGCAGTTTCTCGCCGCAGTCATGGCCATCCCTTGTCTCGTGGGTTCTGACGCGCTCGAGATGTGCGGCGCCAGGACTACGTTGGTCAGTTGCAGGAGGCCAGGATTGAACTTCGGTTCGTTCTCGTACACGTCCAAGCCCGCCGCAAAAATACGCCGAGCCTTCAACGTCTCAATCAGCGCAGCGTCGTCCACTACCGCTCCGCGCGCAACGTTCACCAAGACCGACAACGGCTTCATCAGCCCCAATTCGCGCTCGCCGATGTAGTAGTGTGTCTCCGAGGTGTAGGGCAGGATCAGTATGACGACGTCCGAGCGACGCAGTAGATCATCCTTGGTCACGTAGGCAACATCGAAGCGCTGTTCCACCTCCGGCGACAGCCTGGTACGGGTGGTATAGAGAAGTTTGGTGTGAAATCCGCGCAGCCGCTGCGCGATAGCCTGCCCGATGCGACCGAAGCCGCATATACCGACGGTGGCATGATGCAGGTCCACCCCAAGCATCTCCTTCAGGTGCGTGCCGGCCCATGCCCCGCTGCGCAGAAAGGCTTCCGCCTCGGTCAATCGGCGGCAGGTCGCGAGCGTCAAGCAAACAGCAAAATCCGCCACGCTTTCGGTCAGTACGCCAGGCGTGTTGGTGGCCATGACGCCATGCCGCGTGCAGGCCGCAAGATCGATGTGGTTGTAGCCCACGCTGGCACTGGACACGACCCTTAACTGCGGGCAACGGGAGAGAAGCGCATCGTCTACCCTATCCGTTGTCATGATGACCGCGCCATCCATTCCCTGCAGCCTGCCGGCAAGACCGTCGCGGCCATAGGGTTCGTTCGACTGATTGGAGGTCAGCTCCACATGCTGCGCCAGATAGGCGAGCGTCTCGTCGAATACCTCACGGGTCACGGTAACCTTCGGCTTCATCCGGCCACCCGCCCTATGTCGTTCAGTCCCACGTCATGTCCCCCAAATGACGGATTTTAATCGCACAAGTGCCTCGGCAGCCAGTGCCGTCTCCATTCGCGGCAGTGCAGCATAAGCCGTTCGGGAAGCCATGAAACACCCTAGGTATCGACGAAGCAAGGCCTATAGCGGGACCTGTCCTCCCTAAACACTAACCAAGGATCTCTTTTAAAACCCCAAGACGGATGCAATGCTGTGATGCAGCGAAGTCGACCGGGGCTTCCGAGGCCAATCGCGGCGATCACCGTCGTGGCAATCCTGGCGACGTTGCTGATCCAGGCATCGACGAGGTCGGCCTCTTCTGAGAGGTAGTACGCTGCCTAGAGGATGACGAGCAAGCCGATGATCAAAACCGGCAGCGCGAACAGCAGGCCCAACCCATCCAATCGCAACGACAGGTCCAGGCCGAGGCTTGGCACCCATGGAACGCTTTGCACAATGATTTCGCCAACCAGCACGGCGGGGACAAGGGTGCCGAGCAGTACAAGGGATGCAGCAGCCCCAACGGCCGCCAACCACGGCGCGAACAGGCGTGGCGCATAGCGGGTCGCGACGAAAAGCGGAAGTGCGAGCCAGGGAAGCAGGACGATCAGGAATAGCACAGTCGGGATTGGACTCGCTTTGCGCTAACGTTGCCACCGCTACGGGACATTCCGCCATGCCCGCCGCATTTGCATTCGCTGCTCGTTAGCGAACCACGTTCATGCCCGTGCGGCTTGAGATCGATGGTGTGATCCGCCCGTGCGCGCTGTTGCGACGGGCGGGCGTGACGTCACGAACTCTAAAGACTCGAAAGGTATTGGGCGATGGCCTGGATCTGCTCGTCGGTCAGAGTCTTGGCAGTCGGCCCCATCACGCCGTTATCGTTGGTACGCGAACCGTCCCGGAAATCTTTCAGCTGCTTGACGAGGTAAGGATACTTCTGCCGCGCCAGCCGCGGGAACTCGTTCATGCCCTTGTAGCCTGGCTGATGACAGGAAACGCATTGCGCCTCCTCGGCGATCTTCTTGCCCTCCGCCACGATTGCAGGCTCCGGCTTCGATGAGCCGCGCGTCGCGGCCTGCCCGGCGTAGTACTCCGCCAAGTCGAGCATATCCTGATCCGACAGGATTCCCACTGTCGGCGACATCATCGCATTCTTCCGGCGACCCTCTTTGAAGTCCTTGATCTGGCGGTATAGATATTCTTTGGTCTGTCCCGCGAGCGTGGGGTATGCGCTGGCGGTGGAATTCCCGTCCACGCCATGGCAATGCGCGCATGAGTCGGACTTCGCAGCGAATGCTGCGTCTGCCAGAATCGAACAGGGCAACATTACCCACAAAGCAAGAGTCAACGATTGCAGTTTCATTCTCTCTCCCAAAAAAACCAGCGCACGCGGTCCGATACGGCCAGTGCATTTTCGATTATATGGCACGCTTTCCGCACTGGCAGCAGGTGCAGTCCAAGCCGACGCTAGCGCTGCGCCGCCGCCTCTACTACTGCGAGCGCGGTCATGTTGACCAGACGACGAACTGTCGCGGTGGGCGTAAGGATATGACATGGTTTGGCGGCACCCAGCAGAATCGGGCCGACAGTGATGCCCTCTCCCGCTACCATCTTCAGCAGATTGAAGGAGATGTTGGCAGCGTCCAGGGTTGGCATTATCAGCAGGTTGGCTTCGCCTTTGAGCCGCGAATTGGGGAATACCTGCAGTCGGATCTCCTCGGACAGGGCCGCATCGCCATGCATTTCCCCTTCCACTTCCAGCTTCGGTGCGAGTTGCTCGAGGAGATCGCGCAATCGGCTCATTTTCTGAGCGGAGACTGTCCTGTTGCTGCCGAAATTGGAGTGAGACAACAGCGCGACTTTTGGCGTGAGTCCGAAGCGCTTGACCTCTTCCGCGGCGAGTAGCGTCACCTCGGCCAACTGTTCCGCGCTCGGGTCTGGATTTACGTAGGTATCGCAGATGAAGATGGTGCGGTCTTCCAGCAACAGCATATTCATGGCCGCGAACTGCTTGACGCCCGGACGCAGGCCGATGACGTTCGCGATGTAGTTGAGGTGAGTGCCATGTTCGCCGTAGGTGCCGCAGACCATGGCGTCCGCATCGTTCTGTTTGACCATGAGCGCGCCGATCAGCGTGGTACGGCGAATGACCTCGCGTTTGGCCACTTCCACCGAGACGCCTCTGCGCTGCATGAGGTCGTGATACAGACGCCAATAATTACGGAAGCGCGAATCATTGTTCGGATTGACGAGCTCGAAATCCTTGCCCGGCCGCACGCGCAGAGCCAGCTTTTCCAGGCGAACGTTGACGACTTCCGGGCGCCCGACCACGATGGGCTTGGCGATGCCTTCATCCACGATCACTTGCACGGCATGCAGCGTGCGCTGATCTTCGCCCTCGCAGAAGACCACGCGCTTCGGGTTACTCTTTGCCGCGGAAAATACCGGCTTCATGATCAAGCCGGAGTGATAGACGAACTGAGTGAGGTGCTGCCGGTAGGCGTCGAGGTCCGCGAGTGGCTGCGTGGCAACGCCGCTATCCATGGCAGCCTTCGCAACAGCCGGTGCGATCTTCATGATCAGCCGCGGGTCGAATGGCTTGGGAATGAGGTACTCTGGCCCGAACGACAAGCTCGCTTCGCCATAGGCTATCGCCACGACATCCGATTGCTCCGCCTGGGCTAGTTCGGCGATAGCACGAGTGGCGGCTAGTTTCATCTCCTCGGTGATGGTCGTCGCTCCCGCATCCAAAGCACCTCGAAAAATGAAGGGGAAACACAGGACATTGTTGACCTGGTTCGGGTAGTCCGAGCGCCCGGTGGCGATGATGCAATCAGGCCGCGCGGCCTTGGCAGCCTCGGGCATGATCTCGGGGTTCGGATTAGCCAGCGCCAGGATCAAAGGTCGCGATCCCATCTGCTTGACCATCTCGGGTTTCAGCACACCCGCCGCGGAGAGCCCCAGAAAGATATCGGCTCCGGCTATCACGTCCGCCAACGTTCGACCGGCAGTATCCTTGGCATAACGAGCTTTGTACTCGTCCATTTCCTCGACGCGACCTTTGTATACGACCCCCTTGATGTCGCTGACCAGGATGTTCTCGATCGGCATGCCAAGGCTCACCAGCAAATCCAGGCAGGAAAGCGCTGCCGCACCGGCACCCGAGCACACCAGCTTGACTTTCTTGATATCCTTCCCGACCACCTTCAGGCCATTGAGGACGGCTGCGCCGACGATGATGGCAGTCCCATGCTGATCGTCGTGGAACACCGGGATATTCATGCGGCTGCGCAACTGCCGCTCGATATCGAAGCACTCCGGTGCCTTAATGTCCTCGAGATTGATGCCACCGAAGGTAGGCTCGAGGCTGGCGATGATCTTGACCAACATCTCGGGATCGCGCTCGCTGATCTCGATATCGAACACATCTATGCCGGCAAACTTCTTGAATAGCACGCCCTTGCCTTCCATGACGGGCTTGGCGGCCAGCGGACCGATCGGGCCCAGACCCAAAACTGCCGTTCCGTTGGTAATCACACCGATGAGATTCCCGCGCGCAGTGTAGTCGCGCACCGTCGACGGACTCTTGACGATTTCCTCACAGGCGGCAGCCACCCCGGGTGAATAGGCAAGCGCGAGGTCGCGCTGTGTGATCAGATCTTTGGTTGGGGTTACGGCTATCTTCCCGGGCTTGGGAAGGCGATGGTAGTCCAGGGCTGCCTGGCGAAAAATGTCGTCCATTCGGTGTCTACTCGAGTAATTGGCTGCGCAATAGAATTTGCACAGTTATTGCCGCGTCGCGTCTCATGCTGGCGTGGATTATACGCTCGGCCCTCTGTTCCATCGGCACGCAAGCGCTCTGTTACACTGCTTCCGATCAACCTCCCGCGCAAAATCCCCATGCCGCTTTCACCGGTACAGCCTTTCTTAGTCCGTTTGCGCACAACTCTCGCGTTGCTTGTCGCGACCGTATGTCCTCTGTTCGGTTATGCCGCACAGGGCAGTACACCGCTGATTTATGAGGTGCGGTCGGAAACCAATACCGTGTATTTGTTCGGGACGATTCACGTTGGGACGCGCGGCCTCTACCCGCTCGGCTCCAAGGTCGAGGAGGCCTTTGCCCGCTCCAAGATCCTGGCGCTCGAAGCGGACCCCACCGATCAATCGGCGGTAACGTCAGCGATCGTGCAAGCGATGTACCGTCCGCCGGAAAC
>Ga0207689_10001261_pt1 | contig 24396 bp, 18 predicted proteins | sample KBSMisM52_FD_184312 | JGI IMG/M metagenome (GOLD analysis project Ga0207689, IMG submission 184312) | Miscanthus rhizosphere microbial communities from Kellogg Biological Station, Michigan, USA - KBS Miscanthus M5-2 (SPAdes) (version 2) | ecosystem: Host-associated > Plants > Roots >... | reverse complement strand
CCGATGCCCGCGATCATCCCGGCCGCAGGCGCCTCGCCGTCGTACATGTCCCAGGCGGCGAGCTGGCCGATCTCGAGGAACGGCGCGCCCGGGTCGAGCAGGCCGTCGACGCGCTCGCGCGGCAGGAGCTTGCCGCGCGCGACATGGCGCTCGCGCGACTTGGCGTCGCCGCCCTGCGCGATCTCCGTCGCCTTCGCGCGCAGGTCGGCGACCTGGCGCTCGAGGGCGTCGCGGTTGCTGCGGAAATCGTCCGATCGCGTGTCGATGCGCGAGGTCAACGCGGCCATGCGGGTCTCTGCTCGTTCTCTGAAGGTCGGGAATGGCGAGCTTACCGTCGGATCGCCGTGGCACCATCGGGACCCGACCGACGAGGAGCCGCCATGATCCGTGTCACCGCGTTTCGCTGGGTGCCGCCGTTCGCGCAAGGGCTGGTCCGCGACCTGCGCGTGCGCTGGGCGCTCGAGGAGGCCGGCCTGCCGTACGAGGAGAACCTGATCGGCCCCGACGACCAGAAGAGCGACCGCTACCGCGCGCTGCAGCCGTTCGGCCAGGTGCCGGTGCTCGAGGAGGACGAGACTGCCATGTTCGAGTCGGGCGCGATCGTCCTGCACATCGCCGAGCGCACGCCGGCGCTGATGCCCGACGACGGCCACGAGCGCGAACGCGTCCGCACCTGGATGCTCGCCGCGCTCAACAGCGTCGAGCCGCCGATCATGATGCTCAACTTCATCGACCTGCAGCCCGGCGGCGTCGCCGACGGCGCGAAGCCGTTGCGCGACACGATCGCCGGCTGGATCGGCATGCGGCTCGACAACCTGGCGAAGTTCCTCGGCGATCGCGAGCACCTGGTGGCGGACCGCTTCACCGCCGCCGACCTGCTGATGACGACGGTCCTTCGCATCCTGCGCAACACCGACCTCGTTGCGCAACGTCCGACGCTCGACGCCTACAAGAAGCGCAACGAGGAACGCCCGGCGTTCGTCAAGGCGCTCGCCGCGCAGCTCGCGACGTTCGCGAAGCACGCGCCGCCGAGCGCCCGACCCTAGCCGCGGCGTGCCCGCGCGAGCGCGGAGCTACTTGCGCGTCCCGGTCCAGGGTCCGCCGTCGGTCTTCGAGCGATCCATGCCCCAGGTTCCCTTGAAGCTCTTGCCGTCGGCGCTGAAGGTGAGGACGAACGCGCCGCCGTCGCCGGTCCCGATCCAGTTGCCGGTGAGGACGTTGCCGGCAAGGGTGCCCTTGACCTTGCCTTCGTTGGTGCCGGAATAGGCCCCGGTGACGGCTGCCCCGTTCTGCGTCAAATCGAGCACGGCCCGACCGCCTCCCCACGTGGTGTCCCAGGCACCGCCGACGTTCGCCACCGGAAGCGCGGTTTGACTTTGCGCATTCGCCTGGCCGGCGAGCATCAGCACGATCGCCGCCAGGGAGAACACGATCTGCACGAACGTCTGTTGCCGCCAACGCCTCATGACTCGACCTCTTCTTTGTTCCGCGCGCTTGTCCCGCGAGCATACGTCTGCGCCCTAGACTCTTCGACCGCCGATCAGGGAGGAACGAAGCCGTGGTCAAACGCATCGTCTGGACGCTCGTCGTGCTCGTGGCGGTGCTCGCCGCCTATCTCGTGCTCTGGCCGGTGCCGATCCGTGCGGTCGGCTGGCAGGCGCCTGTGCCTCCGGGCTACACGGGACCGCACGCGGCCAACAGCAAGCTCGCCGGCCTGACGCTCGTCTCGCTCGGCGGCGAAGCCGGCCCCGAGCACATCGTCCTCGCCCAGGACGGCAAGCTCTACGCGGCGGTCGCGAGCGGCAACGTCCTGCGCATGAACCCGGACGGAACGGGGCAGGAGGTGTTCGTGAACACCGGCGGCCGCGTGCTCGGCTTCGACTTCGACGCCGGCGGTCGGATGATCGCCGCCGACTCGGTGAAGGGACTGCTCGCGATCGGCCCCGACCGCAAGGTGACCGTGCTCGCCGACAAGGTCGGCGGCGACCCGATCCGCTATGCCGACGCGGTGGTCGTCGCCAAGAGCGGCAAGGCGTACTTCAGCGACGCGTCGGCACGATTCGCCCCGGCGCAGTGGGGCGGCACGTTCGAGGCCGCGGTGCTCGACATCATCGAGCAGGCTTCGACCGGACGCATCCTCGAGTACGACCCGGCGACCGGCGTTACGCGCATCGTCGCCAAAGGCTTCAGCTTCGCCAACGGCGTCGCGCTCAGCAGCGACGAGCAGACGCTGTTCGTCGCCGAGACGGGCAAGTACCGCGTCTGGAAGGTCGCCGTCGCTGCGCGCGAGCTCGATGTCGGCGGCGGTGCGTCGTCACAGGCGAGCGTGCTCTTCGACAACCTGCCCGGCTATCCCGACAACCTGATGCGCGGGCAGGCGGGGCGGATCTGGCTCGGCTTCTCCGGTCCGCGCAGCGCCGACATCGACGCGATGGCAGGAAAGCCGTTCCTGCGCGAGCTCACGTTGCGCCTGCCCCGCGCGCTGTGGCCGCTGCCGAAGCGCTACGGGCACGTGATGGCGTTCAGCGAAGACGGCAAGGTGCTCGACGACCTGCAGGATCCCTCCGGCGCCTACCCCGAGACGACCGGGCTCACGGAAACCGCCGACCGGCTGTACGTGCAGAACCTGCACCTGCACGTGCTGGGCTGGAAGCCGCGCTGATCGTCGTTGGCGTCGCCGACGCGCAGGCGTAGAGTCTTTTCGCAGCCGGGAGTGGATCGTGGTACCACGGGCCGGTGATCCGCTCCCTCTCGAATTGCCCGAACCGATGGAGGCAAGCGATGAGGATTCGTCTGGCAAAGCGTTGCGCGATCCTGATGTCGGTGGCATTCGGAATCTGCGTCGTGTCGGAGGTCTCGATCCAGGCCGCGGACACCGGCGCTCGAGAGATCGTCGGCCTCACGCCTGAACAGGTGCAGTGGTTCACGCCCTCGTACTACACCGACGGGCGGCAGCGCGCGCAGCTGATCGGGGATTCAAGCAAGCCCGGGCCGTTTGTCGATCGCGTCAAGATCCCGAGCGGCGGCCGGGTGCGGGCGCATACCCATCCCGACACCGAGGTGGACACGGTGATCGCCGGGACGTGGTACATCGGCATGGGAGACAAGTTCGACGCCGCCAAGCTGAAGCCCTACCCAGCGGGAAGCTTCATCGTCATTCCTGCCGGAGTGCCGCACTTCGTCGCGGCGCCCGAAGGAGTGGTGATCGTGCAGATCAGCGGAGACGGCCCGTTTCGAACCGACTTCCTGGAGAAATAGCGACTCGCTTCGCGCCGGCCCCTATACGGTCGCACCGCGACGGCGCGGAGGCGACGGCAGGGCTCAGTCGACCGTGAACCGCGCGGCAGTGACGTGGCCCCCGATGTGCTCGAGCAACCTCGTCGCGAGCGTACTGATCGATGGTGAACGACCCGTCGTACCCGGTGCGTGCGCGGTTCAGCGTCACGGTCGCACGGATATTGGCGGGCCCGACGTAAGTGGCCGGCGTCGCGGGAGGTGTCGTGTCGCTGCTGGCCCATGAGAGCCCGGTGCGCGCGTACCCGGCCGAGGTCGTCTACAACGGCTCCGGCGACATCAACGGCGCCGCGAACTTCTCTTGCAAGATGTCCAAGCTGAAGGATCGCGTCGTCACGACCGACGACCTCGTGAACGTCCACAACGCGCCGACGCAGCGCAACCTGGAGCTGCCGAACCGCTGACCCTTCCGCGCGGTTGCATCTGCCGGCGGCCGACGTGTCGCCGCCGGCAGATCGAGTGCGTCAGCGTGTGAAGCCCGGGCCTTGCGGCGGCGGCGGCCGGTTGTGCGGCTTCTTCGGCACGCACTGCTTCGTCATCGGATCCCACTCCTGGTCGGGACCACAGTTGCTCGAGTTGTTGAACGGCGTCTGCGCCTTGCCCTTCATGTCGGGCCGATAACTCCCGTTCTTCGACGTGCCATTCGTGAGCGCCGAGCCGCGCGCCGGCTGGTTCGACGCCGTCGCCACGACGGTGGGCTGCTTCTTCAGCGCCGACGTGCTCGACGACGACGTCGCGGTCGGCGTGGCGGGCTTCGCCGCGAGGGCCGACTTCTGCGATCCGCCAGTGCCCGTGGATTTCTGCTGGCTGAGTGACGAGGATTGCTTGGTGAGGCTCGAAGTGCTCGATTTGCTCGGGCTCGAGAGTGCTGAGCTCGGGCGCGTCGTGCTCGACGACGAGGACGTCTTGCTGCTGCTGCTCCATGGGCTGGGGCTCGAGCTGTACGAGCGCGACGGCGGCGGCGGCGTATAGCTCGGCCGCGGCGGTGGCGGTGGCGGGGGCGGCGGCGGTTTGTAGCTGTTGGAGTTGTACGCGGCCAATGCCGGCGGGGGCGGCGCGACCAGCAGGGTGCCGAGCACGGAGACGACCAGTTCACGTCGTTGCATGGGATCCTCCCGGGAGTTGCTCGGCCTCAGCGCGAGCGGTCGAGCACCGCGCGGAGGTTCCGCGTGTAGCGCACGATCACCGGCGACTCGCAGCCGCCGTACGTCTTGGCGAGGCGCTCGATGTCGCTCACCGCGAACTCGGGCGCATCCTCGATGCGCTGCTGCGCGGCACTGGCGTCGACGACGCTGGCCATGTTGCGCTGTGCCTGCACGTAGAGGTTGAGGCTCTGCCGCAGCAGCTCTGCGCTGTTGCGCTGCACCGTGGTGGCAACCTCGCGCGCGAGGGCGTTCTCATAGGCGCGCACTTCGGTCGCCTTAAAGCTGTCGCAGTTGCCGCCCAGGTGGCCGGCCTGCGCGATGAGGTACTTGCGAGTGAAGAGCGTGTCGTCCTTCAGCCCGGAAGGGTCGGCGTGGTAGACGGCACGAACGATCGTGCCGGCCTCGTACTTGCGCAGCTCGCTCGGATCGGTGAGGACCGTGCCGCCGGTCGATCCCGAAGGCTTGCCCGGAGTCGCCGGAGCGTTCTTCGCGGACGCGACGCGATCGTTCGCTGCGGTTGCGCGCTCGGCCGCGGCGGCGCGATCGGCCGCGGCGGCCGCGGCCGCGCGTTCGTTCGCCGCTGCGGCGACGCGTGCCGCTTCGCCGGCCTGGCGCAGCGACGCAACGCGCTCGGCCGCTGCCTGCGCGACCGCGCGACCGGCCTGCTGCCGCTCGACGTCGAACAGGTGGCGCGACACGACGGCACCGACCTCGGCCTCCGACCTCGCTTTCTGCACCTCGGCCGTGAGCTCGGCAGTTGCCGCGGTCATCGCCGGCGCCCGACGCGCGACGAGCTCGTCGCGAAACGCCGCCAGCTCGGTGGCGCTCATTCGCGCGCCCTGCGCCCTCGCCACCAGGGCGTTGAACGACGCGACGCCTTTCTCCAGGCCCGGCAAGCCTGGCGGCAGCGCCGCCGCCTCGGCGAGCAGCGCCTGCATCTCGCCGCGCAGCGCGCGCGCGCTCGCGACCTGGCGCGCCCATTGCGGCTGCAGCGACGGGTTGAGCAGTTGCTGCACCACCTGCTGCTCGGCCGGCGTCAGCGTGCCGGCGCGCTGGCACGCAGCCTGCGTCTCCTGCAGCTGGCGCAGATCGGCGATCGTGAGCTGGTCGTAGGTCTTGCCGAAGGCCTTCGCGAAGCGTCCGTCGTCGAGCAGCGCCGTCCAGTCGTCGCTGCGCGACGATCCCGCGGCCGTCGGCACTGAGGCGAGCCACGCCTTCACCGGCGCGCAGGTGTCGGCATCGGCGCGCTGCCGCTGCGCCGCGTCGTTGACTCGCTGCTCCTGCATCGCGCGCTGCGCCTCGCGCGCCGCCTGCATGCCGGTGCCGCTGCGCAGGAGGTCGTTGACGTCGACGCCAGACGCCGGTGTCGGCAGCGCGCCCGCGAGCGCGAGCGCCGGCACGAGCGCGCGCCACGCTGCGCCACGACGACGTCGCGGTGGCGCGTTCGCTGCACGGTCCATGGGTCTCCTCCCCGGCCCTCCGCGAATGCGGATGCGAGTCGAAGCGTAGAGACGGGACCGTTTGCGAAGCGTTATCGGCCGCCGCGGTGCTCGCGCCCCGCCGCCAGCAGCGCGCGATTGACCGCGTTGCGGTGGAGGAAGCTGTCGCGGAACTCGTCGGGAACGTTGCGGGCGGCGACTTCGCGAACCCACGCCTGCCCTCGCCGCAGCGCGTCGCGGCCGGCCTCGCGGCGGAGTGGATCGGCGTCGAGCGCGCGGTATGCCACCCACCACGCCTCGGCGGCGTACAGGTCCGACGGATGGCACGCGTCGAGGTTCGCGATGACGTCCTCGGCGAGCGTGGCGGCCGCTTCCGCATCGCCGGCGCGCACCAGACCCTCGATCTCACGGACGCGCGAGCTCTGCACCAACGCCAGGAGGCCGAGGCCGCGCGCCTCGGTCGCGACCCGCCGGGTGAGCGCGACGGCCTCGGCCGACGCGAGCTCGCGCGCGAGGTCGAGCTGGGCGTTCATTCGCAGCACCGCGCTGCCGCCGGCACCGAGGAGGTCGAGCGCGGCGTCGAGGTGCGCCCTGCCCGAGCGCCCGAGCGCCTGCTCGGCGCGTGCCCGGATCGTCAGCCGCCGCGCGCGCGTCGACCGCGGCAGGCCGTCGTCGCGCGCGAGGAGCTGCAGCGCGCGTGCCTCCTGGCCGAGCTGAACGAGGGCGAGCGCGCGGTGGTTCTCGTTGACCGCGATCCACATCGGCGCACCGCCGGCGCGCAAGTGCCCGTCGGCGAACTCGAACGCCTGCAGCGCCTCGCGGTAGCGCCCGGCGGCGACGTACAGCATGCCGAGCACGGTGTCGTTGTGCGCCATCGGCGCGCCGACGGCGACGCCGACGCGATCGCGCAGCGCCCGCGCGCGCTCGGCCTGCGCGACGGCGCCGGCGAGGCGCCCGACGTAGCCGAGCGCGCCGGCCAGATTGGTGAGGTTGACGATCGTCTCGGCGACGTCGCCGAGCTCCTCGGCGAGCGTCACCGCGCGCGCGATCACCCGGATCGCCTCGGGCCACCGGCCCGACTGGCTGAGCGCATGGCCGTAGTCGGTGGCGAACTTGTAGCGCTGCAGCAGGTCGCGGCTCTTCTCGAACCGGGGCTCGGCCGCGCGCAGCATGTCGACGGCGTCGGCTGCGCGGCCGCTGTTGGCGAGGCCGAGCGCCTCGAAGCGGACGGCGTCGAGCTCGGCGCGCGTACGGCGGAGGCGCCGCGCCGCGGCGCGCGCGGCGCCCGCGACATCGGCGGCGTCGACGAAGCGGTTCGCCATCAGCAGCGCGCTCGCGCGGGCGAGCTCGGCCTGCAGCCGCTGGTCGTCGGTGGTCGCGTCGCGCAGCAGCTGCTCGGTCAGCGCGAGTGCTTCGTCGATCGTGCGAACGATCAGCATCGGATCGACCGCGCGTGCGCGCAGGCGAAACACGCGACCGGCGTCGCCGGCGCTCGCGGCGCACGCGATGGCCTGCTCGACGAGGTGGAGCTCGTCCTCGCGTCGCGACGCGTGCAGTGCCTCGTCTGCGGCAGCCTCGAACGCCGCCGCCGCCGCGCTCCAGGCGTGCGCGTCGCGCCAGTGCACGGCGATGCGCAGCGACGGTCGGCCGTCGGCCTGCAGGAACACGGCGACCGCGCGATGCAGCGCCTGGGCGATGGCGTCGGGCACCGTGCGCAGCACGACCTCGCCGAGCAGGTCGTGCGCGAAACCGTGGTCGCGGATGACGTGCGCGGCCTCGAGCTCGCGCCACGCGTCGGTGAGCTCGACGACCGTGCGGCCCGTCACGTGCGCCGCGAGCTCGGCGCTGACGTCGCTGCCGGCAATCGCGACGACGCGTCCCAGCGCCAGCGCCGCTGCGCTCAGCTGGCCGAGGCGACGCTCGATGAGCGCGCCGACGTCCTGCGGCGCCGGCAGCGCGGCGGGCGGCGAGCCGCGCAGCGCCGTGCCGCGGCCGATCAGGGCGCGCAGCGTCTCGAGCACGAACAGCGGATTGCCGCCCGTGTGGCGCCAGAGCGCCGGCGCCCAGCGAGGCGACTCGAGCCCCGGGATCTCGAGCGCGTTGAGCAGCGCAGCGACGCCTTCGGCATCGAGCGGGCGAACGCGGATCTCGGCGAGGGCGTCGCGGTCGCCCGCGCGACGCCAGTCGTCGAGGATCGCGGGCATCTCGCCGGCCCGACAGCCGATGTGCCACGCGACGCACGCGCCGCGGCCGGCGAGCGCAGGGAGTGCGGCCAGGCTCGCGTCGTCGGCGTAGTGCGCGTCGTCGAGGACGACGAGCGCGAGGCCCGCGCCCGCCCACGCAGCGAGCGCCTCGGCGACGGCGCGATGGAATGCGGCGGACTCAAGGCGACCAGGGTTGGCGGCGCCGAGCTCGGGAACGACCCGCGCCAGCTCGCCTCGGCGCCACCCCGGCTCCGGTTCGCCGAATCGGGCGGCGATGGCGCGCAGCGCGCGCGCGATCAAGGCATGCGGCAGGCGAGCGTCGCCGGGCCGCGCCTCCACGACGACCGCACCGCCGACGCCGGCCGCATGGTCCTCGAGCAGGCGGGTCTTGCCGATCCCGGGCTCGCCGCTGACGAGCACCGTGCGCCCTGGCGACAGCGCGTCGGCGAGCCGCGCCCATTCGGCATCGCGGCCCACGAGGCGCGGCGGGCGGAGGATGGCGATCGGCAGCGGCGCGACCGCCGCTGCCGGCAGCGTACCGCTGCCCTCGATCAGCCGTGCGAGCTGCAGTGTCTCGCTGCCGGGCGCGAGACCGAGCTGCTGCTGTAGCGCGTGCCGGCAGCGCTCGAACGCAGCGAGCGCGGCGGCGCGGTCGCCGCGCAGGTAGTGCAGCCGCATCAGCCGCCGATGCGCGTGCTCGAGCGTGGCGTCTTCGGCGACGAGCCGTTCGGCATAGGCGAGCGCCGCGGCGATATGGCCTTCGGCTTCGAGCCGGGATGCGATCTCGGCCACGGCGTCGACGCGCCCAACGCGCCAGCGGTCGCGCGCGGCGCGAACCCAATCGTCGAGCCCCGGGCAGTCGGAGTAGTCGAGGTCCCCGAGCAGCGTGCCGCGCACGGCGGCGGCGTCGCCGGCGAGCCGCGCCTTCCATCCGGCCAGGTCGTGCTCGACAACGTTCGCGAGCGCGAGGACGTCGCCGGCGGATACAACCTCGCAGCCGCTCCGGCGGCGCAGCTGGAACAGGCGCTGCCGCAGGCTGCTGCGCTGGCGCTCGGCATCGGCGTCGCCCCACAGCAGCGCGGCGGCCTGGCTGCGCGGCGTCGGTCCTTCGAGCGCGAGCAGCGCCAGCAACGCGGCCTCGCGGCGCTCGAGCTCGAGCACGCGGGCGTCGCCGAGAGCGAGCTGCGGAGGACCGACGAGCTGCAGGCGGATGTCCGGCATGGCGTGCCCTCGGACGCCGCGTCCGTTCGCGGCCTCAGTCCCGCTTCACATGCTCGCGGCGTAGAGCTCGCGGCCGATCAGCATGCGCCGGATCTCGCTCGTCCCGGCACCGATCTCGTAAAGCTTGGCGTCGCGCCAGAGGCGCCCGACCGGATACTCGTTGGTGTAGCCGACGCCGCCGAGCGCCTGGATCGCCTCGCCTGCCATCCACGTCGCCTTCTCGGCCGAATAGAGGATCGCGCCGGCGGCGTCCTTGCGCAGCGCGCGCGAGTGGTCGCCGCGGTCGCACGCGCGTCCGACCGCATAGACGTACGCGCGCGACGCCGACCACGTCGAGTACATGTCGGCGATCTTGCCCTGCATGAGCTGGAACTCGCCGATCGACTGGCCGAATTGCTTGCGCTCGTGCACGAACGGCAGCACCGCGTCCATGCACGCCGCCATGATGCCGAGCGGCCCGCCCGAGAGCACCGCGCGCTCGTAGTCGAGCCCGCTCATCAGCACCTTGACGCCGCCGCCCTCGGCACCGAGGACGTTCTCGGCCGGCACCTCGCAGTCCTCGAAGAAAATCGGCCACGTGTTCGAGCCGCGCATGCCGAGTTTGTCGAGCTTCTTGCCGAACGTCAGGCCCTTCGCGCCCTTCTCGATGATGAACGCGGTGATGCCGCTCGGGCCGGCGTTGATGTCGGTCTTGGCATAGACGATCAGCGTGTCGGCGTCGCCGCCGTTGGTGATCCACATCTTCGAGCCGTTCAGCAGGTAGCGGTCGCTCTTTCGATCGGCGCGCAGCTTCATGCTGACGACGTCCGAGCCGGCGTTCGGCTCGCTCATCGCGAGCGCGCCGACGTGCTCGCCGGAGACGAGCTTGGGCAGGTACTTCTGCTTCTGCGCCTCGCTGCCATTGCGATGCAGCTGATTGACGGCGAGGTTCGAGTGCGCGCCGTACGAGAGCCCGACCGAGGCGGAGGCGCGCGAGACCTCCTCCATCGCGACGATGTGCGCGAGATAGCCGAGCTCGTTGCCGCCGTATTCCTCCTTCACTGTCATGCCGTGCACGCCGAGCGCGCCGAGCTTCTTCCAGAGGTCGGTCGGAAAGGCGTTGTCGCGGTCGATGTCGGCGGCGCGCGGCGCGATCTCGGCGTCGGCGAACTGCCGCACGCTGTCGCGCAGCATGTCGATCGTCTCGCCGAGGGCGAACTCGAGGCCGGGAAGATGAGGCATGGCGTCTCCGGAGCAATCGTGCGTGCGGGTCGGCGAAGCTTAGCGCCCCGTGCGTCCCCGTCGCCGCCGGCTATGCCGTCAGCCCCTCCTCGGCGGCGGCGATCACCGCCTGCGTCGGCAGCGCCGGCGCCGGCGGCAGCCCGGTGACCGCGAGGACGTCGTCCTGGTCGAGCGTCTCGCGCTCGAGCAGCGCCGCGACGAGCGCATCGAGCTGCTTGCGATGCCGCTGCAGCAGCGTCTTCGCCAGCGTGTGGCACTCGTCGATGATCCGCAGCACCTCGCTGTCGATCAGCTCGGCGGTGCGCTCGCCGAACGGCTTCTCGCCGCCGCCGAATCCCGGCGCGTTCTCGAGGTACGGGTTCTCGGGCGGCGCGAGCTGGACCATGCCGAGCTTCTCGCTCATCCCCCAGCGCGTGACCATGTTGCGCGCGAGCTGCGTCGCCTGCTGGATGTCGTTCTCGGCGCCGGTCGTCTTGGTGCCGTAGACGATCTCCTCGGCGGCGCGGCCGCCGAGCATGCCGACGATGCGCGCGCGCAGGTAGCCTTCGGGGTAGTTGTAGCGGTCGGTCTGCGGCCGCTGGTAGGTGACGCCGAGCGCCCGGCCGCGCGGCACGATCGACACCCGCTGTACCGGGTCGGCGCCGGCGACGACGAGGCCGAGGATCGCGTGGCCGCTCTCGTGCGTCGCGATCCGCTCGCGGTCCTCGCGGCTGAGCAGGAGCGGCCGCTCGGGGCCGAGGACGATCTTCTCGAGCGCGTCGATGAAGTCCTTCTGGCCGACGTCGCTCTTGTCGCGGCGCGCGGCGAGGAGCGCCGCCTCGTTGACGAGGTTGCGCAGATCGGCGCCCGAAAGCCCCGGCGTGATGCCGGCGAGCTCGCCGAGGCTGACGTCGGCGCCGAGCGGAACGTTTCGCGTGTGCACGACGAGGATCGCCTCGCGACCGGCCTTGTCGGGCAGGTTGACGAAGACGCGGCGGTCGAAGCGCCCGGGGCGCAGCAGAGCGCGGTCGAGGACGTCGGGCTGGTTCGTCGCCGCCAGCACGATCACGCCTTCGCGCCCGGAGAAGCCGTCCATCTCGGTGAGGATCTGGTTGAGCGTCTGCTCCTGCTCGCTCGAGCCGCCGATCGCAACCGGCCCGCGCGCGCGACCGATCGAGTCGATCTCGTCGATGAAGATGATCGCCGGCGCGTTCTCGCGCGCCTGCTTGAAGAGGTCGCGCACGCGCGCCGCGCCGACGCCGACGATCATCTCGACGAACTCGGCCGCGCTCATCGAGAAGAACGGCACGCCCGCCTCGCCGGCGACCGCCTTGGCGAGCAGCGTCTTGCCGGTGCCGGGTGCGCCGACGAGGAGCACGCCCTTCGGCGCCGAGCCGCCAAGGCGCGTGTACTTCTCGGGCTCCTTGAGGAAGTCGACGATCTCGACCAGCTCGTTTTCGGCCTCGTCGATGCCGGCGACGTCCTTGAACGTGACCTTCGGCCCCGCTTCCTGGTCGTAGCGGCGCGCGCGGCTCTTGCCGATGCCGAGCAGGCCCCCGCCGAGGCCGCCGCCGAGCTGCTGGGCGCGCCGGTACATCCAGACGTAGAAGAGGATGAGCAGCAACGCCGGCCCGAAGCCGTAGAGAAACGTCGCGAACGCGCTGCCCTGGATCGGCACGGCGCGGATCTCGACCTTGTGCTCGATCAGGAACGTCTCGAGCCCGGGGCCGACGAACGCCGGCAGCGTCGTCGTGAACGACGTCGACGTGTTCGGCGCGCTCGCCGCACCGAACAGGCTGCCGCGCGGCGCCGACGCCTGAGCGGCGCTCGCCGCCGCCGCCGGCCACGTCACCGCGCTCTTGAACCGCCCTTCGATGCTCGCGCCCTGGCTGTAGATCGCCTGCACGTTGCCCTTGGCGACCTCGTCCTTGAACGCGGTGTAGGGAATCGTGACGGCGGCGTCCTCGCCGGGAAAGAGCGCGCGCACGACGAGGTAGTTGACGACGAGCAGCGCGACGAACGTCATCCAGGCGCGGCGCGGCGGGATGCTGCGCTGCCCCGATCCGGTCGGCGGGGTGCCCGTCGGTGCGCCTGCGCCGCCGCGGAACGGTGGCGGCGGGCTTGGCGTGCGCTGCGTGCTGCGGTCCACGGCCATCGGTGTTCCCTCGGCGCCCGCGGGTCGGGCACCCGAACAGAGCAAACGGTACACCCGGCGCCGCCGGCGCGTGTCCCGCCCGGCGATCGCTTCAGCGTGCCGCGGTGGGGCGAACGAGCAGCGGCCGCAGCGCAACGAGGCCGAGGATCGGTCCCGGCGCAAGCAGCCAGACGGCAGAAACGCCCCAGGCGACGAGCGCGTGCGCGAGGACGACGATGCTCACGACCGTGATCGCGAAGCCGATCCCGTTCTGCGCGACGAGCGCGCTGCCGAGCCACTCGGCCGGCGCGTTCTCGGCCGACATCGCCGAGAACTGCGGCGAATCGGCGACGACGCAGACGCCCCAGAAGACGAGCGCCGCGATGCGCACCGCCGGCGACGCCTCGGCCAGGAACGGATAGACGATGCACATCGCTCCCGAGCCGGCGAGCGCGAGCGCGGCGACGCGGGCGCTGCCGATCCGCCGGCTCCACTGCCCGCCGGCGATGCAACCGAACGCGCCGGCGGCGATGACGACGAAGCTCACGAGCGCGACCGTCGGCGCCGCGCCATGGCTGAGCGCGAGCTCCTGGACGACCGGCAGAGCGAGCCACGGCACCGCGCTCCAGAACGCATAGAGCTCCCACATGTGGCCGAAGTAGCCGAGCGCCGACGCGCGAAACGCCGGCACTGCGAACGCCGCGCGAACGCCGCGGATGCCGGCGGCGACGCCGGCACGCGCGCGCGAGGGCGCTGCGCCGTGCGGGCCGTCGCCGAGCGCGTGGACCACGGCAGCACCGACGACCGCGAACGCCGACGACGCGAGGACGACCGCCTGCCACGGCCACGCCGCGTCGCTCGCACGCACGCCGTGCGGCATCGCGGTGCCGAGCGTCAGCATGCCGACGAGCCAGCCGAGCGCCGCGGCAGGACGTGCGCCGACCCACTGCACGATCATCTTCATGCCGAGCGGATAGATGCCGGCAAGCGAGAGACCGACGACGAAGCGGATCGCCCACGCCGACGCGAAGTCGACGCCCGGGAAGACGAGCGCCGCGTTCGCGGTCGCGCCGACGATGCAGCTCACCGTGAAGATACGGCTCGCAGCGAAACGGTCCGCAGTGCCGGTCGCGGCGAAACCGATCGTGCCGGCGATGAAGCCGAGCTGCGTCGCCGCGATCAGCCAGCCGAACGCCGCGGTGCCGATCGCAAGCCGCGCCATCAAGCCGTCGGCGGCGCCGGCCGGGCTGAACCAGAGCGACGTGCCGAGCCACTGCGCGACGACGACGAGCGCGAGCGCGGCACGGACGCGACCGACCGCGATCGATCGCGACGCGTCCTGCGAAGGAGTCATCTCGCGTCGCCGTCAGGCCGCGCGCGCGAGCGCCTGCGCGAGATCGTCGATCAGATCGTCGGGATGCTCGAGGCCGATCGAGACGCGGAGCAGCCCTTGCGGCGTCCGGCTGTCGGGGCCTTCGATCGACGCCCGGTGCTCGATCAGGCTCTCGACGCCGCCCAGGCTCGTCGCGCGCGTGAAGATCTCGACCGCGGCAGCGACCGCCATCGCCGCGTCCTTGCCGCCCTTCACCTCGAACGAGAGCATGCCGCCGAAGTCACGCATCTGGCGGCGCGCGAGCGCGTGGAACGGACTCGTCTCGAGGCCGGGATAGTGGACCGCCGCGACCTGCGCATGCGATTGCAGGAACGCGGCGACGCGGCGCGCGTTGGCGCAGTGCGCCTGCATCCGCGCCGGCAGCGTCGGCAGGCTGCGCATCACCAGCCAGCAATCGAACGGCGACGGCACCGCGCCGCCGTAGAGCTGCGCGGTGCGAATGTCGGCGAACGCGGCGTCGTCGGCGCGCGCGACGACGGCCCCGCCCATGACGTCGCTGCGGCCGCCGAGGTACTTGGTCGTCGCGTGGACGGCGAGGTCGCAGCCGAGCGCGAGCGGGCTCTGCAGCGCCGGCGACGCGAAGGTGTTGTCGCAGACCGCGCGCGCGCCGGCGCGGTGGGCGAGCGCCGCGGTCGCCTCGATGTCGACGCAGCGCAGCAGCGGATTCGACGGCGTCTCGATCCAGACGAGCTTGGTTTCGGGCCGCAGCGCCGCAGCGACGGCGTCGGCGCTCGTCATGTCGATGAAGGTTGCGTCGACGCGCCACTTCGCGAACAGGTGCTTCAGCACGTTCGCGGTGCCGTGGTAGATGTCGCTCGGCGCGACGACGTGGTCGCCCGGAGCGAGTCCCTGGATCACCGCCGTCACCGCCGCGAGGCCAGACGCAAACGCGGCGCACGCAGCCCCGCCTTCGAGCGCGGCGAGCGCCGCCTCGAGGCCGTCGCGGTTCGGGTTGTGGTTGCGCGCGTAGATCCAGCCGTGTGGATACGTGCCGTCGGCGGCGCGCTCGAAGGTCGTCGAGAGGTGGATCGGCGGCGTCACCGCTCCGGTCGCGGGATCGACGCCGTGCCCGGCGTGGACGGCGAGCGTCTCGAAGCGAAGCTTGCTGGCGTTCTTCATCCGCGATCCTCCCGGCGCCAGTCTATGCTGCGGCGCGCGCCAGCAGCGCGGACGCGCTCAGAGCTGGATGCGCGTGCCGAGCTCGACGACGCAGTTGTCGGGCAGGCGGAAGAAGTCGGCGACGCTGCTTGCGTTGCGCGACATCGCGGCGAACAGCTTGTGGCGCCAGCGCGCGACGGTCGCGCGCGGGCTCGGGACGATGATCTCGCGGCTCAGGAAGTACGAGACCTGGAAGCTGTCGATGTCGAGCCCCTGCGCGCGGCAGCGCTCGAGCGCGGCGGGGACATCGGGGACCTCCATGAAGCCGTAGCGGAGCTGGACGCGCCAGAAGCCGTGGCCGAGCGACGAGACCACCGCGCGCTTCGCAGGCTCGACGTGGGGCACGTCGGCGAAGGCGACGTTGAGGATGAGGTTCCGCTCGTGCAGCACCTGGTTGTGCTTGAGGTTGTGAAGCAGCGCCTGCGGCACGCGCTGCGTGTCGGCGACGGCGTAGACGGCGGTGCGCGAGCTGCGCGGCAGCCGCTCGTCCGCGAGCATCGCGATCCACTCCTCGAGGTCGAGGTCGTCTTCGTGTCCTTGCGCGAAGACGCGCTCGCGGCCCGACTTCCACGTCGCCATGACGAGAAAGATGCCGGCGCCGAAGACGAGCGGGAACCAGCCGCCCTCGACGAGCTTCACCGCGCACGAAGCGACGAGGACGCCGTCGAGGACGAGGAAGAAGCCGGTCGCCGCGAGCGCGAGCGGCAACGGGTAGTGCCAGCCCTGGCGGACGACGAAGAACGTGAGCAGCGTGGTGATGAACATCGTCACCGTCACCGCGATGCCGTACGCCGCGGCGAGCGCCGACGAGCTGCCAAAGCCGATCGCGGCGGCGACGACGACGACCATCAGGGTCCAGTTGACCGCCGGCAAATAGATCTGGCCGGCGGCGCTCGCCGACGTGAAGTCGACCCGCATCCGCGGCAGGAAGCCGAGCTGGATCGCCTGCCGCGTCATCGAGTAGGCGCCCGAGATCACGGCCTGCGACGCGATCACCGCGGCGAGCGTCGCGAGGACGAGCGCCGGGATCAGCCACGCGCTCGGGAAGAGGCGGAAGAACGGGTTCTCGAGCGCGCCCGGGTCGCCCATCAGGAGCGCCGCCTGGCCGGCGTAGTTGAGCGCCAGCGACGGCAGCACGAGCGTGCTCCACGCGAGGCGGATCGGGCGGCGGCCGAAGTGGCCCATGTCGGCGTAGAGCGCCTCGGCGCCGGTGAGCGCGAGCACGATCGCGCCGACCGCGAGAAAGAGACCAGGTCCGCGTTCGACGAGAAACGCCGCCGCGCGGCGCGGATCGAGCGCCTGCAGCACCGCCGGCTGCTGCGCGATCTGCCACGCGCCGGTGACGCCGAGGACGACGAACCAGACGAGGACGATCGGGCCGAACGCATAGCCGACGCGGCGCGTGCCGTGGCGCTGGACGAGAAACAGGCCGATCAGGATCGCCACCGCGATCGGCACGATCCAGGGCTTCAGCGCAGGCGTCATGACCTCGAGTCCTTCGACGGCGCCGAGCACCGAGATCGCCGGCGTGATCACGCTGTCGCCGTAGAAGAGCGCGGCGCCGAGCACGCCGATCGAGAGCAGCACGGTCTTGCGCCGCGCCGTCGAGCCGGCGGCGTGCACCGCGAGCGCGGTGAGCGCCATGATCCCGCCCTCGCCGTGATTGTCGGCGCGCAGGATGAGGACGACGTACTTCAGCGTGACGACGAGCATCAGCGCCCAGAACACCGTCGAGGTCGCGCCGATCAGATGCCAGGCGTCGAGCGGGATTCCGGTGCCCGGAGAGAAGATCTCCTTCATCGTGTAGAGCGGGCTCGTGCCGATGTCGCCGTAGACGACGCCGAGCGCGCCCAACGTCAGTCCACCGAGCCCTTGCCGCTGCGCGCTGTCCGTCGCCAAGATCTGCCTCCCTGGTGCCGCAGCGTTTGTAGCCCGCGGCACGTCAGGAACGCATAAGTCACTCGGTCGCGAGGCGATAGCCGACGCCGGTCTCGGTCACGAGGTGGCGCGGCTCCGAGGGGACGTCCTCGAGCTTCGCGCGCAGCTGCGCCATGTACAGGCGCAGGTAGTGGACGTCGTCGATGTGCTCCGCTCCCCAGACGTCGACCAGCAGCTGGCGGTGAGTGACGACGCGTCCGTCGGCGCGGACGAGGCACGCCACGACGTTGAACTCGGTCGGCGTCAGATGCAGCGCTTCACCGTTGCGTTCGACGCGGTGCGCGTCGAGGTCGATCACGAGGCCGCCCGCGTCGTAGCGCGTGATCGCCGGCTGCACCGCGGTGCCGCGGTGGCGGAGCGCGACGCGGATGCGCGCGAGCAGCTCGCCGACCGCGAACGGCTTGGTCAGGAAGTCGTCGGCACCGGCGTCGAGCAGCGCGATCTTCTCGGCTTCCTGGTGGCGCGCCGACGCGATGACGACCGGCAACGAGCTGGTGCGCCGGATGCGGCGCACCAGCTCGGCGCCGTCGCCGTCCGGAAGGCCGAGGTCGAGGACGACGACGTCGACGCGGGCGTGGTCGAGCAACGCCGCCGCTTCGCTCAGCGAGACCGCGGTGAGAACGTCGAACCCTTCGGCAGCGAGCGACGCGCGCAGGACGTCGCGGATCTCGCGGTCGTCCTCGACGACGAGCACCGCCAGGCTCATGTCGCGAGCGCCGCCTCGGGCTGCGCCTCGACGGGTAGCGCGAGCGTGAAGCGCGTGCCTCCGCGAGGCCGGGCGCTGACGACGAGCGACGCGCCGTGGACGTCGGCGATCGCCTTGCAGAGCGCGAGACCGAGCCCGGCGCCGCGCGTCGCACCGATGCGGCCGCCGCGGTAGAACGGCTCGAACACGCGTGCCCGGTCAGCCTCGCCGACGCCGCCGCCGCGGTCCTTGACGCTGACGAGCAGCCGCTTGCCGGCGCGCAACGCGACGAGCTGCACCGGCCCGTCGCTGTACTTGAGCGCGTTGTCGAGCAGGTTGCCGACGAGCTGGCCGAGCAGCGTCGCGTCGCCGCGCACCAGCGGCAGGTCGGCCGCGATGCGCACGCCGATCCTGTCCCCGCCCGGACGCGCGCGCAATCGCGCGACGACGCTGCCGACGATCTCCTCGACCGCTTGCCACTCGAGGCGCAACGCCTCGCCGCCGGCAGCGAGGCGGACGAGCTGCAGCGTGTTCTCGGTGACGGCGCTCAGGTGGCTCGCGTCGGCGACGATCGCAGCGAGCAGCCGGTCCTGCTCGCCGACCGGGAGCCGCGCGCGCTGCTGCTGCAGCGACGACGCCGCGGCGACGATCGCGGTGAGCGGGGTGCGCAGGTCATGCGAGACCGCCGCGAGGAACGTGCTCTGCAGATGCTGGCGCTGCAGCGCGGCGCTCGTCGCGAGGTTCGCCTCGGCGAGACGCAGCCGGCCGATCGCTTGCGCAAGCAAGGCGGCGATCGCCTCGGCGTGCTCGCGGCCGACCGCATCGGCGGCGTCGGCCGGTGCGACGCACGCAGCGCCGACGACGCTGTCGCGCGGGCCGAGCGGCACGTACCAAGCGTCGAGCCCCGGCCAGCGGCCGGTGCCGGGGCCGAGCACCGCGGCCTCGCCGACGCAGCAGCGCAAGCCCCGTGCGACGTCGTCGGGAATCGCAGTGCGATCGTCGACCTCGCCGTCGCGTGCGCCGACGAGAAAGACCGGTCCGGTGAACCGCCGTGCCAGCGCTTCGCGACCGATTCGAAGCACGTCGCTCTCGCGCTCGGCAGCGAGCAACCCGGCGGCAAGCTCGCGCAGTTGGCGCGCGCGCGTCTCGCTCGCGTGTGCCGCCGCGGTCTCGCGCTTCAGCGCAGCGGAGAGCGTGCTGACGAGCAAGGCGACGGCGAGCATCGCGACGAGCGCGATCAGATGCTCGCGGTGCTCGACCGCGAGCGTGTAGCGCGGCGGCACGAAGAAGAAGTTGAATGCGGTGACGGCGCCCACGGCCGACGCGATCGCACCGACGCGGTCGAGCGCGTACGACGCGGCGACGACGGCGAAGAGGTACACCATCGCCTGGCTGGTCAGCGAGATGACGCCGTCGAGCGCGGCGCAGACCGCGGTCCCCGCAGCGATCGCGACGACGACCCCGACCAGGTCGCGCCCCGCGCGCGCTCGCTCTGCCGGGGTGAGCGGGTTGGCCATGCGACGAGCGTAGCAGCGCCGACGTCAGGAACGCATCAGCGCCGCCGTGCGCCTGCGCCGACGGGCTTCGCCTATCCTTGCTCCGCGGCGGATCGAGCGCCGAGGAGGGTCGATGGCCGAGCCCAAGCAAGGTGCCGCGACGCGCGAGCACCACCCTTCGCAGGCATCGAAGCCGGCGAGATCGTCGACCTCCCGCGCAGCGGCGACGCACGGCCGCGCGAAGGCCGTCGCGACGCTGCAACCCTTCGGCTTCCAGATGCCCCCGGCAAAGGAGGCCGTCGTCGCGATCGGCGATCGCCAGGTCCGCCTCACCAACCTCGACAAGCCCTTCTGGCCCGCGCTCGGCATCGCCAAGCGCGACCTGCTGCAGTACTACGCCGACGTCGCCCACGCGCTGCTGCCGCACATCGCCGACCGCGCGATGGTGATGAAGCGCTATCCCGACGGCGCCGACGGCGAGCCCTTCTTCATGAAGCGCGCGCCGACGCCGCGGCCGGAGTGGATCGAGACGTGCGCGATCGCGCACGCATCGGGCAACGTGATCGACTTCCCGATGATCCAGGACCTCGCGTCGCTGCTCTGGGTCGTCAACCTCGGCTGCATCGACCTCAATCCCTGGTACGCGCGTTGCGACGACGTCGACCGCCCCGACTACCTGCACTTCGACCTCGACCCGGTGCCCGGCGCGACGTGGTCCGGCGTCGTCGAGACGGCGCAGCTCGTGCGCGCCGGCCTCGAAGGACTCGGCATGCGGCCGATCGTCAAGACGACCGGATCGAAGGGGCTGCACGTCTACGTCGCGATCGTCCGCGGGCCGACGCAGAAGGACGTCTGGCGCTTCGCCAAGCGCTTCGCGTTCGACCTCGCGGGGCTGCGCCCCGACGTCGTCACCGCCGAATACAAGGTCGCGAAGCGTCCCGAGGGCCGCGTCCTCGTCGACTACAACCAGAACGCGTGGGGACGCACGCTGGCGTCGGCGTACTCGCCGCGGCCGCGGCCGCGCGCGACCGTCTCGGCGCCGCTGACGTGGGACGAGCTCGCCGCCGGCGCGCGCATCGACGACTTCGACCTGCGCAACATGCCGGCCCGCGTCGCCGCCGTCGGCGATCTCTGGGCGCCGCTGCTCGACCCCGCGGGACGCTTCGACCTCGCGCCGCTGCTGCGCTCGATTCGCTGAATCGGATCAGCCGGCGACGGCGGCGGAATCCGCGAGCAGACGGTTCAGCGTCGTCAGGAGCGCGTCGAGCTCGACCGGCTTGACGAGGTGCTCGTCGAAGCCGGAGTGGAGCGCGCGCTGGCGGTCGGCGCCGCGGCCGTAGCCGGTGAGCGCGATCAGCGCGATCGAACGCGTGCGCGCATCGGCCCGCAGCGCCTCTGCGAGCTCGTAGCCGCTCATCTTCGGCAACCCGATGTCGAGCACCGCAGCCTCCGGAACGAACTCGTCGAGCAGCGCGAGCGCCTCATGGCCGTCGCGGGCGACGGCGACCTCGTTGCCCTCGAGGCGAAGGATCAGCGCAAGCGACTGCGCGGCATCGTCGTTGTCGTCGACGACGAGGATGCGCGCGTGACGGCCGTGCGCCTGCAACCGGTGCGGCGCCGCTGATCCCGTTGCCGCCGCGGCGGTGGCGAGCGGCAGCGTCACCGCGAAGCGCGCGCCGCGGCCCTCGCCGCCGCTTTCGGCGGCGATCGTGCCGCCGTGCAGCTCGACGAGGTTCTTCGCGATCGCCAGGCCGAGGCCGAGGCCGCCGCTCGCCCGGTGCAGCGGCTGCTCGCCCTGGACGAAGCGCTCGAAGACGTGCGGCAGGAGCGCAGGCGCGATGCCGGCGCCGTGGTCGACGACGGTGAGCCGCGCCTCGTCGGCAGTGCTCTGCAGCTCGACCGCGATCGGCTGCTCGGGCAACGAGAACTTGGCGGCGTTGTTGAGCAGGTTGCAGACGACTTGCGTCAGCCGCACCGGATCGGCGCTCACCCACACCGGCGCTTCGGGAACTCGCACGTCGGGCGGGCGGCGACCCTGCAGGGCAGGCTCGCTCAGCTCGAGCGCGCGCGTGACGACGTCGCGGACGTCGACGCGCTCGCGGCGCAGCTCGATCTTGCCCGAGGCGATCCGCGAGACGTCGAGCAGGTCGTCGACCATCCGCGAGAGGTGCGCGACCTGGCGCTCGATCACCTGGCGCTCGTGGTCGGCGGGCGCGTCGCGGCGCGCCATCACCTCGAGCGAGGTGACGATCGGCGCGAGCGGATTGCGCAGCTCGTGGCCGAGCATCGCGAGGAACTCGTCCTTGGCGCGGTTGGCGACCTCGGCGTCGCGCAGCGCGTCGCGCGACTCGCCGAAGAGGCGCACGTTGTCGAGCGCGAGCGCGGCGTGCTGCGCGAGCTCGACGATGCCGGCGCCGTCCTCCTCGCTGAAGCGGCGGCCCGACGCCGCCTGCAACGCGCACATCGCGCCGATCATGCGGCCGCGCGCGACGAGCGGGACGACGCACGCGGCGCGAAGGCCGAAGTCGACGACGAAGCTGCGAAAGTCGAGGTCGGTGAAGCGCTCGACGTCGCTCGGCTCGAGGTTGGCGAGGAACGTCTTGCCGGTCGCGACCGCCCACGCGAACGATCCCGGCGAGTCGCTGGTCGAGACGTGCTTGCTGACGAATTCGCGCATCGCCGCTTCGCGCTCGGGGTCGACGTGGCGCGTGAGCTTCCTCTGCAGGACGCCGTCCTTGTCGAGCAGGTCGATCCGGCAGATGTCGGCGATGTCGGGCACGATCACCGAGCCGATCGCGGCGAGCGCGGTCTGCTCCTCGAGCGAGCGCGAGAGGAGCGACCCGGCGCTGACGAGCTGGCGCAGCCGCGCCTGCGCACGTTCGGCGGCGGCGCGCGCGTCGCGCTCGGCGTCGAGCAGCCGCTCGCGCTCGGCCTCGCTCTGCAGCCGCTGCGCCGCCGCGCCGACGAGCGCGTCGGAGACGGCTTCGACTTCGCTGACGTCGGCGTGCGCGTCGTGCACCGCCTCGCCGCGGCCGAGCGCGAGCGCGGAATCGCGGAGCCGCCCGATCGGCTCGACGATGCTTCGCGAGATCCGCCATGCCGCCATGCCGCCGAGGCCGAGCGAGAGCAGGATGCCGCCGCCGTACGCGACGAGCGACTCGAGCATCGCGATCTGCTGGACCGCCGCCGGTATGCCGATCGCGACCGTCCAGTGGGTCGAGTGCAGGCGAGCGATCGCCGTCTGCACGCGCACGCCCTCGACCGTCGACGTCTGGCCGATCGCTTCGTTGCCGCGCGTCTTCTCCATCAGCGCGAGGAGCGTGGCCGCCGGCCGCTCGCCGAGGCGGCTCTCGTGATCGCGCGAGCGCGCGACGCGCGAGTTGCGGCTGTCGAAGACGGAGACGATCCAGTCATCGGGGATGCGCTGCTGGCGAACGACGCGCAGGATCGCCTCCGGGCGGACGACCGCCGAGAGCACGTAGCGCACCTCGCCGTCCTGCAGCACCGGAACGCGCACCGGGACGCCGAACTTGCCGAGCAGGCCGCGCCGCAGCGTGCCGACGACCGGTGCGCGCGTGCGCACGACCTCGGCGAGGCTTTCCGGCTCCGCGGTCGCCGACAGCTGCGCGCCGTACTCGCGACCGGTGTTGAGCAGCTGCGTGCCATCGGGCGCGGCGAGCACGATCGCCATCCACTCGGGCCGCGACGCGAGGACGCGACGCGCGAATTGATCCGCCTGCTGCAGGTCGGCGGCGTTGGCCGAGCCGATCGGGTCGGTGAGCGCGAGCGACTGCAGCGACGAGACCGTCAGCCGCAGCTCGGTGTCGACCGCGGTCGCCAGCGCGCGCGCGAGGTCGAGCGTCGACTGCTCGGCCTGGCGCTGCTGTTGTTCGATGAGCGCCTGCAGCGCGACGCCGGACATCAAGGCGAGCGGCAGGATCGCCGCCGCGCCGAGGATCAGGAGGCGTCGTCGGAGCGGGATCGTCTTCATGCGCCGGCCTCAGCAGAGCGCGTCGACCGCATCGGCGAGACGCTCGACGTCGGCGGCGTCGTTGTAGACCTGGAGCGACACGCGGGCCCAGAGCGTGCCACCGCGTGCGATCACCGGCACCTCGATCGCATGGCGCTCGAAGAGCGCGTCGCGAAGCCGCTGCGCGTTCGCCGCATCGCCGGCGCCGAGCCGCTCGGGAAGCGGCACCGTGACCATGCAGCCAACCATCGACTCGGGCGTCATCCAGTCGAGCCCCCAGCGCCGGCACAGCAGCTGCGCACTCTGCCACGCGAGGTCGTGGTTGTGCGTGCGCATCGCCGCGACCCCGAGGACGTCGCGCATGAAGTCGAGCGCCGCGGGCGCGGCGAGCCACGGCGACGGATCGCGCGTCCCGGTCCAGTCGAACTCCTGCAGCCAGTCGCCGCTCGTCACGCCCCACGAGATGACGCCGGGATGGAGGCCTTCGCGCCGCTCGGGCGCCGCCCACAACACGCCGCAGCTGCGCGGCGCGAACGCCCACTTGTGCAGGTTGGCGGCGTACCAGTCGACGCCGAGCGCCGCGATGTCGACCTCGATCGCCCCCGGCGCGTGCGCGCCGTCGACGAGGACGGCGACGCCGCGGCTGCGACACGCCGCCGCCATCGCCGCCAGCGGCATCACGAGCGCAGTCTCGGAGCCGACGTGGTCGAGCAGCGCGAGGCGCGTGCGCGGGGTGATCGCCCGCTCGACCGCGGCGACGAAGTCCTCCGGCGCGCGCGCCGGAAACGGCAGCGCGCAGCGCGTCATCGTCGCGCCGCGCTCGCGCGCGAGGAACGCGATCGCGCGGACGACGCCGCCGTACGCCTGGTCGTGGACGAGGATCTCGTCGCCCGGCGCGAGCTCGATCGAGCGCACCACCGCATTGATCGCGCTCGTCGCGTTGTCGACGAACGCGAGGCCGTCGCCACAGGCGCCGAGGAACGCGCCGACACGCTCGGCGGCAGCGCGCAGGCGCGGCGTCGGCGGCGGCTCCGACATGCCGAGCGTCATCAGCTCGCGGATCATGAAGCGCGCCGGATGGCGCTCGATCTCGTCGAGGATGGCGCTCCTCGCGCGCAT
>Ga0207689_10001257_pt1 | contig 24435 bp, 30 predicted proteins | sample KBSMisM52_FD_184312 | JGI IMG/M metagenome (GOLD analysis project Ga0207689, IMG submission 184312) | Miscanthus rhizosphere microbial communities from Kellogg Biological Station, Michigan, USA - KBS Miscanthus M5-2 (SPAdes) (version 2) | ecosystem: Host-associated > Plants > Roots >... | reverse complement strand
CTGGGCATCGCGCGGTGTGCCCAACAGCATCCTGCTTGAAAAGCCATTTGCGCCCGCCCAGCGACGCGAATCGAAAGGTGAAACGAGCGCATAGAAACCCTCTACCTCTTTCATCAAGCGCGTGGTCGGTCCTGCAACGCCTTCTCGATGATGAATTCCGCGTCTAACACGGCGTCAGCCCTTGTAAGTGCTACGCCCGTGCGCATTCGCATTGGATCCAGAAAGACGATCCATTTCCAGCAACACGGATTGGTCGTCTCGAACATTTCAAACCGAATGCCTTTGTGTTCCTTAGCCGTTCCTCAAACGCCGGCACGGAATTCTTACCCACTTACTTAGGCGGCAGGTATTTGCTACCCCGCCGTTTAACATCAACGTTAGCTTTTGCATTCCAATCGGATCGCACGGAAAAAGTTGCTACTTTTTCCCAGACAAATTATTTCGTCTATCGAGGGAACACAACGCCGGCAATTGCACTCGTCCGGTCCCAAGCCAAGCCGTCAGCAACATACTCCGCTGGCGGCTTCGCCTTCAAAGGAGCGCGCCACCGATGGTTGGCAAGTCTTGGTCTTATGCAAGTGATCGTCGCGTTATCGAACTCGCCAAAGCGTCGAAGTCCCTAAAGGAAGTCGCTCGGACGAAGCGCACGCCTGCGCATTCGCAAAGTTGCGATGCGGCTTGGCGTTTCATTCAAAACCGAGAAGAAGAAATAAACTGCCACAGCACAGCCGCAACCTTATCCGGGCAGGCCACGTTGCAAAGAGGCCGCCAACCTAGGCGGCCTCCAACATGCTTTTTGCTGAGCTAGTTTGTTAGACCTTCGGTGACGAAAGATCTGGCCTTGACCGCCTTGCTGCGATCCGCACTGAGCGCCTTCCAAGCGTCCCAGGCGGCTTTGCAATATCTGATGTGGGCGCTCGAACATGTTGAAAGAGCAGGCAATCGCAAAGCGGCGGACCATGCACGCCTTGCAATAAAGGCGTTAGGCAAAATCCAGCCCCATAAAAACGATGAGTCCATGAGCTAGCGACCTCAGATCACCGTCTTTCGATTCATGATCGCCTGTTCAACCTGATCCGCGAGTACCGTGAGGTGACTGGCGAGCCGGTCAAACAGTTCGCGCTTGTCTTTTTCAGTTGCGAGGTCGCGGATCCGAGCGCATTCGGCTGCGTCTTTTCGGAGCTTTTCTACTTGCGCCAGATAGTCCTTCATCGCCGAGTCCCGCTTCGTATCCCAAGTCTCGATCCGGGAACAAGCGGGAGTCAATAGCCCCGCGCCCGTCGGACCGATCCGACCAACGATCCTGTGGCAACAAACGACCTCCAAGGGCTTAGGAAACTCACCGGTGAGTCAGGCTGCTGTAGGCTGTCATGTGCCGATCGGATCGGCGCCAGCGCATGGTCGACTCTGCGCTCCGGCTTACGCTGCTTGCGGCGTCCTGTTTGTCCGGCGCATTGGCACAAACTACATGCGAACAAAGCGGGGCAGGAATTTTCATGAACAAATTTGGGCCGCCGATCGGCGGCCACGCCTCATCTTTTAATTGGTGGGGGCTGCTTCTGGTGTCTTCTGTCGGCTACCGCGCAGACGGTAAAGTTGAATGCGACTAAAATGGACAGGGGTCAGGGCTCAGCCATCCAAATGGATAAGCAGCGCAAGCGTGTTAGACACACGGAGACCTTTGAAGAGAGGCTCTCGAAAGAGGCGGTCAAGTTCAAAGAAGCTGCCGACAAGCTGCCTCCCGGGAGTCTTGCTCGAGAACTGCTTCTGCGGCGAGTTACGCAAGCCGAGACTGCCTCCAACATCAACAAGTGGCTGAGCTCCAAAATTTCAGCGAAAGCTTGCTGACGCGCAACCGCGAGGGGCTTGAAATAGGAACGGTTGCGCACGCAGTGCATTCTTCGTCAAATTCCGGGATTCCTGGAAGTAAGCGGCACGAGGTCCTGGAATGAAAGTCGTCAGCTGGGATGCAGGGCGGCTTTTTTCGTCTCAAGTTCGGCTAGCAGGCGTTCGACCGCTTCGTGCGTCTGCTCGTCGTTGATCCGATCTTTGATCCACTTATAGCGGACGATGCGCTCGCCGCTTCGATCAGGCGGGAGCGTGCAGCACTCTCAGTCACCGACGATTGCCGGGGGGTCCGGTCGATGATGCGGGGACAATAGTCGGAATTGTTTAAGGTTTCAAAGAGCCGGAGCAGGCGCAGTTTTTGGCGGACAAAGTTGGAACTAAAGTTCCCGAAGGGAGTCTAGTCGTGGCTCTCAGCTGTTCCAGCCCCCAAAGCCCCAGCTGAGAGCCGGGGCGGCCCCGGCGACGGCGGAGAAAGCCGGGGCCGTTCCAACTGAAAGGCACTCCAGCGTGAACCAGTGGGCACGAAAAAGCCGCCGCTGGGTCGGAATCAGCGGCGACCCTTGCGCATTACTCTCGCGGAAGACCTAGGGGGCGATCCGCGTTTGGTCACAATCCTTATTCGCGAGAAGTTAAGGAACGCTTCCCGCTGATGCGCCATCCGTCGTCTGGGTACTTCGGCTGCGACGTTTGGTGCGCAGCGAGAGCCCTAGCTTTGAGGCTTCGGTTTGCACCGCCGCAAGGGTCCGGCCGAGCTCTGTGGCTATCCGCTCCGCCGGCTCGTTCCCGGCCATGGCTTTCAGCTTGACGATTTCGTCGGCCATCCAAACACGTCGTGGGTCGGGCATACGCAACACTCCCCTGTAAAAAACACCTTAAATCGCGAATTTAGCAAAGGTTCCGGTGCGTCGCGGCACGAAAGCTCGCCGGATTGAAGGCCGGGCTGTTGGTGGGGCACGGCTAAGCTAACAATGCGGTCTCGTACCGGGCAACCGCCTCAAAACTTGCACGAAAGCAAAGCAGGAACGAATCAGCCCCTCTCCGCTTGAGTCGCGATTGCGTTGCGTGGAGTTTTTCATGGTCAGGAATTGGACGCCCTCGATTGCGCCGGGTGGGCACGATCAAACCGTCTATTTGGTTGCGGACGATTTTGGTCGGATAGGCCGCGCCTGGATCGAGGCAGATTATGAAGGGACAGACCTTGAGACCATCATCCAAGATTTGATGTCCGGGCAATATAAAAATCCCGTCCGGGTCATGCCTTCAATACCACGGAGCGCTGGTCAGACGACGTCTCAGAGGACGTCGCCTCAGAAATCAGGCACCGCTGCGATCTCCAGATGTTCGATGTGCCATCCGTTATTCAGGATTTTGTTGAAAGACACGAAGGTAGCCGCCGGCAATTGACGCTCAGACTCGTCTAAATCGATTTGCATTTTCCAGGTCGATCGCCCGTATCGTTCGCGCGTTTCGCCTAATTGGGTGAAGGTGAAGAATCTCCAGCATCCCGCGATGAAGCGGATAAAGGACGCCTTTCGATGAGGCCGTTTGTGCGAGGCAAGTACCTGGATGAGCGGCAACGCCAATCTCCTGAGAAGGCGGCGGACAGCCACATCAGGTGCCCCCAATGCGGAGGGTGGATCGACGTTAGCGATCTCGGCTCCGTGGTTGATCACGCCGGGCCGCTACCGCATCCGGCGATTGATCAGCCGCAGTGAGATATTGAAAGGATGAAGCGCGAGCCACCCTGATCTATTCAATCCTGATCGAGGATAAAGCCGTTATCGCACTGGAAGCAGGCGCATCAGAGGCTCGCGGGCTTTGCAAGGAAGAGTGGTTTCTGGAAGATTTGTCACGGTTGAGGTCGAATGGCGAACCGGTCTTTAGGCCCGGGTTGCGAGTACGCGCTCGGCCGGCCACCGAAGAGGAGTGGGTCAAGTACGACAAAGCATGCAGCGCGGCTGACGATGCGCACGACATCGTATTCGTTTGTCTGGTGGATCTGGATCATAGTTCTGACGGCATGAAAAAGCTCACCGAAAGGTAGATCCTTCGTCGTCACCTGGGGACCTTGCCGCAAGGCGATCAGCCACCGCAGCAAGAAGCTGGGGCACGGCAAAGTCTGTGCACTCCTTTCAGCGCCCTCTAAAGCATCTTTGCTTGCCTCCACCGCTGGGTCGATCGCTTTATTGCCCGCCTAACGGTAAACGACGTCATCCTCGACACAAGGACCAGAGCATGAAGCGCAATCGTGCCGGACTTCATGTGAGGCACCGCAGCTTTCGTCAGATAGAACATCGCGTGTATGTTCACCTTGAAAGTCAGTTCCCATTCCGCCACCAGGAAGCACGGGCCTGCTCCCAAAACAGCAGGTAAACGCGCGCTCGACGTTCGAAGCGGCTAGTTCCCTTCTGAAGCGGCAATAGCCTTATTCGAAAGGATCAGCCAGCGTCGCTCGCCGCCCCGAACCATTTGTTCGACGGTGCCGCGAGAAATAACGTCTGGATGCTCGCCCACATTACTAGGGCCTTGCAAGCGGTCCGATGAGGATTTTAGAGGAATCGCCGGCCCACGTTCGGCATGGAATAATCAACTCCGGCGCTTTTTCGAGCTGCATTAGGTCAGGTTTTCCTGCAACCCAGCCCTGTGCAACAACCAACCTAGCCTCGGTAGTGTGAATAGAGCACCCGTAAGATCGCAATCTTAAGCCGGTCCAGAATGCGCACGCGGCGCAACCAGCGACGGTTAAGATGGCGCGGGTCGCAATGCCGCGATACAGGTACTCGCGGTTCCTGTTTTTCTTTCTTGCCGCCTCGACGGTCGGCTGGTTCTGACCGCCGATGTGCCCCGAACCCAAAAGGCGCCCCGGAGACCACCGGCAGATGGTAGAAATCCAAATTTGTCAGGGTCCACAATTTTTGAGCGGGCCCATGGGCCGCCGCGCTACCCCATCCGCTTTGCCGATCCGGCTGGTTTGCCGGCCGGTGAGGCGCGAGTGAAACTTAGCCGACCTTCCGGTATTGCCTCGTTACACCCGCGCGGGGCGCCGTCCAACGGAGATTCGTAATGAGCGAGCTTGTGTTACGTTTTGAACATACGGTGGGAAGGGCGGCGCTCAAGCTATGGTCGGATCTTCCGCACGATCTTCAGGACCGGCTGTTCGAGGATGCGGTCGGCGGAGACGAGCAATTGCGACATCAGCTTGCGGTCTATCTACACGATCACCATCCGCGTACCGCTCATCCGACCAAACCGACGGCGGTCGCCTAACAAGTTACGGCTGCGGCTTTCCATCGCCGATAGCAACTACGATCTGGTGCTGCCGGAGCGAGGGTGTCAACGGGCCGCGCTCCGAGTTCCAGATGACGTTGCCCTCGATTTTTGGCATGGCTATACTAGCATTGGCAAAGCTGGTGATGATCTGAAGGCTGTTCCCTTCTTGCGTATGCCAGATGACGTTAAGGCCTCCCGTGGCCGTGCGCGATCGTCCGAACATCTCGGCGTGGGCACGCGCAAACCCTTCCCTGATAAGTGGCACCACTTGCCGATGGCGTATTACAAGCAACTCATGCGTGAGCGCGCGGAATTCGCGGCTGCGCGGCGCATGCTCGATGCGATCCCAATCGAGTTTCGATGAGAGAAATGTCCTCTCATCGGTGGGATCGGGGATCTTGTCGCGCATCTCGGGCGTCGCAAAGGCCTGAAATTCTGCGAACTCTTTGCGACGGCCGTCGCGGGTAAGTTGGGCGGCCTCGCCCTGCCAATCGCAGAAAAACAGAAACGGCGTCTCGGCGGCCGCTTCTTCGCCCATAAACAGCATCGGTATATGAGGGTTCATCAAAACAAGCGCCATCGCTTGACGTAGTTTTTCAGTGCTCACAAGAGTCGAGAGCCGCTCACCAAGAGCGCGATTCCCGACCTGATCGTGGTTTTGGGCGAAAAAGATGGTGGCGTCGGGCGGCAGATGCGCGCTTTTGGCGCCGCGAGATCTGTTATGCAAAGGAAAGACTTCGCCCTGGTACGCAAAGTTTTCGGTGAGACTACGGGCCAGATGATCAAGCGGCTTGTCGGCAAAGGCACGGTAATAGCCTTCTTTCTCTCCCGTCAGCAGCACATGTAGGGCGTTGTGGAAGTCGTCTCCCCATTGCGCATTGTAAAGTCGCGCGCGACCAGCCTTGCGTTCCAACAGATGGGGCTGATTGGCTTCGTTCTCAAGCATCAGATGCACATGCCGGCCGACCAGGCGTGTGCGTATCGTATCGGCGAGCTCGACCAGGAAGTGCTTTTCGGAATTGTCTTTCAGTGCATGGACGGCATCTAACCGTAGCCCGTCAAAGCCGTAATCCCTGATCCACATCAGGGCGTTGTCGATTAAGAATTGGCGCACTAATTCACCGTGCTTGCCTTCAAGATTGACCGCCGGACCCCATCCAGTCGAATGTCGATCGGTAAAGAAGGATTCGGCGTAGCTGTGCAGGTAATTCAGTTGGGGTCCGAAATGATTATAGACGGCGTCCAGATAAACCATGATGTTGTGCTGATGCGCGGCGCGCAGGAGCCTCTTAAGATCTTCGGGTCGTCCGTATCGCGCATTCGGCGCGTTCAATAGCACGCCATCATAACCCCAATTGCACCGCCCCGGCACGTCGTTGAGCGGCATCAGTTCAATGGCCGTGACACCAAGCTCTTTCAGGTAGGAGAGCTTGTTCTCGACGCCGGCGTAGGTGCCTTCGGGTGAAAAGGTGCCGACATGCAATTCATAAATGACGGACTCAGCCCAATCGCGTCCGACAAATGGGACGGGGTCGCGCAGAGCGGCCGTGTCGATAACCTCGCTGGGCTCCCCGACATCATCCGGCTGAAAGCGCGACGCCGGATCCGGGACATTCAGGTCGCCGTTGATGCGAAATTGGTAGCGCGTGCCGACGTGCGCGGTCGCACTGAGCGTTTGATACCAGCCGTCCACGTCCCTCGACATGCGCCGTGGTGGCTGGCCGCGTTCGAGCAATTCGACGGACTGGGCCGAGGGAGCCCAGAGGTTGAAGACGACGCCGTGCGGAGTGATGAACGGGCCGTACCGGCGAGGCTGTCCCGCAATGCCGAGGACCTCGATCAACGCATCCTCTTTTTCTTTTTGTGGACGGTTTTCTTCTTGCTGGCGGCCCGGATATTATCGACCAAGTTCGGATAACGCCGCCCGGCCTTTTTCGCCCAACGTTTGGCAGCGGCTTTGCGCGCGGGCGAAAGCCTTTGCGATCCCTTGCCCGCTTTTTTTCGCGGATTGGCTGTTTTCCAGGTTGGCGTTCGGGCCATCTAAAGCATTCTCCGGCTTGGCTGCTATCGTGAGAGCTACAAACGGGTTCGTAAATGGTTCATAAGAAATGCTTCGTCGGCTACTCAAGACAGGCGCAGGCGTGCGCCGCGTAGCTAATGGGCAGGCGCCTGCATGGTTCCATCGGCAGCGAATGCGGCAACTTGTCTCCTGTCGACTTTTAACTCCGGCGCAGCCAAGCTGAGGCATGGCAAAGCGACACAGATCTCTCGCTCTTTTCGTCTTTATGGTTGTTGGCATTGGCTGGGCGATCGGCGCCACCAACCTGCCGGGCGCATGGTATGCCGGGCTACAGAAGCCGACCTTCAATCCGCCCAATTGGGTTTTCGCGCCGACCTGGACGGTCCTCTATGTGATGATTGCAGTCGCGGGCTGGCGGACCTATCTTCAGGAGGAAACGACGGCTCTGCCAATGCAGCTCTGGTTGGCCCAGATGATCTTGAACTTTCTCTGGTCGCCAATTTTTTTCACGCTGCATAACGTGGCGTTCGCCCTCGCAATTATCTTGACCCTCTTAGCCGTCATCGTAGGCTTCATCTGGGTGCAATGGCGTGAGAACCGTCTTGCGGCCGTACTGTTTATTCCATACGCGGCCTGGGTCGCCTTTGCATCACTCCTCAATTATTCCCTCTACCGCCTGAACTGACGCGTCGTATGGCCAGGAACGCGCAAGACGTAGCAAACATAACGGGTTTAAGACCTCGCGATAGCCCTGCCTTCGATGAAGGCCGCGCTCGAAGCCTGGGGTGCGAGCAGCAAATCTTTTCCATCAGGGCTTGGCCAAGTAAGTCGCGGACGCAAAGACGGTGGCGGCAACGCTTGCCAATCCAGGCGTCGTTGCTCAAACGTCCCGTCAGCACAAATCGGGCCGGTTGATGAAGAATCAGCCGACCGATCTCGATCTGGAGAAGCGACCAGCAAGGTCAAAAGCGCCCAAGGCTCAAGGACCTCGCGCGCGATACAGCAGGGGAGAAGGACGACGGTAAGAAGGCGAAGGCCGTGGCGCTGACCTATGAGAAGACGCAACGCAAGCGAGAGGCGGCGCGCTGAAAATAGGAAGTGGCGGATGCGAAGGACCGTAAGCCGCGAGAACGTGCGCTGGAGAGAGCGCAAGCCGCCTTTGAGAAGGTGGAAGTAGCCCGGTGGGATGACCTACACAACCGGCTGCGGGACACCGTTCGCCACGCTGGCGGCTGAAAACCCGTTACCCAGGCGACAGGTCGCCGATCGGCGAGCCCACCGCCTTGGTCATTGAATGACGGAACGTCGACTGATCAACTTGCTGCGCGTTTTCGAGAGCATCACTTTGAAAAGCGCTTTGAACGAGACACTCGCGCTCACCCTTTATCAGCTCTTGATACAGTCCAACGTGATCATGGGCCATGCGTTGAGCCGAAAAACGCCGCTCGAACTCGTGCCGGATTCTTCGTCGGTCCAAAGTCAGAAGATGCGGTAGTTTCTTGATCGCCTCCTCCCTCGACTGGACCACGATACCCGTCTTGCCGTCCTCGATGATTTCACACACTGAGCCTCGATTGAAAGCGAGAACCGGCGTGCCGCATGCCATTGCCTCTATCATCACCAAGCCAAAGGGCTCCGGCCAATCAATCGGAAATAGCAAACCGGAGGCTTGACCTAGAAATTCCGCTTTCTGATGTTCGTTGATTTCTCCAATGAATTCGATGCCCGGTTGATCTAGCAATGGAGCGATTCGTTCGCGAAAGTATTGTTCGTCCACCCGATCGATTTTGGCGGCTATTTTAAGTGGAATACCGCTGGACCGTGCGATCTGAATGGCGGTTTCTGGACCCTTCTCCGGAGCTATTCGACCAAGAAAAGCAAGATAGCCGCCTTGCGGCCGCAGGGTTAGCTTAAGATCTGATCCAGGCAGCCCGTGGTAAATCGTTTTGGCGAAGTTTGCGATTGAAATCGGTATTCGTTGGCTGTCGGAAATGGAGATCAAACGCATCTCATCAAAACCAATGTAAATCGGTTTATTATCAGGGAGATCCTGCCGGCCGTGAAGGGTAGTGAGGACCCGTGAGGACATGTCCCGGAAAAGTGGAAAGTGCAAGTAGTCTATATGGAAATGAAGAATATCGAATTGGTGCGACTGGCGCCGCACCCGGTCGAGCATGAGCATGTAGTAAGGTATGACATCACAAACTTTGGGGTCCAGCCGCAAAGCTCTCGGAACGCAGCTCACCAATTTCGCCGAGGTTACAGAATCGCCGCTGGCGAATAGCGTAACATCGTGACCTAGTTTGACCAATTCTTCGGTAAGGTAGGAGACGATCCGCTCAGTTCCTCCGTAAAGTTTTGGGGGCACGCTCTCCATAAGCGGCGCAATCTGAGCGATCCTCATCTTCGTTTCACCTTACTAAAACGCCTTATGTCCGGCAACACGCAACGTTCAATGTTGCTTGATGTTCCTATTATCGAGCGCTTCTGACATCCATTTTCATGAGCAACCCTTCGTTGCCGCGTAAAGCGATACTGGCCAACACCTCTTCCCCTTCACGGTCTAAAAACGAAGATAGAAGGACGCGCCCGGACAATATTTTGTCAGGAAATGAGACCGCGATAGGCTCAGGTCCCATGTTCAGGGCTATCAACAATCGCTCGTCCCGCAGCTCACGACAGAAAAGCAGAAGATCGCCGCTGGCCTTCAAAGGTTTGTACGATCCCTCTGTGAGAGCCACGTGTTTGCGCCGGAATTCGATCAGCCGACGATACAGCCAATAGAGCGATCCTTTATCCTTGCGGAAAACGTCCACATTTTCCTCACGAAAGTTGTTGGACACTGGCAGCCAGGGGTCAGCGTCCGAGAACCCGGCCGAATTCGTGGCATCCCATTGCATTGGCGTGCGGCATCCGTCGCGACCAACACCGATGCCTGGAACGTTTTGTTCGAACGGGTCCCGAACCTGTTCCGGCAAAATAGCTGCCTGCTGCAAGCCGATCTCGTCACCGTAGTAGAGAGTCGGCGTTCCGCGCAATGTCATCAGAAGCATTGCAGCGACACGTGCCTGATCTGCTCCGATTCGACTTGCGAGGCGTGGTCGGTCATGGTTGCCCAGGACCCAATTCGGCCACCCTCCCGGCGGGAGAGCGGCCTCATACTCGTCGATCAGACTTGCGAGTGAGCGGGCCTCCCATTTGGCCGTGAGGAGTGCAAAGTTATAGGGAAAGTGGACGCCGTTTAGATCGCGGCCGTAGTACGCGACGAGCCGCTCGATCGGGAGATAGATTTCACCAAGCAGAACCCGATCGGGAAATTCGTCTAAAACTCGTCGCATGCCGCTAATCGCATCATGAACCTCGGGTAAATCCGCCGTATAAAGTGGGATCAGCGCATCGCGGGGGAGCCCGCCCGGACGGAAATCGTGATTGAGGGGATTGTCACGAAACTGATCGTCTTTAATAAGATACCAGACGGCATCCACGCGGAAGCCATCGACGCCGCGTCGGAGCCAAAAACGCATGACGTCGTGGATGGCGTCGCGAACGGCAGGATTGCGCCAGTTTAAGTCAGGCTGTGCAGACAGAAACGTATGGCAATAATACTGGTTAGTGTTCGGATCGAATTCCCACGCGCTTCCTCCGAATTCTGAAAGCCAGTTAGTTGGAGGCCCCCCGTCCGGAGCCGGATCACGCCAGATATACCAATCGCGTTTCGGGCTATTGCGAGATCCTTGGCTTTCAACAAACCAGGGATGTTGATCCGATGTGTGATTGGGAACTAGGTCTAGAATGAGCTTGAGCTGATGGCGATGGGCTTCATCTATGAGGCTATCGAGGTCGGCCAAATTCCCGAACAGGGGATCAACATCGGTGTAATTAGCTATGTCGTAGCCGAAGTCGGCCATGGGCGACATAAAAATTGGAGACAACCAGATGGCATCGACGCCCAGTTCTGTCAGATAGGGCAATCGATGTATGATCCCCCGAAGGTCTCCTACGCCGTCGTGATTGCTGTCTTGAAATGAGCGGGGGTAGATCTGATAAATGATCCCGGTCTGCCACCACTTCGTGCTTTCTCCTGGCATCGTCAAACCCTGCTTTATACGCTTAGCAACGCGCCGTTAAATCCAGCGTTCCTACCGTTGATGAGCTAGTCTCACTACCTCCCCTCGAAGACGCTGGAACGCGGGACCTTGCCACGCGTTGCGCTGCGTGGAGGAAGCTGCCATGCACGGTCCTATTAGCCCCCCGCCAGTCGTCGGAAGCGCGAGCAACGAGTTGCCGGCCTATATGTCGAATGGCGTCGTCGGCTTGAAGGTGCGCGACAATCCTCTGACTCCTGGCATGGCCCTGCTCAGCGGGTTCTCTGGAGAGCATCCAGAAAGAAAAATCGAGGCTGCCGCATTCGCTCCCTATCCGGTCGCCGGTGACATCTGCCTAGGGGGAGTATGGATGTCGGACGCCCCTCAATGCGTTCGCGTCATCGACCAGGCCTACGATTTTTCCACCGCCGAATTGGCCACCCGATTGAATTTTAAGGTGGGTGGCCGCCAAGCAAAAATCGTAGTGGTGTCGTTCTGCAGCCGCGAGCAGCCCACAGTGGTCTGCCAAGAAACTGCCGTCGATGTCGATGCCGCCTCGGACCTTAAAGTTCGCGCAAGGATAGATCTGTCGGGAATAGAAGGGCGCGCGCTGCGATACAATCGCGACACGCCTGGAGAAGCCAAACCTTCCAGCGACGGGTCGCTGCTCTGGGAAAGCGCCGGAGCGATTTCGACATGCGGGCTGGCTTACGTGACCGAGTTCATTGGAGATGATGCAAAACCCGAACGCCCGCCATTGGACGGTGAAGGCTTAAGGAGTGAGTATGCGTTGCGAGGTCGCCGCGGTCGTCAGTATAAACTTCGTCAGCTAGTGAGCTTGGTTCCTAGCGCACTCCATAAGCAGCCAGATTACCAAGCCGCAAGACTGATCGCAATGGCGGCCAACATCGGCTTTGATGCAATCAGGAAAAACAACAGGGCTTGCTGGGCCGAAATATGGAAGAGCCGAATTCGGTTGGTGGGCGCAGAGAAGCGCTGGCAAGCTATGGCGGACGCCGCGTTCTTCTACTTGATATCGTCCACCCACGCCTCATCTCCCGCTTCGACGTCCATGTTCGGCCTGGCGACCTGGCATGACTACCATTACTATTTCGGTCATGTGATGTGGGACATCGAGACTTTTTGTGTTCCGCCGTTGATTTTCCTGCAGCCTCACGCGGCTAAAGGTATCCTGGACTACCGTGTACGCAATCTGGAGTCCGCGCGTAATAATGCACGTCTAATGGGACGGCGCGGCCTGCAATTTCCTTGGGAAAGTGCACCGTCGACCGGAGAAGAGGCCGCGCCCATGCCGGGTTCGGCAGCTTGGCGCGAAGATCATGCTTCACTTGATATCGCCCGCGCATTTGCGCTTTGTGCAGACGTAGCCGGCGACGATGCGTTCTTGCGGGATAAGGCCTGGCCTGTGCTGTCAGGCGTAGCAGAATGGGTAAAGAGCCGGGTCACCAAACGGCGCGGGAAATATGAGATTCGTGCCTCAATGGGTATCGCAGAGCGCAAATCGCCCTCTGACAACGCGATATTCACGAATATTTCGGCACGAACCATTTTGCTGGACGCTATCTCCGCTGCTAAGCGATTGAACAGGCCAGCTGATCCCGCATGGCCTGAGATCGCAAGTAAGCTAGTTGTGCCAAAACGAGGCAAAATCGTAATTTCACACGATGCATTCCGTGTAGATGAAGAAAAGGCCGCGACACCCGATCCCCTGATGGGCATCTTCCCCCTCGGGTGCGGTTTTGATGACGAAACAGAGCAAGCGACCCTTGCGTTCTATTTGAAAATCGCAAAACGGTACATTGGCAGTCCGATGTTGTCGTCCCTGTACGGCGTTTGGGCCGCCCGTTTAGGTAACAGGCGTCTTTCCTTAGAGATGCTAGACTGCGGCTATGCTGATTTCTGCACCGGCAGATTCATGCAAACGCTGGAATACCGCAAAGACGTGTTTCCAGAGCAACCGCCAGCGGGGCCGTTCTTTGCAAATCTTGGTGGCTTCTTGCTAGGCTTGATTCTGGGTTTTCCAAAGATACAGCCTGGGCCTGACAATCCTCAAGACTGGTGCAAAGGAACCATAACCCTGCCTGCCGGATGGCGTTCGATCGAAATTGATCGGATCTGGATCAGGGGCCAACCTTGGCGGCTGTTGGCTGTTCAGGGCGAACCCCGCGCACGGCTCGAGCCCATCGGACGCACTTAACCCTTTGACTGAGGATCAGACAGTTCTAGCCAGGAGGCTGGCATTGGCATCGCGCCCCGCTTCAACCCAAAGCCAGACGCTTCTTGACTGGCATTTGAACTCTTTGTGGGATAAACTTCAAGCTCCCTAAGTTGACGAAAACGCAGATGCGAAGGGGTGGCGTTAGGGCACAGGCTGTAGTCTACCGAAAATTTTTCAAGAGCGCTTGGCTTTCAGACGCGCTTTTGCCGCTAATCAAAATTGGTTTGCTTCATCCAACCCGCCGAAAGACCTGTTCGAGACATAGCACCACCTATCGGCATTTTGACTTCGATAGATCCTGCCGCCTTGTCCCGCACATATCCGCCTCTCACATGCCAACCATTGGCCGACCTTGCAACCATCCGCTATTTCTTCGGACGGCCTGTCGGCGAACGAATTTGAGGCGAAATTCTTATTTCCACATCCGCGGCTACCGCCGCGGCTGCCTAAGCGGAAGCAGATTCTCAAGGCTCGAACATGGCGACATCACGACCGAGCCCGGATGTACCAAAATGACGTATCAGCAAGCGTGGAAAGCGTACTTAAGCTCCGCTGCCCATGTCCGCCTGGGTCAATAGCCGATATTAGGCGGGACCGTCCCGGCAGCTACTCGGCACCGTCCTGACCGTAAGTGGGGATCTCTGACACGCTCGCTAGACGCCAGAAAAGAGGCGCGGATTCGGCTCCGTCTTCCCGCCCGTCGAACGTTGGCTGCGAGCAAAAAGGAGCCCCGCCGAACGGGGCCCCTCGGATTGGCAAGCTGCTCTAGGCGTTATTTCTTGCTCGAACCGGAGCCCGACGACGAACCCGGCGGCGTGCTCTGGTTTGCGCTTGGCTGGTTGGCCGTCAACGAGCTTCCACTCTGCGAGGGAGACTGACCTGTCGTGTTCGACTGACTGGTGCCCTGTCCCGTTGTCGACGACGGCTGGTTCTGCGCCTCGCCGGCATTCTGGTTAGACGTCTGGCCGGTTGCGTTCTGCTGGTTCGACGGCTGGCCAGTCTGGCTCTGAGGAGTACCGGTGCCGGTCTGCCCCTGACCCGTCGACGCCTGGTTGCCGGTCGACGTCTGGGTACCGGTCGAAGTATGAGCACCGGTCGACGAAGACTGCGACTGGATGCTCTGGCTCGCCTGCTGGCTCAGCCGGCCGGAGACGCCGAGCGACGACACGGTGCGCATGTCGATGCTGCCGGTCACGGCGATCCCCTGCTGACGCTGATACACGGTGATGGCTTCGCGGGTCTCCGGACCCCAGATGCCGTCGGCTTCACCATGCAGCACGCCACGCTCGATCAGCACGCGCTGAATGACGCGGATGTCGTCCGGCGGAAGATCGACCACCCCTAAGGTGCTGCCGCCGCTGCTCACGCCGCCACCATGACTGGCGCCGGCGAAGCGGGCGCGCGGACCGACCGGAACCACGTCGACGATGCGGCGATCGCGGTCGACGATCACCACCTCGTCCTCCACGACGAAGAAGCTATCGTCGCGATAAGCAGGGAACACGTCGATCAGCGCCGGATAGGTCGAGACCGAGGCGATGGTCACGCTCGACGGGACGGCGATGCCGGCGCGAACCTGGAAGTTGATCGAGCTCGCGTTGACATGCGGAGCGTTGCTCGCCTGCAGAACCGACTGCTGCAGCGTCGTGCGCTGCTCCGCCGTCACGTTCTTGCCGCTCTGGGTCTGGATCTGGCTGTTGGTCGTGGTCTGGCTCTGGGTCTGACCCTGCGTGTTGGTCGGGCCCTGGGCCGCGTTCTCGTTGGTGCCGGTGTTCGAATTCCGGTCCTGAGCGCCCTGGCCGGATCCGCTCTGCTGGCTATTGGACCGGCTGTCAGCCTTTGCATCTGCCTTGCCCTTGTCCTGCGTGCGGTCTTCAGACCGCTGCGTATTGTCGCGCTCGGACTTGCTCTGACCGGCCGCCTCCTTGTCCTTCTGGCCGTGCTGCTGCGCACGGTCCTTGCTGCTGTCGCGCTGCTCCTTGCTGGAGTCCTGCGAGTGGCGCGCATTGTCGCGGTCGGAATCACGCGTCTGGCCCGCCGTCTGATCCTTGCTGCTGTCGCGCGGGCCGTCGGCGCGGCCACGTTGCGTACCGGACTCCTCGCGTTGAGCGCGGCTGGACTCGCTGCCGCGTGCGGAGGCCCCTTCGGCCCGGCCGCTGTCGCGAGATTCGGACCCACGTCCCTGCGATGTTCCTTCGTTGTGGGAAGCGCCTTCGCGACTGGATGCGCCGCTGCCCATTCCGCCTCCGGAATGACCACCCGCCGAAATTCCCTTTTCGCTCGCTGCACCGCCGGCGCCGCCGCCCGCGCTGCCGCTCACGCCTTGCGCGGACACAAAACCCACGCCGGCAAGCAATACTGCGGTCGTGACCAGAAAACTACTCTTCACTCTATTCATCATCTACCTCCTCCTTAGTTGTTCGCTCGTTTTCATGTGGATTGAGCCAGACAAATCGGCGCCACGTCGCAACGCCAATGTCCGTTACTGGCCAACCGGACGGGGATGTAATCGTTCCGATTGGCGAGGATCATCGAAAGTCGAATCCCGTTAAGCCGATGGACGTCCTCTTCATCGTCTGCCTCAACTAGCGTGCGTTCGGCCAAGTTCCGTCGTTCGCCCGCGAGTCGTACCCGGCGGGCAGCCCGACAAGCCGCCCGTAACTCAGCGATGGTCGGCGAATTCCACGGGCGTACCTTTCGCAACACTCGCCGCCACGCGCTCGGCGTCCCAATTCGTAAGTCGCACGCAGCCGTGGGATTCCGTCTTCGACACCTTTCCAGGCGCGGGCGTGCCGTGGATTCCGTATCCTTCCGCCGACAAGTTGATCCATACTGTGCCGACGGGGTTGTTGGGCCCGGGCTTGATCGTGAACGGCTTATTCGAACGTACGCCCTTGAAGTGGTAGTCCGGATTGTAGCGGTAGGTCGGGTTGCGGCGGACCTCGGTCACCTTCAACGTACCGGACGGCGACGGCTTCTCGTCGCTTCCGACCGTGGCTGGATAGAAGCCGATCAACGCGTTTGACTTGTCGAAGAGCTTTACGGTCTGCCGCGTCTTGTCCACCTCCACTCTATCTGCCTTCGCGGATTCACCGTTCTCCCCGACTGCGGTATCCGTCACCACGATGGTTTCGCCGGCGCGGTCGAACTTCTTCCCCGGATTGAGGGCCGTCAGAAGCTGCTCGCTCATGTGAAACTTTTCGGCGATCGCCTCCCGGGGGCTCGTGTAGCCGAGCTTGGGAATGTTCTTCATGTCCTCCATCTTCGAAGGGAGCTTCTCGAGGAATGGACCGGCCACATCCTTCTCGCCGATCGTGTACTCCGAGGTGGCCGGCCGATCGTCGGCCCGCAGCGCTTTCCAAACTTCCTCCGTCGGTCGATCGGCGCTGGGCAATTGCTGTGCCTCCGCGTAGGCCCGCAAGGCCTTCCTCGCATTCTCTCCGAACTTCCCGTCGATCTCGCCCGGCGAGAAGTGCGCCCTGTCGAGCAGAACCTGCAGCCGAACGCCGGCGGGCGTTGCGTTGTCCTTGGACAGCGACTTGTTCGACGGCTCGGCCGAATTGATCGCGTCGGGGCTCAGTTCAGCGCTCAATGCAGGACTAGCGGCGAGCACCGCGATCAAGACCAAGAACAGGTTTACTCTCGGAGACCACATGCGTTGTCCTTTCATTTGGCCGACGCTGTCTCGAGAACGGGCGCCTCGGCTTCCGCGTTGGCGACCAGATCGCGGTAGCGTGCCTCGTACTCTCTCGCCATCCGGACAGCGGTGAACCGCTCCTCGAACCGGGCACGGATTGTTCTCCTGTCGAGACGCGGCAACTCGCGGACGGCTCGGACAGCATCTTCCTCGCCATCTACGATGAAGCCGGTTACCCCGTCCTCGACCACCTCGGGCACGGAACCCGAGCGGTAGGCGATCACGGGCGTCCCGCACGCCATCGCTTCGATCATCACCAGGCCGAACGGCTCGGGCCAGTCGATCGGAAACAGCAATGCGGCGGCTGAGGCAAGGAATGGCTGCTTCTTCGCGTCATCGACCTCGCCGACCAGAGTTACCCTTTCGCCATCGATGTGTGGCTGCAGCTGCTTCTTGAAGTAGGCGGTCTCGGCCCTGGGAATCTTAGCGGCGATGCGCAGCGGCATTCCAACAGCTTCGGCGATACGGATGGCATCCTCCGGCCCCTTCTTCGCGGTCAGGCGCCCCAAGAACGCCAGGTAGGATCCTTGGTCGTATGAAGCGCGAAACAGGGTCGACGGCAGGCCGTGGTGGATCGTCGCGATCCATTTCGCCTCCGGGAGCTGCCGGCGCTGGTTGTCGGAAATCGAAACGAATCCTGCTTTACAAAACTCCCGAACTACGTCGGGCAATCCCGGAAGATCCAGCCGACCATGGGCCGTAGTGAGAAATGGCACTCCGAGCCGGCTGAGCAGTGGGAGCGGTAGCCAGTCGACGTGGGAGTGGATGACGTCAAAATCGGCGGCGCGTTTGGCAATCGCTTCCAAAGAAAGGGAGCAGGCGGCGCTCGGGTCTGTGCCCTTTCGACCGAGCCGGAGCGCCCTTGGCCACACCGAATGGAGCTTTCCCTTGGTCCGAGAGTCTCCGCTCGCGAACAGTGTGACATCGTGGCCGAGCGCCACCAGTTCGTCGACAAGCCACGCCACCACGCGCTCGGTGCCACCGTAGAGCTTTGGAGGCACGCTTTCGGCGAGAGGAGCGAGCATGGCAATACGCATACGCTACCCGACCTCCCCGCAAACGGCGCGCACGGCCCAAATCACGGCCCCCGATACCAGGTAGGACACGGCCAAAAGCGTCCACTGCGGGCGAGCGGTACGGAAAACGATCCGCTCCGCCAGTCTCGCCAGCGGCCTCAACATTCGTCCTTAGGAAGCCGCGCGAGATAGGCGAGGCCGAAGCTGGCGAGCTCGTCCCCATCCTCTTTGCGCCCTTCGCATCTCCCTTGAAGATGACGCTCGAACAGGCGGCGACGATTGTCGGTAACATCGACACCATCACGGGTCGCGCAAAAGACGGACCAGGCCGTTTCGACCGGCGTCCGCAAGATAACAGTGTCGACCATTCTAAACGCTCCGAGCACCGACACGTCAGTCGATGGCAACTCGCCGAAGTGCGAAATGTTTCCACTTTTTCCCGGGCAACCGCACCATCCGAACTGACGCAACGCAACCGCGGCGCAGATATGTTGCACCACGGCAAAGGATTGCCCATCTCCCCATGCACGAGGAGACGGTCGCCTCGCTGTATTGGATAGCGGCGATCCGGCATCAAAGACGAGCTCGCCTAGGGGTGTCGCGCGGCCTAGCGATCGCTCTGCCCACCTTAATTCACGAGCGACCTAGACCAGTTCTATTAGAACAGAAAGTGGTTTCAGATCGGCTTCAAGCCCAAGCACCTCTAAATCGCTCGCATCCGATCCATGCAGGTGAAGATCTTTGCGTAAAGCCGAAAGTGAAGGACCGGCTACTTACCGAGTGACAAGCTGATCCGGGTGACAACCGCATCCCATTCGCGGTCCTCGACGGCTGGGTAGTTTATCAAGACGCAGTTCATGTATCGGTTGGCCTGATTACATCGATTGTACCATGTGCGCTCATCTCTGATGGTCGGGCCAATCTGACATTACGATCTTTCCCCAACCCGAGTAACGATCCGCCCGCCATTTTTTTGCAGAAGATGAATCAGCCAGTTCGCATCCAATATAGGAGAGTGACTTCTAAGTTCTTCTCTGTGTCCAGCATCGAGGCCGTCAGTGCGAACACATTCACAGGGCATTCCTGCCCCGCACTGACAGCCCAGTTCATCCGTCCACGCGCGTTGGGGATGGTTTTCGCACACCCAGCCAATGCTGAGACAGACCTTGCAGTCAGGATCGATCATGAGACGAGTTTGACTGGCTGGTGTCGGTACGCATCGATTGCGCAGTTCGAAAGAATGAGCCTGCGCCGTTCGCCGGACCTGAGCATTCCGATGATTTCATCGAGCAAGAAATTCGCAGGACCAATTCGGGTCCCTGAGTTCACGGGATTTCTCAAGACACCCCAGGCAATCGCGAAGGACTGCTCTACTAGATCAGTGTCGGTCATAGCCGAGAAAACGTAACCTCAACCGATTCGTTCCTCCACGAACTCAGGCCAGAGAATTACAGCGTGCTAGTCTGCTACACGATACCGCGAAGAAAAAGCGTGGGGCCCCGCTCCAAAGATCGCGAGCATACCCCACGCCTTCAGTCACGCCGCCAATTCCTTGCGGACAGCCGCGGCTGAATTTCCCACCCTATCGATAATCTTCTGAAGTTCTTCCTTGAGATATTTAGGTGCTTGGTCCAGTAATGGACCTCCTAGTCCTCGTGCATATTGATTTTGCTGCGGTCAGGCTGATCCCTCTTGGTCAGACTATCCGTCATGATGCCTCCCTCGCCATTCTTCGCGCGCGACACGGCCGGGTCCGCGCAAAAATCGCGGAGCCCCTCAATCGCAAGCGCCTTTTCGTCAGCGTCCATTCCGGCAAAATACTCCGCCAATCTTTCGCGTGTGGCTTGTGCCTCCTCGAGGGTGAGGTTTGCCATCACCGTGAAGGCCTGCATTACCCGGTCGATAGCCGTCTGCATCTTGCCTCCTTTGAACACATGCATAACTCCGCACTAAAATAGCGGTCCCATGCCTGGAACAGCACGGGAGATTGCCATGGACCCGGTGACACGCTGTTTGCACTTCGGGAAACGGATGATCCCTGCGCCCAGCTACAGCGGACTCACTGAGTTAAAATGGGTGTTCTGCGACAAGCTGGACCCAATGGAGACACCGGCGTCAAAGGAATCGGCGGAAAGCCCGCTTGCCCAGCCTATTTCCGAGAAAGCCCCTTAAAGGAGCTTGCTCGAAGCAATCCTTCGGACGTGATGTCTCTGTATTCAACGTCGGCAAAGAACTTCGGCTCGACCCATGTGGCTTTTGGCTTCTTGATGGGTATGGTTAGCTTTGTTTTCGGGCTGACCACTGTGTCGAGCTTCCTGATTTGGCTGGAGATCGTACGGGACCAGCCCGTCCCCACCTTGCCCATGTAGACCAGCTCTTTGCCTTCCTGCTTGACAAGGTAAAGCGCCGCAACGCCCGTAGGGTCTTTCACGAATCCGACTACAGGGAATTTCCCCTTCTGCACGGTCTTGATCTTCAGCCAGTTCTCGTTGCGCTCTGACCGGTACGGCGCATCTGCCCGCTTAGAAATGATACCTTCCCAGTTCAACTTGGCGGCATGTTCGAACATCTGCTGACCATCTCCGATCAGGTGTTCGGAAAACAGCACTGGATACGGCGTGTCGCTCTCACCTAGCAGATCTAGCAGCGCCTGCTTACGCTTGGAACCCTTCGTGGTCGCAGCCCGTTACGTCCGGGGGCTTACTAGTGTGCCCACCTTGCGTAGGAGTTTGCCGTGCCCGCTTCCCGCGCCTTCTGGAAAGGCTACCTGAAGCTGTCGTTCGTTTCGTGCCCGGTCGCGCTTTACCCCGCGACTTCAGCGGCCGAGCGGGTCTCTTTCCGGCAAGTTAACCGGCGGACCGGTCATCGCCTTAGGCACAAACTCGTGGATTCCGTCACTGGCGAGGCGGTGGATTCGCCAAACAAAGCGCGGGGCTTCGAGGTTGGCGAAAATGAATTTCTGCTAGTGGAAGATCGCGACCTTGAGCGGGCGCGCAGCGAGCGCTTGCCGCCCGGCCCTATGGAACTTGCCGAGCCTCCCCCGCGCGCGGCTCCGCCGACAGTGCCCGCCGGGTGGCACGAGCAGGACACGGAAGAAGATGGCCACAACAATGAGGAGGCAGATAAGATCGTTCGCCGTCCGGAAAATACGCGAACGATCGAGATCGAGCGCTTTCTTCAGGCGGGCGAGATTGACGCTCGGTATTTCGAGAAGCCGTACTATGTCGTCCCGCGCGAAGAGATCGGACAGGAATCTTTTGCAGTCATCCGCGACGCCATGGTCCGCGAGGGCGTCATTGGCCTCGCCCGCGTCGTGTTGTCCTCGCGAGAGCGTCCGTTCTTGGTCGAGCCCATGGACAAGGGCCTTCGCGGTGTAACGCTGCGTTTTTCGAAGGAAGTGCGCAGCTCAGAACATTATTTCAGCGAAATTCCGCAGATGAAGCTTCCGCCCGAAATGATGAAGCTTGCCCAACACATAATCAGGACGAAGTCTGCGCAGTTCGATCCAACTATGCTTGAAGATCATTATCGCACCGCGCTTGTTCGCATTCTGCGCAAAAAGGGGGCGAGGCGGCCCACCCAGGGACCTGCGGTCAAGCCGTCACAGGAAAACGTCATCAATCTGATGGATGCGCTCCGGCGCAGCATCGCCGCCGAGCGTCCCGCGAAGCCCACGCCTAAGCGGGGAGGGGCAAAAAGTTCGGCACGCCAGCCTGCCCGGGCGCGCGGATAGTTCTTGCCCTCCTACGCGGCTCGTAACGCTCATGCTATTGCTTCATCTGCAAGTTGTCAGATCCGACGCGCGTTCGGGAAGCAGCACCGAGGAAAATTCCCGGCGTTAGATAGGGTCGATCGCGCCCGCGCTTGAGACGGAAAAGGAAGCCGTCTTATGGCAGCTTAAATGGAGATCTTCCTTACCGCTATTTTGGAACATGCGTCGCGCAGAAAGGTTCGTTTTTGGAAATCCATACGGAAGGCCCATAACTTACTGGTCGATTCGTCCGATAGCGCGCAGGCGATCGTCGATCCAAAGGACGCGGCCGAGTCCGTGGGCCTTCGACATGTCTCGGACGGGCGTCCCGGATTTCGTCGTAAGAAGGCGGGGTCAGGGTTCACTTACAGCCGGGCCGACGGGTCAAGGCTAACCGAGCGGGATGCGCTGAAGCGGATCAAGGCGCTTGCCATTCCTCCGGCCTGGACCGATGTTTGGATTTGCCCGTCTGCCGATGGCCATATCCAGGCAACAGGCCGTGACGCCAAGGGCAGAAAACAATACCGTTATCACCCGCGCTTCCGCGAGGTACGAGAAAGCACGAAATACGAGCGCGTGGTTGCGTTTGCGGACGAGCTGCCGATTATCCGGGAGAAGGTGCGTGAGCATATGGGCTTGCGCGGATTGCCTAGGGAGAAGGTTCTTGCGACCGTCGTGCATCTTCTTGAGACCACATTGATCCGCGTCGGCAATGACGATTACGCGAAGCAGAACAATAGCTATGGATTGACCACACTGAAGAACCGCCACGTCGCGATCGACGGAAACGAGGTGCGTTTCCGCTTTACAGGTAAGAGCGGCAAGCAGTGGTCGTTACGCGTGCGGGACCGACGGATTGCCAAGATCATCCGAGCTTGTCAGGATCTGCCCGGACAAGAGCTGATTCAGTATGTCGATGAGCAGGGTGTATGTCATGACGTCACATCAACGGACGTAAATGACTATCTCAAGGAAATAACCGGTAAGGACATCACGGCCAAGGATTTCCGCACTTGGGCAGGAACAGTTTTGGCGGCGATGGCCCTCTCCGAGTTTGAGAGTTTTGATAGCGCTGCGCAGGCGAAGCGTAATCTTCGCAGCGCTATCGAAAAGGTATCCTCGCGGCTTGGCAACACGCCGACAATTTGCCGCAAGTGTTACGTTCATCCAGAGGTTCTGAACTCTTATATGGACGGCAACCTTGTTCTCCAGATCAAATCGCAGGCCGAGAGTGAGCTTCGAAGCGCCGTAGGAAGTCTGAAAGCTGAGGAGGCCGCGGTGCTGGCGATGTTGCGAAATCGACTCGCTAAAGAGGCAGAACAATCGGGCAACTCCAATCCTGAAAGGAAGACGCGGCGCCGCGTGCGCGCTGCTTCTGCAACAGCGATGTCAGCTTGAACTGCGCGCCGCCGTCGAATGATTTTGATTTTGGCAGCTTTATCGGCGGATCGCTGTTACCAGCGTCGATTTGCGGACAGGGCTTCCTTGCGATACGGGCTGAAGCAGATCGGATCGCTGCGATTGCTTTTCGGCGGGATGTTGGCCCACGCGCCCTTCTTCATGGCAAGCTCCCTGATCCAGTCCGCATCATAGCCACGGTCGGCAAGCAGCATTGACCCGGATTTCAGACGAGACAGCAGTTTTCCGGCGAGTCGAACGTCATGGGCCTCACCCGGGCTCAGCGCCAGCCGTACCGGCAGACCATTGCCATCGACCACCGCATGGATTTTGCTCGTCAAGCCGCCGCGGGACCTTCCCATCGATTGGCGCTGGTTCCTTGTGATGCAGGCTCCATGCTGATGCACGCGGACAATGGAGGTGTCGATCATCTGGACAGCGGCATCATGGGCAGCGGCAAGTGCGTCTATGATGCGGCCCCAAACACCAGCCCGCCGCCAACGGACGAAGCGGTTGTAGCATGTGGTGTACGGACCAAACATCTCGGGCAGATCACGCCAAGGTGCTCCAGAGCGCAAGACCCAGAAGATGCCATTGAGGACACGACGGTCATTAACCCGAGGAATGCCACGCGGCTTGTTCGGCAGCATGGGCTTGATAACAATCCACTCATAATCGGCGAGTTCGTGCCGCATGATTCGAGGCCCCAGTTTAGAAGCTTGAATCACAGGGATCTGGCCTGACGCAACGCTTCCAATCAGGCCCGGGTTGAGCGTTTATGGGTTAGAAGCGGAAATCAGCCAGCCGACAATCTCCGCTTAAACCGTCGAAAATGACCCGAGGCGGACATTGGTATGCAGGCGCGGAGAGCGACACAATGGTCAGCGAAGGCGTGCTGTACGCCGAGCCTGCCGTCGACGAGATAAAGGCGTGAGGGAGCAACTTATGTCTGACAAATATGCCGTGGTCGGCAATCCGATCGACCACACCAAATCGCCGCTGATCCATCTCAGCTTCGCCAAAGAGACGGGGCAGGATATCGACTACGTCGCGATTGAGGCTCCTATCGGCGGCTTCAACGAAGTGGTGGCCGAGTTTCGGCGCACAGGGG
>Ga0207689_10001254_pt1 | contig 24465 bp, 20 predicted proteins | sample KBSMisM52_FD_184312 | JGI IMG/M metagenome (GOLD analysis project Ga0207689, IMG submission 184312) | Miscanthus rhizosphere microbial communities from Kellogg Biological Station, Michigan, USA - KBS Miscanthus M5-2 (SPAdes) (version 2) | ecosystem: Host-associated > Plants > Roots >... | reverse complement strand
ACACGGCCGTCGCGAAACAGTCCGCGCGCGACATCGAGCAGATACGGCGTGACCTCAGCCTTCCGCCAATGCCGAGCGGCGGAGTCGATTGGTCGGCAATCGATCAGTTCTGGATCGCCGTAGACACGCTGTCACGCGACATCGAGCCGTCGGCGGCGCAGTGGCACTCGCTGTTGACCACCCCCGGCTACCGCATCGCGATGATCTCACATCCGGCGATCGGTCACCTCATCGACGTCGCGTTCAAGCCGTCGAGGCGAGCGGAGCGAGACAGTATCCTCAGGCGGCCTTCGGAAGACTCGGCCACGCTTTCGCACCTGATCGCGGCAGGCGCCGCCCGCGCCGAGTTGCTCCGCTTTCGTGCGGCGCTCGAGCCGGTCGTCGCTGACACAATCGCGATCGCGGCAAAGAACGCGTCGCGCTTCCTCCCGCCCGGTGCGGTGGATCATCCGCCGCCACTGGTCACCTTCACGATGTTCGCGTCCGACGGGTACGCTCAGAGTCCGGGGATTGTGCTCGACTTGTATCATGTGCGAGAGACCGAGCTGACCGGTTTCCTTTCGCACGAGCTCCATCACGAGTTCGGCGGCAGGCTGGATCGCACAACGGCCGCGAATACGGCTGACCAGCGATTATATCAGGCGATTCGACAGCTCAAGAACGAGGGAATCGCCGACATGGTCGACAAGCCACACCCGTTGGTGGAACCGCCGGGCATGAAGTGGTACGCCGACTTGTACAATGCCGCCTACGACAGAACTCCCGCCACGCTGAAAGTTCTCGACTCCCTGCTCGTCGTCGCGGGCAGCGACTCGGCGAAGCTCGTCGACGCGGGAGCGCGCGCGCAGCGACTGCTGATCTCCGGCTCGCACCCGAACGGCGCGTACATGGCGCGCACGATTCTCGAAACGTTCGGCCGCGATTCGTTGATCGCGACCGTGCCGAGCGCTTTCGTTTTCATTCGGATGTACGAGGCGGCCGAGGCAAAGCGCGGCAACGCATCGCCCTTCTCCGCCGGCGGCCACGCGGCGCTGAGCGCGATCGAGAACCGGCACCTGAAACCGTAGTGCCGACTGAACCCGTCCGATGGGGCGTGATCGGCGCGGCGCGCATCGCGCTCGACAAAGTCATTCCGTCGATGCAGGACGGCGAGCTCTCGCGCGTCGTCGCGATCGCGTCGCGGTCGGGCGACAGGGCGCGCGCCGCCGCCGAATCGTTGGGCATCGACCGCGCGTACGATTCCTACGAGGCGCTGATCGACGACCCGGAGGTCGAAGCCATCTACAATCCGCTGCCGAATCATCTGCACGTTCCGTGGTCGATCCGTGCCGCTCAGGCGGGAAAGCACGTGCTGTGCGAGAAACCGATCAGTCTCTCGGCACGGGAGGCCGTCGAGCTCCGCGACGCGGCGCGGCAAGCCGGAGTGCTCATCGGCGAAGCGTTCATGGTGCGCGCCCATCCGCAGTGGATCGAGACGAAGCGCTTGATCGACGGCGGACGAATCGGCGCGCTGCAGCTCGTGCACGGCCACTTCAGCTATCCGCGCCGTGAGGCGACCGACGTGCGCAGCCGCCTCGAGTACGGAGGGGGCGCTCTGATGGACATCGGTTGCTACCCCATCACGATCGCGCGATGGATGTTCGGAGCTGAGCCGTTGGCCGCCGTCGCCGCCATCGATCGCGATCCCGAGTACCAGGTCGACAGGATCACGTCCGGCCTGCTGCGGTTCGACGCCGGCGTCGCGAGCTTCGACTGCGGCGGCGCAATGGTCGCGCATCAGCGCATGGAATTGTTCGGCGCTCGCGGTCGCATGCAGGTCGATCTTCCATTCACGCCGCGCGCGACGGAACGCTGCCGGATCAACATCGAGGACGGCAGCCGGATTGGTGGCGAGATCGTCGAGATCGACGCGGCGAATCAGTACACGCTGCAGGGCGACCGCTTCTCGGCGGCGATTCGCGGCCGCGGCGAAGTCCCGTCCTCGATCGACAACGCCATCGCGAACATGGCGGTGATCGACGCATTGTTCAGGAGCGCTGAGACCGGGCGTTGGGAGGAGACCGCGCCCGCTTCGTAGTGAAGTGAACCCTGCCCAAGGAACCGTCATGATTCGACGTTGCGTCGTCGCGGCACTCGTCTCCCTCTCCGCGGCGTCGGCACGCGCGCAAACCGCCGCGCACCCATTGGACCCGCTCAGCGGCGCGGAGATCCAGCGCGCGGTCGCCGTACTTCGCCAATCGAACCACGTCACCGGCGAAGCGCGGTTCGGCACGATCACGGTTCAGCCGCGCGACAAGACCGCGAACGCGACGCGAGCCGCCCGCATCCTCGGGTTCGATTGGTCGACGAACGTAGGGTTCGTCGCCGTGGTCGATCTCGCCGGCGGACGCGTCGAGTCGTGGACGGTGGTGGACAGCGAACCGCCGATGCGACTCCTCTCCATTCGGCGCGCCGAGGAGATCGCGCACGCCGATCCGCGGTGGATCGCGGCGATGCGCGAGCGGCACGTCGACACGGCTCGGGTGAGCATCCTCGTCGGCCTTCCTGAGCGCGCGAAACTCCCGCGCGTCGGATCGGATCGCGTGGTGAACGGGAACACGTACGTTCGAGACGCGGTTCCGCCCGGAGATATCGTGCCGGGCCTGGGCCTGCGGCTCAACATGACGAAGGGGCGTGCCGAATCGGTGCAGGATGCGCACATGCCGATCGAGAAGCCGGAGCCGACGCTGGGTCGGATGCTCGATTCGCCGCGCGCCGCGCTCAAGCCGTTGCGCATCGACCAGCCCGCGGGATCGAACGTCCGGGTCACCGGCAACCAGATCACCTGGGACCGCTGGTCGCTCCGCGTCGGCGTCGATCCGCGTCGCGGCCTCGAGGTGCACGACGTGTGGTTCGACGACGCGGGGCGCAAACGCTCCGTGCTCCAGAGCGGCTCGGTGACGGAGATCGTTGCACCGTACGGCGACTCGTCGTTCTCCACCTGGTATCCCCGCGACGAGGGCGACTATGGGATGGGCATCTACAGCCGCTCGTCCGCCGTCGTGGCGAACGACGCACCGGCGAACGCAGTCTTTCTCGACGCCACGATGCACGATCAGCTGGGCCGGCCGATCACCGTGCCGCGCGCCATCGCCGTCTATGAGCGCGACGGCGGGATCCTCTGGCGGCACGCCAATCAGTCGCGGCGGGCGCGCCAGCTCGTCGTGAGCGGCTTCTCCACAATCGACAACTACGACTACCAGTTCAACTGGATCTTCAGCCAGGACGGCGCGATCGAAGGCGAGGTCGTGCTGTCGGGCATCATGAACGTGAGCGGCGGCCGCGCGTTCGACAGCACGCACGCCGAAGGACATTCCCAGACGGGCCACCTTGTCGCACCGCAGGTGAATGCGCCGAATCATCAACACTTCTTCAGCTACCGCCTGGACCTCGACGTAGACGGTGCGGCGAACACCGTCTACTCGATGGATTCGTCGCCGATCAGCGCGGATCGCAATCCGAAGGGCGAAATCTTCGCGATGAGCGAGCGCCCGCTGGCGAGCGAGCGCGCGGCGGTAAGCGACGTGTCGTTCGCGAGCGCACGCGCCTGGCGCGTGGTCAACACGCACCAACGCAACGCGCTCGGCCAGTTCACCGGCTACACCCTCGTCCCCGGAGCCGTGACGCCGGCGTTTGCGCGTCCAGGCTCCGCTCCGCTACGGACCGCGGGTTTCATCGCGCATCAGCTGTGGGTGACGCCCTATTCGCCGAACGAGCAGTACGCGGCCGGTGAATTCCAGAATCTGGGTCTCGACAACCAGGGGTTGCCCACGTGGACCGCGGCTGATCGACGCCTCACCGACACGGACGTCGTGCTCTGGTACACCCTCGGCATCACCCACATCCCGCGCCCCGAAGACTGGCCGTACATGCCGGCACACCGCGGCGGATTTCGCCTCGTGCCGACGTCGTTCTTCAGCCGCGATCCCGTGCTCGACGTGCCAGCCGCGCAGAGCCCTGATCGCCCATAGTGCGCGGGCGCGGCCACAAGCGTGAACGCGTGGCCATGCCCAAGCGTAGCATATGTATCATGGGCTGTGACACGGGTGATGGGAGGGAGCCGGGGGAAGCGGGCCGATGACGAACGGCTCTTCAGAGAATGTGAAGCGGCCGGCAGTCGCCGTGGCGCTGACGATCGCCGCGCTCGGTGTGACGCTCGTCATTCAGCCGATATTGGGCTCCGAGCCGTCGCTGATGTTCGTCGCGGCTGTCGCGCTGAGCACGCGCTACGGCGGACGCGGCGCGGGTCTGTTGTCGGGCGCGCTTTCTGTCCTCGCGCTCGACTACTTCTTCGTGCCGCCGCTCGGATCGATCGATCTCTCGCATCCGACGCAGCTCATGCACCTCGTGGTGTTCCTGTTCATCGCGCTGCTGGTCGGCGAGTCGACGGCCGCGCTCCGGCGCGCGCGCCTCGCCGCTGAAGGCAACGCCGAGCGCCTCGAGCAACTCAACATCGAGCTCGAGCGACAGATGGAGGAGATCCGCGAGCTCGATGAAGACCTGCACCGCACCAACGAGCAGCTGACGCAGGCACGCGACGCCGCGGAAAGGGTCGCCTCGCGCGCGACGAAGCTGCAAGCGGTGACAGCCGCGCTCTCCACGGCGCAAACGGCGAGCGAAGTCGCGGACGTGCTGTTGGACCGCGGACTTCCGGTGCTGCAGGCGAGCCGTGGCCTCGTCTGCGGCCTTTCGGCGGATGGACAATTCCTCGAGGAATACGGTCGTCGCGGCTTCGCGAGTCTATTCAAGAGCCGGCCGCCGCGTGTGCCGCTCACCGATCCCTACCCCGTGTCTCTCGCCGCACGCACGCGCGAGGTGGTTTGGCTGCAGTCACCGGAGGACTACAGGATCCGCTTTCCCGACATCGCCGACACGCTCGACTTCAACCAGGCGCCAGCGACACTCGTCGCGATCCCGCTCATTCATCGCGACGAAGTCGTGGGCGCCCTCGGCGTGAGCTTCAGCGATGTCACGGCCGTTGGCGCCGCCGACCAGGCGTTCACCCTTCTGCTCGCGCAAGCCACCGCCGACGCATTGTATCGCGCCCGCGGCTTCGATACCGAGCGCGAGCAGCGACACGAAGCCGAGCTGGCGGCCCGTGCGCGCGAGGAGGTGCTTGGCGTCGTCGCGCATGACCTTCGCAATCCGATTCACCTGCTCGGCAGCACCGCCGAGCTACTTGCCGATCCCAAGCTCGAGGAAAACGAGCGCCCCGATTTGCTTCAGGTGTCGAAGCGCGCCGTTCGACAGATGGATCGTTTGATCGGCGATCTGCTGGACACCGCGCGTCTTCAGGCCGGGCGCTTTTCGCTGCAGCTCAAGGACGTGAAGGCGAGCCGCCTGCTCCGCCAAGCCGAAGAAACGTTCCGCCAGATGGCCGCCGACAAGAAAATTCAATTCGAGGTCAGCGTGCCGGCGCAGGACCTCACCCTTCGCGCGGACGAGGACCGCGCCGCGCAGGTCCTCGGCAACTTGCTCGGCAACGCTTTCAAGTTCACCCCGGCCGGCGGCCGCGTGACGCTCAGCGTCTCACGATCGGATGGCGACGCTCAATTCCATGTCGCGGACACTGGGCCCGGTCTCTCGGAGGAGCAGATCGGGCGATTGTTCGAGCGCTTCTGGCAGGGGCGGCCGGGCGACCGTCGCGGCGTCGGCCTCGGCCTCACGATCGCCCGTGGCATCGTCGAAGCGCATGCCGGGCGCATGTGGGTCGACAGCACGCCGGGCAACGGAAGCACATTCAGCTTCAGCCTGCCGCTCGCGTCGCAACAGGCTGACGCGTTCGCTGAGAACAGGGGCGGTCACGCCGCGGATTGATCGGCGCCGGGAAGGATCGCTTTCATTTCTTCTGCGGCGTGATCTTCACGAACAGCGTGCCGTGTCGCGGAACGACGCTCGAGAATTCGCCATCGAACGTGCCGAGATCCTTCTGCCGCCAAAGGTCGCGCACCGTCTGCTTGCCCTTTACTCCGAGCTCGTCCCACTTGACCCCAACCTTCATATCCATCTCGTCGCGATTGAATAGACCGACGGCGAGCGATCCGTCCGCGAGCGGACGAGACCAGACCTCCAGCTCGTCCTTCTTCGCCACACGGTCCGCCGCTTTGCCGAGTGGGTCCTGGTGCACGGCCAGCACTTCGTCGTTCGTCACGAGATTGAGCTCGAAATCATCCATCTGCGTGAGATCATTGCCGAGCAGCAGTGGAGATGCGAGCAGGGTCCACAGCGTGATGTGGATGTACTGCTCGTTCGGCGTGAGACGAGAGTCACGAAGACGCGGGCCCCAGCCGACCTTGCCGATCACGAGCATGTCCGGGTCGTTCCAGTGTCCGGGCGACGCAAACTTCGAATGGCCGACCTGCTGGAAGCCAATGCCGTTCATGCTCTCCCACGTGTCGGTGATGTCGCCCGTCGTCCGCCACGAGTTCCCTTCGATTCCCTGGGTCGCTCCCCACTCCCACACGTTGCCCCAACCGTATTGGCAGAGTGAGTAAATGATGTCGCGCGGCACCTGGTCGAGCGCCGCCCTGCCCACCTGATACGGCCGCTTGAGCACCGGCAGTTGCTGATTCGTCTCGCCCGGCGCCAGCACGTTGCTGTAGCCGCACCAATCGTACTTCAGATAGTCGACGCCCCACGACGCGAACGTTCGAAAATCCTGAAGCTCGTGCTGCCAGCTTGCCTCGAGACGCTGGCACGTCGTCGGGCCGGGGCCGGAGTAGATGCCGAACTTGAGTCCCTTGCCATGGATGTAATCGCCGAGGGCCCTCATGTTCGGGAACTTCCGGTTCGTCAGCATCGTGCCGTCAGCCGCTCGTGTCGGTCCCTCGAACAGCGAGTCCGTTTGGCGCGCGCTACGCTCCCAGCCGTCGTCCAGGTTCACGTACGTCCAGCCGTGATCGATGAGCCCCTTCGAGATCATCGCGTCGGCCGCGGCGCGGGCGAGTGAGTCGCTGACGGCACGACCGTACGCGTTCCAGCTGTTCCAGCCCATCGCCGGCGTGAGCGCGAGTTGCCCTTCCGCCACGAAGGTGAATGACTTGGATGCGGTGCCGGCGCTGTTGCGCGCCGTGAAAGTCACGGGATACCGGCCGCGCGCGGCGATGGTCCCGCGAATGACGCCACTCGCTGGATCCAGCGTCAACCCTTTGGGAAGGTTGGCGGCGGCGTAGATGATCGGCGGCGTTCCCGTCACGGGAATCTTGTACAACACATCATGTCCGGGCGTCACGCCGGTGAGCGACGGTCCGTTGATCCGCGGCGCCGGCCCTGGTTTCGGCGTGAGGATCTCCCGCGGCTCGAGCGGAATGTCGATCGCGACGGGAGCCGCGCCGTTCACCGAAAACTTTGCGTCGGCCCAGTTGGCGGCGACCGCGCGGCTTCCTTCGACGGGCTTGACTTGTAGGACGAGCGTCTGCACGCCCCGCACATCGACGTCGATCGGTTCCGGTGCGTCGCCGCGAGCGACGGGCTTGCTGACGTGCAACACGCGTCCGTCGCCGACGACCCGGAAGACGATCGGAATGGGCGGTGGCGGCGCGAGCGGTTGCGCCGTCGGCGTCGCGGGCGGCGGCAGCGGGTTGTCGTCCGCGCCGACCGACGCCGAGAAGCGGTCAGCTCCGCCGCCGAGCTTCACGAACAGAACGCTCGTTGCCCGAGTTCCGACGCCTTCAGTGAAGACTCTGCCACCGATGCGAATCGGATTACCGTCGATGGATTTGTTGGCCTGCGCGACGGTCTGTTGTCCTCCCCGTCCGCCGCCCGCTTGGACGCGCATCTTGGCAAGGTCCAACGACGCGAGCGGAACGTCGGCATGCCGCGACCGCGCGAACGGCGTCACGAGAACCGCGACGCCGGCGAGTGCAATCAGCTGAGAGCGCATGTGGTCTATTTGCGAGTGATCTCGATGACGCCGCGCGGGTGGCCCATGCCGAAGCGCGCCGCCGCTTGTCCGGCGTTCCAGTAGCGAACTTCGCTCACGTCGACGACGCGCATATCGCGCAGATAATCAGCCCGGCCGAGCATCGTGCCGTTCATGAAGACATCCACCATCGTCGGAGACGAATCGGTCACCGAAGACGGGCCTCGGCTCGTCAACCAGTCCGGATGCAGTTTGTTAATGGCGTCGTACAAGCTTTCGGAATTCGTGGCAGCAAGCTGCGCTTGAGTCAGGATGCTATTTCGCGGAGCCGGAGCACCAGCTTGAGTCGTCCCCGCGGCCGGTGAGCACGCGCCAATGGCGCAACTCATTACCAAGGCGACTGCCGTCAGCGTCCGCATGGTCATGGGATCGGTATCCGCAGCGATATGTGATGAATCGGTGGCCGCCGCAGTGCCGGGGGAGGCGGTGGCGTTGTGCCTTGGTCGGAGGGACCGTTCTGGTCGACCAACTGGACGATGCCGGCGGCGAGCGCGCCGAATCCGGCCACGATGCCCGCGCTCGCGAGGACGGTGCGTGAACGTGAGAATTCGCGCTTTCGCACTTCAACGACTTCTGACCGCGACAATAAGACCGTTTGTGTCGTCGTCCCAATCGTCGTGCCGCGATACGAGCGATCGATCGGAACGCCGAGGGACACCGAATCCGGTCCCTCGCTCGCCAGCTGTCCATCGACCTCGGTCGAGAAGGTGCCGATGTCCTTGGCCAGCCGCGCCGCCGCGCTTTCCGTCACGCGAAGGCGGACATCCTCTTTCGATCCGACCGCTTGAAACGACACTGGAACGTAGCTGTAGCAGCCCGCGCTGGCCAAAAACGCGATGGCCAGCGCGAACGCTGCTACTGGGCGGGCGCGTACTTCAGGGTGCCGCACGATGCTGGATTGACTCCGTTGAACGTCGTTGTGGCCGTCGGCCGGATACGAACACTGTAGGCTGTGAGCGAATCCAGCCAGCCCGCGATCGCAACTTTAACCGTCGCCTTTCCCGACGCATCGAGCGTGAGATCGGGGTATGACTGCGTCGTCGCGAACAGCACCAGCCCGGTCGGCGACGTGTTGTTGGTCGCCGCCACATTCACCGTACAGTCACGCTTGAAGATGCGCCATTGGAACACGGCGTTCGGCGGGCCGGTAACGGCGAACGTCACGTCCGAGTGAAAGCCGGTGTGCTGGTCGTACATCAACTGTCCCGTGATGGTTGCCGGGGCGATCGGCGTCGCCGTGGCGGTCCAGTGGGCAACGACCGGAAAATCCGCGGCCTCGTCGCGCGTCGCCGTGGGATTGTTGCTGCAGGCTGCCACAGCGGCGGCGCTGAGCAGAAGAACGATCGTCCGATGCATGTGAGAATTCTCTCGTGTTCGGATCATTTGTTGTCTCCGCCGGCCCACCAGAGCTTCACCTTCATGCCGTCCTGTCCCGTCGGTATTCCCGATGCCGCCACCTGCACGCTGTTCGCGCTCAGCTCCGAGTTCGGCGCGCGAATCCGCTGCGGAAGAGTGTTGATCACGGCTTGCGGCACGATCGGGACGACGGGGAAGCCGGTCCGGCGCCAATCATTCCAGGGTTCGGTCTTCAAGAAATTCGCGATGTACTTCTCGGTGATGATCTCCTGCAGCGGGTTGGCAACTGAACCAAGCGCAGGCCGCGCGTTGAGGTACGCGTTGATCGCCGCCGTCGCCACTCCGAGCTTCTGCATGTTGGCGCGAATGGCGTCGCGATAGGGCGCATCCGCCGCGGCGGCGCCGCTCACAATGAGCCGCGCTTCCGCCTCGGTGAACTTCTGATCGGAATAGCTCGCGACGTTCAGCGTCGCGTTCGAGTCCGAGAAAAACTTTCCAATGATCGACACTGTAGAATCGGCCTGGAACTGGTCGGAGCCCGCCAGATGTCCGACGAACGTGTTCGGTTTGGCAGGATACGTCTTACGGCTCGTACCCGTTCCGCGGATCGAATCGTAGAGGATCGGCTGGAATAAAACGGGAAGGCGCGGGTCGGTCCTCGCCTGGAGCATGTCGATGAAATACTGCGAGGCGACGAAGACCGTGCGGAGCTCGACGAACGTGTAGTTCGGATTCCTGGCGTTGGCGGTGCCGGGATACGTGAAGTCGGCATCGTCCGCGTTGCTGGCGAATGCGCCGGTCAGCGCGGCGAGAGCCTTATTGGCGCGCGCCGTTTTGTCTTCGCCACTTGCGTAGGCGAGACGGAGGTTGGCCCGCGCCTGCAGATAGTGGGCGAGCTTGTTCCACCGCGTCATGTCGCCCGCGAAGAGCAGATCGTTCGACGTCGGCCTCCGCGCTCCGGTCGCGCCAAACAGCGTCACGGCCGTGTCGAGGTTGGCGAGGATGCCGTTGTAGATGAACTGCTGCGTATCGTACTTCGGCTCGCGAATCTCGGGCTTGAACGCGTCCGTATACGGCGCCGGGCCCCAGAAGTCGGTGATGAGCTGGAAGTCCCAAGCGAGAAAGAGCTTCCCGATGCCGCGGTAGTACGCGTCGGCGTCCGCTGACGCGTCGCGCGCCATACCGAACGCGGCGTTGCCAACCGTGGCGTAAAAGAGATTCCACGACGACGCCGCGTCCGTATCGAAGAGCTCGTAGTTCTGCACCTGGGAATAGGAGCGACGCGAGGCGTTGAACGCGAATTGCTGCGTCCACTCGGAGCCCCACAGCGCGGTCGACCCGGAGTACGCCGAATGCAGGAACGAGGTCTCGAGCCCGGCGAGCCGGATGTCGACCGTCGCGTTCTCCGGCGCGTTCGGGTTCTTGTTGACATCGAGGAAGTCCGAGCAGCTGGCCGCCCCGAAGACGAGAAGCAGCGGGGCGAGCCGCGCCGGTCTTTTCATGAATCGCATTAGATACCTCTTCACGGGTGGCCTGGGGTCAGAAGATTGAGCGAACGCCGAAGAGGATCGATCGCGTTTGCGGCGCCGAGAATTGCCGGAAGAACTGCTGCCCGGCGTTGGTGCCCTGCGACAGATCCTGTTCCGGATCGCCCGACGGCGACGCATACCAACCGCGCAGATTTCGTCCGGTCACGAACACCGTCGCGTTCTGCAGCTGCAAGCGGTGCGCGAACTGGTCGGTCAGCCGATACGCCAGCGTCATCTCACGGAGCTTCGCGAAGCCGGCGCCCTCGATTTGCTGCTCGGCGCGGTCCGTACCGTAGATGAGCGGGTAGTAGTCCTGATCCTTGAACAGCCGCACCGTGTTCGGCTTGCCGGTGTTGATGTTGACGCCGTCCCACGTCGTCCACGTGTATCGGTCGGCCGTGAACAGTGATCGGCCGCTGTTCACTTCGTACTGGGTCTCGAAGTTGATCAGCTTACCGCCGTGCCGAATATCGACCAGACCGGAGAGCGCGAACCGCCCCAGGCGGAACTCCGACGTTGCGCTGCCCGTCCAATCGGGCTGCACGCTGCCGAGGTTGCGCTGATCGTCCGACTTGATCGGATAGCCGTCGTCGCCAATGAGGAGCGTGCCTTCCGGAACGCCCTGATAACACGGATCGGCCGCCACGCAGTTCTTCTTCCAGCCGTAGCCCCAGATCACGCCGTATGGCTGCCCTTCCATGATGCGGATTTGCGGCCACGAATAACCGGACAAATAGATCGAGGTCACGCCCGGCGCGAGGCTCAGCACCTTGCTTTTGTTCTTCGCCCAGTTGATGCGACCGTCCCAGGAGAAGAGACGAGTATCGATCGGACGACCGCCGATCGACAACTCGACGCCGTTATTCTGCAGGTTGCCAGCGTTCCGCGAAATGTTCAGGAACCCGGTCGCCGCGGACGACGGCACCGAGAAGATCTGGTCGTAGCTGGATTTCCGGTACACCGACATCTCGGTGTTGACTCGGCCGCCGAACATTCGGAGCTCGAGACCGATCTCGTCCTCGACCGTGGTCTCGGGCCTGAGCGTCGGATTGCCGAGGTTCGTGCTGCTGATGTACGACGTGATGCCTCGGAACGGGAACGCGATGGACGGTCCGCCAAACTGCTGTTGATCGTTGTTCGCGCCCGGCGCGCTCGCGTTGTTGTAGCGCGTTGTCAGCGCGTATTGCGGCGCGTCGTTGCCGACTTTCGCTTTCGAGACGCGGATCTTGCCGTAATCCAACCATCTCGGACGCCACGACATGGCGTCCGTGAAGATCACGGAAAGCTGCGCCGAAGGGTAAAAGTAAGAGTTCGCGTTGGTCGGCAGCGTCGAGCTCCAGTCATTGCGGCCCGTGAGCGTGAGGAACGCCCATTCGGCATAGTTGAACTCCAGCTGGCTATACGCGCCGAGCAGCCGTTTCTGCGTCGTCAGCGTTCCAGTGACGGTCTGCGTCTGGAAGTTGCCGAGGTTGAAATAGTCCGGGATGACCATCGTCGTCCCGGTGCCCGTGAGTTGCGCGAAGTCCTGGGAGTAGAGATTGCCGCCGACGAGGCCGCTCACTCGGAATTGGCTTTCACCTATCGCGCGCGAATCGAGCGACAACGTGAGATCGTCGTTGATCGTCGTGCGCGTCGACTTGCGCTGGTTGGTCGAGCCCGACGTGATCCCTTGTGACGCCAACCAAGGCCGCTGGTTGAGGAATCGACCGAACTCCGACACGTAGGTGTCGAGTCCCGCGTTGTTGTTCAGGTGCAGGCCGGCTCCGATATTGAACTTCAACACCTGCGATGCGATCCAGCGGTTGGTCAGCTCTTTATTGAACTCGTTGGCAATCTGCCATTGCAGCGACGGCTGTGGCTGCGTGCCGCTCGACAGGAAGGCCGGCGTCCCGTCGGGCATGAAGCCATTCGTGATGTTCCACGTCGGCGGCAGGTTGATCAGCGTGTGATCGACGCCCGAGAACGAGTCGTCCTGATACGGATTATTGCTACGAATTCTCTGAACACTGGCCTCCGCCGTCATCCACTTGGTCAGATTGATCGCGACGTTCCCGTTCAAGTTGAACCGGTTCAACTTCTCGGCCGGGTTGACGCCGTGCTGGTTCAGATACGACCCACCGAGGGTGTAGGTGCCAAGGTCCCCCATCGACCCTGAACCGCGAAGCGAATTGTCCGATGTCGGCGCTGCCATCTTATAGAAGTCAGCCCGCGCGTCGCGGAAACGCACCGTCCCCTGGGAATCGAACACGATCTGCGGAATACTGTCTTTGTTCGGACCCCACGTCCGCTGCGTCTGCGGGTTTGTCGCGCTGTTCGAGCCCGGCTCGCACCATCCGCCCTGATTCACGTTCTTGCCGTTGCAGTAGTAGCCGCGATCGCCCGCCGCCCAGTCGGTGATGTAGCCGCCAAGGATGGGCGTGTCGTAACGCAGCTCCGTGCTGAAATTGAAACGAAGCGGCTGTCCGGCCTTTCCTGATTTCGTCTTGATGATGATCGCGCCGTTCGCCGCTCTCGACCCGTAGAGCGCCGTCGCCGCCGCGCCCTTGAGCACCGTGAGCTCGTCGACGTTCTCCATGTCGAAATCCATCTGCCGGCTGCCGGAGCTACCCGTGCCGAGCGCGTCACTGCGGCTGTCGTTGTTCGTCGAGACGGGAATGCCGTCGATGACGAACAGCGGCTGACCGCTGGTGCTGAACGAGCTCGCGCCGCGAATGTTGATCAGTGCACCAGCTCCCGGCCGTCCGCTGCCACTCGTCATCGTGAGACCCGCGGATTGTCCTGCCAGGGCCTGCATCATCATCGGCTCGGGAATCTTCTCGAGCGTCGTCGAACTGATCGACGTCGTGGCGTAGCCGAGGCTCTTTTCCTCGCGCGCGATGCCAAGTGCGGTCGTCACGACCGGTGTGATCGAATAAGGGATGTCCTTCAACTCGAAGTTGACCGTCACCGTGGCGTTGGCCGCGATCGTAGTCGGCAGCTCCCGCGGTGCGAATCCGAGCATCGTCACGCGCACGGTTTGACTGCCCGCCGGCACGTTGCGGATGACGTATCGGCCTTCGACGTTCGTCGGAGCGGCCAGCGTCGTCCCTTGCACGCTCACCCGCGCGCTTTGGAGCGGCGCCCTGGAATCCACCGCGACCACTTGGCCGACGATCGTTCCTGTGCCTCCCCCCCCGCCGGCCTGAGCCGGCGCCACGGTCGCGCTGCACACCAGCGCCACAAACGATAACGCACTACTGGTCCAGGATCTCATTGCATTCCTCTCTCTCTCGGACAGGAGTGAACTGCTAACCTGGCTACCACCACACGTACGGCGGATCGTTCGGACCGTCGAAGAAGCTCGGTCCCCCCCCGTTCGCACCCAACATCTGCTCGTCGTCCAAGAACCCCAGACCGGTGCCGGCAGCGCTGTCGGTCGTTCCTTGATTCCAGTTCGGCGGTTGAACGCCGAGCAACCACTGCACGAAGAAGTCGTTGCGCTTCTTCGCCGCGTATTGGCCGCCCGCGCCATGTCCACCGTTCGGCACGACGAGCAGGTCGAAGTACTTGTTCGATTGAATGAGCGCGTTGACGACCTGATAGCCCGACGCCGGATCGACGTTCGTGTCGAACTCGCCGATGACGAGCATCAAGTGGCCTTGCAGGTTCTTCGCGTGAACCGTGTTCGACGACGCCTCATAGTGCGGACCGAGCGGCCATCCCATCCACTGCTCGTTCCACCAGATCTTGTCCATCCGGTTGTCGTGACAGCCGGAGTTGGCGTAGGCGACTTTATAGAACTCTGGATGGAAGACGAGGCCGCCCATCGCGTTCTGTCCGCCGGCCGACGTTCCATAGAGACCGACACGCGTAACGTCGTACCATGGGTACTTCGCGGCGACAGCCTTGTGCCAGAGAATGCGATCGGGGAAGCCCGCGTCGCCGAGGTCTCTCCAGGCGACGTCGTGGAACGCCTTCGAGCGGTTGTTCGTTCCCATGCCGTCGATCTGCACCAGCACGAACCCGAGCTCGGCCATCGCTTGCAGCGGTACGCCGCCGCCCCACGTCTTCGGCACGAAGCTGCCCTGCGGTCCCGCGTAGATCTGCTCGACGACCGGATATTTCTTTTTCGGGTCGAAGTTGAGCGGGCGAACGATGATGCCCCAGATGTCGGTCTTGCCGTCGCGCGCCTTGGAGACGAACACCTCGGGCGGCCGCCAGCCCGTCGCCATCTGCGCCGAGGCATCGCCCTTCTCCAACGGCGTCACGTGATTGTCGCTCACGCGATGCAGCTCGAGCACCGGCGGCATGTCCACGCGCGAGTAGAGATCGGCGAAGTACTGACGGTCCGGCGACCAGCTGACGGTGTGGTTGCCGTTTGCCTCCGTGTACTTCACGAGGCCGGTGCCGTCGAAGTTGATCCGGTAGTAGTGAATGAAATACGGATCCTGGTTCGCGATCATGCCGCTCGCGCGGAAGTAGATCTGTCGCTTGGCGACGTCCACGCTGTCGACGCCGCGAACGATCCATTCGCCCTTGGTGATCTGGTTCTTCACCTTGCCCGTGGCGCCGTCGTAGAGATAGAGGTGCGCCCAGCCGTCGCGCTCGGACATCCAGAGCACTTCCTTGCCGTCGTCGACGTCGTAGCGCCAGTTGCTGCCGTGATCCGTCTGGTTCCCGTTGAGCGGGCGATAAGAGAAGAATGTTTTTGGTTCATCAGACACGACGGTGCGCGCCACGCCCGTGCCCGCGTCGACTTCGATGATGCGGTAGACCTGATGCCCGCGCTGGTTGTACTCGAACGTGAACGCGTGACTGTCCTTCCGCCACACGGCTTGAGAGATCTGGTATGCGTTGGGGAACGTCGCGTTCTCGACGACGGTGCCTTTTCGCGCAGCGACGTCGACGACGACCGGCTGCACGAAGTCGAGCAGGTCGCCCGGCTTGCGGTAGAAGATCGACGTGTCCTTCGGCTGCAGCTGGTCGGTGGGCGACGACAGAACGTAGTGCACGAGCCGCGTGTATCCCGGACGCCGACGATACGCCACGAGCTTCTTGGAGTCGGGCGCCCAGCGGATCGACATCTGCTGGTACGCGTCGCCTTCGGAGCCGTCGTAGGTGAGCATCGTGAACGCCGGCGTGCCGCCGCTGCCGCCCACGCCGGCCTCTGATCTGCCGCTCGCCCGTACCGGGCGGATGGCGACGTTGTAGTTCTGAACGAAAGCGACGCTCTGACCGTCGGGCGACACGCAGCCCGTCGTCGCGGCTGCCGCGCCGGCGCCACCCGGCGCGGCTCCGCGGCCACCGCCGCCACGACCAGCGCCACCTCGGCCTCCGCGACCGGCCGTGGCATCAGTCGCCTGCGGCGGGAGGCAAGCGGTCGAGGGCGTCGGCGGCTCACCGGTCACGCCGCCCGGTCCGGGACCTCCGCGGCCGCCGGGGACACCGGTCGCGCGCGCCGGCCCCGTTCGCGTGCACTGGTACTGTGCCAGTCCGCACTGCCATCGGGACCCCGTCGCGTCGAGCTCGATCGCCGAGTCATCGCGATCGACGTATGAGAATTCTGTGAACGGAAGCGTCGTGGCCGAGAAGGTCTCGCCCGTCGCCGTGGAGAGCGCGGTGGCAACCTTCGCGTGGTCGAACGCCGCCTTCTTCGCGCCCGTGCTCGCGTCCACGACCACGAACTCGTTCCCGCCCTTTACCGATTTGCGATACCAGAAGCGCGTCGGCCCGATCCACGTCGGCATCTGTGCAACGTCCACCGTGAGACCGGCCAGACGTTGTGTGACCGCCGCGGATCGACGATAGTCGTCGAGCGTTCCTTGAGCGACGAGGCCGCTGAACAACGCCGGCGTGCTGAGCGCCGTCAGACTGACGAGGAGAACACGCGCGCTTCGTACAGAGATCGTCATCGTTAGCGAATCCGGGATGAGGTCCACTCGGCGCCGTCGGGCGTCGGTCGTTGTGGTACGCAGGGCGGCTGCTGTGGCGCCGCCCCCTGAGGCCCGGCACTGCGTCGCGTACTGTCACGCGCCGCCGCGGCCTGTCGCTCCTGCTCGCGCTTCCACCACTCGGGATTGTGGTCGCGGACGGTCTGCTCCATCTGCTCGCGCGTCTGGTGCGCGACGTTCGCCGTGACCGGCACGATCTTGGATTCCGGAATGAGTCGGCTCACCAGCTCGTACAGCGTCGGATCCTCCGCCTTGAGCCCGGCACGTTCGCGGCCGCCGTTGCCGACGTACCACTCCACACCGCCGGCCCAGTACTCGTTGAACGTGTTCCCCGAATAGCCGTTCGCGGTGCGCAGGCACGAGGCTTTCGCGTTCTTGTACGAGTCGACGATCGCCTGGAACCACTTCGGATCGGCATTGCCGATCCCCGCCCCCATGATGGCGTGCGAGAATTCGTGCACGCAGATGTTCGTGCCCCAGTAGCGCGTTCTATAGTATCCGAGAACGTTTTCCTCGGCGCAGGTGGTAAGCGTGCCGCCCATGCCGCGCGCTCGAGGATTCCAGTAGCCGCCGGCCGTCATCGAGCCCATGCCGCCGGCCTCGTAGTATCTGGCGCGCTCCTGCGGCGTCAGCCGAGGATCCAGATACTTCGGGACCGTCCAGCCTCGCTGTTCGGGGACGTCCACCGTGTATTCGGTTTCCGACATCACCACGACGCGGCCGCCATGCGCGATCATCGTGTCGCGGACGTCCGGACGGTTGCCAAGCATGTAGTTCACCTGATCGCGGACGATGGCGACGGCCGCGTCAGGGACCTTGGCCGACGCGAGAACCGGATACCCGTTTGCGTCGGCGAATTTCTTGTAAAAACCGGTATCGAGCTTGAAGCGGTCGACGATCTCGCGCGGCGGCGCCGTCACGACGTAGCGGAGGTAGTCGTCGACGAGCGGCTTCGGTCGATCCTTCGGCAACGCGGGCGGGACGAACGCTTTCAGCGATGCCGGCGCTTTCCAGTTCGGCGGCGCGCAGTCGGGAATGCGCGGGCGCGGCGGATCGATCACGCCCGTCGGAGGGGACGACGGGGCTTTCGGATCAGCGGCAAGTGTGTCGGCGTTGGCAACGGGCCACGGGCAGGCGACCATCGTGGGGCGTTCGCGCGGTCGCGCCGCGAGTGCCGGGCGCGCGGAATCCGGACGCGATTTGCTCGTGTCCATTTGCGCGCTCATCGAGCCCGGAGGAAGGCCGATGAACAGCGCGATCAGAATGGCAGTGCGACGCGTTCGACCGAGCATGTTGCCCCTCGACCGGGCTTCGGTGCCGAGAGTATGCGCCGACTTTATCCAGTATGCAACCACCCAGTTACCGGGCCGATACAACTTCCCCGAGGATGGGTGCGTACTACATATTGTATCCCGTTTCTAACCCCGCCATCCGGGTGAACGGTCACTTCGACGACGCCACTTCGCTCCACATCTCCGGCCGGGGAACGATCAGCGATTGATCGGAGTAGTTCGCATACAATATCTTCCGCGCGCCGTCTCACAAGCCCGCCGTCGGGTCCCAAACCCCTACACCGATGCCTCGCCGAACCCGAACGCCAGCGCAGCCTTCCAAGGACGAGGCTCGCCACTCAGATCTCGTCCTGCTCCCGCTCCGCCGCCAGACGCTCACCGGCATGACAGCCGACGCGATCCGCGAACGCATCCTGCGCGGCCACTACGCCGAGGGAAGCCCGCTCCGCCAGGACGCGATCGGCGCCGAGCTCGGCGTCAGCCGGATTCCGGTCCGTGAAGCGCTCCGCCAACTCGAGGCCGAGGGGCTCGTCACCTTCAACCCACATCGCGGGGCGGTCGTCTCGACGCTCTCGCTCAAGCAGATCGCGGAGCTCTACGAGCTCCGCGCCGATGTCGAGTCCGATCTCATTCGCCGCGCCGTCCCCAACTTGACCGCCGAGGACGACGCGCGCGCCGCCGAGATCCTCGACGCCTACGAGGCAGCGCTCCACGCCGGACAGGTCGGGGTTTGGGGCGCGCTCAATTGGAAATTCCACTCGACGCTCTACGCGCCGGCGGACCGCGAGCTCACGATGAGCATCGTGAGCAAGCTCCATCATCAGAGCGACCGGTATTCGCGCATGCAGCTCTGGCTCACGCACGGCGAGAGCCGCGCCCGTCACGAGCACCGCGCGATCGCCGTCGCCGCGAAGAAGCGTGACGCGGCCAAAGCCGCCCACCTCATGCGCGATCACATCCTTACCGCCGGCCGGGCCCTCGTGACGTTTCTCGAGAAGGAACGCGCCCAAGGCGACGATGGGGTCAGACTCCAGAAGAAGAATCGAGTCTGACCCAATCACCATTTGAGCCGCTTAGCCGGCTTCGCTGTACCCGCTGATGGTCGACAGGGGAATCTTGCTTCGCACGAAGACCCCTGTTCCTGTCCCCACCACGATGCCGTCGCCGTCCACGATCGACGCCTCGGCGAAGAAGCGCCGTCCTTCGACGCCCGTCACCTTTCCGAACGCGGTGAGCCGGCCGGCCACCACCGGTTTGTTGAAGTTGACGGTGAGCTGCGCCGTCAGCACGAAGACATCCGGCACCCGCGACGCCACGGCGAAAAAAGCTGCGTCGTCGATCAGCTTGAAGTAGACCACGCCGTGGATGGCGTTGGCCGCATGGAAGAAATCAGGCCGGACGTCGATGACGATATCCGCCTCGCCGTCGCGCACCGCGATCGTCGGCTGGAAGTACTCGTTGACCGGAGCGCCCTGGTACAGTCGCTCGAGCCGGCGCCAATGGGGTTGGTGCTCGTCGTTCACTGTCACTTGCCGGACTGGTTCACCGCCCTATCGCGGCATCTGGAGTGCGTCGCTTCGAACGAGTCGCGAACCAGAGCACCCAAATCAACAGCGGCGGACCGGCGACGAGCAACGCGAGCGGAAGAAGGTGGATCGACCGCGAGAACAGCGTCGCTCCGTCCTTCAATACGTTGAACGAAAAGCCGTCCGAGCCAAGGCTCATGTTGAGGCTGCCCTTGTCGGGCTCGGCGTGTGTCGCGCGCCAAATGGGACCGATCGCGGGCCCGAGGCCGATCGCGATCAGCAGGATCCAGTAGCCGATCCACGAGGCGAATAGTTTGCCCGCCGACCAGGAACGGAGAAGCCCCGACATCAGGCCGCGGCCGCGGGCGCCACGTCGTCGAGGCGTGTGAGCACGCGCGTCCCATTCTCGGTGATGGCCACGGTGTGCTCGAAGTGCGCCGACAACGACCCGTCGAGCGTCACGATCGTCCAGCGATCGGAGAGCGTCTTCGTCGCCGGCCCGCCGATGTTCACCATCGGTTCGATGGCGATGGTCAGTCCGGGCACGAGCTTCTCGCGGCGCTTGGGTTTTCCGTAGTTCGGGACCTGCGGCTCCTCGTGAAACTCGACGCCGATCCCGTGACCGACCAGGTCGCGAACGACACTGAGCCCCGCCGCTTCTACCACCGCCTGCACCGCGGCACCAATGTCGCCGATGTGATTGCCGATGACCGCCGCCGCGATACCGGCATCGAGCGCGCGTTGAGTCACGTCGAGGAGGCGTGTCGCTTCATAGCTGACCTGCCCCACCGGAACCGTTGTCGCGCTGTCGGTGAAATACCCTTTGTAGCCGACGCCGACGTCGATCGAGATGACATCCCCTTCCTTGAGGACCCGCCGCGCCGACGGTATCCCGTGGACGATCTCGTTGTTGAGCGACGAGCAGATGCTGCCCGGAAATCCGTACAGGCCCTTGAACGCGGGAGTCGCTCCCTCATGGCCGCGGATGAAATCCTCGGCCAGCTTGTCGAGATCGAGCGTCGACATGCCGGGATGCACCGCGCCGCGCAGCATCTCGACGGTGCGGGCGAGAATCTGTCCACCCTGCGCCATGAGATCGATCTCGCGCGCCGACTTGAGCTGGATCACGCTTCCGCCTACCCGCGCAGCGCCTTCAGCGCCCGCGTCGTGATGTCGTTCACTGCCCCGACGGCGTTCACGATGGCGAGTTTGTCGCCGTTGTCGCGGTACCAGTCGAGCACGGGAGCCGTCTCGTCGTCGTAGACGCGGAGCCGGGTGCGGATCGCTTCCGGGTCGTCGTCTTTGCGACGCACCAAGGCGCCGCCGCACTTCTCGCAAACGTCGCCGACGTTGCGGCCCGTGTACGGCGTCTGGCAGTTCTCACACACGGTTCGGTCGCTCAATCGGCGGACGATCTCTTCGTTGTCGATGTCGAATGCCAGGACGGCGTCGAGCTTCTTTCCGAGCGTGGTGAGCATTCGCTCGAGCCCTTCGGCCTGCGGTACAGTGCGCACGGCGCCGTCGAGGATAACACCTTTCTGGTACTGTGGCTGGGCGAGCTCCTCGCCGAGGATGCCGAGGATGACGGAATCCGGTACGAGCTCGCCACGATCCATATAGCCTTTCGCCTCGAGGCCGAGCTTCGTGCCGGCGCGTTTCGCGGCTCGGAGGACATCCCCGGTTGCGAGCGTGGGCACGTCAAGCTCTTTGGCGAGGAGAGGGGCTTGGGTGCCCTTTCCTGCGCCGGGTTTGCCGAAGAGGACGAGGATCATCGTGGGGGGAAATCTACGAGGAATCTGGTGGGGGTGGGAATGTGAGGATGATGGTGTTTGCCGGCAGTCGGGCACTCTATCGGGACGCTCGTTGAACTACTTGACGCAGAGGCGCAGAGAACGCAGAGGCGCAGAATGAAACGAATTGATGGAAGGCGGCTGAATCAGGTCAGCGGTGAGATAGTGGACTCGGCGGTCAACGTGCATGGCGTGCTGGGACCGGGTCTGCTGGAAAGCGCCTATGAGGTTTGTTTGGCCTACGAGCTTCGCGAACGAGGCCTTTCCGTCCGGACGCAGATCCCGCTGCCGGTCGTCTACAAGGGAATCCGCTTGGAGCAGGCGTATCGACTCGACATGCTGATCGAAGAGGCCGTAGTCGTCGAGAACAAAACTCTCGCTGCGATCCACCCAGTTCATGAGGCCCAGCTGCTCACCCATCTCAAACTGTCAGGTCATCGCCTCGGCCTATTACTCAACTACTATGTTCCTTTCATGCGCGACGGCATCAAACGGATTGTGAACGGCCTGTAGTGGCCCTCTGCGCCTCTGCGTTCTCCGCGCCTCTGCGTTGAGTAGTTCAAAGCCCGTCCCGTCAGAGTGGCCAGAACGGAAAAAGGGTCCGGCGCGCTCAGGCCGGACCCTCGTACCACAACAACGAACGCGAACTCAGAAGCCCCCTGGTGCCCCCTGCCGCCCCCGGAACCGCACGCGTCCCTTCTTCATGAACCCATCGTACTTCCGGAGCAGCAGATGCTGATTCATTTGCTGAATCGTATCCAGCGCCACACCGACCACGATCAACAGTGACGTGCCCCCGAAGTTGAACGGCACATTCATCGACGTCATGATGAAGATCGGCAGCAGCGCGACGACCGTCAGGAAGAGCGCGCCCGGGAGCGTGATCTTCGAGACGACGTCGTCGATGTACTCGGCTGTCTTCGCGCCGGGTTTCACGCCCGGGATGAAGCCGCCCTGCTTCTTCAGGTTCTCCGCCAGGTCGATCGGGTTGAAGATGATCGACGTGTAGAAGTAGGTGAAGAACAGGATGAGGATCGCCTGGAGCACGTAGTAGAGCGTGGTGCCCGGGGCGAGGTAGTCGGCGAAGTCGCGTAGACGCGCGTTGCCCATGAACTGCGCAATCGCGCCCGGCACGACGATCACCGACTGCGCGAACACGATCGGCATGACGCCCGACGAGTTGATGCGCAGCGGGATGAAGCTCCGCGACGCCTCGCGCATCCGGCCGCGCGCCATCGTGCGCTGCGGGATCTGGATCAGCACCCGACGCGCCGCCATCGTCACGGCGACGACGGCCGCGACCACCGCCACCATCAGCACGACGAGCACCAAGAGCGAGAACGCGCCGATGACGCCCGTACTGACGTAACCGAACGCCGTGAAGATGCTCGGCCAGATCCGCTCGACGATCGAGAAGAAGATCATCAAGCTGGCGCCGTTACCGATGCCGCGCTCCGTGATCTGCTCACCCAGCCACATCACGAAGATGGCGCCGACGGTAAGGAAGAACGTCATCAGGATGCGGAAGCTGAACCCGGGGTTCGCTACCGCGCCCGTGATCCCTTCCGAGAAGATCGCGAAGCCCCACGCCTGAACAGCCGCGAGCGCCACGGTCGCGTACCGCGACCACTGGTTGAGGCGTTTCCGGCCCTCTTCGTCCTTCGACATCTTGTCGACCTGCGGCACCACGGCCTGCGCGATCTGCTGGAAGATGCTGGCCGAGATGTACGGCATGATCCCGAGCGCGAACACGGTGGCGCGCGAGAGCTGACCGCCGGTGAACAGGTTATAGAGGCCGAGCAGGCCTCCCCCGTTCTTCTGGCTGTTGATGAAATCCTGGATGGCGATCGGGTTGACGCCCGGTGCCGTCACGTGCGCGCCGATGCGATACACCAGCAGGCAAAGCAGCGTGAAGAGGATCTTGTCTTTCAGCTCCGGCGTTCGGAACAGGTTCTGAACCGCCGTTGCCGCGTTGTTCTGGGCCATGGAAGCCTCGCTTTACTCCTCGACGCGGCCACCGGCCGCGACGATCTTCTCGCGAGCGCCGGCGCTGACCTGCAAGCCGCGCACGGTGACCGCCTGCGTGATTGCGCCGTTCGCCAATACCTTCACCTTCGCGCTGCTGCCGCGAATCAACCCGGCCTCGGCGAGTGACTCGCGCGTCACTTCCGACGCACCGAGCTTCGCGAGGTCGTCGAGCCGGACGATCTGCGACGTCACCTTAAATGGATTCGTGAAGCCGCGTTTGGGCAAGCGGCGAGTGATCGGCATCTGGCCGCCTTCGAAGTGCGGCTTGCCGCCGCCCGGACCGTGATGGCCCGCGCGCGCTTTGATACCCTTGTGTCCTTTGCCGGACGTCTTGCCCGTACCCGACCCCGGACCGCGACCCAACCGCTTGCGGTTCTTGGTCGAACCAGGCGCTGGCGTCAGGTTGTGCAGCCCGAGCTTCTCGACCGTTTCCTTCGGTTTAGCGGCTGCTGTTTGGCGAGCCATTTACTTACCCCCCCCTTCCTCGACCGGCGTCACCTCGACGAGGTGCCGCACCTGCTTTAGCTGTCCGCGCAGCCCGGGCGTGATCTGCTTGACTACCACGTCCTGGTGGTGCTTGAGACCGATCGCCTCGAGCGTGGCGCGCATGCGCGAGGCGTGACCGATGCCACTCCGAACCTGCTTGATGCGTACGCTCCCAGACTCCGGAAGGTTCTGCGCCGGTGTCTTGGCCGGACCGCGTGTCGGGTGCCAAACGAATGTGCGTGCCATTTATGCCGTCTCCCCGGCCACGGCAACAGCGCCGGCCGGCGCCACCACCGTCTCGCGCGCTTCGCGCGACTTGGCGCGTGACCGATATGGCAGACTCGACGCCTCGACACCGCGCTCGCGCGCGACCTGCTCGACCGTCGTGAGCTGCTGAAGCCCGTCCATCGCCGCCCGCACCATGTTGTGCGGATTCGTCGAGCCCAGGCTCTTCGTGAGAATGTCCGAGATGCCGGCGCATTCCATGATGGCGCGGACCGCGCCGCCGGCAATCACGCCGGCGCCGGGCGCTGCCGGCTTCATGAGAACTTTGCCCGCACCGTGCTGT
>Ga0207689_10001248_pt1 | contig 24503 bp, 23 predicted proteins | sample KBSMisM52_FD_184312 | JGI IMG/M metagenome (GOLD analysis project Ga0207689, IMG submission 184312) | Miscanthus rhizosphere microbial communities from Kellogg Biological Station, Michigan, USA - KBS Miscanthus M5-2 (SPAdes) (version 2) | ecosystem: Host-associated > Plants > Roots >... | reverse complement strand
TGCCGACCATGCCGATCTCGACCCGGCGCGCGAACTCGCGCGCGACGTTGCCGTCGCTCGTGAAGCAGGCGACGCCGTTGCCGAACTCGTGCTCGTTGATGAGCTTGAGCGCCGTCTCGAAGTCGGGCACGCGCACGCACGAGAGCACCGGGCCGAAGATCTCCTCCTTGTAGATCTTCATCTCCGGCGTGACGTGGTCGAACAGCGTGCCGCCGGTGAAGAAGCCCTGCTCGTGGCCCGCGACCGTGAGCGTGCGGCCGTCGGCGGCGAGCTTCGCGCCCTGCGCGATCCCCGACGCGATGTACGATTCGACCCGCGCCTTGGCGTCGGCGGTGACGAGCGGGCCCATCTCGGCGTCGCTCGCCATGCCGTTCTTGACGACGAGCCGGGTCGCGCGCTCGGCGAGCAGCGGCACGATGCGCTCGGCGATGTCGCCGACCAGCACCGCGACCGAGACCGCCATGCAGCGTTCGCCCGCCGACCCGTACGCCGCGCCGACGAGGGCGTCGACCGCCTGCTCGAGGTTGGCATCGGGCATCACGACCATGTGGTTCTTGGCGCCGCCGAGCGCCTGCACGCGCTTGCCGTGCTTGGCGCCGGTCTCGTAGATGTGGCGCGCGATCGGCGTCGAGCCGACGAAGCTCACCGCCTTGACGTCCTTGTGCGCGAGGAGCGCCTCGACCGCGACCTTGTCGCCCTGGACGACACTGAAGATTCCCTTCGGCAGTCCCGCCTGCTCGAGCAGCTCGGCCATGAAGATCGACGGCGACGGATCGCGCTCGCTCGGCTTGAGAACGAACGCGTTGCCGCATGCGATCGCGACCGGGTACATCCACATCGGCACCATGCACGGGAAGTTGAACGGCGTGATGCCGGCGACGACGCCGAGCGGCTGCCGCACCGTCCAGTTGTCGATTCCGGTCGAGACCTGCTCGGTGTAGTCGCCCTTCAAGAGCTGCGGGATGCCGCACGCGAACTCGACGATGTCGATGCCGCGCGTCACCTCGCCCTGCGCGTCGCTGAAGACCTTGCCGTGCTCGGCGGTGATCATGCCGGCGAGCGTGTCGCGGTGCTGGTTGAGAAGCGCGAGAAAGGCATTGAGGATGCGGGCACGGCGCAGCGGCGGCATCTCGCCCCACACGGGTTGTGCCGCCTTCGCCGCGGCCACGGCGGCGTCGACCTCTGCGGCCGACGCCAGCGCGACGCGGCGCGCGACCGCTCCGGTCGCCGGGTTGGTCACCGGCTGCGAGCGGCCGCTCGTTCCGGCGACGCGGCGGCCGCCGACCCAATGGCCGACCTCGGCCGTGCTGGTGAATTGCTCGTTGGCGCCCATGGGGCAATCTCCTCGGAAATGGGAAAGCGGTCAGCGTCGCCTTGGATCGGGCGGCGGTGTCTCCGGCTCGGACAGGATCGCGTGCAGCGGCAGCGACGGCGTCTTCAGCAGCACCGGGTCGGGTGCGTTCCACATCAGCAGCGCGATCTTGTTGACGATCGCGCGCAAGGCGACGACGTCGCTCGTCCGCCATTCGCGGCGGTACGGCTCCTCGCAACACACCATGCCGTAGGTCCGGTTGTTGAGAACGAACGCGGCATCGAGCATCGAGACGACGTTGTTGGGGACCAGGTAGCTCTCGCGCATCGGCTGCAACGCCGGATCGTTCAGCGCATCGATGCTCACGTAGCTGCCCGTGCTGATGAGGCCGTTGAAGTAGTGAATGAACTCGGTGCGCAGCAGGCGCCGGTCGGAGGTGTCGAAGACGCCGTCGGCGGTCTTCGACGCGAAGCAGAGCAGCGTCAAATCGTCGCCCGCGCCGTCGAATTTCCACATGCTGACGCGCGCGCATTGCAGGCGGGCGAGGACGACCTCGATCACCGCCGACTGGGTGTCGGCGCGCGGAACGCGCTCGGCGTACATGTCGCCCAGCAGCTCCTGAAGGCGGGCCGAGTCCTCGGCTTGGGGCGTCACGCGCACGAGTATCCGCCAAGCGTGGCGGCGCGGCGATGGCTATGCTGTCAGTCGCCACGCGAGTGAGGGGACCATGCCCAGAGCCGACGTCACGATTGAGAGCCTGCACCGCCGCCAGGCCGAATGCCTCCCAGGCAAGTTCGGCCTTGTCGTCACGCGGATCGCCGAGGGCGAGGTCGACGCCGAGGTCGCTCTCCAGCCGTGGATGCTCGCGCCGAATGGCTATCTGCACGCAGCGAGCGTGCTGCTGCTCGCCGACACCGCCGCCGGCTACGCGAGCTTCGCGCACCTTCCCGACGGGGCGAAGAACTTCACGACGATCGAGCTGAAGAGCAACTTCCTCGGCACGGTGCGTGACGGAACGATCCGCACCGAGTGCCGCGCCGAGCACCTCGGGCGGACGACGCAGGTGTGGTCGTGCGTGGTCTTCGGCGGCGACGGCCGCCGGATCGCGCTCTTTCGTTGCACGCAGCTGGTGCTGTGGTGACGTCGGGCAAGCGCGCCAAACCGTCGCCGCCGCGACGCGCGAAGGGCAGCGGCGAAGCGCCGCTACCGCCGCTCGGCGAGCGCGAGATCGCCGAACTGCAAACGCTGCTCGACGGCGTGCCGGCGCCGCTCGAGCCGCTCGACGTCTCGGCTGTCGACGGGTTCCTCTGCGGCGTCCTCGTCCAGCCCGAGGCGATCGCGCCCGCGCGCTGGCTGCCGTTCGTGACCGATGTCGACGGTCGTGCGCTGCCGCGCGGCTTCGACGCGGGCAGGTTGCACGCGCTCGTCCATCGCCGCGCCGACGAGCTGCGGCACGCGATCGAGCGCCGCGGCTGGTTCGATCCCTGGGTCTTCGAGGTCGACTCGCCGGCCGACGACGTCGTCACCGACTACGACGACGGTGACGCGCTCCAGGACGACCCGCCGGATCTCGACGAGGAGGAGGATCACGCCGGCGCCGCGGTGCTGCCGTGGGTCGCCGGCTGCACCGCGGCGCTCGAGACCTTCCCCGCACTGCTCGGCAGCGACGATCCGGCGCTGATCGCGCCGCTCGCGCTTCTCTATCGCCACGTCGGCACCGACACGCTCGAGGACGCCCACACGCTCGACGCCGAAATCGAGACGCTCGCCGCGCCTGCCGATCTCGCTGCGGCGGTCGAGGAACTCGTGCGCGCGACGCTCTTGCTGGCCGACGTCGCCGGCCTGCGCGTCGTGCGTTGAGCGCGCGTTGCTCAGATCGTCAACGGATCGACGTCGATCGCCCAGCGCAGGATGCGCGCTGCGGCATCGCCGCGCGCGACGTGGAGCGCATCGAGCCGCGGTCCCCACGCGCGCAGCATCGCCTGCAGCTGCTGGCGCGACGTCGACTCGACGAGCATCTGCATCCGCTCGACGTCGGCGACGCGCGCGACGTCGAGCGGCACCGGCGCGTAGACCATGACGCCGTCGCTCTCGGCGAGCGAGCGCGCCTCCGCCGCGGCGGCGTCGAGGAAGGCGCGCGCTGCCTCCGCGGTTCGCGCATCGGCACGCAGCACGGCGAGGTGCGACCACGGTGGCAGCCCGGCGCTCTCGCGCTCGCGCAGCTGCGCTGCGGCGAACGCTGCGTAGTCGTGGCGTGCGAGCGCCTGGTAGAGGGGATGCGACGGGTGCCACGTCTGGATCCACATCTCGCTCGCGCCTGAGCGCTCGGCGTTACGGCCGGCGCGGCCCGCGGCCTGCATGAGCAATGCGAACAGCCGCTCCGGCGCGCGAAAGTCGCTGCTGAAGAGCGACGTGTCGGGGTTGACTGCGGCGACGAGGCCGATGCGGCGAAAGTCGTGGCCCTTCGCGACCATCTGCGTCCCGACCAGGATGTCGACATCGCCGGCGTGGACCGCGCCGAGCGTCGCCTCGAGGGCGCCCTTCCTGCGCGTCGTGTCGGCGTCGATGCGGGCGATCCGGGCGCCGGGAACGAGCGACGCGAGCTGCTCCTCGAGACGTTCGGTGCCGCGCCCGACCGGCGCGATGTCGGGGTTGCCGCACTCCGGGCAGCGTCGCGGCACCGGCGCCGCCAGGCCGCAATGGTGGCAGCGCAATGTCCGGTCGTGCTTGTGGAAGACGCGCCAGGCGCTGCAGTGCGGACAGCCGCTCAGCCATCCGCAGTCGCCGCACTGCAGCACCGGCGCGTAGCCGCGACGGTTGAGGAAGACGAGGCTCTGCTCGCTGCGCGCGACGCGCTCCTGCAGCGCTGCGACGAGCTGCGGCGCGAGCGCCGGCGGCGGCGCTGCGGCGGCGAGGCCGACGGTTGGCCGCGGTACCCGGCCCATGTCGACGAGCCGCACCGCCGGCCACGACGCGCCGCCGATCCGCTCAGCGAGTGTCAGCCGCGCGTAGCGGCCCGTCTCCGCGCTTCGCCACGATTCGAGCGACGGCGTCGCCGAGCCGAGCACGACGTGGACGCCTTCGCGGCGGCCCCGCCAGACGGCGAGGTCGCGCGCCGAATAGCGCGCGCCCTCCTGCTGCTTGTACGACGCGTCGTGCTCCTCGTCGACGACGATCAGGCCGAGCCGCGGCAGCGGCGCGAAGACTGCGAGGCGCGTGCCGAGCACGAGGTCGGCCAGGCCGAGCTGCGCGGCGAGCCAGCTGCGCAGCCGTTGCGCCGGCGTCAGGCCGCTGTGCAGCGCGACGATGCGGCGCGTCGCGAAGCGGCGCGCGAAGCGGTCGATCAGCTGCGGCGTCAGATTGATCTCGGGGACGAGGACGAGCGACTGCCGCCCGGAGGCGAGGGCGTGCTCGGCGCTGCGCAGGTAGACCTCTGTCTTGCCGCTGCCGGTGACGCCATGAAGCAGCGTCGTTCCCGGTGCGCTGCTCGCCATCGCCGCGGCGATCGCTTCGCTCGCTGCGGCCTGCTCGGCGGTGAGGGTTGGCGGCGCCTCGTTCGTCGCCACGCCCCCACCGTCGCCGCGTTCGACCGCGCGGCGCATGCGCCGGATCCGGTCGGCGACGGCGTCGCGGCCGAGCCGGCGCAGCTCGGGCGGCAGCACCGCGAGCGCGATCTCGCCGACGCTGCGCTGGTAGTAGGTCGCCGCGAACTCGACGAGCGCGCGCCAACCCTCCTCGAGCGGAGGCAGCGCGTCGCAGACCTCGGCGATGTCGCGCAACTCGCTTGGCGCGCCCTCGGTGGCGCCATCGCTCCACGTCAGACCCGCTACTTCGCGACGGCCGAACGGCACACGCACCAAGAGGCCGGGAACGAGCAGGTGCTGACTTCGGTAGCTGAGTGCGGGGGTGAGAGCGGCGTGTCGAGGCGCGTCGACGAGCACCGGAACGACGCATTCAGGCATCGTCGCAGGGAGCGGCCGGTTCGTTCCGATCGCACTTCAGCCGGTGTTCAGGTTCGCCGGCTAAGTTCTTGATTCGAGAACGCTTTTGACTTTCTCCACCGTGTCTGTGGAAAACTTTGTGGGCAAGCGAGGTCCGCCGGCCCCAAACGCTTGTCCTGTCTCGATTCCGGACTCGGTGCACGCTTTCGAAGCACCCGCCGCGCCCCAGCAAAATCAACGACTTAGCTGATTCGATGGTTTTGATCATGACGCGTTGCAACAGTGGCGACGCGTTTCGTGACAGGATCAAGTCGTGGGGATAAGTCAAGCCCTGAGTGCTCACTCACCCGTACTTCGTCACGCGGCTTCGATTCGTGAACTGGTTCACGCCGAAGCACCGTGGAAGGGCGGCGACGCGCGATGCACCTCGTCGACGAGCGCGGTGACGTGGTCGGGCGGAACGTGCTGGCTGATGCCGTGGCCGAGGTTGAAGACATGCCCGTTGCGGACGCCGTCGCGCGCGAACGCGCCAAAGCTCGCCAGCACGCGCCGCACCTCGTTGCGGATCGCGTCGGGCGCCGCGAACAGCACGGTCGGATCGAGGTTGCCCTGCAGCGCGACATTCGCGCCGACGCGCTTTCTCGCCTGACCGAGGTCCACCGTCCAGTCGACGCCGACGACGTCGGCGCCGCTCGCCGCGATCGCCTCGAGCCACGGCCCGCCGCCCTTCGTGAAGACGATGTGCGGGACGCGGCGGCCGTCGGCTTCGCGCTTGAGAAGGCCGAGCACCTTGCGCGTGTAGGCGAGGCTGAACGTCTGATACGCGCCGTCGGCGAGGACGCCGCCCCAGCTGTCGAACACCATCACCGCCTGCGCGCCGGCGTCGATCTGGGCGTTGAGGTACGCGGCGACGGCGTCGGCGTTGACGTCGAGGATGCGGTGCAGCAGGTCGGGCCGGTCGTAGAGCATCGTCTTGACGATGCGGTAGTCGTCCGAGCCCTGGCCTTCGACCATGTAGCAGGCGAGTGTCCACGGGCTGCCGGCGAAGCCGATCAGCGGCACGCGTCCGCCGAGCGCGCGGCGGATCGCCGCGACCGCGTCGAAGACGTAGCGAAGCTTCGCGAGATCGGGGACGGCAAGCCGAGCGACCGAGCCCTCGTCGCGCAGCGGCGTGGCGAAGCGCGGGCCTTCGCCTTCGGCGAACGACAGGCCGAGCCCCATCGCGTCCGGGACGGTGAGGATGTCGCTGAACAGGATCGCAGCGTCGAGCGGGAAGCGGTCGAGCGGTTGCAGCGTCACTTCGGTCGCGAAGTCGGGGCTCGTCGCGAGGCCCATGAAGCTGCCGGCGCGCGCGCGCGTCGCGCGGTACTCCGGCAAGTAGCGTCCCGCCTGGCGCATCAACCAGACCGGCGTGTGCGGGGTCGGCTCCGAGAGGCAGGCGCGCAGGAACGTGTCGTTGGCGAGCGGCGCTGGCATCGGCGGATTGTCGCCGCCGCCGGACCATAATCGCGCCGACCCTTCCGCCGAGGTCCCGACCCAATGCTCGCCAACGACGTCTTGCACACGGTCGGCAACACGCCGCACATCCGCATCAACCGGCTGTTCGGCTCGACCCACAGCGTCTACATCAAGAGCGAGCGCGCCAATCCGGGCGGCTCGATCAAGGATCGCATCGCGGTCTCGATGGTCGAGGCGGCGGAGGCTTCGGGAGCGCTGCGCCCGGGGTCGACGATCGTCGAGCCGACCTCGGGCAACACCGGCGTCGGCCTCGCGATGGTCGCCGCGGTCAAGGGCTACAAGCTCGTCCTCGTCATGCCCGACAGCATGAGCGTCGAGCGACGACGCCTGATGCTCGCGTACGGAGCGACGTTCGTGCTGACGCCGCGCGAGAAGGGCATGAACGGCTCGATCGCGAAAGCGCAGGAGATCGTCGCTTCGACTCCGGGCGCCTGGATGCCGCAGCAGTTCGACAACCCGGCCAACATCGATGTCCACGTCCGCACCACCGCGCGCGAGATCGCGGCCGACTTCCCGAGCGGGGTCGACGCCTTGATCACCGGCGTCGGCACCGGCGGCCACATCACCGGGTGCGCGCAGGTGCTGAAGCAGCTCTGGCCGAAGCTCAAGGTCTACGCCGTGGAGCCGGCGGCATCGCCGGTCATCAGCGGCGGCCAGCCGAGCCCGCATCCGATCCAGGGCATCGGCGCCGGCTTCATCCCGCACAACCTGCACGTCGACCTGCTCGATGGCGTCATCCAGGTCGAGGCCGACGCTGCGCGCGAGATGGCGCGGCGCTCGGCGCGCGAAGAGGGCATCCTGGTCGGCATCTCGTCGGGCGCGACGCTCGCAGCGATCGCCCAGAAGCTGCCCGAGATCGCCGCCGGCGCGACCGTGCTCGGCTTCAACTACGACACCGGCGAGCGTTACCTGTCGATCGAAGGCTTCCTGCCGTCCGAATGACGCCCCCACGCTTGTCGCTTCGTTCCGGCGCTGCCGCCCGATGAGACAGCGCATCCTCATCGTCGAGGACGAGCCCGGCATCGCCGACACGCTGCAGTACGCGCTGCGCACCGAAGGCTTCGAGCCGCAATGGTGCGCAACCGGCGAGGACGGCGTCACCGCGGCACGCGCCGGGTCGCCGGCGCTCGTCGTTCTGGACGTCGGCCTGCCCGACATGAGCGGCTTCGAGGTCTTCCGGCGCCTGCGCGAGACGAGCGACGTTCCGGTCGTCTTTCTGACCGCGCGCAGCGACGAGATCGACCGCGTCGTCGGCCTCGAGCTCGGCGCCGACGACTACGTCGCCAAGCCGTTTTCGCCGCGCGAGCTGGTCGCGCGCGTGCGCGGCATCCTGCGGCGCGCCGGCAAGGCCGCGGCCGCGCCGGCGGCCGCCGCGGACGCGGCGACGATCGCGAGCGGCCCGGTCGTCGTCGACGAAGGCCGCATGCAGGTGCGCTATTACGGCCGCGCGCTCGAGCTGTCGCGCTACGAGTACGGGCTGCTGAAGACGCTCGCCGCGCGCCCCGGTCACGTCTTCACGCGCGAGGCGCTGCTCGACCGCGTCTGGGGCGACGACAGCGAAAGCATGGACCGCACGGTCGACGCGCACGTCAAGACGCTGCGCGCCAAGATGAAGGCGATCGCGCCGGGGATCGATCCGATCCGGACGCTGCGCGGCAGCGGCTACGCGCTCGCCGAGGACATGCCGGCGTCGCCGGCATGAAAAGACGACAGGGAGGCGTTCGATGACGATGACGATCACGCGTCGCTGGTACTTCAGCTTCGTGGTTGCGCTCGCGATTCACGCGAGCGCGTCGGCGCAGGCGCCGGCATCACCGCAACCGATGACGTTCGCGGTCCTTTCGCTCGTCGGTGATCAGTTCACCGTCGTCACCCGCAAGCACGAAGTCGGTTCGCGCCTCGACCAGAACACGCGCCGCAGCTATCCCATCGAGAGCCCGGTGCTCGACGAGTATGCGCTCGATGCTGCCGAGAAGACGATCGCCAGGCTGAAGCCGGGCGCTTCGGTACTGCGTTTCTCGATCCGCGACCCGCGACTCTTCGAGCTGCAGGACAAGCTGCTCACGGACAGCAGCGATTCGCGCGCATTGCGCGAAGCGCTCGCCAAGCTGGCGCGCGAACATCAGGCGAACCGGCTCGTGATCGTCACGAAGTGGCGCGACGAGGCGCAATTCAAGACGGTCACCAATCTCACCGGCGCCGGCAAGATCAGCGGCCTCGGCTTCTATACGGACCCGAACGCCCGCATGGAAAGCCAGGAGACCCGCGAGGAGACCTTCGGCTATCTCGCGCCCTACGCGTTCGTCAGCGTGGCTCTCGTCGACGTTGCCTCGATGTCGGTGATCCGCTCGGCGCCCGTACGCGAGTCGGTGATGAGCCTGCCGCTTGCTTCGAAGGGCGTCGTCGTTGCGTGGGACGCGCTGACGGTGGAGCAGAAGCTGACTGCCCTGGAACGCAACCTGCGCGCCGCCGTCGAGACCGGAACGACCGCCGTCCTTGCCGATTGAGCGCCGGCGCGGCGTCGTGAGCCGCAGGGCGAGCGTGCTGCCGCGATGACCAAGCGCACCCGCATCTTCATCGGCATCCTCGTCGCCTACGCGCTCGGCGTCGCGTTCCTGATGTATCGGCAGCTCGGCGACATCGACCCGCGCTACCGCGAGTCGGCCGAGGACTCGCTCGTCGAGACCGCGCAACTGATGGCGTCGCTGGTCGAGAACGCTTCGCCCGACGGCACGCTGCACGTCGACGCGCTGGCGCCGCTCTTTCGCGCCGTCTACGCGCGCCACTTCGTCGCCGACATCTACGGCATCGAGAAGACGCGCGTCGAGCTGCGGATGACGGTCGTCGATCGCCAGGGCTCGGTCGTCTTCGATTCGCGCGCGCTGCCGGGCGCGGCCGCTGCCGTCGGCGCCGCGTCGGCGCCGCCATCGCAGGTCGGTGCCGACCATTCGCGCTGGCACGACGTCTACCTCGCGCTGCGCGGCCGCTACGGCGCGCGCACGACTCCCGACGTCGAGGGCGACCCGCGCACATCGGTGATGTACGTCGCAGCACCGATCTACGACAAGACCGCGGGCGGCGTCGGCGGCGAGATCATCGGCGCGGTCAGCGTCGGCAAGCCCGTCCAGAGCTTCGGCCAGTTCGTCGAGGCGGCGCGCAGGAAGACGCTCGAGCTCGGCGCCACCTCGGTCGTCGCCGTGCTGCTGCTCGTCGTCATCCTGTCGGTGTGGCTGGTGCGGCCGTTCGGCGTCATCTCCGACTACGTCCAGTACGTCCGGGCGCAGCGCTCGTTCAGCCTGCCGCGCCTCGGCCGCCGCGCGCTCGGCGCGTTCGGCGCCGCCTACGACGAGATGCGCGACGCGATCGCCGGCCGCAACTACGTCGCCGACTACGTGCAGACGATGACGCACGAGGTCAAGGGGCCGCTGTCGGCGATCCGTGGCGCTGCCGAGCTGCTGCAGGAGCCGATGCCCGACGCCGACCGCCAGCGCTTCGTCGCCAACATCGCGCGCGAGACGCAGCGCATTCAGGAGCTCGTCGACCGGATGATGGAGCTGACCGCGCTCGAGTCGAGAAAGCGCCTCGACCGCCCCGAGCCGGTCGCGCTCGGCGCCGTCGCCGCCGAGGTGGCGACGAGCGCGGCGCCGGCGGCGCTCGCGCGCGGCGTGACGGTCGAGGTCGTCGGCGACGGCGATGCCGTCGTCGAAGGCGATGCGTTCCTGCTCCACCGCGCACTCGCCAATCTGGTCGACAACGCGATCGACTTCTCGCCCGCCGGCGGTCGCATCACGATCGACGTCGTTCGCCATGCGCGCAGCGCCGATCTCGTCGTCCGCGACCAGGGTCCCGGCATCCCGGAGTTCGCCGCCGGCCGGGTGTTCGAGAAGTTCTATTCGCTGGCGCGGCCGGCGACCGCCAAGCGCAGCACCGGCCTCGGCCTTTCGTTCGTCAAGGAGATCGCCGAGTTGCACCGCGGCCGCGCGATGCTGAAGAACCATTCCGACGGCGGCGCCGTCGCGACGCTCTCGCTTCCGACCGTCGAGCGCGCCCGCTAGCGCTTGTTGGCGAGCACCAGCAACAGATCGGCGTGGCACGGCCCGTTGAGGGCGCACCAGCACGCGAGGTGGCGGCCGCCGAGCGCGGTGCGCAGGGCATCGCGTGCCGGCGGCTCGACGCCGCCCGGCGCGCCGATCTCGCCGCGCATCCAGCGGCCGTGCTGCGCGACCGCAATCGCCGCGCTGCCGCACTCGGCGATCGTGAACGGATTGCCCCAGCGCGTCGTGCGATCGACCTTGACGGTGTTGGCCGGCATCTTCCAGCCGGCGCTGCGCTTGAGCTGGACGCGCTGCGGCAGCGCGGCGGCGCGCACCGTGGCGCGCGTGCCTGCCTTGGTCGCGGTCGCACTCGTCTTGCTCGCGCCCGTCTTTCTCGCCGCGCCCGTCGCTCGCGCGCCCGCGACCGTCGCCGTGCTCACCGCGCGCCCGCCCGCGCGCCGCGGCTGCGCCTGGCGTGATCGAGAACGACGTCGACCAGCTCGAGCAGCTGCCGCTGCAGCGTCTCGAAGTTGGCGTTCTTGGTTCGCGTCGCCTCGTCCATGTATAGGCGCTTGTTGATCTCGAGTTGCAGGCTCATGCGACCCTCCGCCGGGTTCGAATAGGCGCGAACGAGCTCGACGCCCTTGTACGGATCGTTGACGCGAACGTCGTAGCCCATGCCCGCGAGCGTGCTGCGGACGAGCTCGGTGAATGCGGCGTCGCAGGTGGTGCCGTCGCGGTCGCCGACGACGAAGTCGGCGCGCAAACGGCCGGCGCCGCCTTCGGCCTGCACGCCGCCGACGGCGTTCATCGAATGGCAGTTGATGTGCCAGCTGGTGCCGAAGCGCGCCTGCGTCGCCGCGATGCGCTCGCGCACGGCGGCGTGGTACGGGCGGTGGAAGCGCTCGATTCGCCGTTGCACCTCGGCGACCGCGAGCTTGCGGTCGTAGATGGCGCGGCCGTCGTCGAGCGTTCGCCAGACGAGCGCCTTGCCGAGCCGCGCCTTGCCGCTCGGCACGTGCGCATCGGGCCAGCGGCCGCCTTCGATCAGCTCGAGGTCGATGTCGCCGGCGTGGCGGTTGACGTCGATGTAGGTCCGCGGCGCGCGCGCCGCGATCATGCCGACGCCACGCTCGGTCGCCGGCAGGTAGAGCTCGTCGACGAAGCAGTCCTCGCCTTCGCGAAGGTCGAACTCGCCGAGCACCGAGCCGAAGTCGTCCGGGAAGTCGTACCCCGAGTGCGGCGAGTCGAGGAAGAGCGGTTGCAGCGGCGTTGCGGGCCCGTGGCTCGCGAATGCCGCAACCGAAGAAGCGGGCTGCATGGACTTCAGGATAGCGCCGACGAATCGACGGCCGCGGGGTAGGATAGTCGGGCTTCACAGGTGACAGGAAGGCCCACGATGCTTCGCTTCTTTCAGGTCCCGGCGCTGAGGCGCTTCGCTCTCGCGCTGCTCGCGTCGCTCGGAATCGCCGCGCTGCCCGGCTGCGGCTACAACGAGTTCCAGAGCCTCGACGAGCAGGTCACGGCGGCGTGGGCCGAGGTGCTTAGCCAGTACCAGCGGCGCTCCGACCTGATCCCGAACATCGTCTCGACCGTCAAGGGCGAAGCCAACTTCGAGCAGGAGACGCTCACCAAGGTGATCGAGGCGCGCGCCAAGGCGACGTCGATCCAGGCGACGCCCGAGCTCGTCAACGACCCGGCGGCGTTCAACAAGTTCCAGCAGGCCCAGGGCGAGCTGAGCGCGGCGCTGAGCCGTCTGATCGCAGTCAGCGAGGCGTACCCGAACCTGCGCGCCAACGACGCGTTCAAGGACCTGCGCGTGCAGCTCGAAGGCACCGAGAACCGCATCAACGTCGCGCGCAACAAGTACATCGCCAAGGTCCAGGAATACAACACCAAGGTGCGCAGCGTGCCGACCAACTTCACCGCGATGATCTTCGGCTACAAGACCAAGCCGAACTTCACCGTCGCCAACGAGCAGCAGATCTCGGTGCCGCCGGCGGTGAGCTTCGAGAAGCCGGCGTCGCGCTGACGCAGGGCCGGCGCCGATGCGCGCGCTCTTCGTCGCGGCGGCGTTCGTCGCCGCGCTCGTGCTCGGGGTCGCGCACGGCGAGGACCTCGTTCCGGTCCCGGTCCTCACCGGCCGCGTCATCGACCAGACGGCGACGCTGACGAGCGCGCAGGCGAGCGCGCTCTCGGACAAGCTCGCCGCGATCGAGCGCGAGCGCGGCACCCAGATCGTCGTCCTGATCGTGCCGACGGCGAGGCCGGAGGACATCTTCTCGTACGCGCAGCGCGTCGCGTCGTCGTGGAAGATCGGCCGCAAGGAGGTCGGCGACGGCATCGTCATCACCGTCGCCAAGAACGATCGCGACGTCGACATTCGCGTCGCCGCCGCGTTGCAGGGCGTGGTCCCCGACGTGACCGCGGGCCGCATCATCCGCGAGCAGATCACTCCGGCGTTTCGCGCCGGTGACTTCGCCGGCGGGCTCAACCTCGCGGTCGACCGCATCGCCGCGCTCGTCGCCGGCGAGAAGCTGCCGCCGCCGAAAGCGCAGCCCGCCCCCGGGGCGCGCCCGCAAACGGTGGGCGGCATCGACTGGCAGGACCTCGCGATCTTTCTCTTCGTCGGCGTGCCGATCGTCGGCCGCATCCTCGCGAGCGTGATGGGCCGCAAGGTCGGTGCGCTCGCCACCGGTGCCGCGGTCGGCGCGATCGGCTGGTGGCTGACGGCGAGCGTGCTGCTCGGGGCGGTCGCCGGCGTCATCGCGCTCTTCGTCGTCGGCGTGATGGGTCTGGGTGGCGGCGGACGCGGCGGCTTCGGCGGGCCGGTGATCTTTCCCGGCGGCTTCGGCGGCGGTGGCTTCGGTGGCGGCGGCGGCGGCTTTGGCGGCGGCGGAGGGTTCAGCTCCGGTGGCGGCGGCAACTTCGACGGCGGCGGCGCGTCGGGGCGATGGTGATGGCGCACTGGACGCTGCGTCTGCTCAAGCACCGCCTCGTCGACGAGCGCGACGCCAAGCGCGTGCTGCCGAAGGACGCGCTCGCGCGCATCGAGGCGCGCGTCGCCGCGAGCGAGCAGCGTCACAGCGGCGAGATCCGCGTCGTCGTCGAGGCGGGCCTGCCGGTCAGCTATCTGCGTCGCCACGCGACGCCCCGCGACCGCGCGGTCGCGGTGTTCGGCAAGCTCGGCGTCTGGGACACCGAGCGCAACAACGGCGTTCTCATCTATCTTCTGCTCGCCGAGCACGCGATCGAGATCGTCGCCGACCGTGGCCTCAACCGACGCGTCGACGCTGCCGAGTGGGCGCAGATCGCGGCATCGATGCAGGGCGCGTTCCAGAACGGCGACTTCGAGGGCGGGCTGCTGCGCGCGGTGGACGCGGTCGATGCGCTGCTCGTCCGCCACTTCGCGCGGCAGGCGAGTGACGGCGACGTCAACGAGCTGCCCGATGCGCCGCTCGTTCGCTGATCGACGCTAGCGCTCGTCGCTGAACGCCCCGGCGGCTTCTTCCTGCATCGCCATCCACGCCTTCACCGCGGCGCGGCCGGCGGCATCGAGGTGGAGGCCGAGCTTGGTGCGCCGCCAGAGCACGTCGTCGCCGCTGCGCGCCCACTCGTGCTCGCGCAGGTGCGCGAGCTCGCCGGCGAAGACGCCGGGCGCGATCTCGGTGCCGAGCCCCCGCGCGAGCATCGGCACGACGCGCGTGCCGTAGCAGCGCGCCAGCCGTCGCACGAGCGCGCGGTCGAGCTGCGGATGGCGCTCGCAAAGCGCGTCGACGAAGCGCTCGAACGTCGCTTCGACCGCGTTCGGCGGCGGCGCGCCTTCACCGAGCTCGGTGCGCAGATCGCCGCCGGGCAGCGGCGCCGGCGCTGTCCACGGCGGGCCGAGCTCGACGCCGCGAAGCACCGGGCCGAGCAGCGCGACCGCTTCTTCGGCGAGCTTGCGAAAGGTCGTGATCTTGCCGCCCCAGACCGAGAGCAAGGGTGCGCCGCCGTCGCGGTCGAGCTCGAGCCGGTAGTCGCGCGTCACCGCGGCCGGGTTGCCTTCCTCGTCGTCGAGCAGCGGCCGCACGCCGCTGTAGGTCCAGACGACATCGGCCGGGCTGATCGCGCGCGCGAAGTAGCGGCCCGCCTGCGCGCAGAGGTACTCGATCTCGCTCGGGTCGGCGTGGGCATCGCCGATCGCGCCGCGGTGCTCGACCTCGGTCGTGCCGATCAGCGTGAACTCGCCCTCGTAGGGAATCGCGAAGATGATCCGGCCGTCCGGGTTCTGGAAGATGTACGCGAGGTCGTGCTCGAAGAGCTTGCGAACGACGATGTGGCTGCCCTTGACGAGGCGCAGCTGGACGCGGTCGGCGGCGTGCGCGTGCGCGGTCAGGAACTCGCCGGCCCACGGTCCGGCGGCGTTGACGAGGCTCCTCGCTGCGACCTGCATCGTGCCGCCGCGTGCCGATTGCAGGCGCACCTGCCAGTGGTCGGCGCCGCGCGCGGCGTCGACGCAGCGCGTCCGCGTCAGCACGGTGGCGCCGCGCTCGGCGGCGTCGACGGCGCACAGCGTCACCAGGCGGGCGTCGTCGACCCAGCCGTCGGAGTAGACGAAGCCCTTCGTGAACTCGCGCCTGAGCGGGCCGCCGGCGACGTGCGCGTGCAGGTCGACCGTGCGCGAGCCCGACAGCACCTCGCGTCGCGCGAGATGGTCGTAGAGGAAGAGGCCGATCCGGATCATCCAGACCGGCCGCATCGACGGGTCGTGCGGCATCACGAACGAGAGCGGCCGCATGATGTGCGGGTTCGCCTTCAGCAGCACCTCGCGCTCGGCGAGCGACTTGCGGACGAGCCCGAAGTCGTAGTACTCGAGGTAGCGCAGGCCGCCGTGGATCAGCTTGGTCGAGGCGCCCGACGTGTGCGACGCGAGGTCGTCCTGCTCGCACAGGAGCACGCGCGCGCCGCGGCCGGCGAGGTCGCGGGCGATGCCGGCGCCGTTGATGCCGCCGCCGACGACGAGCACGTCGACCTCGCGGCGCGCGGCGGTCGGAATGCGGTCGACGTCGTCCTGCGGCATCGCGACTATTCTTGCATCGGCAGACGACGAGGAGCCGACGATGCCTGAACGCCCCCAGCACCTGCTCGCGCTCGACCAGGGCACGTCGAGCTCGCGCGCGATCGTCTTCGACGCGCGCGGCCAGATCGTCGCGCTCGCGCAGCGCGAGTTCCGCCAGATCTTTCCGCAGCCCGGCTGGGTCGAGCACGATCCGAAGGAGATCTGGAGCTCGCAGCTGGCGACGGCAAGCGAAGCGATCGCGAAAGCCGGACTCGCCGCAGGCGGCATCGCCGCGATCGGCATCACCAACCAGCGCGAGACGACGGTCGTCTGGAACCGCGCGACCGGCGAGCCGATCGCCAACGCGATCGTCTGGCAGGACCGGCGCACCGCGGCCGCGTGCGAGGCGCTGAAGCAGCGCGGCCTCGAGTCGCTGGTTCGCGAGCGCACCGGCCTCGTCATCGACGCCTACTTCTCCGGCACCAAGCTCGCCTGGCTGCTCGACAACGTGCCCGGCGCACGCGCCGCTGCCGAGCGCGGCGAGCTCGCGTTCGGCACCGTCGACAGCTGGCTGATGTGGCTGCTGACCGGCGGCGCCAGCGCGGCGACCCGCGTGCAGGCGGTGCATGCGACCGACGCCAGCAACGCGTCGCGGACGATGCTCTACGACGTCCCGCGCGGCGGCTGGAGCGACGAGCTCCTCGCCGCGCTCGACATCCCGCGTGCGGTGCTGCCCGAAGTGCATCCGTCGAGCTACGTCTTCGGCCGGACGAGCGCCGAGCTCTTCGGCGCGCCGATCGCGATCGGCGGCGCCTGCGGCGACCAGCAGAGCGCGCTCTTCGGCCAGGCCTGCTTTCGCCCGGGGCAGGTGAAGAACACGTACGGCACCGGCTGCTTCATGCTGATGAACACCGGCGATCGCTTCGAGCCTTCGGCCAACGGCCTGATCGCGACGAGCGCGGCGCAGCCCGGAGCAGCTCGCCAGTTCGCGCGCGAAGGCAGCGTCTTCATCGGCGGCGCGGTCGTGCAGTGGCTGCGCGACGGGTTGAAGGCGATCCGTTCGAGCAGCGAGATCGAGCAGCTCGCCGCGAGCGTTCCCGACAGCGGCGGCGTGCTGTTCGTCCCCGCGTTCACCGGGCTAGGCGCGCCGCACTGGAATCCGGATGCGCGCGGCACGATCGTCGGCCTGACGCGCGGCTCGACGATCGCGCACGTCGCCCGCGCCGCGCTCGAGTCGATCGCGTTCCAGAGCGCGGCGCTGCTCGACGCGATGAGCCGCGACATCGTCGCCGCCGGCGGCTCGCCGGTCGCCGAGTTGCGCGTCGACGGCGGCGCGAGCGTCAACGACCTGCTGATGCAGTTCCAGGCCGACCTGCTCGGCATTCCGGTGGTGCGGCCGAAGGTCGTCGAGACGACGGCCCTCGGTGCCGCGTATCTCGCCGGGCTCGCGTGCGGCGTCTGGCGCGGCACCGACGAGCTCGCCGCGCAATGGCAGGTCGAGCGCACGTTCCATCCGACGATGGCGCGCGACCGCGCGACCGAGCTGATGCGGGGCTGGGACCACGCGATCGCGCAAACCGTCGCGTGATCGACCGATTCGTGCGCGGTCGTCGCGGCGCGCTCGGTAACATCGCGCCATGTCGTCCATCCGCTCCTGGCTCGTCGCGGCGCTGCTCGCCGGCGTCGCCAGCCACGCGGCGGCGGCGACCGTACCGGCGCCGACAAGCGTCTACGTCGAAGAGCTGACCTGGACCGAGCTGCGCGACGCGATCGCCGCCGGCAAGACGACGGTGATCGTCCCCGTCGGCGGCACCGAGCAGAGCGGCCCGCACATGGTCCTCGGCAAGCACAACGTGCGCGCGCGGATCCTCGCCGGGCGCATCGCGCAAGGCCTCGGCAACGCGCTCGTCGCTCCGGTGATCGCCTACGTTCCGGAGGGCAGCATCGATCCGCCGGCAGGGCACATGCGCTTCGCCGGAACGATCAGCATTCCCGAGGGCGCGTTCGAGGCGACGCTCGAGGCAGCGGCGCGCAGCTTTCGCCGCAGCGGCTTTCGCGACATCGTCCTGATCGGCGACCATGGCGGCTACCAGAAGAGCCTCGCCAAGGTCGCGACCAAGCTCGATCGCGAATGGGCCTCATCGCCGGTGCGCGTGCACGCGGTCGAAGCGTACTACCTCGCGTCGGACCGCGAGTTCGCTGCATTGCTGAGAAAGCAGGGCTTGAGTGACGCCGAGATCGGCAGCCACGCAGGCGCCGCCGACACCTCGCTCGCGCTCGCCGCCGACCCGCAGCTCGTCCGCAGCGCGCGCCTGCACGACGGCGCCGCGCCGGGCGCGGCCGAAGGCGTCAGCGGCGATCCGCGACGCGCCAGTGCAGCGCTCGGCAAAGCCGGGCTCGACCTCATCGTCGCGCGCACGCGCGACGCGATCGCGCGCGAGGTCGCGCGACGTTGAGTCGTCCGACCGGCGCCGGCGGCGTTGACGAGATGCCGACTTCCATGGAGATCCTCTTGACCCCGATGACGACCCTCATGCTTTGCCGCGGCTCGGCCGCGGCCTGTCTCGCGCTCGTCGCGCTGACCGCGGCGGCGCAGCCGGCGTCGCGGCCCGCAGCGTCGGCACCCGCTGCCGCGGCCGCTTCCGGCGCTGCGGTCGCGACCGTCCCCGGCATGCCGCCGGTGACCGACCGCACGAACCTCTACAGCGAAGCGACGCAAGGAAAGCTGAGCGACGCCGTCAAGGGCGCGCTCGCCCGCGTCTACGTGCCGCATCTGCAGTCGAACGACGTCTGGGTGATCGATCCGGCGACGCTCAAGGTCGTCGACAAGTTCCGCGTCGGCCTCAATCCGCAGCATGTCGTGCCGGCGTGGGACCTGAAGACGCTCTGGGTCGCCAACAACGCAGAGAACACGACCAAGGGGAGCCTCACCCCGATCGACCCGACGACCGGCAAGCCCGGGAAGCCCATCGCCGTCGATGACCCGTACAACATGTACTTCACGCCCGACGGCAAGGAGGCGATCGTCGTCGCCGAGGCGTACAAGCGGCTCGACTTCCGCGACCCGCACACGATGGCGTTGAGGTCGTCGCTGCCGACGCCCGAGTGCGCCGGCATCAACCACGCCGACTTCTCGATCGACGGGCGCTTCGCGATCTTCACCTGCGAGTTCGGCGGCATGCTCGCGAAGATCGACCTCGTCGATCGCAAGGTGCTCGGCTACCTGAAGCTCTCGAAGGGCAAGATGCCGCAGGACATCCGCGTCTCGCCCGACGGCTCGACCTTCTACGTCGCCGACATGATGGCCGACGGCATCTTCGTCGTCGACGGCGCGACCTTCAAGGAAGTCGGCTTCGTGCAGACCGGCAAGGGCACGCACGGCCTCTACCCGAGCCGCGACGGCAAGAAGCTCTACATCGCCAACCGCGGCTCGAACAAGATCCACGGCAAGGAGCGCGGGCCGGGCAGCGTCTCGGTGCTCGACTTCGCGACCAGGAAGGTCGAGGCGAACTGGCCGATCCCGAACGGCGGCAGCCCCGACATGGGCAACGTCAGCGCCGACGGCAAGCAGCTCTGGCTCTCCGGCCGCTACGACAACGTCGTCTACGTCTTCGACACGACGACGGGCGCGGTCACGGTGATCCCGGTCGGCAAGGAGCCGCACGGTCTCGCGGTCTGGCCACAGCCCGGCCGCTATTCGCTCGGCCACACCGGCAACATGCGCTGACGGGCTGCCGTCGCGGCGGCGGATCAGTCGTCGTCGAGCGATCCGAGCTCGTGCTCGAGGCAGGCGACCGCGGCCGGATGCGCCCAGCCGTGCACGGTCCAGGCCGATCGCGCGGCGGCGAGGGCGCGCTCGGGGTCGAGCGCAGGGTCGAGGCGCGCACGCGCGCCGATGTAGCGGTCGACCCAGGCCGGCTCGTCGCGCGCTTCGGCGGCGACGAGCCGCGCGGCGAGAAGCTCCGCTTCGATCGAGTCGTTCATCGTGCGCAGCAGTGGTTGACGCAAGTATTCGGCATCCGGTGCAGCGTTTGGCGGCGAAATAGAGCGATGAATCGCCTAATCACAGTGAAAATCGCGGCATGGACAAGATCGACCGTGAAATTCTCCGTGCACTCGAAATCGACGGGCGCTGCTCGTTCACCGACCTCGGCGCCGCCGTCCACCTGAGCGCGAGCGCCACGGCCGAGCGCGTGCGACGCCTGCTCGAGAGCGGCGCGATCGTCGGCATCCACGCCGTCGTCGATCCGGCGGCGCTCGGCTGCACGATCGAGGCGCAGATCGACGTCAAGCTGCGGCCGACGACGAGCGCCGACGCGTTCGAGCGCGCGATCCGCGACGTCCCGCAGGTCTCGACGGCGACGCTCGTCACCGGCTCGTTCGACTACGCGCTGCGCGTCGCCTGCAGCGACCGCGCCGATCTCGCCGCGGTGACCGAGATGATCCGCGAGCGCGCCGGCGCGCAGGAGACGTACAGCAGGATCATCCTGCGCGAGGTCCACCTCGGCCGGGCCGCTGCCAAGCGCGCGCCACGGCGCGCCGGCCCGTCGCGCCGACGCTGACGCGCCGCCGTCAGCGCTCGCGCTCGGCGAGCGCGGCGACCGCGGCATCGACGCCGCCGCGCGCGAACGCGATGCCTTGCACGCGCATCGCCGCTTCGACGCCGGCGAGCGCGCCGAGGATCATCGCCTCGTTGACGTCGCCGAGGTGGCCGATGCGAAAGACGCGGCCGGAGAGCGGCCCGAGGCCGCCGGCGATCGCGACCTGGAAGCGCTGCCGCGCGACCGTGCGCAGCGCTTCGGGGTCGATGCCAGGCCCGACCTCGATCGCCGTCACCGACACCGAGCGCGCCTCCGGGGCCTTCGTGAAGAAGCCGACCGCGCCGCCTTCGGACCACGCGCCGACCGCGGCGTGGACGGCGCGTGCGAGACGGGCGTGTCGAGCGTGGACCGCTTCGAGCCCTTCGGCGGCGATCAGGCCGAGCGCGGCCTCGAGCCCGGCGAGAAGCGCGAGCGGCGGCGTGCCGCAGAACTTGCGGTACGAATGTTCGCTCCGGCGCCGCTGCCAGTCCCAATAGAAGCGCGGTACCTGGTTCGCGGCCGCGACGGCGAGCGCGCGGGCATTGGCGGCGACGATCGCGAGCCCCGGATGGACCATCAGCCCTTTCTGCGACGCGCCGATCGCGACGTCGGCGCCGAGCGCGTCCATCGCGAACGGCGCGGCGGCGAGCGACGCGACGACGTCGACGACGAAGAGCGCGGGATGGCGCGCCGCGTCGATCGCACGGCGGATCGCTGCGATGTCCGACGTCGTTCCGCTCGCGGTGTCGGTGTGGACGGCGAAGACGGCGCCGATGCGGTGCTCGGTGTCGTCGCGCAGCGCCGCCTCGACGGCGGCCGGGTCGATCGGATGGCCTTCGCGGTACGGCGTTCGCAGCGCGACGCCGCCGAACGTCGTGACCTGCTCGGCCCAGCTGTCGGAGAAGTGGCCGGTGCCCGGGACGAGGACCGGCTCGCCCGGCGCGACGAGGTTGGCGATCGCCGCTTCCCAGCCGCCGTGGCCGTTGGCAGCGTAGAAGAAGACTTCGGCGTTGCTGGTGCCGAGCAGCTCCTTCATGCCGCTTTCGCACGCGGCGATGAGGTCGGCGAGGCGCGGATCGGCGAGGTCGGTCGGCTGGCGCGACATCGCGTGGACGACGGCGTCGGGCACGTGCGTCGGGCCTGGCGAGTGGAGCAGGCGGACGCCGGGGATGCGGGTGGCGGGCATGGCGGGCATCGTAGCGGCGCCGAGGAGTAGATTCGTCGCCGGCTCGTCGCCGCGGTTCGGTGCGCGCCGCAACGAATGCACGATCCCGCCCCCTTCGTCCCCGTCCAGGGCCTGCATCACTTCGCTTGGCGCTGCCGCGATTGCGAGGAGACCCGACGCTTCTACGAAGACGTCCTCGGGCTGCCGCTCGTCCACGTCATTCGCGCCGACACCGTGCCGAGCACCGGCGAGCACTGCCCGTATGTGCACATCTTCTTTCGCATGGCCGACGGCTCGCACCTCGCGTTCTTCGATCTCGGCGACGGCGAGGCAGCAGCGCCGTCGCCGAACACGCCCGCGTGGGTCAACCACATCGCGCTGCGCGTCGACTCGCTCGACGCGCTGCGCGCTGCCAAGGCGCGTCTCGAGGCGGCGGGCGTCGAGGTGCTCGGCATCACCGACCACGGGATCATCGAGTCGATCTACTTCTTCGATCCCAACGGCTTCAGGCTCGAGCTGACGGTGCCGACCGCGAGCGCCGAGACGACGGCGCGCCACGAGCGCGAAGCGCACGCCGCGGTCGAGGCGTGGACGCGCGAGAAGCGGTCGCGCCGCGAGGCCAGCGCTGCCGACGACGTCTCCGACTGGGGCGCGATGGATGCCTGAGTCGCGCGAGCGGCGGCTCGCCGCGATCGACGTGCGCGCCGGCGCGGCGATGGAGAGCCAGTCGGGGCTGCAGATGCTCCGTCCCCGCATCTACGGCGCGGTCGAGGAGCCGGCGCGGACGCAGGTGCGCGCCGGCGGGCGACGGGTCGGCGCGATCGTCATGCATCCGACCAGCAACTTCATGGGCCACTACCTGATCGCGCCGCTCGCCGAGCGCGGGATCGCGTGTCTCGGCCTCAACTCGCGCTTCGCCGGCAACGACACCGTTCTCGTCATGGAACGCGTGCTGCAGGACCTCGGCGCCGGCGTCCGCTTCATGCGCGAGGCGCTCGGCTGCGACCGCGTCGTCCTTGTGGGCAACTCGGGCGGCGCTGCGCTCGCTGCCTACTATCAGGCCGAGGCCGAGCGCTTCACGGCGACGACGCTCGTCGATGGCGATCCTTCCGGGCTCGTCGCCGCCGACCTGCCGGCGGTTGACGGCATCGCGCTCTGCGCAGCGCACGAAGGCCGCGCGCACCTGCTGCTGCGCTGGATCGATCCCTCGGTCGTCGACGAGCACGATGCGCTCGCGATCGACGCGTCGCTCGACATGTACGACGCACGGCACTGGCGCGACGGCGCCGACCGGCCGCCGCGCTATGCCGCCGACTTCCTCGCCCGGTTCACGGCGGCGCAGCGCGCGCGCCGCGACCGCATCGAGGCGCGCGTCCGTGCGCGGCTGGCCGAGCTGCGCGCGACGCCGGGCGCACCGCGCGACGAGGCCTTCGTCGTCCACCGCACGCACGCCGACCCGCGCTGCCTCGACCTCACGCTCGACGCGAACGACCGCAAGCCTGGCAGCGTCTGGGGCGATGCGCGCACGGTGAACTTCGCGGCGAACGCGATGGGGCGGACGACGTCGCTCGTCGCGTTCCTCTCGCAGTGGTCGTCGGCGTCGCGCGCCGGCGGCCCCGAGAACCTCGCGCGCACCACACTGCCGGCACTGCTGCTGACGTACACCGCCGACCAGAGCACGTTTCCGAGCACGCGCGATGCCTGGCTCGCCGCGGCGCCGGGCCGGATCAGGAACGTCGACATCGTCGGCGGCGACCACTACCTCGCGGGCCGGGTCGATCTGCAGCAGCGGGTCGCCGACGAGATTGCGGCGTTCGCCGAGGCGCTATAACGGCCGGTATGAGCACCGCCGGGCCGTTCCCAAGGTGCGAACGCCCCCTCGGGGGGCAGCGCCGCGGCGCAGCCGCAAGCGTGGGGGCTCGATGACAACCGCCGAGGCCTGGAAGTTCGCGCCGGCGTACGAGCTGCCGACCTGGCCGCACGTGCGCGCGCCCGACCTCGACGCGCGCGAGCGGATCCGCTATCCGGTCGTGATCGCGGGCGGCGGCCTCTCGGGGCTGACGCTCGCGTGCGACCTGCTGCTGCGCGGCGTCGCCGTCGTCCTCCTCGACGAAGACGACACGGTGGGCGTTCGCGGCGCGTCGTCGCGCGGCATCTGCTACGCGCAAAAGAGCCTCGAGATCTTCGCCCGCCTCGGCATCTACGAAAAGATCCGCGCCAAGGGGATCACGTGGTCGGTCGGGCGCACGTTCTCCGGTGCCGACGAGGTCTACTCGTTCGACCTCGAGGACGACAGCCGCTCCGAGCAGCCGCCGTTCATCAACCTGCAGCAGTTCTATCTCGAGTGGTACCTCGTCGATCGCATCCGCGAGCTCGACGAGGGCGCGATCCGCTGGAAGACGTCGGTTGTCCGCGTCGAGCACGGCAGCGCCGGCGCGATTGTGCACGTCGAGACGCCACTCGGCACGTACGCGCTCGAGGCCGACTGGTTCGTCGACGCGACCGGCGCGAACAGCAGGATCCGCGAAGAGCTCGGGATCGAGGCGCACGTGTCGCGCCACACCGACCGCTGGTGCATCACCGACGTCCGTTTCGAAAAGCCCCTGCAGGTCGAGCGCTGGACCTGGATCGACGCGCCGTTCAACGAAGGGCGCGGCGTCTGGCAGCACCTGATGGCCGACGCGGTCTGGCGGCTCGACTACCAGATGGACGAGCACGCCGATCCGGAGTCGATCAGCAAGCCCGAGATCGCCGGCGAGCGCCTGCGCGCGCAGCTCGGCCCCGGCGTCGAGTTCGAGTTCGTCTGGATCGGCCCGTACCAGTACCGCGACCACCTGCTCGACACGTTTCGCGTCGGCCGCACGATCTTCGTTGGCGACGCGGCGCACGTCGTCTGCCCGTTCGGCGCGCGC